>Ga0326721_10000092_pt1 | contig 55777 bp, 45 predicted proteins | sample SGPome_FD_203951 | JGI IMG/M metagenome (GOLD analysis project Ga0326721, IMG submission 203951) | Soil microbial communities from Southern Great Plains, Lamont, Oklahoma, United States - SGP_1_2016 | ecosystem: Engineered > Artificial ecosystem > Soil microcosm > Unclassified | place: USA...
CCGTCGAACTGTTCCATCCGCTGCAGCAGGTAGGCGACTTCCTGGTTGGCGTACCGGTCGCGCGAGTCGCGCACCTCCGACCGGCTGCCGAACAGCGCGTCGGCCTCGTCGAAGAACAGCACCACGTCCAGCGCCTCGGCCGACTGGAACACCTTCTCCAGGTTCTTCTCGGTCTCGCCGATGTACTTGTCCACGATCGCCGACAGGTCCACCTGGAACAGGTCGATGGACAGCTCCTCGGCGATCACGTTGGCCGCCAGGGTCTTTCCGGTGCCGGGGCTGCCGGTGAACAGGGCCGCGATGCCGCTGCCCTTGGCCCGCAACGGGCCGCGGGCGGTGACCTGGTCGCGCACCCGGGCCCAGCTGACCAGCTGCTGCAACGACCGGCGGGCATGCTCGGGCAGCACCAGGTCATCGAACGTCGGGCCCTGACTGGCCGGACCGGACCGGGCCGGGATGCGGTGCACGCCCGCCCCGCCGGAGCCACCGACCCGGCGGGCCGCCTCGCGCACCAGTTCCGCCGACAGCGGCCGGTGCCGGGAGTCGGCGAGCATCCGGGCGTAGCGGGCGGTCTCCAGCACCTCTTCGGGGGTCAACCGCAGCCCGAGCAGGGCGTTGCGCAACTGCTCGTCGGAGCTGGCCAGCTCCCCCAGGCCGGTCCGCCAGATCGCCGCCCGGTCGGCGACCGCCAGCGGGCGGGCGTCCACGGCCAGCGGGAACCGGCGCAGCCACGCCGGGTTCCACGGCCGGGACCCGACCGCGATCACCGGCACCGCGGCCCGTTCCAGCAGTTCCAGGCCGGCCACTGCCGCGGGCTCGCCGAGCAGCTCGGCGCCGGTGACCACCAGCCCGCAGCCGCGCAGGCCGGCCTCCCGGGCGGCGGCGGCCACCGCGGTGAGCAGGTCGACGTCGGCCGGGCAGCGGCGCAGGTCCACGGCCAGGCACCGCAGCCCGAGCGCGCCGAAGGCACCGGCCGCCAGCGAGTTGCCGGCCGCGGCCGCGCTGGCCGAGATCCAGACCAGCGGCACGCCGTTGTCGATGGCGGCCGCCACTGCCGGGGTCTCGGCCAGCGCGATCGGCACCGGAAAGCTGAGCATGGCGGCCACCGCCGGGTCGGAGGCGTCCGAACCCGCCAGGAAGGCCGCCACCGGGTCGGGCACCCGCAACTGCCGGCCCAGCCACGGCTCGTTGCCCTGCACCTCGACCAGCCGGTGCCGGCGCAGCGGTCCGTCCGGGCCGAGCCGGTCGAAGCCGTCGGCGGCCAGCGTGGGAATCCCGGTCAGCTCCAACGCCAGCGCGACGCTGGGCCGGGCCGGGCCGGTCAGCCCGCGCAGCAGCCCGAACGCCATGCCGAGGTTGGCGTCCAGGTCGGCGGCCACCGCGATGGTCAGCAGACCGGCGTCCACCGGGTCCAGGCCGAACACCTCGCCGACCCCGGTCAGCACGTCGCGCTCGGCGACATCGTCCGCCGCGCCGTCCCCGGCCGGCTGGTAGTCCGACCGCAGCACCGCGACGATCGCGTCCAGCTCGGCGACGCCGGGCGAGCCGCCCGCCTCGGCCCGGCGGCGAGCTGCCACCGCGACCTGTTCGACCAGCTCGGCCAATCGCTGTCGCATGCACGTCCTCTCCGGCCCGGCACCGGGTAACTGTCGGGTTCGTAGTCTGGCAGCCGGGCGTACCGGGCAGTGCGCACCTTTTCGGCGCGTCGTGGGCGCGTCCGCACGGTGGCCGGGGTGATCTCCGGTAAACAAGTGCTAACAGTGACCCCACACTTGCGAGCCTGGTGTTACCTCGGCCGGTAGCAGGTTTGGGCTGGCACCGACCGCCATGTCCTCGGGGTCACTACACGGGGTATCCGTCGCATTCTGTGCCGCACGCTCGAGGGGATGGACCAGTGCTGATCCCCCTTGTCGAACAAGGCCTGGAGAAGCTCGTCCGGATGGCGCTGCCGCTGCCCGAGCAGGTGGGAGCGGTTTCCTTCGACCCGCCCTCGCGCAGCTGGGCGGCGCAGCTGAGCCGGATCACGGTCAGCATGTTCCTGTTCGGGGTGGGCCGTAGCCCGCAGCCGCCCCGTCCGATGCCCGAGCGCAGCGGCACCGACGGTCGGCCGCAGCGGCGCGGCCCGGTGCCGATGATCGAGTTGAACTACCTGGTCAGTGCCTGGGCCGGCAACGTCCGCGACGAGCACGAGCTGCTCGGCGACGTGCTGGGCTGCTTCCTCACCCACCAGGTGCTGCCCGCCGAGTTCGCCGCCCCCAGCCTGCTGTCCAGCGTGCAGATCGCACTGGCACCGGCCGATACGGCACGGGTGAAGGACGTCTTCGCCTCGGTCGAGGGCTCGATGCGCGCGGCGTTCGAGATCGTGCTGACCACCGCCCTGGATGTCGGGGCCTGGGCCGACATCGCCCCGAGCGTGCAGCGGATCGAGGCCCTCACCGCGCCGTTGCCGACCCGGCCGGCTGCATCACCGGCACCGGCCGCGCCGGCACCGGCACCGGCCGGGGCGTCCTAGTCCCATGCTCGTCACCGCAGACACCGACCTCCTCGACATCGCGCCGGGCGGCAGCGCCGAGGTGGTGCTCGACGTCCGCAACACCAGCTCGATCATCGACGGGGTCACCACCCGGGTGATCGGGCTGCCCGCGTCCGGGGTGACTAGCAAGCCGATGCTGCTGCCGCTGTTCCCCGACGCCAGCGGCCAGGTCACCCTGTCGGTCGGGGTGCCGCCCAGCTACCCGGCCGGCCGGCACGCCGTCACCATCGAGGTCGCCTCGGTGGGCGCCCGGCTGCCGTCGGCCTACCTCGACCTGGACATGCTGGTGGCACCCCGGATGGAGCTGTCGCTGGCCTGCCGGCCGCAGGTGGCCCGGGCCCGGCGGCAGGCCCGGTTCGTGCTGCAGCTGGCCAACACCGGCAACCTGGCGCTGGACGTCGAGCTGACCGCGGCGGACGCCGACCGGGCGGTCAGCACCTCCTTCACCCCGGCCCGGCTGCGGATCGAGGCCGGCACCGTCGCGGTCTGCGTGCTGCGGGTCCGCGGACCGCGGATGATCACCGGCGCGGAGCTGGACCGCACCGTCACCGTCCAGGCGGTCGCGGTGCCCGCCGGTCCGGTGCTCCCGCCGGCCGAGGCCGCCCCGGCGGTGCACTACACCGGCCCCGACGACGACGAGGACTGGCTCGCCGACCTGCGCGCCCCCGCCCCGGACGACCCCGCTGTCGAACCGGACCCCGCGTCGGCGCTGGAGCCGATCGCGCGGACCGGCAGCGTCCGGCTGCGGCAACGGCCGCTGCTGTCCCGCGGCCTGCTCACCGCTCTGGTGCTGCTGGCCATCATCGGGTTGTGGGCCGCGGTGTTCCTGCTGGGCCTGAACCAGGCGTTCAAGGGCGAGCCGATGACCAAGCAGGCACCGGCCTCGTTCTTCGCCGCCACCGGGGCTGCCGGGCAGTCCGGCGGCATCGCCAACGCGGCCGCGGTCACCGGCGACCCGGCCCCCGCCGGGGCGCTGCCCAAGTCCGGACCGCTGCCGCCCGGGGTGGGCGCGGTGATCACCGGCACGGTGATGGCCACCAGCAACCACCAGCCGGCCGGCCGGATCCTTGTCGAAGCATTGCGGGTGACCGACAAGGGCCTGCAGGTGGCGAGCTCGGCGGCCAGCCAGACCGACGGCACCTACACCTTGGCCGGGCTGTTCCCCACTGACTATCTGTTGCGCTTCTCGGCGACCGGGTACAAGACGGTGTGGTACCCCGGCGCGCCGAACCAGGCCGGCGCCCGGCCGGTCGCCGCCGACACCGAGGCCGCCACCAGCGGGATCGACGTCGCCATTCCAGGGCTGCCGGCCTCCATCCAGGGCACCATCGACCCCGGCGACACCCTGGCACCGGTGACCGCCACGGTGCAGGCCACCTCGCTGGTCGGCAAGGTCACCAGGCCGGTCGCCACCACCGTCACCGGCGCCGGCGGGACGTACCGGCTGGCCAACCTGCCGGCCCCGGGCACCTACCAGCTCAGCTTCACCGCCCCGAACTACCAGGCCACCACCGTGGTGACGACGGTGGCAGGCGGGCAGAACCGGTTCCAGTCCACCGTCCGGCTCAGCGTCGGCAACGGCCAGATCGGCGGGGTGGTGACCGACGGGCACCGGCCACTCGGCGGGGTGGCCATCACCACCACGGTCAACGGCAAGGACGTCACCATCGGCACGCCCACCACCGGCACCGTCGGCAGCTTCGTGATCCCGGCGCTGCCCACCCCGGGGACGTACGTGATCACCTTCGCAGCCCCCGGTTACGGCGCCCAGACCTCGGTGGTGCAGCTCGGCCCCGGGCAGAGCCGGTCCGGCCTGAACGTCGCGCTCGCCGCCGGGGTAGGCAGCGTCAGCGGGGTGCTGACCGACTCCGACGGCAACGGCCTGGGCGGGGCGAGCGTCACGGTGGGCGGGGCGCCGACCACGATGACCACCACCACGCTGACCACCGGGGCGGTCGGCTACTTCAGCTTCAACGCCCTGCCCGCGCCCGGCTCGTACACCCTGACCTTCAGCCTGCCCGGCCACGCCGCCGCCACCGTGCCGGTGGAGCTGTCCGCCGACGGGGCGCCGCCGCGGGTGCGGGCGGTGCTGGCCACCGCGCTCGGCCGGATCACCGGGGTGGTCACCGGCCCGGACGGCTCCCCGCTGCCGGGCGCCAGCGTGCTGGCCACCGACGGCCGGCAGAGCTGGAAGTCCCAGGCCACCGGCGCCGGCGGCGGGCTGTCGGCGGGCGGCTTCCTGCTCACCGACTTAGCACCTGGCACCTACACCGTCACCGCCAGCATGCCCGGCTTCAGCCAGCAGACCGCGCTGCTGACCGTGACCGCCGGCACCACCGTCAGCCAGAACCTGCGGCTCGGGCCGGGCAGCTGACATGCGCGTCGACGTCTCACCCCGCAGCAGCGTCGCCGAGCCCGGCCGGCCGGTGCCGATCACCGTGCTGGTCACCAACACCGGCGACCTGATCGGCGGCTACACGCTGCGGGTGCTGGGGGCCGACCCCAGCTGGGTGCAGCTGGACACCGACCAGCTGTCGCTGTTCCCCGGCACCTCGCAGACCGTGCAGGTCAACGTCGCCGTCCCGGAGGGGATCGCCGCCGGCGAGCGGCGGATCGCGATCCAGGTGCGCGAGCTCACCCCGCCGTACGCCAACGCGGTGGAGGAGATCGAGCTGCAGGTGCCGGCCGCGCCCGCGGTGCACCTGCAGCTGGACCCGGTCACCGTCTACGGCGGCCGGCGGGCCTCGTTCGGCGCGGTGATCGAGAACAAGGGCAACACCACCGTCATCGGCCGGCTGGCCGGTGGCGACGCCGAGGACAAGATCCGCTTCGGCTTCGCCCCGGCGGCCGTCCGGCTGGCCCCCGGCGAGCACCGGATCGTCGAGCTCACCACCCGGGCCCGCCGCCCGTTGGCCGGCTCGCCGCTGGTGCGCGTCTTCACGGTGCACCTGGATGAATCAGTCGAGTCGGCCTTGCCGCTGGTCACTGTCGACCCGGCCGACCCGGCCATCCCGCCGGACCTGCCGCCGCTGGCCACCGGGACGTTCCTGCAGCGGCCGTGGCTGTCCCGCGGGCCGATCTCGCTGCTCGGCCTGCTGGCCGCGGTGACGGTGTTCGCGGTGGTGATCACGGTGGCGCTGGCGAGGCTCGTGGGCCAGTCCGCGGCCGACCGGGACCTGGCGCTGCAGGTGGCACAGGCCCGCACCGCCGGCAGCGTCACCGGGACCGCCGCGATGTCGGGCACCGTCCGGCTGCTGACCTCGGGCACCCCGGTGCCGGGGGTGGCCGTCGAGGCGTTCAGCACCGCCGACGTGGCCAATGCCATCGCCACCACCGCCACCAACTCGGCCGGCACCTTCCGGCTGCCCAACCTGCCGGAGGGCAGTTACAAGCTGCGCTTCCGCGGCGCCGGGTTCGTCCAGCTGTGGTACCCGGGCGCGGCCACCGACGCCGACGCCAGCACCGTCACCATCTCCCCCGGCCAGAACCGGCAGGGCCTGGACGTCCGGCTCGGCGGAGTGCCGGCCACCATCTCCGGGACCGTCAGCGGCGACGACGTCTCGGGCGCCTCGGTGTACCTGGAACTGCCCGGCGCCGGCACCGGCACGGTCGGCACCGCGAAGGCGGCCACCCCGTCGGCGTCGGCGGCTCCGGGCACCACCGAGGCGATCGTGCGCACCGTGCCGGTCGGCTCGGACGGGCAGTTCAGCATCGCGCAAGTCCCCTCGCCCAGCGTGTACGACCTGGTGGTCACCAAGCCCGGCTACGCCAACGACGTGCAGCGGGTGGACCTCGGCGGCGGCGAGGACCGCAAGGGCGTCCAGCTGCGGCTGCGCAAGGGGGACGGCCTGATCAGCGGGCAGGTCAACTCACCGTCCGGCGCGCTCGGCGGGGCCACCGTCACCGCCACCTCGGGCAGCACGGTGGCCCGGACGGTGTCGCTGACCCAGGACAAGGTGGGCAGCTTCACCCTGATCAGCCTGCCCACCCCGGCGAGCTTCACGGTGGTGGTCAGCAAGCCCGGCTACGCCTCCCAGACGGTGACCATCGCGCTGTCGGCGGGGCAGAAGCTGACCGGCGTCTCGGTGAGCCTCGGCCAGTCGGCGGGGAGCCTGTCCGGCAAGGTGAGCGTGCTGCCCGGCGGCCTGCCAGCCCAGGGCGTCACCGTCACCGTCACCAACGGCGCGCTGACCGTGCAGACGGTCACCCAGAGCACCGGGGATGTCGGCCGCTGGACGGTCGGCGGGCTGACCGTGCCCAGCACCTACACGGTCACCTTCTCCCGCCCGGACCTGGCCGGCCAGACGGTGTCGGTCTCGCTCGACCAGGCCGGCACCATCACCCCCGGCTCGCAGGGCGCGGTGATCACCTCCGACGGGATCAGTGTCGGCATGCAGTCCTCAACCGCGGTGGTCCGGGGCACCGTCTCGCAGCGTGGCGCCGCCAACGACGAGGGCGGGCCGGTACGCACCGGCGAGGTGCAGATCAACCTGGTCTCGGGCACGTCGAGCTTCGCGGTGACCAGCGCCAGCAAGCCGGACAACCGGCTGGGCCAGTTCGAGATCGACGGGGTGCCGCCGGGCACCTACACCCTGAGCGTGAACCGGCGCGGCACCAGCCCCACCTCGACCATCATCACGCTGGCCGCCGGCGAGGTGCGCACCTACAACCCGGTGCTGGCCGCCCCGGCCCAGATCAGCGGCGTGGTCAGGACCGTCGGCGGCCAGCTGCGGCCCGGCTGGGTGGTGCAGCTCTACCTGGCCAGCCAGTACCCCACGGTGATCGCCCGGACGGTGACCACCGACAGCTCCGGACGCTACGTGCTGCCCGACGTCGACGCCCCGCAGAGCTACGTGATCGAGGCCCGGCCGACCGCCTCGGGGGCGGCCCAGGGTTCGGTCACCCGGCAGATCAACGCCAGCGAGCAGCTGACCGCTGACATCACCGTGCCGAATCCGGGCGGCTGAGCCGGCATGAGCACGCCCTTACCTCCGCGGCGCCGGCCGGCCGGTGCCGAGCCGCCGCCGCAGGCGACCCTGCGCGCCGTCAGCCGGACCGGGGCCGGCAACACCGTCGTGGTGGAGCTGGGCCTGGTCAACCAGGCCGACGAGCCCCGGATGCTGACCGTCACGGTGCTCGGCCTGGACCCGGCCTGGCTGCCGTTGCCGCTGCACGTCGGGCCGGTCGCGGTCGGCGCCAGCCGGGTGGTCGAGCTGGTGCTGCGCCCGCCGTCGGGCACCCTGCCGGCCCGCTACCCGTTCGCGGTGGCGGTGCAGGCCAGCGACCCGGACGGCCGCGGCGTCGCCACCGCCACCACGCTGGCCGAGGGCTCGCTGGTCGTCGACGAGCCGAGCCGGCTGAGCATGGAGGTCAGCCCGCTGGACTCCACCGCGGTGTTCGGCCGCCGGATCGAGGTGCTGCTGCGCAACACCGGCCAGAGCCCGGCCCGGGTGGAGCTGCGCTCCGAGGTGTCCGACGGCGCCCACCTGCGGCTGAGCCGGCACCGGCTGGAGGTGCTGCCCGGCGGCTCGGCCCGGATCCGCGGCCGGCTGACGCTGAGCCGGCCCCGGATGTTCGGCGGCCGGGCCCGGCACCCGTTCCTGGTCGCGGCCCGGGGGCTGGGCGCGCCGACCAGCGTGACCGGCTCGGTCACCTCGCGGCCGATGTTCAGCCCGCTCGGGGTGAAGCTGCTGGCGATCGCCACCGTCCTCGGGTTGTGGGTGACGCTCGCCGGGGTGGGCATCCCGATCCTGGCCCGGTCGGTACGCGGCCACCAGGCCAGTCCGCAGGCCGCCAGTTCCACGGCCGCCAGTTCTCAGGCCGGCGGGCAGCCGTCCGGCTCGGCCGGTCCGGGCGCCACCAGCCCGGGCAAGGGATCCAGCTCGGGCGCCGGCAAGCCCAGCACCCCAGCCAAGCCCGCGCCGGCCGCCGCGCAACCGGTCGGCGTCCGGCTCAACGGCATCGTCACCGGTACCGCGCCGGCCGGTGTCAAGGTCTCGCTGCAGCCCACCTCGCTGGTGGACGAGAAGGCGGCCGGCGCCCAGCCAGTCGGCGCGTCGGCGGCGGCGATCACCGCCAGCCGGACGGTGGTCGGCAAGATTCCGGCCCAGCAGCTGGCGGTCAGCGCGCAGACGGCGGTCTCGGCCCGGCAGTCCACCCTGACCCGGCAGAACGGCGCCTGGTCGTTCGCCGGGGTCAGCTCGCCCGGCTACTACCTGCTCACCTTCGCCAAGGCCGGCTACCAGACCCGGCAGTACATCCTCAACGCCGCGGACGCCGACGCCGCCGAGCCACTGCCGGTTGCCATGACCGCCGGCCGGGGCAGCCTGACCGGCCGGATCACCGGGCCCGGCGGGCCGGTGGGCGGGGCCACCATCACCATCAGCGACGGCCAGAACGTGGTCGCCACCAGCTCCACCTCGGCGGGCAGCGGCATCGGCAACTGGAAGGTCGAGGGGCTGTCCACCCCCGGCACCTTCCTGGTCAGCGCCAGCAAGGACGGCCTGAGCCTGGAGTCGGCGCTGGTCACCCTGGCGGCCGGCCAGTCCAAGTCGTTGGACCTGGGCCTGAAGGCCGGCCGGGGGTCGCTGGTCGGCCTGGTGCAGGGCACCGACAGCCTCGGCGTCACCGGCGGCGTCGGTGGTGTGACGGTCACCGCGACCGACGGGACGATCACCCGCACCGCGACCACCGTCACCAGCGGCCCGGTCGGCCGCTACACCCTGCCGGCCCTGCCGGTGCCGGGCAGCTACACGGTGAGCTACACCCTGGACGGCTACCTGGCCCAGACCCAGCAGGTGACCTTCGGCACCGGGCAGTCCAAGGCGGTCGCGGACGCGATGCTCAGCCCCGCCACCGCGGTGGTCGGCGGCACCGTCACCGACGCGGCCGGCACCGGGCTGGTCGGCGTCGGGCTGGTGCTGACCGGCCCCGCCAACACTTACAAGACGATGAGCGTGTCCAGCCCGCTGGGCTCGTTCCGGTTCAACGGGGTGGCGCCGGGCACCTACGTGCTCAGCGCCGAGATGTACGGCCGGGTCACCGGCTACGCCACGGTCACCGCCAAGATCGGCGGGGTGGCCACCGCGGTGCTGAAGCTGGCCGAGACGCCGGGCGGCGTGCTGCCGGCCACCTCGCACGTGAAGGGCCGGGTCACCGACGCGCGCAGCGGCGGCCCGCTCAGCTGCGACCAGGCCGACGCCTACGACCCGCTGCTGCCGCCGGGCAGCCCCGCCAACGTGGCCCTGTGCAAGCTCGACGTCGGGGTGGACGTTTCCCAGGCGGCCGTGGACGCCGCCTGCGCGCCGGGCGGCACTCCGGATCCGATGATCGTCTGCGGGGTGGATCCCAGCCAGGAATACACCGTTCCCTCCCTCGACGCCCAGCCGGTGACCGGCCTGCTGCCGGGGCTGCATCACCTGGCGATCAGCGCGCCCGGCTACGAGAGCGGCACCGTGGACGTCCAGGTGCCGCTCGGCGGCATCGCTGCGGCGCCGCAGCTGGCGCTGTACCCGTCGGCCACCGTGGTGGGCACCATCAACGCCGCGGTCGGCAACCTCAGCACCGGCCCGGACCTGACCAAGGTCGACGACCCGGACGAGCCGGTGCCCACCGGCCAGGACTACGCCCATCAGGTGGACTACCGCACCTGCGTGATCGTGATCCCGGCGAGACCGGTGCCGGCCACCGCGCCGACCTGCACGCTCGTCCCGCCGGCCAGCGCGGGCGGGGTGCCGACCTGCGCGCCGGTGCCGGCGGCCGGCAAGTGCTCGCTGACCTCGGTCTCGGACGGGTCGTACACGGTGCGCGGCCTGGCACACGGCACCCACCTGGTCTACGTGCATCCGCTCAATCCGGAGTACCGGCCGGTGGCCGGCGCCCAGGTGATCCTGGACCGGGGCGCCACCGGGCGCTACGACGCGAACCTGCACCGGCTGGCCCGGCTGGTGCTGTCGGTGCTGGCGCCGAACGACTCGGGCGGGCTGGTCAACGCCACCGACCCGGTTCCGGTCACCGTCACCCCGGCGCCGCTGGTGGCGCAGCCGACTATCTCCACCGGAGTGGCCGGCCGGGTGCGGATCGTCGGCCTGGGCGCCGGGTCGCACGTCGTGGCGGCGTCCCGGGGCGCCAACAGCGGCTCGATGTCGGTGCCGGTCGGCGAGGACCAGGAGATCACCACCCAGCTGGCGATGACCCAGTCCATTCCGCAGCTGATCGGCTGGGTGACCTCCAATTACACCGGCACCACCACGGGGCTCGCCAACGCCTCGGTGACGGTCAGCGGCGTGGTGGCCTACTCCGGCACCACCCCGATCCGGGCCCAGGTCAACGTGGTCACCGACTCGCGCGGCTGCTTCGCGGTGACCGCGGACGGCAACGCGCCGACGTCCGGGATGGGGGCGTGCGCGACCAACCTCGCCGACATCCCCCGGGCCCGGCTGGCTCTGGTGGTGGGGCAGGCCGACCTGTCCATCACCGCCGACAAGTTCAACGCCTTCAACGTCACCGGCATGGCGGTGACCACCGGTTCGCTGATCGCCGTGAACATGGTGCCGATCGCCCGGCCGATCTCGGGCACCGTGACGATCAGCCCGGTCGATGTCAGCGTGCACCGCAGCAACGTCACGATCACCGTCAACCGCAAGGCAACCGGCACCGGCACGGTGGACGTCGGGGTGGACGACAACGGCGCGCTGAGCTGGCAGGACTCCGAGTACGCCCAGCCGAACCTGGTCCGGCCGGGCAACTACACCCTCACCGCGAGTCTGCCCGGGTATGCCAGCAGCACGGTCAACTTCAGCTGTGACCTGGGCGTGGACTGCGTGGTGCCGGCGATGGAGCTGCAGCAGCTCGGCAGCCTGGACATCTCCGCGGTGGGCACCGGCGGCGCGGCGGTGACCAACGCGGTCTTCGTGCTGTCCGGCGGCGGGGCCACCCCGGTCACCCAGACCGCACCGCCGGGTTCTTCCAACGTCACCTTCGCCAACCTGGTCCCCGGGGCGTCCTACCAGGTGCGCATCCAGGCGGCCGGCTACGCCTTCGGCAGCACCGCGACCGACATCGCGGTGTCCTGCGCCGACGGCACCATCAGCATCTCGATCTCGCCCGGCGCGCAGTCCAAGTGCGTGGCCACCCTGAACCCGCGCGGCGCGATCGTCGGCACCACCCAGGCGGTGTTCGGCGGCAGCGTCACCCAGGCGCTGGGCAACGTGCTGCTCTCGGCGACCTACTGCGGGGCGGGCGCGACCAAGCTGGCCGACTGCCCGTCGACCCCTTCGGGTGTTCCGTTCACCGCGATCTCGAGCAGCACCGGGCAGTTCCGGATCACCGGCACCAACGCCCGGGACGGCCTGGCCGCCGGTGGCTGGGTGGTGGACATGTCGGCGGCCGGCTACACCGCCCAGCAGCGCGAGTACTTCCAGGTGACGACCGGCGACACCGACTCGACCCGGTTGCTGAAACTCGACGCCAACAAGGTGAACCTCAAGGTCGGCGTGGCCGATTCCGACTCGAACGCCGCGGCGGACCTGGTCACCAACGCGACCCTGGTGCTGTCCTCGACCGATGGCAGCCAGGCCTCGGTCACCCAGTCCGCGCCGGGTGACACCACCAGCAACCTGTACGCGTTTCCCGCTATCGTGCCGACCGCCTACACGCTGCAGATCAGCGGTCCGAACATCGCCACCCTGAACGTGCAGATCACCGTGTTCGTCGGGGTGGCGAACCAGACGATCTACATCCGCACCGACGTGCGAACCAGCTCGATCTCCGGCATCGTGTCCGGTGAGCAGGGCACCAGCCAGGTGGCGAGCCCGATGGACGGCGTGACGGTGAGCCTGATCCGGATCAGCGACTCGAGCGTGGTCAAGACCACCACCAGCGGCGGCAGCGCCGGTACCGGCTTCTTCGGGTTCAGCCCGGTGACCGAGGACTCCTACGTGGTGCGGTTCGCCAAGACCGGTTACGTCACGCTGAACGTCCCGACCTCGGTCAGTTCCGGGCAGAACCCGACGCTGAGCCCGTCGCTGGACCGGGTGAAGAACAACGTGGTGGTCACCTTCACCGCGTCGAACGGCTTTGCGGTGGACGGGGCCAAGGTGCACCTGACGGCCAGCCCGGTGACGAGCAACCCGCCGCAGGCCACCCAGACGATGACCGGCACCGCGCCCTCGTACACCACCACGTTCAACTCGGTGCCGTCGGGCTCGTGGACGGTGTGGATCGAGCTGCCCGACAACCACAACGGACGGGTGATGTCGACCGGTGCCACGCCGGTGCAGGTCACCGCCGCTTCGCCTTATGCGATAACGGTGTCCGGTACCGGCACCGGGCTGGACACCACCGCCGCGTTCGCGATCGTGGAGAACCAGCTCGACCTGAAGGTGCTGGCCACCGCGCTGGCGCTGGACACCAACCCGGTGCCGGCTACCGTGGCGCTGACCGTCAAGCAGGGCTCGGTGACGCTCTACAGCTCGGCGAACTTCCCGACCTCGACGTCGTCGTTGAGCAACGTCACGTCGATCTGGGTGCAGCCGGCGCTGTCGTACACCCTGACCGCCGACCCGGGAACGAGCTACGGGGTGGGCTGGAGCACCGCGACCGCCTCGGTGTCGTCCGGGGCCTCGTCGAGTACCCCGGTGGCGGCGACGGTTGCCCTGAACGAGAAGGGCGGTTCGCTGGCGATCACGGTCCGGCAGAAGACCGGCGGGGCCCTGGTCGACGGTGCCACGGTGAGCGCCGCCCCGGTGGACACCGCGGTCACCCCGCCGACCGACGACATCACCGACAACAAGGGGGTGGCCGGTTTTAGCCAGCTGCCGCCGGGTGAATACGACCTGACCGCCACCAAGACGACCACCACGACCGGGGCCGGCGGCACCACCGTCACCACCACCCAGAGCGGCACGGTGCACGTGACGGTCACCGCGGCGACGGTTGCGCAGTCGGTCACCATCCAGATCCAGACGGTTCCCTGAGCCGGGGTGGTCATGCCGTACGGCGAGGACGTGCTCACGGCTGTCCTGAGCCGGCTTCCTGGCCCGTCCGCCGGAAGGGTCTCGTTGGTCTGCATAGAGGGCCTGGGTGGGTCCGGCAAGACCTCACTGGCCCGGCAGTTGGCGGCGCGCTCGGCGGACATCACCCTGGTGCACGGCGATGACTTCTACGGCCCGGAGGAACGCGACTGGCGTTCGTGGACGCCGCAGCAGGGCTACGAACGCTACTTCGACCATCAGCGGGTGGAGCGCGAGCTGTTGCGGCCGCTCCGGGCCGGGCAGGTTGCTCGCTTCCAGCGCTACGACTGGGAAAGCAACACCTTGGACGGTTGGGTTTCCGTAGAACCGCGGGGTGTCGTGCTGGTCGAGGGTGTCTACCTGCTCCGCCGGGAGCTGCGGGGGTACTGGGATTTCTCCGTCTATGTCGACACACCGCGGGAGCTGAGGCAGGCACGGCTGTATGCGCGGGGCGAGAACGACGCGGGCTGGATCGCACGGTGGGCAGCCGCCGAGGACTACTACGAGCAGGCGGAACAACCAGCGCAGGCAGCGGACCTGGTGGTCAGCGGCTACTGAGCTCCGATCAGCGCGAACAGCCCGATGAGCGCTGCTGCTGCGAGGAGTATCAGCACCCACTTCAGCCAGCGGCGGGAACGGCGGCGGCCTCTTCGGGACGGTCCGGCCGGCGCGGCGCGCCACGACCGAGGTGGCGGTGCGCTGCCGGGCGACCGTTCCCGGATGGCGGTGAGGCCGTGCCGCTCGTACAGCGCCCGCCGGCGGGAATTCGAGATCGTCTCGTACGCAGTGGCCAGTTCGGCGGCGTAGCGGAAGGCACCCTCGCGCGTCGCGCGGTTGACCTCCAGCTCGTAGGCAGCGCGGATCCGCTCGTCCGTAGCGTCGCGTGGAACGCCCAGGAGTTCGTACGGATCCTTGCTTGCCATGGTCGAAACGGTATCCCATGCCGGCAGCAGCCGAGCCTAGGCCCAAGATGGGAACACGCCATGCTGCGCGCTGTGAACTGAGCCCGGTCCTCATTGCCGGCTGATCCTGGAATTGCGCCTCGGGGCTCGGGCCGGGTCGATCCAGACGGGTGGAATCCAGTGCGGCTGGCCGTCGATCATTCGGCATGCCCATCCGCCTCGATCGAATTCCCGATGATGGTAGCCGCAGAGCAGGGTGAGATTGTCCAGATCGGTGGTGCCGCCGTCGGCCCAGCTCACCACGTGGTGCCGCTGGCAGTGTTCTGGTGGGTGATCACAGCCGGGAAAGCTGCAGCCGCGGTCTCGGGCAGTCAGGGCGATGGTCTGGGCCCGGGTCGCGATGCGCTTGGCACGGCCGTGCTTGAGAACGGCGCCGTGCTGGTCGCGCAGCAGGAAGTGCAGGCTGGCCTCGTCAGCCAGGCGTAACGCGTCGTCGACGGTGAGCAGGTGACCGAAGGAGGTTTCGGCGAGCCCGCGCCGGGTGCTGAGCTGGTCGGCCGTCATGCTGATGATGACCTGCGCCGGCGCGCCGGATTCCGTCAGCTCGGTGCGCCGGATCGCCAGGCCGGCGAGCTGTTCCAGGGCATCGTGCATCCGCTGGCCGTAGGAGCGCGGGTCCGGTCCGGCGTCGTCGCTGGGCCGTGGCGCCGACCGGGGCGTCAGCCACGCGAGCAGTTGTGCACCGCAGGCCGGGGTGAGCCGCCCCGTGGCGGTGTAGCTGCCGTCGGCATTGGGCAGCAGCGTGAAGTTCCGGCGTCGTTGCTGCTCGCTGTCGGGCGCGAGGATGCCATCGGGATGCAGGTAGGCAGCCAGCCGATGACCCAGCAGCCTGACCTCGCGCGGTCGCAGGGTGAGCGCTGCCTCGACCAGATGTTTCTCGGCAAGCAGGCCGTCCTCGACGCTGAGGGTTGCCGGTAATGCATCCAGAGCGGCCAGGATCACCTTGGTGTGCTCGGACGATACCTGCCCGGCTGCCTGGGCGTCGGACAGCAGCGGCCGCAGCGGTGGTAGCGGCTGGCCGGTCAGGGTGACCCGCGGCCCGCAGGTGCGAGCGGCGGTGACACGTTGCTTGGCCTCGTGCGGTGACAGCCTGAGCACGCCTTGCAGAACCGCCGAAGCCGACGGCATCACCAGCCGGCCGGCCAGCCCGCGCCGATCGATCTCGGCAATGAGCGCATGGTCTGCTGCTGCCAACCGGCGGCGCAGTGTTTCCAGTTCTCGTAGCTCTGTCAGCACATCGCCATCAGACAGCTGCGCGAGTCCAGAGGAATCAATACTGCGCAGATACTCACTCGCCGAAGCAGAAAGTCCAATCAAAGATGGGGTGGGACGACTCTCAGCCAGCACTTCCATACATCAGACACTAGAGGGGAGGTCTGACAAAACTGCTGGTCATAGGTAGTTCTAGTTGCGCAGGCCGATTCTTGTGACAACCAATCCGGCCAAGGCAACGCTCAGGCGTACTTGGCCTTTTTGGAACCGTCCTCATGAGCTGAGATCCACGCCCCTGGAGCATAGACACCAATTACATCGCCACCATGACGCCTGATATGCAACTCTCCGTTTGAGGTAACGGCTTCTATCCCGCTCTCGTACGTCTCAGTAGATTGGGGTTGCCCTCCGACGTAAACGCTTGTGGTCACCGTAATCGCCATAGCGTTGATCGTATCCAGCACGAGTGCAACACGTCGAGCTACGGCCCGCCAGGCACATCCGACCGAGAAGGCAGCTAGCCCGGGCTCTGCGCGCGAGATTGACCCTCAAGCAGCCAACGCACCGGGCGGGACGGATCAGGTTCGTAGCAGCAACCCGTACCAGTCCGGATGGTGTCGCGCAGCAGGCGGCCGACTGCTGGATCAGCAGCCGATATAGCCGCAACAGCCGAGGCAATCGCCTTCTGCACCGCCACCCGGGCCCGTTCGGAGGCCGACCCGGCCGTCCGGCGCCGGCCGCCCAGCCCGGTAGCAGCGAACACCTCGTCGAGCAGCATCCCCCGCTCGGCGGCCAAAGCGGCCGCCCGCGCATCGTCCGACCAGGACCGGGCCTCCGCCAGCTCCTCGTCCAGCTCGGCGATCCGGCGCCGGTAGGCCTGCAGCGCCTGCCGGTCGACCAGCTCACCGACCCCGCCCTCGGCGACCACCGCGCCGGAGTGGCCGGAAACCGCCGCCACCAGCTCCAGCGCCGGCACCTCGACACCCGGACGTTCCAGCAGCAGCGCCAGGTACCGGAATCCCTTCCGTTCCGGCAGCGTGACCGGCCGCTCCGGATTGCCGACGGTCCACACGCCCGCACCAGGGCTGAACTGCAGCACCTCGGAACGTCCAGCCAATACCGGAACAACACCAGCCAACCGGCGCAGCCACCAGGACGCCCCCATCCGCTGGTAGCCCGCCGCCGCACCGGCTGCCCACCGAGCCGATTCCTCTGCCAGACCCAAGGCAGCGCACGCCATCCGCAGGTAGTCATCCACCACGCCGATGAAGGCGACCCCGCCGGCGTTGACCACACCCCGCCCGGCATACGGCGCCAGCAGCTCGACCGCCTCCGCGGCAACCGGTAGAGCACCCACACCGCAAGCCACCTCGGTCAGCACGCACACCGTGAGCAGCCAGTCGACGTCTCGCGGCACCGCGCCCAACGGTCCCAGCCGGTCTAGCAGCGCCCGGGCCCGGTCGGCAGATCCGGCGGCGAGCCACAACCGAGCAGCTTCGGCCGCGATCGAAGCGACGCCCTGCGAGACACCGAACTCTTCGAACGCCGCCGCTTGCTCCGCCAGTCCGGCAAGATCAGCACACTGCAGGGCGACGTGCGCCCCCAGCTCGTGCAGCAGCGCCTCGGTGTCCGCCTCGCCGGCCACCGCGCCGACCCGCTCGGTCTGGAGAATCAGTGCCCGGGCTGCATCCAGGTCACCGGCGATCAACGCCGAGGTCGCCTGCCGCGACACCGCGAACAGCCGCACCCGCGCTGAGCCCGACTCCTCGGCCAGCTCGTCCAGCGCCCGCAGTTGCCGTTGCAGCACCACCGGATCCAGGCTTTCCAGCGCCGTCGTCAACCGCCACAGGTGCGCCGACAACCGCGCCTCGACCTCCGGCAGGTGCGCGACGGTGTCCTCCAACCGCGCGGTGATCCGCAACCGGTCGGCGAGATCGTCCGGACCCCAGTGCACCAGCAGGTCGGCGTCCAGCGCCTCGGCCAGCAGCGCCGGATCGGCGACGGACTCCGCAGCCGCCACCGCTTCGGCCGCGAACGGCACCGCGCGGGCCGGCTCCGAGCCGTAGACCCAGGTACGGGCCAGCGCTGCCGCCAGCCGCACCCGCAACGAACCGGACGCCAGCCGGTACGCCTCGTGCAGGTAGGCAGGCGTCCGGCCGGCCTGGGTGCCGAAGTGGTGCTGGCCGGCCAGCCCCAGCGCTGCCGCCGCCATCGCCTCGACGTCCCCCGTCGCCCGGCCGGCCTCGAACGCCCGGACCAGCTCTCCTCGCTCAGCAGGGCCGCCCATGCCCGACAGGGTAGGGCGCCTCCCGCCGCCGGGTCACCGATTCAGCCCGGACGAACTGCGAACGGACAAGGCTGTTCAGGGACGGATCAGCGTCACCGCGGCACGGTGCTCGGCCACCCGGGCGCTGCTCCAGTCGCCGGTGCAGTACACCGCGAGCTCGGCGATCGAGCCGTCCACCACGTCGGCGCGGAACAGCTCGCGGCAGTACCAGGTGTCCCCGTTCGCCTGCCAGTTCTCCTCGACCTCGAGCACGAAACCGCGCTCGGTGAGGTCCAACCGCGACCGCGGCACCCGGCCGACCATCGGGTGGCCGGCCCGGCGCAGGTCGACCGATCCCTCCGCGGTGTCGGCCTGCAACCGCCAGGTGGGCATGGTGAAGTCGGTGAACAGGTCCGGCGCGAACAGCCCGTCGGTGGCGGTGCCGGTCTCCAGGAAGTCGATGAGCTGGCCGGCCAGCTCGCGCGCGGTGCGGGTGGTCTGGCTGATGGCGACGTCGGTGGTCATGGGTGCTGCTCCTCTGCTGGAAATTGCCTGACACCCCTACGGCGTGACTTCCGGCGTCACACCGTGACGCCCGCTCCGTGGCCGGCACCAGCCGGGTACTACGGTGGAGGCAGCGTTCGACGCCTAGCGCTACCGGTCCTTGCCGTGGGAGGCACGATGACCCGGTTCAACCGGCGTGACACGGTTCCCCCGCCTCCAGGCACGGGAGACGAGACCCCTCAGGCACTGGTCGTGATCGGCGGCTCGGCCGGCAGCCTTCCGCCACTGCTCGACCTGGTCGCCGGCCTGCCGGCCGAGCTGCCGGCCGCGGTACTGATCGTGGTGCACCGGGGCGACCACGCGTCCGGCCAGCTGGCCAGCATCCTGAGCCGGTCCGGCCCGCTGCCGGCCGGCATGGCCGAAGACGGCGATCCGATCCGGCGTGGCCGCATCTATGTCGCGCCGCCGAGGCGGCACCTGTTGACCGGCTACGGCTGGATCCAGCTGCGCAACGGCCCACGGGTGAACCGGTACCGCCCGGCGATCGACGTGCTGTTTGCCAGCACGGTGCGCTGGGCGGCCGGGCGGACGGTGTCAGTGGTGCTGTCCGGAGTGCTCGACGACGGCGCGGTGGGTGCCGCGCTGGTCGCCCGGGCCGGCGGCCGGGTACTGGTGCAGGATCCGGCGGAGGCGGCCTTCGCGGGCATGCCGGCCGCGGCACTGGCGGCGGCGGCGGGTGCGATCGCGGCACCGGCCAAGGACCTCGCGCAGGGCGTGCTCGACCAGCTCGCGCGGGTGACCGGCGCCACCGGCACAGCCCCGATGCACATCCACGATGCGGAGGCAGACATGGGAATGGCAGACAGCGACCCCGGCTACCTGGCCGAGGGCGAGAGCAGGCTGACCCGGATGGTGTGTCCCGAGTGCGGCGGCTCGCTGGCCCAGGTGGACCTGCCGCAGATCAGCTACTTCCGCTGCCACGTCGGCCACCAGTACAGCCCGCAGACGCTGTCCGCCGCGCAGGCCGAGACCGCCGAGGCGAAGCTGTGGGGTGCGGTGGCGGCGCTGGAGGAGCAGGCCGCAATGCTGCGCTACCTCCGCGACACGACCGGCGGCGGGAACGGCAACGCCGAGGAGGTGGCCGGCCGGGCGGCCACGTTGCGCGAGCACGCCCAGCGGTGGGCGGCACCGCTGCCCGGCGAGCCCGAGGAACCGCCGGAGTAGTAGCGCCGGCTCAGCTGTCGACGTCCGAGACGTCCTCCATCAGGACCAGCGCGCCGGCCGGGGCGTCCTCGTCCCCCTGCAACGCGCTGACCGTGATGCGCAGGTCGATGGTGCGGCCGCGCCGGTTCACGGCCTGCACCCGCTGGCCCACCACGGCCGGTACCTGTCCGGTGATGACCGAGCGGAGCCACGGGTGCAGCGCGGTGGTGGGCAGGCCGCTGTCCAGGTTGAGCAGGTGGTGGCCGACCGTCTCGTCGGCGCGCAGTCCCCACAGGTCGTGTGCCTGCCGGGTCCAGACCTGCACCACCAGATCCCGGTCCAGCACGATCACCGCCGCCTCCAGGCTGCCGAGGATCGACTGCAGGAAGCGGTTCAGCGCGCTGATCTCCAGGGTCCGGTCGCGCAGCTCCTCGTTGGTGATCTGGAGCTCGTCGTTGGCCGACTGCAGCTCCTCGTTCATGGTCTCGAGCTCTTCGTTGGTGGACTGAAGTTCCTCGTTCGTGGTCTCCAACTCCTCGACGGTGCTCTGCAGTTCCTCGTTGGTGGTCTCGAGCTCCTCGTTGGTGGACTGCAACTCCTCATAGGCGGTCTCCAGCTGCCGGTTCGCGGCCTCCACCTCCACCCGCAGGTGCCGGGCCCTGGTCACGTCGGTGAAGCTGATCGAGGCGCCGAGCACGTCACCGGTGTGGTCGGTGAGCGGCACGATGTGCACATCGACGAACACCGGGTCCAGGCCGCCGCCGCGCCACCATTCCACCTCCCGCAACCAGACCGGAACGCGGCTCTCGGCGACCGCCGCCAGGTGGGTACGCAGCTCCAGCGGCCGGTAGGACACCTCCAGATCCTGGAACGGGCGTCCGAGATCCCGGTCGGACAGGCCCAGCATGCCGTTGGCCCGGTGGTTGATCATGGCCAGCCGGCCGTCCGCGCCCACCGCGATCTGGGCCACCGGGTTGGTCAGGATGATCTGGTTGCGCAGCTGGGCCGCGTTGTCGGCAAGCACCGCCCGTATCGGGGCATGGCCGGCGCTGCCGAAGCCGGCTCCTTCGGCCACGTCGGAACGGGCCCGGCGGAAGAACCGGCGCTTGAGGTCGACCGGGTCGAAGATCGACGCGTGGTTGAGCAGCATCTCGGCCTTGCCCAGGAACAGCACGCCGTTGGGCCGCAACGCGAACGCCAGTCGGTTGACGATCCGGGACTGGGTCTCGGCGTTGAAGTACATCAGCGTGTTGCGGCACAGCAGCACGTCGATCCGCGAGATCGGGGCGTCCCGGGTCAGGTCGTTGCGGCCGAAGATCACGCTGCGCCGCAGGTCCGGGGTGAAGACGTACCGGCCGCTGTTCAGATCGAAGTAGCGTTCCCGGTAGGACTCGGGCAGGCCGCGGATCTCCCGCTCGGTGTAGGAAGCCTGCCGGGCCTGGTTCAGCGCTTCCTCGTCCACGTCGGTGGCGTAGATCTTCACCCGCTCGCGGAAGTCGCCACCCATCAGGTCGTGCAGCAGCATCGCGGCCGAGTACGCCTCCTGACCGGCCGAGCAGCCCGCGCTCCACACCCGAATCGGCGCGCTGCCGGACGCCTGCAGGATTGCCGGCAGCAGGTCCTCGCGCAGCGTCTGCCAGGCTTCAGAGTCCCGGAAGAAGCTGGTGACGTTGATCAGGATGGTGTTGAACAGCGCGGTGAACTCGTCCGGGTCGAGCTGCAGCATGTCCTGGTAGTCCTCGAACGTCTGGACGCCCAGCTCCCGCATCCGGTAGCGCACCCGGCGCATCAGGCTGGGGCGCTTGTAGCCGGTGAAGTCGAACGACCGGCTCTCCTTGAGGAACTGCAACAACCGTTCGAACTGCGGATCCTCGGCCAGCTCCGCGGGCTCCGGGCCGTCGGGATCGTCGTCGCCGTCCCATTCCTCGCTGTCCGGCGCCGGGTTCTCCGTCTCCGACATGGCTCGCCTCCCTCGTGGCGACTCGACCGCAGGTTGGCGCTGCTCAGCTTTCGGCCGCTGAGCCTATAGCGCTGTCCGCGCCGGCCGGCGGCGGCACCTCGAGCAGGTGCCGGACCAGGCTTGCCGAGGTGGTCGCCTCGTCAGCCTGTTCCAGGAACCGCTGGCGGCTGAGCGTGCTGCCACGGTCAGCCGCCTGGGCGGCCAGCTCGCGGCTCAGCGCGGCGCGCTCCTCCAGTGCCCGCAACGCGGTCCACAGGGCGGTCTCCAGGGCCTGGCTCTGCTCCACCAGCAGGCCGTGCGGGGACCAGGCGTGGCCGACCCGGCAGCGGTAGCGCACCATGCCGGCCTCCTCGATCTCGAACAGCGAGCCGGCGCAGTCCGGGCAGCCGAAGCCGGCCGGACGGCCGGGCCGGGCGTCGGCATTGATCGCCTGCTCGTCCAGCTCGGCGATGTCCACCTCGTACTCCAGTAACCGCACCGGCCCGGGCGGCCCGGCGCCGGCGTCCAGGTTTTCCACCAGGTCCGCGACCAGCTTGCCCAACTCGGCCGCCGGCGCGATCGCGTCCGGGGTGAGCTGGTCGAGCACCGACTGCGGCATGCTCGCGAAGCTGGCGTCCGCCGGATCCTGGACCACGACCAGCCCACCACGCTGTCGGACGGCGACCGCCCCCGCGGTGCCGTCGCCCAGCATGCCGGACAGCACCACCGCGATCACCCGGCTGCCGGCCGCCCGGGCAGCGCTGCGGAACAGCACGTCGACGGCCGGCCGGTGACCGTTCTCGCGAGGCCCGTGGGTGAGGTGCGCGCGGTTGTCCCGCACCACCAGGTGGTGGTTCGGCGGCGCCACCAGCACCCGGCCGGCGCGCAGCCGTTCGCCCGGCGAACAGAACGCCGCGGGGAGGGCTCCGGCGCGCTGCAGGATGTCGGGCAGCATGCTGCCGGTCCCCATCGGGATGTGCAGCACCACCAGCACGGTCGCCGGCAGGCCGGCGGGCAGGCCGCCCAGGAAGGAGCGCAGCGCATCGACCCCGCCGGCCGAGGCACCGACCACCACGAGGGTGTCGTTGGTGCCGGCGGCCGGCGCCGGTCCGGTCATCGCTGGTCGCGCATGCGGGGGTTCTCACCGGTCTCGGAGACGTTCCTGGCGATCTCGTGCAGCTTGACGTTGTTGTGCTGCGAGGCGCGCACCAGCATCTGGAAGGCCATCTCGCGGGTGACCCGGTGGCGTTCCATGAGCACTCCCATCGCCTCGCCGATCTCCGCGCGGCTGGCGAGACCGGCCCGCAGGTTGTGCACCGTGCGAAGGTGGTCGAGACTCAGCCCGAGCTGGATCGCCAGCATCGACGCGGCCGCGGCCGATCCGGTGTCGAAGGCGTTCGGCCGGCAGGCGTAGACGCTCAGCGCGCCCAGCACCCGGTCGCCAGCCGGCACCGACACCGACACCGACACCGACAGGACGCTGCGGGCACCCGCGCCGGCCGTCGCCGCGGCGAAGGCCTTCCAGCGGGTCTCGGACCGGGTGTCGGCGACCAGCACCGGAGAGGGCCCGGCCAGCGCGGCGAAGGTGGGCCCTTCCCGCAGGTCGATCTCCTGCCGCAGGTAGACCACCCCCGGCCCACCGGCCGATTCCACCCGGTCGAACTGACCGCGGCGGCGCGGTAACAGCAGCGCGGCGTGCTCGGCGTGCGGGACGAGCCGCCGGGCCTCCTCGACCGCGACCGACAGCAGGTGCTCCTCGGTCTCACAGCCGGCCAGTTCCACCGCCAGCATGACCAGGTCGTCGGCCAGCTCATACCGCACCGGGGCGGCACGCTCCCCGACGGCGGCCTCCGCCGGCTCGGGCACCAGCCGCAGGGCCACCGGCGGGTCGGCTTCCGCACGGTGCTGATCGGGCGGCTCGCCGTCCGTCGGCTCGGCCTCCAGCCGCCAGAGCAGCTCCAGCTGGGTTGGGTCGGCACCGGTCGTGGCGGTCACCGTGACGTGCACGGCGAGCGTGCTGCGGTCAGCCCGTACCAGCACCGCCCGCCCCTCAGCCTGACCATCCTGACCCGAGGCGAGCCGGCTGATCATGGTGCGGATGGCCGGCCGGTCGGCCACCTCGAACCAGGTCGCGACAGGCCGCGGAGTGGTCCGGATGGCGGGCTGCCGGATCAGCCGGTAGGCGGCGGGATTGGCTCGCAGCACCACGCCGCGCCGGTCGGTCAGCAGGTACGGCTGCGCGGCGTCGCCGCACAACTCCTCCCGCTCCTGCATCAAGGCACGCATCCGGGCGTCGGCCGCAGCCAGTTCCTCCTGCTGGACGCGCAGCTCCTCCTCGGCGATCATCAGTTGCTCACCGAGCTCGGTCAGCTCCTCGATCAGGGCTGCGGGCTCGTCCGGGCGGACCAGTTGCAGCAGTCGCTGACGGCGGCTGCCCAGGTCGGCCAGGAATTCGGATAGCTCCGTCGTCACGACATCCTCCCCCCCCGCGCGCGTTCTCACGCCGTGCGTTAGAGGACTGCAAACCCGGATCAGCAGTTTCTCAAGCCTAGCTCCGTCAGGTAAGACCGGAATTCGAGCGCCGACCCCACCGATCCGGCATGGCCGGCGGTGGGGCGGCTCCGGAAGCTGTCTGTCCAACCTCCGAAGCCTTGAGCCGTCGCTGATCCGGACCAACGGCGGCCCCATCCCATCATTGCCCACTTTCGGTACCGTGCCTACCGGGGGTATCCGGCCGGGAGGTCCGGGAGCTGGCTACAGCTGTCCTGCCCACTCCGGTTCCGCCGGCTCCGGCGGGGTGCCGTCCCCGAACGGCCGGCCGCCCAGCCGTTCCCGGCCGTGCGGGGTGAGCCAGCCCGACAGGTCCGGCCCCAGCGGCACGATCCGGCTCGGATTGATCTCGTGCTGCACGCAGTGGTAGTGCCGCTTGATGTGGTCGAAGTTGACGGTGTCGCCGAAGCCCGGCGTCTGGAACAGGTCGCGGCTGTAGGCCCACAGCACCGGCAGTTCGGTGAGCTTGTGCCGGTTGCACTTGAAGTGGCCGTGGTAGACGGCGTCGAAGCGCACCAGGGTGACGAACAGCCGGACGTCGGCCTCGGTGATCGACTCGCCGACCAGGTAGCGCTGGCCGGCCAGCCGGTCCGAGAGCTGGTCCAGCCGGTCGAACAGCTTCTGGTAGGCCTCGTCGTAGCGCTGCTGGCTGTGCGCGAAGCCGGCCCGGTAGACGCCGTTGTTGACGTCGGCGAACACCGCGGCGTTGACCTCGTCGATCTCGGCGCGCAGCGGCTCCGGGTACAGGTCTGGCGCACCCGGCCGATGGTGGGCCGTCCACTCGGTCTCGAGGTCCAGGGTCAGCTGCGGGTAGTCGTTGGTCACCAACTGGCCACTGGGTATGTCCACGATGGCCGGCACGCTGACCCCGTTCGGGTAGTCGCGCTCCCGGGCGTCGTAGGCCTCGTGCAGGAACCGGATGCCGAGCACCGGATCGCGGCCGTCCTCATCGAGGGTGAACCGCCAGCTGCGCTCGTCCTGGATCGGGTCGGCGATCGCCAGCGAGAGGGCGTCCTCCAGGCCCAGCAGCCGGCGCACGATGATGGCGCGGCTGGCCCACGGACAGGCCCGGCTGGCCACCAGCCGGTACCGGCCCGGCACCACCGGCCACTCGCCGTTGCCGTCCGGGCCGTCGGTGGCGCTCGATCGGGCGGTGATGCGGTCGGTGAAGTGCGGGCCGGAGCGGGTGAACTCGGTAGTCGTGTCGGTCATGCCTCCAGCATGCTCGTCCGGGCGGGTTGGCTGCTCGGTAGGATCTCGGACTGAGTTGTCCAGGCCGCCCAGCCCGCGCGGACCGCGTTCTGCGAAGGGACGCAGATGGTCGTCACCAGTACCGCCGAGCCGTACCTGCCCGACACCGACCGGCTGCCCGCGCTGGCCGAGGCGGCCGCCGGCTGCCGCGGGTGCGAGCTGTACGCCGACGCCACCCAGGTGGTCTTCGGCCGCGGCCCGGCGGCTGCGCCGATGATGCTGGTCGGCGAGCAGCCGGGCGATGTGGAGGACCAGCGCGGCGAACCGTTCGTGGGCCCGGCCGGCAAGCTGCTCGACCGGGCGCTGGCCGAGGCCGGGGTCGACCCGGCCCGCAGCTACCTCACCAATGCCGTCAAGCACTTCGCGTTCACCCGGCGGGGCAGCCGGCGCATCCATCAGACACCCAAGCGCAGCCACGTGGTGGCCTGCCGGCCGTGGCTTGCCGCCGAGCTCCGGGCCGTCCGGCCGGCGGTGCTGGTGGCGCTGGGCGCGACGGCCAGCCAGTCGCTGTTCGGCCCGTCGTTCCGGCTGGGCCAGCACCGCGGCGAGGTGCTGCACCTGCCGGAGCCCGCTGAGGTGGACCCGCTGGTAGTGGTGACCGTCCACCCGTCGGCGATCCTGCGGGCCGGTGACGCCCGCGAGGAGATGTACGCCGGGCTGGTCGCCGACCTGCGGCACGCCGCCCAGCTGCTCGACTGACCCGGTTGCTCGACTGACCCGGTTGTCCGGCGCTGCCGGGTGAACCCTCAGCGGCTAGGCCGGCGCCGGCAGGCCGTACTCGGCCGCGAACTGCTGCACGGTGCCGTAGTAGGCGTTGTGGTCGCAGTTTCCGAACGGCGCGGACGAGCGCGGCCAGCCGGACAGCACCGGCCACTGGGTCGAGCCGTCGGTGTACTGCCAGCCCACCCACGGCTCGGGCGGCGCGGCGCTGGAGTAGCGGGCCTTGATGACGCCGAGCCAGGACGGCCGGGTGGGGTACAGGCTGGCCAGGTCGCCGGAATTTCCGTACACCTTGACCCGGCGCTGCCCGAGCTTGGCCGCGAACAGGTTGGCGAGCGCGGTGATGCTCTTGGAGTTGTCGCCCTTGTTCTTGCCGCCCCAGGACTCGACGTCGATCATCGCGACCAGGTACGGGTTGACCGGGGCGTTCGCGAAGAACAGGTTGGCCTGGGCCTGCTCGTTGCCGGGCGCCCAGACGTGATAGCCGCCGTAACCGACGAGCTTCTTGCCACGGCCGACGTTGGCACGGCACCAGGCACCGTTGGCGGCGGCATTCGGGTCGACATAGGTCGTACCCTCCGAGACCTTGAACATCAGGAACGGGCGGGCGAACTGGTCGTTCACCTTCACCTGGTAGTGGCTGACGTCCGGCCAGTAGACGACGTTGGTCATGCGGCGGATCTTAACGAGCCGTGCCGCGCGGTACCGGCCAACGGCGAAAGGTCTTGTTCGGGTCGAAAGTCGCTCCATTTGCCCACCGGCGGTGACTTCTAGAGCGGCTGGTCCACCCAGGCCTGGCCAGCCGGTTCGAGCACCGTGCCGCCCGAGGTGAGCGAGCCGACCAGCTGCCGCACCGAGCCCGCCGCGTCCGGCTGCACCGCCACCGTCAGCAGCACCTCGGTGGCGGCGTACCGCACCTCGGCCACGGTAATTCCCCTGCCGCGCAGGGCGGATTCCAGCTGGCCGGCCTGTCCGGGGTCGACCGACAGCCGGAACAGTTCCTGCAGCCGGCGCCGGACCAGGGCCGCGTCTTCCAGCGCCTTCGACACCGCTCCCGAATAGGCCCGGGCCAGGCCGCCGGCTCCGAGCAGCGTGCCACCGAAGTACCGGGTCACCACCGCCGCGACGTCGGAAAGGCCCATGCCGGTCAGCACGTTCAGCATCGGCACGCCGGCGGTCCCGGACGGTTCGCCGTCGTCACTTGCCCGGACCAGCGCCTGGCCCGGGCCGAGCACGAACGCCGAGCAGGAGTGGCGCGCTCCGTGGTGCAGCCGGCGGTGTTCGGCCACCAGCTCCAGCGCGGCGGGTTCGTCGGCGACCCGCCGCACCGTGGCCAGAAACCTCGACCGCTTCACCTCCAGCTCGGCGTGCACCTCGCCGGCCAGGGTCAGGTAGTCCACCGGTTTATGGAACCAGTGCCGTCGATGCTGTTAGTGCTGTCAGTTCCACGGCTGGGCGGCCAGCAGCACGATGCCGGCCACCAGCAGCAGGGTGAGCAGCACCAGCAGCCAGATCCACCAGTGGTGCGGCTCGTCCTCCAGCGGTTCCATCGGCGGCTCGGGCAGCAGCACCGGAACCGGCCGGGGCGGTGGCGGCGGCGCGCTGGCCTGCATGCTCAGCCCGCACCGGACGCACAGGCTGGCGGTCGGCAGGTTCGGCTCGTTGCAGTGCGGGCACGGCAGCGAGGCGATCACCACCCGGCCGAGCGTGCCGGGCAGCCGGCGCAGCGCGTCGTCGTTGCTGTCGACGGGATCGCCGATGACCACCTGATCCCGTGCCCAGAACAGCGGAAAGTCGCACCGCTGGCAGAAGTCCAGCGCGTCCCGCCGGGTCAGCTCCACCATCGCGGACGCTCCGCAGTCCGGGCAGGTGATGGCCACCGGGTGCTGCGGGGCGTTCGGGACCCGGGCCGGTGCCGCGGACGAAACCGGCGGCTCCGGAGGCACCGAGGCGGCCGGGATCGCCGGCAGTACCTGGGTGGCATCGGAGGGTCCTGCCGGGTAGCGACGGGCGATCAGCTGCTGTTCGGTCGCGAGCTCGGCGTCGGTCAGGCCGGGCGGCGGGGTGGACTCCCAGGACGCCGTCCACGGCACCTGGTCAGCAGGCGGCAGCGCGCCGGCCGGCGGCACCTGGTCGGCCAGCGGCATCTGGTCGGCCGGCTGTCCCGCCTCGGCATCGGTGCCCCGGGCGACGGTCATGTGCCGGCCTCCACAGCCGATGACCATACCCGCCGGTCGCCGATCCAGAGCTCCGCGCGGACGTGTGCCGGCACCTCGTCGCGCACCAGGGCGACGAAGTCGCCCTCCTCCAGCCAGCCGGTGGAGGCCACCCGCATGGTCACGTGCGCGGTGTCGGCCGGTGCCTCGCCCTCCCGCCAGATGCCGCCACCGTCGACCACCTCGGCTGGACCGCCGCTGGTCATCTCCAGGAACTGCTCCAGGCCGGCCCGGGTGCCGCGCCAGCTCATGGTGCGAGCCGAGCTGCGCACGATCATCCGCTGCAGCTCCCGGGGCAGCGAAGGGTCGACCGAGTCGACGCCGATCCACGAACCCATCCAGCGCACCATGGCGTCCGGGGCGACGGTCGGGTCCACCACGTTCTCGATGTTGTCGGCGCCCTCCACCAGCGTGGTGCCCAGCTCCTGGAACAGCGACAGGAACCGGACGAAGAAGCCCTCGTCGCTGTCCAGCATGCCGATCGGCATCTGGTTGACCAGCCAGTTCGGATGCCGGGCCGGGCGGCGCCGGGTACGTACGGAGTCCGGCAGCGGCCGGCCGGCCCGGGCCACCGCGCCGCTGCCGGTCAGTCCCGCCGCCGTCCCGCCGATCGGTTCGACGCTCATCGAAAATCACTCAACGCACGACCACCTGGTGCTTGGCCGACAGGAACAGCGAGTGCGGCTTGAGCCGGATGGTGTCCCGGCCGCTGCCCAGCCGCCGCCCGCTGCGCAGGTCGTACTCGAACAGCAGCAGTTCCTCGACCCGCTCGACGCCTTCCACCGACTCCAGCAGCTGGGCGACCACCGAACTGTTGAGGTCGGTGTCGAACATCCAGCCGATGCCCTCGGCGCCGCCGGTGAGCGGGTTGATGTAGCGGGTCAGCACGTCGACCGCCCGCTGCCGCACCAGCGGCGCCGGCCGGCCCGGCGGGGTGTGCACCAGGGCGACGACGCTGACGCCCTGGTAGTACGGAGTGCCGATCTCGACGGCGGTGCCGACCAGCCGGTGCTCGTCGAGGTGCTCGGTGATCTGGCGCAGCAGCGGCACCGAGATCGCGAAGTCGTCCAGCGCGTGCTGGCGCGGGTCGGTACGCACCTGCGGAACCACCAGCATCCGCACCGGGCCGCTGCCGGTGGCGGCCGGCAGGCAGCGGGCCCGGGCCACCTCGATGGAGGCCTCCTTGGTCAGCCGCTCGAAGTCGCCGGCGGTGACGGCGCGCTGGCCGGTGCGCAGCGTCAGCGGGCCGCGCACCTTCGCCTCGGCCACGGTCTCCGGGTCCACCCCGCCGGTGGCCGGGTGCCGGTTGGAGACGCTGGAGACGTAGGGCACCGTCGAGCGCAGCACGGTGAGGGTGCGCGCCCCGACGTTGCCACTGGCGCCGCCGCCGTGCCGGTACCCGGTGACGGTGATCTCGCTGCCGTCACGGGGAATCGAGCCGTGCTGGCGGACCACCCCGTTGGCGTAGCGCACCCGCGGGCCGAACCGGATCACCCCGCCGCCGCTCTCCCACAGGTAGTGCGGGTCGTCCGGGCCGGACCGGGTGAAGTCCTCGACCTCCTGCCAGGCGGTGGCCACTCCCCGGTCGATCACCACCACGTGCTCGCCGTCGGAGCGGGGCAGCACCGGCGCCCGGCTCACCGCGAAGGACTGGGCCGGCGTGCCGTCGCTGCGCCCGATCACCTCGCCGGGCGCGTGCTGGGCGTGCTCCGCCCCGACCGTGCCGCCGATCGCGGCTACCGTCAGCGAGCCGATCCGCGGCGAGGCCTGGTAGGACGGCTGGCCCGGCCGCGGCGCGATCAGCCGGGCCCGCAACCAGAACGCGGCGTTGCCGGCCATCGTCAGCAGCTGGTGCCGCATCGGGATCAGCAGCACGATCTCGCCGGCCCGGTTCAGGCCGCCGGTGGTGTCGGAGTGCTTCAGTGCCGCGATCCAGGACTCGCCGCTCCACACCTCCCAGACCAGCGGCGGGTTCTCCGGATCCACCCCGATCCCCTCGGCATCGGCGGCCACCGTCAACCGAATCGCCAGGCCCGCCAGGCTATGCGCGAAGCCGAGGTAGAACGCGTCGCCGACCGCGAGCGGGGTGGAGGCGAAGCAGGTGGCGGTGACGTTGGGGTAGCGCAGGTCGTCCCAGACATCGGTGACCCGGTCGTCGGCCGCGGTGCTGGTCAGTGCGGCCCGCAACACCGGCGGGCTGATCACCAGCTCGGAGCTGGTGGTGAAGATGACCGGCTCGCGGGCGGCGTTGGCCGCGGTGGTGCTCAGCGCGGTGGTCACCTGGGTGCCCTGTGGCACCGCGACCGGCTGGTCCAGCGGCGCCGACAGCCAGAAGGTCAGGTCGGCATGGGCCACCGACGGCGGGAACGGCTCGATGCCGACCAGGTTCAGGAAGTGCACGTAGAGCCGCTCGGGCACCTGGTTGAGCCGGAACAGCACCATCTCGCTCATCCACGCGAACAGCTCGATCAGCGCCACGCCCGGGTCGGACAGGTTGTGGTTGGTCCACTCCGGGCAGAACCGGGGAATGAGCCGCTTGGCTTCGTCGACGATGTCCTGGAAGGTGCGGTCGTCCAGGTTGGGGGCGGGCAGCGGCATGGCTCAGACTTCCGGCTCGTGCGGGATGACGTAGAACGGGTACACCAGATTGCGCCGGTCGTTGGTCACCCGGACCCGGTAGCTGATGGTGATCCGGATCAGCGCAGCGTCGTCGGCGTCGATGACCGGTTGCACGTCGTCGACGACGATCCGCGGTTCCCAGCGGGCGAGGGAATCCCGGACGGCTTCGGCGATCAGGCCGAGCAGGTTGCCGGTGACCGGTTCGAACAATAGGTCCCAGATCCGGCAGCCGAAGTCCGGACGCATCAACCGCTCCCCGGGCGCGGTGAGCAGCACCATCCGGATCGACCGATCCAGGTCCTCGGCCCCGTCGGTGAGCTTGATCGAGCCGGTGTGGTCGACCTCCAGCGGCCAGCTGAACCCCCGTCCGATGAACGATCCGTCGGAGGAGGCGAGGTCGGCTCGCCGGGTCGGGCTGAAGTCGTTCATCAGTTGATCGCCACCATCGCACCTTTGAGAGTGAGCGGTCCGCTCGCCTCCACGCTTGTCGTTCCCTGGCCCTTGACCGAGACCATCGAGCCCTGCACCGCCAGCTGCCCCTGGCTGGTGACGCCGACCTTGGAGTTGCCGGACAGCGCCAGCTCGGTCTGGGCCTCGATGGTCACCTTGTTCCCCTTGATCGCGACGTTTCCGCTGGCGTCGATCTCGAACGACGCCGAGCCGGACTTGATCGTCACCGGCTTGCCGCTGGCCACCTCGATCTCGAGCTTGTCCGCACCCAGCCGGATCTTGTGGGTGGTGGTGCTCAGCTGCAGCTGGATGTGCTGGTTGGCGGCGTCGGTCCCGTCGGCCAGCTCGATGACGTGCCCGAGCCGCGAGGTGATCCGCCGGGACTGCACCGCACCGGACTTCACCCCCCATTCCGGCAGCACGTTCTTGCCGCTGAACAGCCCGCCCAGCACCACCGGCTGGCGCGGGTCGCCGCCCTCGAAGGCGACCAGTACCTCGTCGTTGACCTCGGGCTGGAACACCAGGCCGCGCTTGTTGCCCGCGCCGAGCGTAACGATCCGGGCCCACGGTCCCTCCACCTCGGAGCTGACCGACGGGTATTTCAGCTTGACCCGGCCGGCCTTCTCCGGGTCGTCGACGTTGGTCACCACCCCGACCACCAGGCCGGGGACGTTGAAGCTGCCGCTGCGCCGGCCCGCGGTCAGAGTGTCGGCCAGGCCCGTCCGGCTGCGGTCGCCGGCGATGAACTGGGTACGGAATCCCCTGCGGTCGTAACGGTGGTCGACCTCGGTCAGGTGGTACTTGCCCGACGTCGGCCCGGCGTTGGAGACGGTGATCGCGACCCCCGGCTTGAGCTTGTCGCTGACCGCCGTGGTGCCACGTGCCTCCACCGCACCGGCCGCCCACTGGGAGCGCAGCGCACCGCCGGCGGTGGCCGCCTCGCTCTGGGTCAGCGGCGTGAAGCTGCCGATCACCACCGGGGCGTCGCCAAGCGGGCTGCTGCTGCCCACGAACGGTTGCACGAAGTCCGAGGACGGCAGCACCGCCGACGACGCCGAGGCGGACTGGCCGACGATGGAGCGCTGGGTGGCGTTGTCCCAGCCGATCACCTGCGCCTTGGTGGGCAGCAGCCCCGACGCCGACACCGAGAACTCCTGCAGGTCCTTGCCCAGCTCCAGGGTCAGCACCGGGCCCGCGGTGCTCGGCGGCTTGAACTGCAGCGCGGTTCCCTCCACCCACCAGTCGTACCCGCAGCGGGCGGCCAGCTCGTCGAGGAAGGCCAGGTCCGAGTCGGCCTGCAGCACATAGGGATGCACCTCCGAGGTCGAGCTGACCTCGGCCGTCACGCCGGCGCCGCCGGCCACCTGGCTGACGATGTCGGAGAAGGTCATGTTCAGGTAGGTCTTGACCTTGCTGCCCCGGGTGAGCTTGTGCGCGGCGTCGTCCACGGTCACCACCAGGTCGGGGTGGTCGCCTTCCTGCTGCTGCAGGCTCATGCCGGTGACCGTCCCGCTCATCAGCGAGCCGCCTCGGTACACCCCGACGTCGACCTTCTTGCCGATGCTGAAGAATCCGCTGGAAGAGACGGAGTAACCGACGTCGGCGAACCGCAGGGTGGCCCGGCCGGGCAGCCGCAGGCTGCGCTGCACCCGTACCGACACCAGGTGCTGCAGCACGGTGTCCGACAGCGGCGAGCCGTTCACTTTCACGGTCGGGCTGAGCCCTTCGAACGAGCTCATCCGTGCTCGATCCGCGGCACCGAAAGCAACGCGCCCGGACGCATCGCGAGCGGGTCCTCGATGTTGTTGGCCGCCGCCAGCGCACGCCAGCGGGTCGAGTCGCCGTAGTAGCGGGCAGCGATCCGGTCCAGCGTCTCACCCGGTTGGATGCGGTGCACCCGGTGCGGCCGCGGGGTTCCCGAGGTGGGGTTCTGCGGGCCGAACGCCTGGGATTCCTCGTACTGCTGCAGGGTGAGCGCCATCCGGGCGCGCAGCGGGATGCCGGAGGCGGAGAAGTAGGTGAACACCAGTTGCAGGTCGGTGACCACCGCCTTGAACGAGTGCAGGTCACCCCAGTGGAAGGTGACGAACGGCGGCCGGGCGTTGTGGGTGGTCTCGTCCGAGCCCGGCAGCGTGGTGTCGACGTCCATCAGCTTGAGGATCGCGCCGGTGTGCTTGGTGACCGCGGTTCCGTCGGCGGTGGTGTCGAAGACCAGCTCGACCTGCATCCAGCCGGACTGCGCGCCGGCGTAGCGCAGCCGCGAGACGCCCTTGCCCGGCATCGGCTCGGAAGCCCAGTTGTTGCGCCGGCCGACCGAGATCTGGCTCGGGTTGAACAGGCAGGGGATCTTCTGGCCGCCTTCGATCTCGAGGAATGCCTTTTCCAACTCGGGCATCAGAACACCTCCGGCAGGTGGCGGCGGCCCCGCCGCTCGAGGTCGTCGGTGATGCGCTGCTCCAGTTTGGCCACGATCCGGTCGATCAGCTCGTCGAAATCGCGGGCGCGCATGGCCGGGCTGGACGACTCCTCGTCGGCGTCGTACCCGGGGAACGACGCGTCGGAAGTGCCGCCGGACTCGTGCAGCCGCCGGATCACCGGGGGCTCGGCCGGTCCGCCCGCGCCGTGCGAATGCTGGAACTGCTCGAACATGCCGGTACTTCCTGACTGGACTGGATCGGAACCGCTCCCCGGGCCACCGGGACCCGGGTTGCGCAGCAGGCTGCGGAACAGCGAATGAGCAGCGCCGGACAGCGACCGGCGGATTACCGGGCCGTCCACCTCGATGCCGGTATGGGTCGCCGCGGTGACCGTGCCGTGGCCGGGGTTGGACGAGGCGGTCTGCTGGTGGCGAGCGCCGGCTGACCGGCCGGAGCGGGCGGCTCCGGGTACCGGTGGGCCGGCGGCCGGCGGTGCCAGCTCGGCCGGCCGGATGCTGACCCGCGGTGGGGCGATCACCATGCTGCGGTTGACGAAAGCCCCCAGCTGAGCTGTGCTGGTTCCGCGGCCGGCGGGATCGGCGGTGCTACCGGCCGCGGCAGCGACCAGGCTGCCCGGCAGCCGGACGGACGACGGCGCACCGAAGCCGGCAGCCTGCGCTCGGTCCCGATGCGATTCCGTCGCGCCGACCGTGGTGGGCAGCGCGACGGAGCGCCGGATGGCCGGTGAGGCGGTGGCGGGCACCGGGCCGGCCGAGTGGCTGCTGGTTCGGCCTGCCTTGCTTGTCGCGGGGGTCCCCAGAGTGAAGGTTGCCGCGCTGCTGGAACGGGCCGTGTGGGTTGCGGCAGGCTGGTGGGGCGAGGAAGTCGCACGTCCGTGAGCGGTGGCTGGCACGGCGGCCGGGGTTGCGGGCGCCGGCAGGTGGTGCGGCCGGACCGGCCCACCGGCCTGCCGACGGATCGGTGCGTCCACCTGGTGCCGTGGGGCGAACGCGCCGGGCCGGCCGGCGATGGGCTTGCCGGACAGCTGCCGGCTGGCTACCGGCAGCGGAACCGAGCCGGCCGATGCGGTGCCGGGGACGATCGCACGCAAGACCCGGCCGTGGGGTGCCGCCTGATGCGCGGCACCGGCGACAGGTGTGTTCAGAACAGCCGAAGCGTTGGGTGCTACCGGAGGATCGCCGCCGGAGGCCTGCCTGCGCACTGTGCTGCTGGAACCAGAATGTGGTTGCGGCGCACCGGTTTCGGCTGCTGGGCTCGCCTCGACCGGTATGGGCCGGGACGTCCCGGCGGGTGGGGCCACGCTACGGCGCAGCACACCGGCCGCCGGTGCGAGTTCCGCTGCGGGCCGTGCAGCTGCCAATCCGGGACCTCGCTGTCCGGCGGGTTGGCCGGCACTGGACGAACCGGAACGGTCCACACCGGCACCGGCGCGCCGCGAGGCCGTGCCAACTGGGGCCGGGGCCGTTCGGACCACGCCGGCAGTGGCGCCGGCCGGTGCCTGAGCGGCCCAGGCCGGCCGCACCGAACCACTGGGCCGGACGGCGGGCCTCAGCTGCTCCGGGCGGGACAGGATGGACGGCAGTTGGCTGCGACGAACCGACGGCAATCCACCGCCGCCCACCGCGGAAAGCATCGGTGCCAGTGCGGCAAGCGGCGCCGGCTGGTGCCCGACTGGCCGGCCGCCGCTTACTAGAGCAGGCTCGCTGCTGCCCGGGCCCGGCGGGGAACGGTCCGGGCCGGCAGCGACCAGTGCCAGGCTTGCGCTGCTGCCTGCCGGGTGACCGGCGAACCCCATCGAGCGCCGGATAGGCCGGCCCAGGCTGGCCAATCCCAGCGGGCGTCCGGTGATCCGGCTGCTTGCAGGTCGGCTGGCAGCGTGCGGTGTGGATTCAGTGGTTGCCGGTTCTGGCGCGGCGTGCCGGGCCCGCCGCGGCGCTGCCTGCTCGGCCGGTCGGGACGAGGCCGGGTTCGCGGGCACCTGTGTGGGGGCACTACCGGCGGCGGTGTCCGAGGCACTGCGGGCGGCCTGCGTCGAGCCGGGTCGGGACGCCGGGCTGACCGCATGCTGGTGGTCCGCTGCCGTGCGCCGGACCGGTCCACCCTGTTCCGCAGGCGCCGGCTGGCCGGGCAGAACGGTACGGCTGGTGCTCGGCTGGCTGACGGAGGCGGCGGGGCTGACGGAGTCCGATCGTCCGGGAAGGTTCGATGCAGCCGGCCGATGCGGTGGTGACGAGGCCGCGGCCGGCCCACCTTGCCGGGCTGGCCGGTGCTCGTTCTCCGTCGGGCCGGCAGCGGTGGCCGGTTGGATCGCGGCGGGCCGCACCGTAGCCGTTCGGGCAGCGATCGAAACGGGAGTTGGCACGCCGACTGCCCGTCGCAGCATGCCGGCCCGCGCGGTGGGTAGCGGTTCTGCCGGCATCGCGGACTTACCCGCCGACAACCGCCGGAGCGGTGCGGCCACCGAGCCGGCCTGGTGAGCGTTCACCGAGCCGGTCAGCGGGCCGCCCAGTGCAGCGGGCAGCGTCCGGTCGGCGGGAATCAGAGTGGCCGGCGTGCCAGCCTCAGCGTGCGCAGCCTCATCGCCGCCCGGAACCGAATGCGAGCCACCACCGGACGAAGCCCTCCCGGCGCCCACAGCCGAGCGCGGCTGCCCAGCACCGGACGAGAATCCACCGGAGAACGAAGCTGAACGCGACCCACCAGAGGAAGACTCGTTTCCGGCTGGAGCCGAGTGCGACCCACCAGCACCAAGCGGAGGCCCGCCTCCGGTCGGCGCTGACTGGATCCGACCATTCACAGCTGCTCCGGCCCGCAACGGACCGCTGGCGACAGAGTCAGCCTGCGACCGGTCGCTCGCTGCCGACCCCGACGGCCCACTCTCGCCGAAACCGGCAGGTAGCCGGCCACCGGTGGCCGGTGCGGCGAACCGTTGCGCCACCGCGGCAGTCAGGCCCGCCATCCGACTGCCCTGCCGGGCAAGGAAACCGGCCGGTGCCGCGTCCGACCTGGGAACAGGAGATCCAGCCGCACCAGCCGGCGAACCCGTCGCGCTCCCTCGAACCGAACCCGCCGCGCTACCCCGAACCGGTCCGGCAGCCGGCGCACTACCGGCAGCGCGACTCGTCGCCGGTTGCTGCTCGGCATGCGCACGACGGATCGCCAGCGTCCGGCGCAGCGCGGTCGCCGGACCGGGCGCCGACAGCAACGGACCGGGAACCGCCCGACCGGTGGGCACTCCCACTGGCGATGCGACTCCAACTGACGATGCGACTCCAACTGCAGGAGCCCGCAGAGCAGCGGTTGCCCGGGCCACCGAGCGCCGGAGCGCCGCGGCAACGCCTGCGCCGCTTGGCTGGGAGACGGCACCTGCGCTCGCGGCCCGCGCAGGTGTCGGGTCACCGCTCCCGGTGAGCTTCCCCGGCGGCCCCGCCGACGACGACGGAGCGGAGGAAGCCGAAGCCCCCGGGGGCGGCGTGGGCCGCGGAGCCTGCAACCGGCGCTGCTCGTGCGAACTGGTCATCGGGCCGGCCGCGACGACTTCTTCCATCCGGCGCACCGGAATCGCGGTCGAGACCAGGCCGCCGGCGATGGTGCCGGGCGAGCGCGGCTGGTCATCGGTGGGCACCTGCCGAGCGGCCCGAGCCAGCCCACGCGGCGGCAACGGCACGGCAGCCGGCACAGCGCGACCCGCGGACGGCACGGTACGACCCGCGGACGGCCCAACGGCCGGCACAGCGCGACCCGCGGACGGCACAGCAGAATCCACCTCGTCGGAATCCACCGCGTCGTCCGGCATCCGCGGAGTCCACCAGCGTGGTGGCCGTACCTCGGCCTGCCCGAGCGAGCGGGCCGAGACGGTAGCCGCGGCGGCCAGCGCCCGGCGCACTCCGGCCGGACGCGCGGTGCCGGCGGCGAACCGGGCCGAGGACTCGGCGATCAGGCCGAGGCCGACCGGCCGGGCCAGGCCGGGACGCCCGGGACGGCGCAGCCGCTGGGCGACGGACCGCCCCAGCGCGCTGCGATCGACCTCGCCGGGTGGAACAGCCTCGGTGCTCATAGGTTCTTCGACCGGAAGCCGTGGTGGACGACCTCGAGCTGTTCCTGCAACGCCTCGTTGCTGTTCGCGCTGAACTCTGGCCCGCTCCAGCGCACCGGGTACACCCCGTCGAACTCCCAGGCCCGCAACCGGGTGCCCTCGGCATCGAGCACGGTGACCGCGCCGGTGCTGCGGGTCAGCTTGTTGCCGTTGCCGGCGAAGCCTTCACCGCTGGACTTGTTCATCCAGGCGAACAGCGCGTCGCTCTGAGTGATGCCGCGCTTGAAGACCAGATGTGGCCAGGTCATCCGGCCCGGCATCTGGTGCACGAAACCGTTCTGGCCGCCCTCGTGGATCTCCTCGACGGTCATGGTGACCGCCAGGCCGCTGACCTCGGTGAAGTACCCGATCTCCACCCCGTCCACCTCGAAGACGAAGTAGGAGTTGATGGCCGGTTCGGAGAATCCGTTAGGCATACTCGCGCACCGCCTGCCAGGCCCGGTCGTTGAAGGAGGCCACCGCGCGCACCATCCTTACCCGGTCGAGATGTTCCAGATCCAGCAGGTCGTCCAGTGACCAGTGCAGGTGATAGGCCAGGTACGCGATCTCCTGCCAGAGCGCGTCGGACGGGTACCGCATCATGCCGCTCACCTGCCGCGCGGAATCTCCTCGATGGCGCCGCGCCGGGACACCGGCTGCTCAACCGGACCACCGAAGCCGTCGAAACCGTCCGGATCCCCGAACCCGCCGAAACCGTTGGCGTGCCCGGCCGCTGCGTACGCCGGCTCCGGCGCCACCTCGACCGGCACCGGCACCGGAGCCGGAGCGGGAACCGCAGCCGGCCGGCTCTGGCCCAGCAACGGCGGCCCCTCGGCCTGGGCACGCAGCAGCTGCTCGTACTCCTCCTGGTTGCCGAAGTTGATGACGCCGTAGAAATCCTGCAGGAACGCAAGGTCGATCGCGAACAGGCCCTCGATCTCGTGGGTGCTGACCAGTTCCACGGTGCCGAGCTTCTCCACCACCCGGGCCAGCACCAGCACGGTCAGCCGCGGGTCGTCCGGGCCGGTGACGGTCGGGTCGCGCAGCGGTTCCAGCTCGTCCCGCGCGGTCGCCAGCCGCATCCGGCCTTCCTTGTGCACCGTGCCTGCCGCGTCGACGTAGCCACGCGGCAGGACGAACGGGTAGCTGGTCTGCAACGTCACTTAATGCGCTCGAGACGCTCGATGACCAGGGTGATCGTCTCCTTCACCGGATCGTTGGAGTCGGTGCTGACCGCGTCGGTGCCGATCTTGCTGGGCCAGCCGTTGAAGAAGTTGAACCGGCCCACCTCGGTCAGGGCGGTGTCGAAGAAGACGATCGAGCCGTTCTTGCGGCTGCCAGCCCGGTCGGTGCCCTTGAAGCCCGATTCGCGGACCGACTTGAACCACTTCCAGATCGGGTCGTCCATCGCGCTCATCGGCGCCATCCGGGTCAGCGAGATGTCGGGAACCTTGAGCGAGGTTCCCAGCGTCTTGACCGACTGCTTCTTGCCGTCCTTGCCGTTCTGCTGGATCGTCACCACGTCCAGTTCCATGTCGAGACCGGAGACGCCGGACAGCACCAGCTTGGTGCCGTCGATCTCGAGGAAGAAGTTCTGGGCGACGATCGGGTCGGTATTGATCAGGTCGTTGGGCATCTGTGCTCCTTGCTAGCCGAGGGAAGAACTGGGGATAGGTGAGGTGTGGGTCGAGCCGATCAGCCGGCGACCTGCTTCTGCTGGCTGATCCGGAACACCACGAACTCGGCGGGCTTGACCGGAGCGATGCCCACCTCGACCACCAGCTTGCCCTCGTCGATCGACTCCGGCGGGTTGGTCTCGGCGTCGCACTTGACATAGAAGGCCTGGTCGGCGGTGGCGCCGAACAGCGCGCCGGCCGACCACAGTCCCCGCAGGAAGCCGTTCAGGGTGCGCTTGACGCCTTCCCACAGGGTCATGTCGTTCGGCTCGAAGACCGCCCACTGGGTACCTTCGAGGATCGTCGTCTCGACCATGTTGAACAGCCGCCGGACGTTGATGTAGCGCCAGTCGCTGTCCGAGGCCAGGGTGCGGGCGCCCCAGATCCGGATTCCCCTGGTACCGAAAGGCCGGATGCAGTTGATGCCCATCGGGTTGAGCAGCGACTGCTCGTTCTGGGTGACGCCGTAGGCCAGGTCCAGCACGCCGCGGATGGTGTCGTTGGCCGGTGCCTTCCAGACGCCGCGGGACTGGTCGGTGCGGGCCCAGACGCCGGCGATGTGCCCGGACGGCGGGATCAGCATCTCGGAGTTGCCGTTGGACCCGATCGGGTTGTCCACCTTGACCCAAGGGTAGTACAGGGTGGCGAAGGCCGAGTCGTACATGGCCTGCTCCGAGCGCCAGGTCATCACCTGCTGCGGGGTCATGCTCGGCGGCGCGTCCAGGATCGCCATCCGGTTGCCGTGCTGCTCGCAGTGCGAGATGAGCGCGGTCTGCACCGAGCGCCACAGGTTCATGTCGGTGCTGCCGTCGGGCTTGGTGGCGGCGGTGATCAGGTCGGGCACGATCACCATGGTCACGTCGTCGGCGACGGCCAGTCCGTTGATGCCGTTGCGGGCGGACTCGGAGCCGGCGAACTGCCGGCCGGTCACCGGCACCGGCTTCGGGGCGTCCTGCTTGAGCGGGTAGTGGCCAGGCTTGAGGATGTCGAGCTGGCCGGTCAGGTCCGCCTTGGCGTCCAGGTTGACGGTGACCTTGATCTTGGTCGAGGTCTTGTTCACCACGGTGGCGACGTTGCTGTCGCCGGCGCCGAAGGTCAGGTTCGGGAAGCTCTCCACCACCTTGCCGCCCTCCAGCACGGACAGCGTGAACGGCGACGGGTCGTCCGGCTTCGCGCCATCGGCCGGCTCCTCGCTGTCGATCTGGACGCTGAGCAGCGCGTCCGGGGTGACGCTCTCGATGCTGAGCGGCTGGCCGAGGGTGCGGTCGGCGGCGTCCAGCGCCAGCTTGGACGGCTGGCCGGCCGGCGCGGCGTTCGGCACCCGGCAGATGTAGGCGATGCTGCCGCCGTTGGCGAAGTACCCGTAGACCGACAGCGGCAGCATGCAGCCCTCGCTGAAGCTGCCGTAGAGCTTCTCGAACTGCGACCAGCTGGTCACCAGCCGGGGCGCGGCGCCGGTCGGGTCGTTGGGGTCGTCGTCGGGAGCACGCTGGGTGAAGCCGACGAAGGCCGCGATGGCGGTCGGCGCGGCGGACAACACCTTCTGGGACGAGGGGACTTCTTCGACGTAGACGCCGGGGGCGGTGTACGTAGGCACGGGAGGCAGCTCCAAGAGAAGTGATGCGGGTGTCGGCCCCCGTGACCAGGCGAATCCACGGCAGGTTAGGTCACGGTGTACAGCCTCTGTGAGTATTAGCGCGGAAGAAACGCCATTGGTGTAGTTACGGAATGGTTAAGCACTGTCGGTCCGGGCGTGTCGCCCGAGCCGGGTCAGCCGGCGGTGGTGCGCAGCGCTCCCGGCAGGCTGATCGTGACGACCCCGCCGAACGAGCAGACGCAGGTGGAACCGGACACCAGCGCGGGCTTGCCGCCGATCGTGGTGCGCGGGGCGGTCGGAATCCAGGTGCCGGCGATGGCCGGTACGCACGGCATCGGGGTGAGCACGCCGAGCGCGGCCGCGGTGGCCGCCGCGACTGTCGGGTTGGCGATGGAGGAGCACATCCCGAACGGCGGGATGTTGACCATCGGCACCATGTCGGCGATCGCCGCGGCCGGCCGGCCCTCGATGGTCACCCGGCTCATCGGCAGGATGTTGAGGGTGGTCGGCGCCATGCCGAACGAGCACTGCAACATGGCGCCCGTGGTCACCGAGAGGCTGCCCATCCGCCGGCCCTCCTAGCGCTTGGAGTTCTTGACCGACGCGGTGAGCTGCTGCCCGGTGGTGGTCACGAAGCACAGCACGTTGCGGTCCTTCTGCTGCTCCCAACCGCGCGCCGAGGGCAGCAGGTAGGTGAAGAAGTAGGACGAGTCCAGGTAGTCCCTGCCGACGTAGCCGGTGTACTGCTGCGCGCAGGCCCCGTCGGCGAACACCTTCAGCGCGGCGTCGCCGGGATAGGCCGAGACCTCGCTGCCGTCCTTGCTGGTGTACCGGACGCTGGCGTAGGACTCCTGGGTGTGCGGCTGGTCGCAGGGCACCGACTTCAGCTTGCTCAGCTCGGACTTCACCGTGCCCGGCGGGTCGAAGCACTGGCCGGGCTTGACGTCGAAGACCGACACCGAGGTGGCACCGGACTTCGAACCGCCGAACATCCCGCATCCCGCGAGCAGTAGCGCGACCCCGGCCAGCGCCGCCGCGCGGGAAACCTGTCGGGCGCGACCGGACGGCACCGGGCCGGCCGGCGGTGGCGCTGGGGTTACGGGCACTGCGGTGTCACCGCCCAAACTTTTCGTCCTGACCATCCGGTCGCAGCGGGAGGTTACACGCGGGCGCCTCCCGGGTGGCTCATCACACACCGCTCACCGGCGATCCGTCCCGGACCCGGTCGTACTGTGAAAGGACCCCGGTGTCGCGTCGGGAAGGCGCCGGAGCCGGTCGAAGATCTTCCATTCCAGGTCAGGAGCGACACCATGGTGCAGACCACGCCGGCGCTGGGCAGCCGCCCGCAGCGCGGACCGTTCGCGTGGGTCGGGGCGTTCACCGGCTTCTACCCCGCCGAGGCGTCGGAGTTCAGCGACCTGGACCCGGTGACCCGCTTCCTCTACGCCTCCCGCAGCGTGATCCTGGTGATCTCGGCGCAGTCGGCGGTGATCGCCGGGCTGCTGGCGCTGACCGACCGCAGGCTGCACGCCATGCCGTTCATCCTGGTGCTGCTGGGCTACGTGGTGCTGCACGCGGTCAGCAACCTGTCCAACGACTACTTCGGCTACCGGCGTGGCCACGACACCGCCGACTCGCCGCGGCGGCGCTACACCCTGCACCCGATCGCCAGCGGTGCGGTCACACCCCGGCTGCTGGCCGGAGGGCTGGCGGTGCTCGGCGTGCTGGCGCTGGCGATCGCCGGCTACTTCATCGCCCTGCGCGGCTGGCCGGCGCTGCTGCTGACGGTGGCCGGCGCAGTCCTGCTCTACGCCTACGACGCGGCACCGCGGGCGCTGAAGGAGTTGGGCCTCGGCGAGGTGGCCGCCTTCGCGGTCTGGGGACCGTTGATGATCGGCGGCGGTTACTACGTGATCACCGGGCGGGCCTCCGCCGACGCCGTCCTCGCCTCCGTCCCGGTCGGGCTCGGGGTGGCCTCCATCCTGGTCGGCAAGCACATCGACCAGCGGATGTTCGACACCTCCCAGCAGCAGCGGACCCTGCCGGTGCTGCTGGGCGAGCGAGCCGCCCGTGCCCTCAACCGGGCGGTGCTCGGCGCGATGTACCTCGTCACCGCGGCAGCCGTCCTGGCCGGTGCCGTGAGCCCGTTCGCGCTGGTCGTGGTGCTCGCGCTGCCTCGGGCGCTGCGCGCGGTGCGGGTGATGGCGCGGCCGGCGCCCGCCGCGCCGCCGGCCGGCTATGTCGGCTGGCCGCTGTGGTACCACCGGGTCTGCCTGGTGCACAACCGGCTGTTCGGCTGGCTGTTCATCGCCGGCCTGGCCGTCGGGGCCGCCGTTCCGGACTGGCGACTGGGCTGAGCCACCGGTGCGACGGGCGCTGAGGTTGTGCAGCGTTGGTGGCCCTGGCGACCCTGCCGTAGCGTGGACGACAGGTTGAGCAGCAGCCATACGACAGAAGGATTCCTCGGATGGCTGACTACCTCGCCGACGCCGATATCGCGGCACCCGCTGACGAACTCTTCGACTACCTGTCCGAGGTGGGCAACCTGCCGGACTACTTCGACCGGATGACCTCGGCGACCGACAACGGCGACGGCACCATCGCGGTCGCGGCCGACCTCGGCGACCAGGTGGTCGAAGGTGAGGCCTGGCTGAAGATCGACCGGGACTCAAAGACCCTGACCTGGGGCTCGGAAGGGCCGAACAACTACTCCGGTCAGCTGCAGGTCAGCGGCGACGGGGACCGTTCGCGAGTCGAGATCACCCTGCGCACCGAGCGCGCTGCCGGCGAGGAGATCCAGCAGGGCTTGGAACGGACGGTGTCCACTATCAAGGCGATCGTGGAAGGCCGCTGATGCCGGTTCGGCCTACCGGCACTGCCTCGTCGGCTTCCGACCCGTCCGAGGAGACATCCGCCGATGCCCGCTAGCGCCACCGCCGCCAAGCAGCTCACGGTCGCCGAGATCAACGAGTTGCACGCCGACGCCGAGAAGTGCGCCGAGGTGGCCGGGCTGGTGTACGTGGCGGCGGACCAGCCGGGCATGCGCCGGATCCGGCGCGGCAAGGGGTTCAGCTACCTCGACTCCCGGCAGCAGCCGCTGACCGACGCCGAGGTGAAGGCCCGGATCACCCAGCTGGCCATTCCGCCGGCCTGGACCAAGGTGTGGATCTGCCCCAACGGCGACGGCCACATCCTGGCCACCGGGCAGGACGACAAGGGCCGCAAGCAGTACATCTACCACCCGCGCTGGCGCGCGATCCGGGACATGCTCAACTTCTACCGGCTGATCCTGTTCTCCGCGCACCTGGCCGAGATCCGCGAGCACACCGCCCGCCAGCTGCGCCGGCGCACCTTCGACCGGGACCGGATGCTGGCGGCGATGATCCGCATCATCGACCTGACCAACATCCGGATCGGCAACGAGGTCTACGCCGAGGAGAACGACAGCTACGGGCTGACCACGCTCACCCGCAAGCACGTCCGGGTGCACAGCGACCAGGTCAGCTTCGCCTTCCCGGCCAAGTCCGGCAAGCCGTGGGACGTCACCGTCACCGACTCCGGGGTGGCCCGGGTGGTGGACAAGCTGCTGGCCCAGCGCAGCCGACGGCTGTTCAGCCTGGACGGCAAGGCGGTGAGCTCCGACGAGCTGAACCAGCTGCTGTTCTCCCTGACCGGCGAGCACATCACCGCGAAGAACTTCCGCACCTGGGGCGGCACGCTGGCGGCGTTCACCTACCTGAAGAACCGGCTGGACAGCGAGCGGGCCGCCGAGAAGGTGGTGATCGAGGCGGTGGACGAGGCCGCCGAGGCGCTGGGCAACACCCGCACCGTGGCGCGGGCCCACTACGTGCACCCGCACGTGCTGGAGACCTACACCGAGAACACCTTCGGCAGCTACCTCGAGCAGGCCAAGCCCCGCGCGATACCCGGCCTGCATCCGGACGAGCGGTTGCTGGCCGCGTTCCTGGCCGAGCTGTTCGACGCGGAGTTCTCGCTGCTGTCGACCGGTAGCTGACCGGCCGGGCAGCCCTGGACTGGGCCCGCTGCCGACAGGACCCGGTCGGAGCCGCGTGGTAGAACTCGCCGGTGACGAACTCCGGGTCCGGGTGGGCCGAGGCCGGCCCGCAGGACCTGGGCGGTGGCGTGCACCGCATCGCGCTGCCGCTGCCGAACGACGGGCTGCGCGCGGTGAACGTCTACGCGCTGGAAACCGGTGCCGGCCTGGTGCTCATCGACGGCGGTTGGGCGCTGGCCGAGAGCGAGCAGCGGCTGGTCGGCTCGTTGGACGAGATCGGGTACGGGCTGGGCGACATCACCGCCTTCCTGGTCACCCACCTGCACCGCGACCACTACACCCAGGCGGTGGCGGTGCGCCGCAAGGTCGGCTCCCGGGTCAGCCTGGGCATCGGCGAGCAGGCCAGCCTGCAGGTCACCAGGCAGCTGGCGCAGCGGGGCGGTCGGGCGCACCGGTTGCCGCACCTGCAGCGCACCGGGGCCACCGAGCTGCTGGCGACGCTGGCGGCGGCCGGTGGGGTGGTGCGGACCGGGCCGCCCGAGGACTGGGAGCTGCCCGACAGCTGGCTGCACGACGGCACCGAGGTGCCGGCGGGTGACCGGAGCCTGCGGGTGATCGCCACCCCGGGGCACACCCAGGGCCATGTGGTGTTCTCCGACCCGGACGCGGGGCTGCTGTTCGCCGGCGACCACGTGCTGCCGCAGATCACCCCGTCGGTCGGGCTGGAAGCCGCGCCCGCGCCGTTCCCGCTGCGCGACTACCTGGACTCGCTGCGGCTGATGTTCGCGCTGCCCGACGCGATGCTGCTGCCCGCGCACGGGCCGGTGGCGGGCAGCGTGCACCAGCGGGTGACCGAGCTGCTGGCCCACCACGACCACCGGTTGGCTGCCTCGGCCGGGGCGGTGGCCGCCGGGGCCGCCACCGCGTACCAGGTCGCGCTGGCGCTGCCGTGGACCCGGCGCAACAAGGCGTTCGGCGAGCTCGACCCGCCGAACCAGCTGCTGGCGGTGACCGAGACCGCGGCCCACCTGGACGTCTTGGTGTTGCAGGGCAGGCTGGCCGGCGGCGTCGAGGAGGACGGGATCGAGTACTACCGGCCGGTCTGAGCTCGGTCTCCGGAGCCTCGTGCTCAGACCAGTTCGATGACGTCCTGGATCGAGTCGAGCACCCGGCTGGGCCGGTACGGGTAGCGGTCGATGTGCTCCGGACGGGTGGAGCCGGTGAGCACCAGGATGGTCTCCAGCCCGGCCTCGATGCCGGCGACCACGTCGGTGTCCATCCGGTCGCCGACCATGGCGGTGTTCTCCGAGTGCGCCTCGATCCGGTTCAGCGCGCTGCGGAACATCATCGGGTTGGGCTTGCCGACGTAGTACGGCTGCTTGCCGGTGGCCCGGCTGATCAGCGCCGCCACCGAGCCGGTGGCCGGCAGCGGTCCCTCGGCGGACGGGCCGGTGACGTCGGGGTTGGTGGCGATGAACCGGGCGCCGCCGTCGATCAGCCGGATCGCCCGGGTGATCGCCTCGAAGGAGTAGGTGCGGGTCTCGCCGAGCACCACGAAGTCCGGGTCGGTATCGGTCAGGGTGTAGCCGACCTCGTACAGCGCGGTGGTCAGCCCGGCCTCGCCGATGACGTAGGCCGAGCCGTGCGGCAACTGGTCGCCCAGGAACGCCGCGGTGGCCAGCGCCGAGGTCCAGATCGACTCTTCCGGAACCTTGAGGCCGGCGCGGACCAGCCGGGCGGCCAGGTCGCGCGGGGTGTAGATCGAGTTGTTGGTCAGCACCAGGAACCGGCGCTGCCGCTCGATCAGGCGCTGCAGGAACTCCGCCGCACCGGGCAGCGCCTCGTTCTCGTGGACGAGGACGCCGTCCATGTCGGTCAGCCAGCATTCCACGGGGTGCCGGGTGCTCATGCCCGATCAGCCTACGGGGAGGTGGTGCGGGCCGGCGGCCTGACCGGGCTAGACGTCGACGACGCCCACCACGCCGCCGGCGGTGTGCACCCGCTCGGCGTCCGGGTCGTCGAACCACCGGCCGCCGGAACCGAGGTAGCGGAACTGCAGCCGCTGGCCGGCCGCCACCGGCACGGTGACGCTGCGGGTGCCGTTGGCGCGACGCACCAGCTTGTGCCGGCCCGGGGTCCAGTCGTTGAAGCTGCCCACCACCGACACCGGCCCGTCGTGGACGTCGTCGGGCAGCACCAGGCGGAGCTTGGGCTGGCGGGTCTTGGGGTCGGTGAGGATGGAGATTGCCACTTCGAGGTGCTCCTGAACGCTGTTGTGCTGGTGGGTCGGGTTGGGCTTGATGGTTCGGTCGGGCTGGTGCACCGGCTTCCCGGTGCTCCTGGACCGTATGCGAGGTCCGGCCGTGCGCCGCCCGCGACGCGCTGGGCCGGAGCGGGTGGGCCCAACGTCACATCTCGTCTCCGGCCGGTGCCGGGACAGTTGGGTGCGCAGCAGAGGTGTAGTAAGGAAGGACGGCTAGCGTGCGGGAGGTTCGACGATGCAGTACCGATTGCTCGGCCGGAGCGGAACGGTGGTGTCCAACCTGGCGTTGGGCACCATGACCTTCGGGACCGAGACCGACGCCGACGGCGCGCACGCGCAGCTGGGCCGGTTCCTCGATGCCGGCGGCAACCTGGTCGACACCGCCAACGTCTACAGCGGCGGGACGAGTGAGGAGATCATCGGGCGGTGGCTGGCGGCCAATCCGGGCTATCGCAGCCGGGTGGTGCTGGCCACCAAGGGCCGGTTCCCGATGGCGGACGGGGTCAACGACCTGGGCCTGTCCCGCCGGCACCTTCGGCTGGCGCTGGAGGCGTCGCTGCGGCGGCTGCAGACCGACTGGATCGACCTGTACCAGGTGCACGCCCATGACCCGCTGACGCCGATCGAGGAGACGCTGCGCTTCCTGGACGAGGCGGTCCGGGCCGGCAAGATCAACTACGTCGGGCTGTCGAACTTCACCGGCTGGCAGTTGCAGCAGGCGGTGGGTGTTGCCGAGCGGCTGGGCTTGAGCGTCCCGGTCACCTTGCAGCCGCAGTACAACCTGCTGGTGCGCGAGATCGAGTGGGAGATCGTGCCGGCCTGCCTGGCCAATGGCCTGGGCATGCTGCCCTGGTCGCCGCTGGGTGGCGGGTGGCTGACCGGCAAGTACACGCGAGAGGACCGGCCGACCGGCGCGACCCGGCTCGGCGAGAATCCCGACCGCGGGGTGGAGGCCTACGACCGCCGCTCCGGCCAGCAGCGCACCTGGGACGTGGTGGACGCGGTGCGGTCGGTGGCCGACGAGCTCGGGGTGTCGATGGCGCAGGTGGCGCTGGCCTGGCTGGCGGACCGGCCGGCGGTGACCTCGGTGATTCTGGGCGCCCGGACCATCGCCCAGCTCGAGGACAACCTGCAGGCGGCGGACCTGCACCTGAGCGCCGAGGACGTCAAGCGGCTGGACGTGGCCAGTGACCCGGAGCCGGCCGACTACCCGTACGGGGAGCCGGGCGTGGACCAGCGGGCCCGCAAGATCAGCGGCGGCCGCTGAGCCTGGGTCTTTCTGCGGCCGGCCACTGCCGCAGCGGTCAGCCTCGGCTGCGGCCAGCCGCTGCCGCAGTGGTCAGCCTCGGCTGCGGCCGGGCGCGCCCTTCGCTGCGCGGTTGGCCGTTGCCGCCGGGTCCATTGCGGCACAGTCAGCCGCTGCTCCTGTCGCCTTGCAGCGCGGCGAGCAGTGCGGCGCCGTCTGGTACGCCCAGGCCGGTGCACGGATCCCAGCCGGGTCCAGCGGAGTAGGCGCCGTTGCTGCCGTCTGTGACGTCCCGGAAGCCGGGCGGTACCTGGCCGGCTGGAATCGCTCCGTACAACGCTGGCTGGATCAAGCCGAGCTTGCGGCCGGTGGCCTGCACGATCCGGGCGACCAGCGCCGCCCACAGTGGTGACACCGCGCTGGTGCCGCCGATGACCATGCTGCGGCCGTCCACCAGCACCCGGTAGCCGGTCTGTGGGTCGGCCACGCCGGCGACGTCCGGTACGCCACGCCCGGGTCGACCGGCTGGCTGGGGCACGCCCGCGTCGGCCTGCCAGCTGGGCAGGCCGAAGGTCCTGCTGACGCCGCCGCCGGTGGCGCCGGCGCCCGTCCCGTTGTTCCAGACCGTCTCGGAGCTCACCGAGCCAGTGCGCGGGTCGGCCTGCAGCCGAGTGCCGCCGCAGGCCAGGGCGTGCGGGCTGGCGGCCGGGAAGTCGACGTGCGCCCCGCCGTCGGAGGCCCGGTCGGTGCTGCCGTCGTCGCCGGCGGCCACGGTGACCGTGACGCCCAGCGCGGCGGCGTCGACCAGCGCCTCGTCGAAGGCGGCCTTGGCCTGCTCGGTCCACTCGTCCTCGTTCAGGCCCCAGCTAATGCTGATCGCGGCCGGTGTCGGGTCTGCGTGCGCGGCCTGGCTGAGCGCGTCCACGAAGCCGGCGTCGGTGTTGGGCGCGAAGTAGACGACGATGTCCGCCCCCGGTGCCAGCGCTCCGGCCACCTCGATGTCGAGCAGCACCTCGCCGTCGGCGCCGTTGGGATCCTGGCCGGGGGCGTTGACGGCGCCGTCCACCCCGACGGCGGTGACCTTCGGTCCGGTGATGCCCAGGCCGGTGAAGTAGGTGTCGAGTTCGGCCTGGTCGAAGCCACCGCCGAGCTCCAGGATGGCGATGGCCTGGCCGCCCCCGTCGGTCCCTTCCGGGAAGTTGTAGATCCTGCCCAGCTCGATAGGGGTGTAGGCGACCGACACGGCGTTCGGGACTGCCCAGCGGTATTGCACGCGGGCCTGTGGGCGGTCGTCCAGGCCGAGCACGGCGGTGACCACGCCGGACAGGGCGGCGGGCACGCTCAAGCCGCCGCTGCGGTGCCGGTGCTCGATCCGGCCGCCGACCGGGGCGGTGCTGGACGCCTGCTCCAGGGAGGTGCCGAAGATCTGCCCGAGCAGTCTCGCGGTACCGGCGACCCGAATGCGCCGGCTGGCCGGGTCGGTGTCGACCACTTGGGCGCCGAGGGCGGTCAGGGTGGCGGTGACCAGGTCCAGGTCGGCCGGATCGGCGCCATAACGGGCCGCGAACTCCGCCGGTGGCAGCGGGGAGCTGAGCACCTCGTCCGGGACCTCGGCCCGGCGCCGTACCACCAGGGTGACGGTGAGCGGGCTGTTCGGGTCGAGCGCCGCGACAGGTGCCACGTCGGGTGCCGGTGGCCGCTCGCTGCCGGGCAGTGGGCGCAGGTCCAGATTGTGCGGGTCCGGGGTGGAATCGGTCATGCTTCAGGTCTACCCCAACGGGCTGACAGTTCGCCTGGTCAGGAGTGCCGGACCGCCGGAGCCGGCCACTGCTCAGCTCTGCCAGAATGGGCGGCGAGCGCCGGCCCTACCCGGCCTGCGCGCTCGGGAGGGTTCGCATAGCGGCCGAGTGCAAGCGCCTTGAAAGCGCTCGACAGGAAACTGTCCGTGGGTTCAAATCCCACACCCTCCGCAGAGTTCGACCTGTGTATCGGCTCGATATTCCGATTGCTGAGGTTCTATGCTGGCGAGCGAAGCCCCCGATCACCTGCTTTCAGCACAAAGCCATAACTGATTATGCGTGTGCAGACGAGACGTTCGATTCAACGACCGCACTTCTGAAACCTTGACCATCGCCGCGGTCGACTTGAAAGTCAACGGACCATGAACTCATCCCAGGACGGAGTTCTAAGACATTGAAGGATAGTGGGCTCCCACCAGCGCCGAGGCTGCTGCCACAACCAACGGTTGTGATATCGCGGTATCGTGCAGGCACATTCCCATCGGAGACAGAAGCATGCACGAGTCTCGGAATATGTTTGTGCCCGTGCAGAATCAGTCCAATATTACGGCCAGCGCACCATGATAAGAAGCGATCAGCATCGCGTAATGCAATAAATTTTTCTCGGCCAACCCAGCTGCGCACGTCAAAGATCGACGTCTCGCGATATTTCTTGAAGGGATAAGGATGATGGTGAATAAGTGCAACTCGTGTATAATCGTCAAATTGTCCTCGATCATTACGCACTTCCCAGGCTGTGCCGACTCGAAGTAGTTGGTCCGCTCCTACCTCTCCTCTTGCAAGATCTCCTGTGCGGGACGAATCAAAGCAGAAGTAGGCGATTCTCGCCCGCTCGTCTACTACAACCTCTTCCCATCGAAGATCTGCAACTTGTCGTAGGGAAACGCCCACCCCTTGCACCGCATTGCCAAAGATGCGCTGATCATGATTTCCAGGAACAATTATGGGGCGCTGGCCGTTGGAAATAAGCGTTAATTGCTGCTGAAAATTCCTAAACTGTTGTGCATGACGCTCTTGCGGTTGATCGAAAAGATCGCCAGTTATAACGATACCGTCAATATTCTCCCTTCGCCGCCGGATGGCAAGTTCTAAGAGCATCTGCGTCTCAGCAGCGCGGCCTGTCCCAAAGTGCAGATCACTTAGATGCAGTATCCTGCTCAAGGGCAAGTCGTGCGCAGACCTGGAAGGCAGCGCAAGCACATCGGCCGCTCGCTCAAAATCTCGGTTTTCAATTGCAGACGCGAGAATGCTGAGACGTTCGTACGCCTCGTCAAGCGGAAGAAATCGAGATTCACCAGTGCGCAGCAAGTAGATTGCGCCCGGCCATGTGTCACGCTGCTTTAGCGCATCGATCGTTGCTTGGTTAGGATCTAATACTTTGGTGTTCGCTGACGGTTCGTAATAGTCTGGTATGAGTACTAGGATGCCATAGCCCGGCATTCGGGCTGCTTCATTTGCGAAGCGGTCGAGCGTTCCTTCGTGCTCCCATGTACCAATCGGCATAATGTATAGATCGTAATTGCCCAGCACATCGCGGAGCGGAGCGAGAACGTCACGTAAAACCTCGTCTTCCAAAACTTCATCATCAGAGGATTCCCAGGCGACAGCATTGAGCCTTTTTAACGACGATCGCGCGATTCGTTGAATGTCAGCAGCCCACTGATAGCTAGTCGAGATGAATCGCGGCCGCATCGGGTCGTTATCATAGGCGATTCTTTCCAAGAAGGCTTGGACCGTCGACCGCGTCAATCGCGCTGCACTGTGCGCTGAATGCGATGTCAAGTAAGCAACGACGTTAGTAGTACCCAAGTCGAATCTGACGCCCATGAACGCCTCCTTGCTCAGTATGCTTTTCGACTCACCGGTAGCATAAATCCCTGTACCTTTAACGCCAAGCCCGGCAGCTACTATCAAGCACCCTCGGTTGAAGACACGAGTTACACCACCAGGAACCCGTCATACCGTGCTTAGCTTGCTCGTAGACGGCCTTCGGTTGCAGCCCGTTCAGCGGAAGATCGAGACGTGTCCCGGGTATCGCCAAGTTCGGGCATCAGGTAGAGGTAGGCTCGCGCAGGATGCAGCGACTTGCCGAGCGCTAGCTTCTAATGCAGAGAGTGAAGTTCGAATACTCGGCTTGCACAAGCTTGAGCGTGATGGTGTGCGGCGTCCTCGGGAGTCGACCCACCTGGGGATCGATTCCAAAGCCATTCATCCGCGCCTGCTGATAGGCCGCCCGGTAGAGATTTATGGGAGCTCGCCGCACGGAATCGTTTCCGACTCCACTGCTACTACATCGTGCATGTCCGAAGTGGTCATACGACAATGGCAGGTTCCATGCGACGGAACGAACGAGGACAGCATCGGCGGGAACGAGGAGGCTTAGGCACAGTCACGGGTAGCTTAGAGCACGATGAACATCGATCCGGTAGGTGCACTCATGTCCACGTTCTTTCCAAGAACGATCTGAGCCGTGATCACAACTAGTGCATCGTCAGGGCTAGTCGACTCGGTGTACCACTGACGACTATCGATCGTGAGTCGACTAACCAAATTGTCATCATCCATAAGGCAGTATGTTGGTCCCCCGCTCGGTGGCCCCTGAAACCCTTGCAGTTGTTGCTGGTTAGCTGGACGAGTTAGGCCGTCCAAGAGGGTCTTCAGCCGGTTGTCAGTGTCGCCAACTCGACGGGAACCTGCGGCTGAAAGCAACAAAACGTCGAGTTCGACAGCCGTTCGGAACCGTTCATGTGCTGGAGAAATGAAGGCTAGACCTGAGAGATGTGTCGTGACGTGCGGAGCGCTGGCACCTTCAAGCATGTGGCCGATCTGTGCTCTGATCTGGGGATGAAAGGTCCGGCGTAGCTCAGCTTTGGCTGGGCTAACGCCACGTTGGGTGGCAGGTAGTGATCCTTGGTAGGTCAAAGTGAGCTTCACCAACCTGTCATATCACCTCGCATGTTGACTCGGTTGCACGTCGCAGGATGACACTCCTCACCGGGGCCTTCACGCAGATTACTTAGCGTCCGAAAGGACAAATCCCGTTGATCTTTCACCAGAACGACTCAGCATCGGTGATGTGCCGCCCGTAGCATGAGCACTAACCCGTGCCTCAGCGAAGAACTGGCAACGCCTTGCGCTGGTAAGTCCACCGACAACCAAAATCTCAGCAGGACATCATTCGCGAAGCGACCGTCAAGGAGGTCGGATGGCAGCTGAGTCGACTCCCATGGAGCGTGCCGTCAGAGACGGCACCGTCGAGGCGCCGGAACCCTTCCGTGACGTCGAGCCGACCCTGACCTTGCCCCGCGGCACGCATACAGCGGACTTACTTGATCGCGAGGATCGCGGACCAACTTCTACGTAGACACAGTGCTGCTCAAACGTATCTTATCGAAGATCTTATCGAAGAGGAGTCCCCCAGGTCCGTGCGATCTTGCATATGAAGCCATTCCATAACTGCGCGAACTCATCCGCTAGCGCCGGCGATGAGGCGACGCCAACTCACCTGCAGCCACTCCCGGTATTGCTCCCCGGTCCAGCCCAACGTCTCGCGGGCCAGCAGGTACGTCTGCGCGTGGGCCAGCACGCCGGCGGTGTCGCAGAGCCAGTCCAGGTCCACGGTCTCGGGCAGCAGCCCGTCGTCGTGGAGCGCGGTGAAGAACTGGCGCAGCAGGTCACGGGTGGCCGCCCGCCCGGCCCGGGCCGCCTCGGCAAGCAAAGGTTCGACGTGCTCGGCCTGGAACGCGACCGCCAGGATGTCGCCGGCGCGAGAGAGTAGGGCCGCGTTGCCGGCCGCCATCAACACGATCCGTTCGCCCACAGTAGGGGCGGTCAAAGCAGCCTGGAACCAGTCCCGGTGCGGCACGTCGATGTCTTCGGTATCCCCGGCGATCGCTACGTCCACGACCCGCTTGAGCAACTCGGCCTTGGTGCCGAACCGCACGTACAGGGTGCGGTGCCCGACCCGGGCGGCGTCGGCGACGGCGACCAGCGTGGTGGCCGCGTAGCCGTCGCGGATGAACAGCTCCCGCGCCGCAGCAAGGATGCGCTCCTCGGTCTCGGCGACCCGGGCTGCACGCAAGCCGGCGGAAGAGGGCTTGACAGTGTCGGACATGAGATGCAGTCTAACTGCATCAATGCAGTACCACTGCATCAACATTCGAAAACGTGCGCATGAGGAGGACCCCATGACCACGACCGACGCCCCGCTGCTCGACGGTGTGCACCACCTCAAGCTGCCGGTCCGTGACCTCGCCCGTTCCCGGGCCTGGTACGAGTCGCGGCTCGGCTACCAGGTGACGACCGAGTTCGTCGAGCACGGCACGCTAACCGGCCTGGTCATGACCCATCCGAACGGCGGCCCGATGTTCGCCCTCCGCCGGGACCCCGAGCGCGCCGCCGCGGCGGCCGGGTTCGACTACTTCTCCATCGGCGTTCCCACCAAAGAAGCACTCGAAACCCTCGCCGCCCGGCTCACCTCCTTCGGCGAGACCCATGCCGGAGTGCACTTCGCGACCATCGGCTGGATCCTGCCGGCGACGCACGACCCGGACGGGCACGAGGTCCGCTTCTACACCACCGAGCACCACACCGACACGACCGATCCGGAGATCGCGCAGGTCGCCGATCCGGTGGCAACCGCGGCGCGCCGCGAGCAGGCCTACCAGCCGGCCGCTACCGGCACGCCCACCTGAACAACCGCGATCAGCCGGCCAGCCCGACCACCAGCATGTTGGCGTACGGCGGGTACGGCGGGGCGTAGAAGTTCGCCACGTTCGAACCGCGCAGGAACGCGTTGCGGGCATACAGCAGCGGCACCACCGGTGCGTCGGCCATGATCATCCGGTCGGCCTGCCCCCACAGCTCCTGGGCGGCGGCCTGGTCGGTCTCGGCGCTGGCCTGCGCGATCAGCCGGTCCACCGCCGGGTTGCTGTAGTGGCTGGAGTTGTAGTTGCCGTTGCCGATCTGGCTGGAGTCGAACAGCGGCTGGATGTTGCCGGTCGCGCTGGGGTAGTCCGGTAGCCAGCCGAGCATCACCAGGTCGTAGTCGCCCTTCTTGTCGCCGGCGTCGGCGTAGAAGGAGTCGCTGTCCTCGGGCTTGAGCCGGACGTTGATGCCGGCCGCGGTCAGCCCGGACTGCACCGCCTGCGCCTCGGCCAGGTGGATGCTGTCGTTCTGGGTCAGCAGGGTCAGCGAGATGCCGCTGGCGTGGCCGGCCTGGCTCAGCAACG
>Ga0326721_10000093_pt1 | contig 55413 bp, 45 predicted proteins | sample SGPome_FD_203951 | JGI IMG/M metagenome (GOLD analysis project Ga0326721, IMG submission 203951) | Soil microbial communities from Southern Great Plains, Lamont, Oklahoma, United States - SGP_1_2016 | ecosystem: Engineered > Artificial ecosystem > Soil microcosm > Unclassified | place: USA...
AGGATGACGTCTCTCGAGGGTGCGCTCGCATGGCACACCGGGTGTCAGCGTTCGTGCGTCGCTCCCGCTGACTACCGAGGAGAGGCTATAGATCCTTCGGCCTGCGGAGGCTTGCGTGGACGCGGCGCCGGTGTGGCCGGCCTCAGGATGACGTCTCTCGGGGATGGCCTCGCATTCCGCACCCGATGTAATGCGGAGCACACCACGCGATGAGGGTCGCGTACCTGAGCGCGTCGGGGCGGATCGGGGGGGCGGAGCGGGCGCTGCTGGACCTGCTTGCCAGCCTCCGCGCGGCCGAGCCCGATTGGGAGCTGCACGTGGTGGTCGCCGGCGAGGGGCCGCTGGCGGAGCGGGCGGCGGCGCTCGGCGCGACCGTCCACCGCTTCCCGATGCCGCGGCTGCTGGAGGCGCTGGGCGACGCGGGCGGCGGCTCGCGCGCGGCGCTGCTGGCGCGGCTCCTGGCCGCGGCGCCCGCGGGGATGCTGTGGCTGCGGCGCCTGCGCGGGCTGCTGCGGTCCATCGCCCCCGGCGTGGTGCACACCAACGGCTTCAAGATGCACGTCGCGGCGGCGATGGCGATGCCGGAGCGCGCGCGGCTCGTCTGGCACATCCACGACTACGTGGCGGCGCGGCGGGTGATGGCATCGGCGCTGCGGCACTTCGCGGATCGCCCCGCCGCCGCGGTCGCCGTCAGCCGGTCCGTGGCCGACGACGTGCGGCGCGTGTGCGGGGCGGGGATGCGCGTGGAGACCGTCTACAACGCGGTCGATCTCGATCGCTTCACGCCCGAGGGCGACCGCATCCCCCTGCACGCGCTGGCGGGGATGCCGCCCGAGGCGCCGGGGACGGTGAGCGTGGGGCTCGTCGCCACGATGGGGCTGTGGAAGGGGCACGACGTCTTCCTGCGCGCCATCTCCCTCATCCCCCGCGAGCTGCCGGTGCGCGCGTACGTGGTGGGCGGGCGCATCTACGCCACCGCGGGGAGCGAGGTGGACCCGGACGAGCTGCGGGAGATGGCGGGCGCGCTGGGGATCGCGGACCGCACGGGCTTCACCGGCTTCGTGGAGGACTCCGCGGCGGTGATGCGCTCGCTGGACGTGGTCGTCCACGCCAGCACGCAGCCGGAGCCGTTCGGGCTGGTGATCGCCGAGGCGATGGCGTGCGGGCGCGCCGTGGTGGTCAGCGCGGCCGGCGGCGCGGCGGAGATCGTGTCGGACGGCGCGGACGCGCTCGCCGTCGCCCCCGGCGACGCGGCGGCGATGGCGGCGGCGATCGGGAGATTGATCGGCGACGCGGATCTCCGCGCGCGGCTCGGCATCGCCGGGCGGGAGAAGGCGAAGCGCGAGTTCGACCGGGCGCGGCTGGCGCGCGAGATCGTTCCCCTCTACCGCTCGCTGGGGATGTGATGCGCGTGCTGCACGTGTACGCCGGGAACCTGTACGGCGGCGTGGAGGCCATGCTGGCGACCATCGCCCGCCACCGCGGCGCCGTGCCGGAGATGGAGACGCGCTTCGCGCTGGCGTACGAGGGACGGCTTGCCGGCGAGCTGCGGGACGCGGGCGCGCCCGTCGCCATCCTCGGCGGCGCGCGCATCTCCCGCTCGTGGACGGTGTGGAGCGCGCGGCGGGCGATGGGGAAGGCGATCATGTCGGAAAAACCCGACATATCCATCTTCCACTCCGCATGGACGCACGGCATCTTCGCGCCGGCGGCGCGGCGCGCGGACGTCCCCGCCGTCTTCTGGCTGCACGACGCGGTCTCCGGCGGCGCGGCGGAGCGGCTGGCGCGGCGGACGCCGCCGAGGCTCGCCATCTGCACCAGCGAGTTCGTCCGCGCCACCCTGCCGAAGCTCTTCCCGCACGCGGAGGGCGAGGTGGTGCACCCGGCCGTCGCCGCGCTGCCTGATGTCGCCGTCGACCGCGTGGCGGTGCGCGCGGAGCTCGGGACGGAGGCGGAGTCCGTCGTCATCGTCCAGGCGAGCCGGATGGAGCCGTGGAAGGGGCACCGCGTCCATCTCGAGGCACTCGGGCTGCTGAGGGACGATCCGCGCTGGACCTGCTGGTTGGCCGGCGGCGCCCAGCGCCCGCACGAGCTGCGGCACCGCGACGAGATGCAGGCGTTGGCCGCGCGGCTGGGGATCGCGGAGCGCGTGCGCTGGCTGGGCGAGCGCCGGGACGTGCCGCGCCTGCTCGCGGCGGCGGACGTGCTCTGCCAGCCGAACCTTGGACCGGAGCCCTTCGGGATCACCTTCGTGGAAGCCATGTACGCCGGACTCCCCGTGATCGGCGCGGCGCTGGGCGGCGCGCGAGAGATCGTGACCGACGCCACCGGCGTGCTCGTCCCCCCGGACGATCCGTCCGCCACCGCGGAGGCGCTGCGGATGCTCATCGGGGACGCGGAGATGCGGGCGCGGCTCGGCGCGGCGGGGCCCGCGCGCGCCCGCGAGCTGTGCGATCCGGAGATGCAGATGCGGAAGCTGCACGGCATCCTCACGGCGGGGGCGGCGTGACGCAGCTCACGGTGGAGGAGCGCGCGCGCCGCAGCCTGGGCGCCAGCGGCAGCGCCATCTACCGCATGGTGGCCGATGCCATCGCCGCGCGGCACGCGGGCGGCGGGACGCTCGTCGACGTGGGATGCGGGAGCGGGAACCTGTGGCCGTTCGTCCGCGACCGCTTCGACCGCTACGTGGGGATCGACGCCGTGCGCTACGACGGGTTTCCGGCCGACGGCGAGCTGGTGGCCGCCAACCTGGACGCGGACGAGCTTCCCATCTCCCCCGCCAGCGCCGACGTGGTGGCGGCGGTGGAGACCATCGAGCACCTGGAGAACCCGCGCGCCTTCGTCCGCACCCTCGCCAGACTCGTGAAGCCGGGGGGATGGATCATCGTCACCACGCCCAACCAGCTGTCGCTGGCCAGCCGCGTGCTGCTGCTGACGCGCGGCCACCACCACGCCTTCGGCGAGGCGAGCTACCCGGCGCACATCACCGCGCTGCTGGAGGTGGACCTGCGCCGCATCGCCGCGGAGTGCGGGCTGGCGGAGGTGGCCGTGGAGTACAGCGGGAGCGCGCGCGTGGTCTTCACCGCGGCCCACTATCCCCGCTGGATGTCACGCCTGTGGCCGCGCGGGCTGTCGGACAACGTGCTGCTGGCGGGGCGGAAGCCGTGAGCGCGCTCCGCAGCATCGCCCGCGCGCTCCTGCCGCGCGGCGTGCGCAACGCCCTGCGCGCGCCGGGGAAATCGGCGCGGCGCGCGTTGCACGAGGCGCTGTACCGCGCCGGGCGGCACCCGGTGCTGGAGGTGCGCCCCGGCTGGCGGATGCGCTGCCACCCCGCGGCGTACCCGGTGATCGCCCAGCACCAGCTGCGCGACCCCGAGCAGGCGGCCGAGCTGGACCGCTTCATCGCCGGGTGCGCGCCGGGGATGGTGCTGTTCGACGTGGGCGCGCACTACGGCGTGTTCACCATCGCCGCCCTGCACTACGGCGGTCCCGCGGCGCGCGCGGTGGCGCTGGACCCCTCGCCCGCGGCGGTGCGGGTGGCGCGGGCGCAGGCGCGGCTGAACGGCGGCGCGCAACGCGTCCGCGTGGTACAGGCAGCCGCGGGCGACGGCGCGGGAATGGTGCGCCTGGTGGCCGTCGGCGTGCAGGCGGAAGGCTTCTACGTCCCCGCCGACGCGGCAGGCGGAGGCCTGGAGGTGCCGCAGGTGACGCTGGACGCGCTGGCGGCGGAAACCGGGCTGGCGCCGACGCACGTGAAGATCGACGTGGAGGGCGGCGAGGCGGCGGTGCTGCGCGGCGCGCGCGGGCTCCTCTCGTCTCCCCATCCCCCCGTGCTCTTTCTGGAGCTGCACAACCAGATGATCCGCGAGCAGGGCGGCGATCCCGCCGAGGCGCCGGCGCTGCTGGCCGCGCTGGGGTACCGCGTGGAAGGCGAGGACGGCGCCGTGCTGGAGGGCGCCGCGCTGGCCACGCCGGCGATGCTGCGCGTCGTGGCGAGGAAGCCGTGAACGCGCGCCCGTCCTTCCCCGCGCCGACCTTCGCCGCGCCCTCCGCCGCTCCCGCGGCGAAGCGCGAGCGGCGGCCGGACCCGTGGGTCCCGGCGTTCATGGTCTTCGTGCTCCTCTGCGGCGTGCTGCTGCTCGTCCCCGGCATCGGGCCGCTGCGGATGGCGCTGCGCATCGCCACCTTCGGCGGGAGCCTGGTGCTGCTGGCGGGGCTGCGCGGCAGGGGGGGGATCCATCCCGCCGCGCCGGTGGGGCTGCTGGCGATGCTCGTGGTCGTCATCCAGGTGATGAGCCCGGGGACCACCTCGCTGCTGGCGGGAACGGCGCACGCGACCCTGTATCTCGCGGTGATGGGCCCGCTCTTCTGGGTGCCGCGGCTGGACCCCGACGTGCGCGTGATCCAGCGCGTGGCGCTGATCCTGTGGGTCTTCCACACCGCCAGCGCCGCGCTGGGGGTGCTGCAGGTGTACTTTCCCGGCCAGTTCCAGCCGCAGATCTCGGCGGTGATCGCCAACCGCAAGGACTACCTGGACGCGCTGATGATCACCACCACCAGCGGCATCCGCGTGTTCCGGCCGATGGGGCTGACGGACCTTCCCGGCGGCGCGGCCATCTCGGGGCTGTACGCCGTGCTCTTCGGCACCGGCTTCTTCCTCACCCGCCGCACCCCGTGGACGATCGCCGCCAGCGCGCTGAGCATGGTGATCGGGATGACCTGCCTGTACCTGTCGCAGGTGCGCGCGGTGCTGGTGATGACCGGGATCGCGGTGGTGATGGTCGTCGCCATCCTCATCTGGCGGCGCGACCTGATGCGTGTGTGGGCGCTGGGGGGGACGGCGGTGGCGATGGCGATCGCGGGGTACGGCGTGGCGGTCGCGCTCGCCGGTCCCTCCGTGGCCAAGCGCGTGGCCACGCTCACCGCGTCGCGTCCGGGCGCCGTGTACTACCACGAGCGTGGCCACTTCTTCACCGAGCTGTTCACCAACATCCTTCCGAAGTCGCCGTTCGGGATGGGGCTGGGGCACTGGGGGATGATGGCCACCTACTTCGGCAGGCCGGGAGATGCGTCGCCCGGCGTGTGGGTGGAGATCCAGTGGGCGGGGTGGATCGTGGACGGCGGCATTCCGCTGGCGCTGTTCTACGCGACGGCGCTGGTGATGGCGCTGTGGGCGGCGTGGAAGGTGGCGCGCGCGCCGGCGCCCGCGGGGGCGCCGGAGCTGCCGTTCTGGGGGATCATCGTGCTGGCGTACGGGGTCGGCGCTTTCGCGCTCACCTTCTCGTACCCCATCTTCCTGTCGCAGCCGGGGATGGAGTTCTGGCTGCTGATCTCGCTCCTCTACGCCGTCGCCCGCCACGAGCGCCGCCGCGCCAGGCTCGCCGCCGCGCCCGCCGCGGCCCCGGCAACCGCGTGATGCCAATCGAGGCAGGATCGATCGGAAGGATGATGCGGGAACCCGCCCCGTCACCAAGAAATCGCGCCGCACACGGATCCATCGCCCCGCGCGGATGCCCGCGGCGGGAGTCCGCGAAGGCGGACTTCGGGCCGTTGTTGCCGCGACTTCAGTCGCCCGGCCAGTCGCCCGGTGCGATGCCAGGGCCGCGCGCCGACCGCATCGCGCCCCCCATCTCCATCCCCCGGCCATGACCCCCTGGCTGATCGCGGCGGGGGACTTCGTGCGGACGGGGGGGATGGACGCGGCGAACTTCGCCCTGGCGTCGCATCTGGCGCGCTCGGGGCGCGAGACGCATCTCGTCGCGCACCGCGTGGACCCGGAGCTCGCGGCGATGCCCGGCGTGCACGTCCACCGCGTGCCGCGCCCGCTGCGGTCGCATCTCCTCGGCTTTCCGCTGCTGGACTACGCGGCGGAGTACCAGCGCGGGCGGCTGGCCCGCTCGAGTCGCGTGGCGGCGCTGGCGAACGGCGGCAACTTTCCCGCGCGGGCGACCTGGCTGCACTACGTCCACGCGGCGTACCGCCCCGAGATCGCCGGGCGGCCGCTGCGCCGGATGGTGGAGCGCGCCGCGCGCTGGAAGGCGCTGCGCGACGAGCGCCACGTGGCGTCCCGCGCCCGCACGGTCATCGCCAACTCCGAGCTGACCGCGCGGCACGCGGTGGAGCTGCTGGCCGCGCACCCGGCGCGCGTGCACACCGTGTACTACGGCGCGGACCCGGAGCGCTTCCGCCCGCCCACGCCGGAGGAGCGCGGGGCCGCGCGGGCGGCGCTGCGGCTGGACGGCGACGCGCCCGCGGTGGCGTTCGTCGGCGCGCTGGGGGACCGGCGCAAGGGCTTCGACACGCTCTTCCACGCCTTCCACTTTCTCTGCGCGCGCGAGCCGGGGTGGGACGTCACGCTGCTCGTGGTCGGCGCGGGCGGCGAGCTGGAGGAGTGGAAGCGGCGCGCGGCGGCGGCGCGGCTGGGGCACTGCATCCGCTTCCTCGGCTTCCGCGGTGACGTGCGCGAGGTGCTGTGGGCGTGCGACGCGGTGGTCTCGCCCGCGCGCTACGAGGCGTACGGGCTGGCGGTGCAGGAGGCGCTGTGCACCGGCCTTCCCGCGGTCGTCAGCCGGCGCGCGGGGGTGGCGGAGCGCATCCCCGCGCCGCTGGACGCGCTGCTGATCGAGGATCCCGGCAGCGTTCCCGAGGTCGCGGAGCGGCTGCGGGCCTGGCGGGGGGAGATGGAGATGCATCGCGCCGCGGCGGCGGATCTGTCGGCCGAACTGCGCGAATGGACGTGGGACCGGATGGCGGAGCGGATCGTGGAACTGGTGGAGAGCGAGATGGGCGGCCGGCATGGCTGACGCGACGGCGGGAGAGGCGGCAACGGCGCACGCCGGGTTCACCCCCGTGCCCGCCTGCTGGATCTGCGGCGGAACGGAGCTGCGCCCGGTGAACCGCGCCATCTTCGAGTTCGGCGAGTACCGGCGGCAGGATCCCGAGCTGGCGCGCTACACCGGCGCCACGGTCGATCTCGTCCGCTGCGCGCGCTGCGGCTTCGGGCAGCCGGCGGCGCTCCCGTCGCTGGAGCGCTTCTTCGACCGCATGTACGACCAGCGCTGGTCGCGCGAGTGGATGGCCGACGAGTTCCGCGACGCCACCAAGGACCTCATCTTCCGCTCCGTCCTCGGTGGCCTGGCGAAGCGCCTTCCGCCGGCCCGGCGCACGCTGCTGGACGTGGGCGCGCACGTCGGCCGGCTCATCCACGTCGCATCGAAGGCTGGATGGACGGTCGAGGGTGTGGAGGTGAACCCCAGCACCTCCGCCTACGCCGTCGAGGCGACGGGGCTCACCGTCCACCGCGCGGGGCTGCGCGACCTGGCCGACGAGGGGCGGCGGTTCGACGCGGTGACGATGGTGGACGTGCTGGAGCACATCCCCGAGCCGGTGGGCGCGCTGAAGGCCGCCGTGAAGCTGCTGGCGCCGGGAGGATGGATCGCGGTGAAGGTGCCCGAGGGGCGCAACCAGCTGCGCAAGGAGCTGATCCGCGGGCGGGTGCGGCCCGGCTACCGGCCCACCGTGGCCGACAACCTGGTGCATGTGAACCACTTCACCGCCGAATCGCTGCGGCGCGGGATGGAGCAGGCGGGGCTGGAGAGCGTCACCGTGGGCTCGGCGGCGCCGGTGCTGCCGCCGCACTCCGCGGGCGCCGCGCGGCGGATCGCCGGGAGCGTGCTGCCGATGGCGTTCTGGACGATCTCGCGCACGCTTCCCGGCGGGGTGAGGTCGCCGCTAGCGCTGAACCTGATCGCGTTCGGGCGGCAGCCGGGGTAGGCCGGAAGACGGAGAGGCCACGGCGCGAGGAGGGAGGCATCCTGCCCGCCTGGCTGGTCCCCTCCCCCGGCACCTCCGCCCGCTCCGCGGGGGAGGGGAGAACTCATCGCGGGGGAGCTTCCGGAGCGGCCGGGATGCTTCCGTGGGCCTCGCGTCACGCGGAAGCCGGAGGAGTGATCGAGCATCCGCGCGCCGCAATCGAAGTTACCCCCTCCGGTTATCGGGAGGGGGCACGCGGCCTAAGCCGTGGCGGGAGGATTCCCGCGCCGGAACCACGCCACGCCCGAGTCGGGATGGAACCGCAGATCCCGCACGAGGCGCAGCCCGGCGCGCTCCAGCGCGGCGAAGAGCGGGGCGGAAGGGGCGTTGGGATGGTACTCCATCTGCCACGCGTCCACCGGCGCGAGCACGTCGGCGGTGAGCTGGGGGATCAATTCGTGCTCGGCGCCCTCGACGTCCATCTTCACCAGGTCGATGCGCGCCGTGCCCGCATCCTCCATCGCGCGGCGGAGGATGTCGGCGAGCGGCTGGGCGGCCACGGCGACGGAGGACGCGGGCGCGGCGTCGGGGGGGAGAAGGCCGCGGGACTGCGCGGGCGCGTCGCCCACCTCCATCCGCCGCTCCCCCGCTTCCGCCGCGACGGCCACCCGGAGGCAGCGCACGCGGTCGCCGAAGCCGTTGGCGGCGACGTTGGCCTGCAGCCGCGCGAACTCGGCGGGGAAGGGCTCGACGGCGGCGATGCGGGCGCCCGGTGCCGTCTCCGCCGCAAGGAGGGTGAAGGCGCCGAAGTTGGCGCCCAGGTCCACGATGCAGCGCGCGCCGGGATCCACCGCGTACTCGCCGCGGCAGAAGATCACCCAGGCGGTGGCCAGGTCGTGGAAGCCGCCCACGGTGAAGCGCGTGCCGCGCCGCGTCGCCAGCTCGAACGGGTAGCGCGCGCCCAGCCCCAGGTACGCGCGCGCGGCGCGGACGGGGGGGCGCAGGCGCACGGCGCAGCGGGCCAGCTCGGGAAGCCGGCTCAGGTGCGCGGCGGCCTTCATCCAGCGTGGTGTCATCGGGGCGTCGTTCACGGGATCGGTGCGGAGCGGCGCAGGATCGTAACGCCGCGCATCCGCCTCGGACAGGCCGGGAACACGGAGCACGCGCTCGTCATCCCCATCTCCATCCGAAGATCATTCCATCTCCATCCGTGAACCCTGACCTCTCCGCGGCCGAGGCCACGCCCGAGCTTTCGGTCGTCATCGCCACGCACGACAACCTGGCGATGCTGCGCCGCTGCCTGGACGGCTGGCGGCGCCACGCCACGGGCGCGCCGGTGGAGCTGATCGTGATCGCCGACGGCTGCCGCGACGGCACCGACGCGTACCTGGACGAGCTGGCGCGCACCGACTGGGGGCGCGCGCACCTGCGCTGGGGGCACACGCCCGACGTGCACGAGCTGATGTGCACCAACCTGGGCATCTCGCGCGCCCGCGCGCCGCTGGTGATGAGCTGGCACGACGACATGTTCCTGCAGGCCGGCTGGTTCGTCCCCGAGCTCCTCTCCACCTTCCGCGAGATCCCCGAGCTGGGGCTGCTCTGCCTTTCGCGCGGGCTGAACTTCACCCCGGTGCTGGAGCCTCTGGAGACCTGGCACGACACCATCGACTGGAAGCGCGTGCAGAGCACCATCGGCCCGGCGCCGCTGAACTGGATGCGCATCCACGAGGTCGACGCGGTCATCCGCCCGTGGGTGGTGCGCAAGGAGTGCATCGCGAAAGTGGGCGCGCTGGACGAGGCGTTCCGGCCGACGGAGTGGGACGAGGCGGACCTGGCGTACCGGATCCGCGCCGCGGGGTGGAAGGTCGGCGCGCACGGCTACGAGCGCGACCGGGCGTACGAGCACGCGGTCAGCTCCACGCTGGGGCGCACGCCGTCGGAGCGGCGGATGGCGCTGGGGCTGCGCAACGCGAAGCTCTTCTTCGAGCGCTGGGGGGAGACCATTCGCCGCGAGCACCCGCGCGAGCGCACGCACTGGCGCCGCCGCGCGACCGCGGCCGGGTGGCGCGCGATGCTGGCACAGGCCGCGCGGCACGCCGCGGGGCGCGGGCAGGCGGGGTGAGCCGCACCCGCCGGGCGGGGATCACCGCCGCGTTCGGCTACCTCCAGTTCGCGCTGGCGCTGGTGAGCGGGATCGTGATGGTCCCGTTCGTCCTGGCGCACGTGCCCAACGACCAGTACGGCGTGTGGCTGGCCTTCGGCGAGCTGCTGGCGTACTCGTCGATGGTCGATCTCGGCGTCGTGGGCGTCATCCCCTGGCTGGTGGCCGAGAACGACGGACGCGGCGACCGCGCGGCCATGCGCGAGCTGCTGGCGGGGGGCGTGGTCTTCTCCGCGGCGGCGGCGGCGGCGTTCGTGGCGCTCTCGCTGCTGGCGTTCGCGCTGGCGCCCTCCGTCGCGCATCTCACCGCCGCGCAGCGCACCGCCGTGGCCGGGCCGCTGCTGCTGATGGTGATCGCGACGGCGGTAGCGATGCCGCTGCGCACCTTCTACGCGGCGGCGGTGGGGCTGCAGGACGTGACCTTCTCCGGCTCGCTGGCCATCGCGCAGGTGGCGCTGAACGTGGCGCTGACCCTGGGGCTGCTGCTGGGGGGATGGGGACTCTACGCGCTGGCCGCCGCCGCCGCGGTTCCCGCCGTGGTCGCGGGCGCGGCCAGCTGGGCGCGGATGCGCCGCCTGGCGCCGGACCTGCTGCACGGCTGGCGGATGCCGGGGATGGCCACGCTCCGGACGATGACGGCGCAGGGGTTCGGCTCGTGGACGGCGGGGCTGGGGTGGCGGATGGTGGCCGCCAGCGACAGCATCGTCATCCTCGCCGTGATGGGCCCGGCCGCCGCGGTGGTCTACGCGATGACCTTCAAGCTGGGCACCGTGGGGATGCAGATGAGCTGGCAGCTCCCCGACTCCGGGCTGGTGGGGCTGGCGCAGCTGAAGGGCGAGGGTCGGCCGGAGCGCGTCCGCGAGGTCGTCATCTCCCTGCTGCGGCTGATCCTGATCACCTCGGGCGGGGTGGCGTGCGCGATCGTGGCCTTCAACCCGAGCTTCGTGACGCTGTGGGTGGGCCCGCAGCGCTTCGGCGGGCTCTGGCTGAACGCGGTTCTCGCGGCCGTCGTCCTCTCCCACTCGCTCTCGCACGCGCTGTTCACCACCAGCGCCACGCTGGGGACGCGCGTGCAGGCGGGGTGGGCGTCGGTGGCGCAGGGCGCGGTGAACCTGGCGCTCGCGCTGGTGCTGGGGCGCTGGCTGGGGCTGGCGGGGATCGCGCTGGCGGCGGTGGTGAGCACCGCGCTGGTGGCCTATCCGGCCGGCGTGTGGATGGTGCGGAAGACGACGGGGATGCGGCAGCGCGAGCTGTGGCGCCACGCGCTGGGACCGTGGGTTCTCCGCGGCGGCGCGCTCTTCGTCCTCGGCGCCGCGGTCGGCGTGCTGGGGATGCGCGTGAACGTGTGGCTCCCGTTCGTGCTGGCGCCCGTGCTCGCGCTGCTGTACCTGTGGACGATGCGGCCGCTGTATGCCGGGCTGCCGCTTCCGGCGCGGATCCGGCCGTGGCTGGTGAGGCTGCGGCTGGTGCCGGAATGAGTACGAAAGTACGGAAGTACGAGAGTACGAAACTACCGGGCCTGGGTGACGCGCCGCCGCCCGTGCGTCGCCGGTGTGATGTCCGCGAAGGCGGACTACGTGCCGTTGTAGCCGCGAGTTCACTCGCATTTTCGGGATCTCCATCGCAACGCGACGGTCTCGTCATCACCGATCCGCCACCACGTCATTGCGCCGATTGATGCTGCCCATCGCCGACCCGCGCCATCTCGCCGATTGATGGGCGAGGTGTCCGGATGCTGAACCTCCGCTGGATGCGGACGCACCTGGCGCGCTGGGTGCCGGAGCGGGTGAAGGCCCCGTTTCGCGCGCGGCTGTTCGGGTACCGCGGCCACGCGCTGGAGCCGGGGAAGCTGGACTCCGGCGCGGAGTGCGTGGACGTGTCGTTCCTCGGGCTGGAGTTCCGCGCGCCGCACGCCGCGTACGACGACCTGCTCTACCACGTCGCCGACAACGGCGATTCGATCGAGGAGCTGGACGCGGTGATCCGCATCGCCCGCGAGACGGGGGGGACGCTGCTGGACGTGGGTGCGGCGCGCGGCCTCATCTCCACCGTCTTCTGCCTGGCGCGCGACGGCAACCGCGCGGTGGCGATGGAGCCCTCGCCCGTGCAGGTGCGCGACGCGCGGGAGATGGCGGCGCTGAACGGCATCGAGCGGCGGCTGGAGGTGCGGCAGGTGGCCGCGGGGCGCGAGCCGGGGGAGGCGCGCGGCGGGGTGGACGAGATGGGACTGATCGACTTCTCGCCGCCGCGCGGGGTGCAGACCTTCGCCGTCCTCATCACCACCCTCGACGACGAGGTGCGGCGGATGGGACGGGCGCCCGAGGTGGTGAAGATCGACGTGGAGGGGCACGAGCTGGAGGTGCTGCGCGGCGCGCGCGAGCTGCTGGCGCGGAAGCCCGTGCTGCTGCTGGAGCTGCATCTGGACCTGCTGGACCACGGCGGCGGCGACGGCGCCGAAGCGCTGGTCGAGCTGCTGGCCGGCCACGGCTACCACTTCGAGACCTCCGCCGGCCAGCCGCTCTCCGCCCGCGCGGTGCTGCACTCGCCGAACGCCGTCCTGCGCCTGGTTGCGCGGTGAGCGCGCTCCGCGTCCTCTTCGTCAACACGGGGATCCTGGGCCACCGCTCCGTCGCCCGGCTGGTGCGCGAGGCCATCGCGGCGGACGCGGGGATCGAGGCGGTGCACGTCGACCTCTCCGCCGAGCTGACGGCGGGGGAGCGGGTCGCGCGGCGGCTGCTGGCGATGGGGCCGCGGCCGGGGACGGCGGCGGGGGCGCTCACCGCGGCGCGCTTCCGGCACGAGCTGGACGCGGGAGTGCGCGCGGCCCGGCGCATCGCCGCGCTGGAGGCGAAGATGGGGAGATTCGACGTCCTCCACTTCCATCCCCAGCCGGCGGCGTGGGCCAGCCTGCGGCGGATGCGCCGGACGCCGTCGGTCGTCTCCATCGACATCACCCAGCGCCTCGCGTCCCTCGAAGCGCCGCCGGGCGTCGTGCGGCGGGACTACCGTCTCCCCGCCGGGCGCGACCGCCGCGTCTTCCGCGCCGCCGCGGCCATCATCTCCACCTCGCGCTGGGCGGCGGACGATCTCGCCGCGGAGCAGCCGGAGTGCGCGCGGAAGGTGCGGGTGATGCCGTATCCCGTGCCGCTGGACGGCTTCGGCGCGGAATGGGCGGAGGAGCGCCGCGCGAAGTCCGGGGACGAGCTCGTGCGCGTCCTCTTCGTCGGAGGCGACTTCGCGCGGAAGGGCGGGGCGGAGCTGCTGGAGGCGTGGCGCGCGGGCGGGTTCGCGGAGCGAGCGCGGCTCACGCTGGTCACCGACGCGCCGCTGGACGCGCTTCCGCCGGGCGTCGACGCCGTCCGCGGCATCCGCGCGTACACGCCGGCGTGGTTCGCGCTCTGGCGCGCGGCCGACGTCTTCGCCATGCCCACGCGCGGCGAGGCGTTCGGGATGGTGTACCAGGAGGCGGCGGCCGCGGGGATCCCCGCGATCGGCACCGCCATCAACGCCATTCCGGAGATCGTGGTCGATGGCGAGACGGGCATCCTGGTCCCGCCAGGGGATGGGGACGCGCTCGTGGCGGCGCTCCGGCGGTTGATCGAATCACCCGAACAGCGATGGGCGATGGGGACGGCGGCGCGCAGACGGATCGAGGAGACGGGCTCCACCTCCATCTACGGAAAGCAGTTGGGGATGGTGATCCGCGAGGCGGCGGCGGGAGGCGCGCGTGGCTGACGAGCCGGAGGTGGCGCACAGCCACGCGTATCGCAAGGAGACGGCGATCGAAGGGCTCGGCGCGCGCTTCCGCGGCATCGTGCCGGACGGCGCCCTGCGCCGCTGGCTGCGCGCCGCCTACCGCGCCGCCGTCCGCCTGCGCACCGGCGGCAGCGTCACCTCGCGCCTCCCGCGCGGCGAGGCGGTGCGGCTCCTTCCCGAGTACCGCTTCGTCACCTGGAATCCCGCCGAGTACGAGGCCTTCCGCGCGGCGGCGAAGCCCGGCGGCGTCGCCCTCGACGTGGGCGCGAACGTCGGCGCGTACGCGCTGCTGCTGGGGCAGTGGGTGCGCCCGGGCGGCCGCGTCTTCGCCTTCGAGCCCGCGCCCGAGGCGTTCGCGGGGCTGTCCGAACACGTTTGCCTGAACGACCTCGCCGCGACCGTCGTCCCCGTGCGCGCCGCCGCCGCCGCGTCGAGCGGGACGGCCACGCTGGCCACGGACGGCATCTCCGGCGCCAACCGGCTGGCGGACGAGCCCGGCGGCGAGACGGTGCGGACCGTTACGGTGGACGAGTTCTGCGCGCGCGAGGGCATCACCCCGTCGTTCATCAAGATCGACGTGGAGGGCGCCGAGCTGGACGTGCTCCGCGGCGCCCGCGCCACCATCCGCGCCGCGGGCGATGCGCTGGCACTGTTCGTGGAGATGCACCCCACCATCTGGCGCGGAATGGGCATCTCCGCCGCGGACTTGCAGGCCGAGCTGGCGCTGCAGGGCCTCCGCGCCGAGCCGCTGCGCGACGTGGCGGACCCGTGGGCGCTGGAGGGGGAGTGTTTGCGGCTGGTGCGGGGGTGAGTGGCAGAGGCGGCTTCCTTGCGCGTCCGAGTCCTCGCGGCCGGGCGAATGAATTCGCGGCAACAACGGCCCAAAGTCCGCCTTCGCGGACTCGCGCGGAACCATCGTGGCGGTTCCGAGCCGGTGGTGCCTCCTCGATGAGTTCTCCCCTCCCCCGTGGAGCGGGGGAGGGGCCGGTGGAGGGGGCCAGCCCGGCGGGGAAGATGCTTCCGAAGGAGCGCGAAATCAGGATCGCAACCCGTCACACCAGACCCGGACGAGTGCGCCTCCGTTGGCAGGCCCCACCGAAGCCCCGTCCCTCCCCAGGCAGTTTTGGGGGAGGGACAGGCGGCCCGGCGACGCGACGGAAGTCGCGCCGGGCGAGCCAGGGAGAGGGCCCCGGCGAGGCATGCACCGGAATCCTCCTGCATTCGGCGCGGGATGAAGCGCGCGAGGAGTGGTCGATGAGCACTTCCGTGGAGATGCGGATCGGAGTCGTCAGGCTGCCAGGCGTGCCGCGCGGGCAGGAGATCAAATCGCGGCTCCGCTGGTGTGACGCCGCGCCGGCCGCCCGCTGACCGGATGCGCATCCTCTTCGCGAACGACGGGATCGGCGACGCGGGCGGCGTGCAGACGTATCTCGCCGCCGTGATGCCGGCGCTGGCCTCGCGCGGGCACGACGTCGCCCTGCTCCATCTCGACCCCGTGCGCGGCGGCGAGGGGACGCCGGCGCCGGCGGGCGCGCCGCACTTCTGCATGGCCGAGCGGGGGATGGACGGCGCGCTGGCCGATATGCGCGCCTGGGCGCCGGACGTTGCCTTCAGCCACAACATGCGCCCGCTGGAGGTCGACCGCGCGCTGATCGCCGCCGGGCCGGCCGTGAAGATGATGCACGGCTACTTCGGCACCTGCATCGGCGGCCAGAAGGCGCACCTGTTCCCGCGCCCCGAGCCGTGCGGCCGCGTCTTCGGCCCCGCGTGCCTGGCGCTCTACCTCCCGCGCCGCAACGGGCGGATGAGCCTGCCGTACGTCGCGGAACAGTGGCGCTGGGCCAGCGAGCAGAAGTCGCTCTTCGGCGCATATTCCGCCGTCGTCACGGCCAGCGGCCACATGCGCCGCGAGTACGTGCGCAACGGCGTCGCGGCGGAGCGGGCGCACGCCATCCCCCTCTTCTCCACCATCGGGGTGGATGGAGACGCGGGCGCGCCGGCGGACTTCCGCGCGCTCTTCCTGGGCCGGATGACGCGATTGAAGGGCGGCGACGTGCTGATCCGCGCTGCCGCGCGAGCCGCGGAGATCGCCGGGCGCCCCATCCCCCTCACGATGTGCGGCGACGGCCCGCAGCGCGGCGAGTGGGAAGCGCTGGCGCGTGACCTTGGCGTCCCCGCGGACTTCCCCGGCTGGGTGGACGCGGACGCGCGGCTGCGGCTGTTCCGCGCGGCCTCCGTGCTCGCCGTCCCCAGCGTCTGGCCGGAGCCGTTCGGGCTGGTGGGGCTGGAGGCCGGCTCGCAGGGCGTCCCCGCCATCGCCTTCGACGTCGGGGGGATCGGCGAGTGGCTGAAGGACGGCGACAACGGCCGCCTCGTCCCCGGCGACCCGCCGCGCGTGGAGTCTTTGGCGGACGCGCTCGCCTGGGCCGCGACGCACCCGGCCGAGCTCGCCGCGATGCGCCCCCGCGCGCTCGACGCGGCGCGGAGGATGTCGCTCGCGGCGCACGTGGACGCGCTGGAGCGCGTGCTCGCGGACGCCGCGCGCGCGGGGGCTTCCCGGGCCCCGGTTGACGCCGCCGGTTCCGCGTGAAGTTTCCCTGGCGATGACTCCCCCGCGCGTCTGGCACCTGGTCACCGGCGAGTACCCGCCCGCGAGCGGCGGCGTGGGCGAGTACACGCACGCGCTCGCCCACGCGCTGGCCGGCGAGGGATGCCGCGTGCACGTCTGGGCGCCCGCCGAGCCGTCCGCCGAGCGGCGCGTGGAGGTGCACCCCGCGGCGTTCGACGGCGAGGGCTTGCGGCGGATGAGCGCGGAGATGGAGGCCTTTCCCGCGCCGCGCACGCTGCTGCTGCAGTACGCGCCGCAGGCGTTCGGGCGGCGGGGAATGAACGCCGCCTTCTGCCGCTGGGCGCTGCGCCGCGCGGAGGCGGGCGACGACGTGCGGGTGATGTTCCACGAGCCGTACGTGCAGTTCGGCATCCGCCGTCCGCAGCGCAACGTGCTGGCCGCCGCCAATCGGTGGATGGCGATGCTGCTCCTGCGCGCCGCCCGCGCCGCGTACATGTCGACGCCCGCGTGGGAGCGGCTGCTGCGGCCGTGGGCGCCGCGGCGATTGGGCCCGATGCGCTGGCTCCCCATCCCCTCCACCGTCCCGCGCGTGGACGACCCCGAGGGCGTGGCGGTGCTGCGCGCCAGGCTCGGCGCCAACCGGCCGGGGCGGCACGTGGTGGGGCACTTCGGCACGTACGGGGGGATGATCGCGCCGCTGCTGGAGCCGGCTCTGCTGGCCATCCTGGCGCCGCCGTCCACCAGCGTGGCGCTGCTGCTGGGCGATGGCGGGCCTGCGTTCGCCCAGCGCCTGATCGCCGCCGATCCCGCGCTCGCGGACCGCGTGGTCGCGCCCGGGCGCCTGCCGCACGACCGCCTGTCGGTGCACCTGCAGGCGTGCGACCTGGCCATCCAGCCCTACCCCGACGGCGCCAGCGCGCGGCGGACGACGGTGATGGCGATGCTCTCGCACGGCGTTCCCGTGGTGACCACGCAGGGGCGCTTCACCGAGCCGGAGTGGCGCGCCGCCGAGATCCCCCTGCTCCCGGCGGGCGATGCGAGCGCCCTGGCCTCCGAGGCGCTGGACCTGCTCGACGACGCGCCGCGCCGCCGCGCCCTGGGCACCGCCGGCCGCGCCTTCTACGAGCGCAGCTTCTCCATGCGCCGCACGCTGGACGTGCTGCTGTGGGGGAGTGATGCGCGGGGGGAAAGGCTGGGGAAGGGCGAATGAATTCGCGGCAACAACGGCCCAAAGTCCGCCTTCGCGGACTCGCGCCCGCACCATCGTGGTGGCTCCGAGACGATGGTGCCTCCTCGATGAGTTCTCCCCTCCCCCGCGGAGCGGAGGAGGGGCCGGGGGCGGGGCCGGGGCCGGGGGAGGGGGCCAGCCCGGCGGGCAGGATATTTCCGAAGGAGCGCAAATCGGAATCGCAACCCGTTACACCAGCCCCCGACGAGTGCGCCGCCATCGGCAGGCCCCGCCGAAGCCCGTCCCTCCGCCAGGCAGTTTTGGGGGAGGGACAGGCGGCCCGGCGACGCGACGGAAGTCGCGCCGGGCGAGCCAGGGAGAGGGCCCGCCGCGGGCGCGCACCACCATCCATCGAATCACATGATCGTCCCATCTTCTGCACTTCTTGAATGACCATCCTCCTCGGCGTGAACGCATTCCCCGCGTCGGGCGACGGGGCGCGGCGGCAGGCGGAGGCGCTGGCGACCTGGCGCGCGCTGGACGGCGTGCGCCTCGCGAACCTCGGCTGGCCGGGCGACGTCTTCGAGGTCGACGGCTTCGCCACGCACCCCGTGCTCGCGCGGGACTCGCGCACCGCCAGCGGGCGCGCGGGGCCGCGCAAGCCCATCGTCAGCGAGGTGTTCGACCGCCTGGCCGACATCGCGGCGCGCGAGGGGTGCCGCTGGTTCGCGTACGCCAACTCCGACATCGGCTACACGCAGGCCGCCGTCGACCGCATCCGCCACGGCGGCCGCGCGGCGTACGCCTTCTCGCGCATGGACTTCCATCCCACCACGGGGAAGGACATCGAGATGGTGACGCCGGGGATCGACGCGTTCGCCGTCTCGGTGGGCTGGTGGCGCGCGAACCGGCGGCGCTTCCGCGCGTACATCGGCGGCGAGCCCATCTGGGACAACGTCTACACCGCCATCCTCCTCCACCACGCCGGCGGCATCCTGCTGAACCGCGACCCGCTGGTCCGCCACGAGCGCCATCCCGCGGGCGACTGGCGCCGCAGCCCGTTCGCCGCCTATCTCCACTTCACCGGCGCGCTGGACCGGCCGTACTTCTCGCTCTGGGCCGTCTACCACCACGAGCTGATGGAGATGCGGGCGTCGGGAGATAAGGGCGAGGAGGCGGAGATTCGGCTGCAGCGCGCGGTGTTCGGCCCCGGCCCGCGCGCGGTGGACCGCATGCTGCAGCCTGCGCGGGCGCTGAAGGCCCGCATCCGCTGGGCGGCCGCAAAACGGGAGAAGGCCGAGTGAAGATCCTGCTCGTCGGCGACTATCCGGACGACCCGCGCCTGGGCTCGGGCAAGGTCTACCACAAGCTGCGCGAGGAATTCCGCGCCCTCGGCCACGAGTGCGACGTCCTCCTCGCGCCGGAGATCGGCGAGCGGCCGCGGAACGCGCGCCTGCGCTGGCTGGTGGGCCCCATGCTGGCCGAGCGCGCCATCCGCCGCGCCTTCGGGGAGCGGGGGAGATACGACGTGGTCGACGTGGCCAGCGCGGAGGGCGCCATCCTCGGCCTCAGGCGCGGGTCGAAGCTCTACCGCGGGGTGGGGATCGTGAGCCGCTCGCACGGGATCGAGCACCTGAACTTCGAGCGGATGGTGGAGGACCACCACTGGGGGCTCATCCCCAAGCCCTGGCCGCGCCGCCTCTGGTACCCGGCGGTGCGGATGAGCCAGGTGGCCCTCGCCGCGCGCCGGGCGCACCGGATGATCGTCCTGAACGCCGCCGAGCGCGACTTCGTGGTGCGCCGCGGCTGGAAGCCCGCGGAGAAGGTGGACGTGGTGCCGCACGGCGTCTCACAGAATTTCCTCGACTCCGCGCCACCGCCGGGCGCGCCGCGCGGCCGCGGCCTGCTCTTCTGCGGCTCGTGGGACCCGGTGAAGGGGGTGGACTACCTCGTCCGGGCGATGGCGATCCTGGCCGAGCGGCCCGATCCGCCGCGGCTCACCGTCCTGGGCCCGGGGCGCCCGGAGGCCGACGTGCTGGCCGCCTTCCCCCCCGAGGCGCGACCCCTGGTGACCGTCGTCCCGCGCTGCGACGAGGCGGAGGTGATGCGCCACTATCGCGAGCACGACCTGCTGGTGATGACGTCCACCTACGAGGGGTTCGGGATGGTGATCGTCGAGGCGCTGAGCCAGCGCCTTCCCGTGGTGGCGACCTCGGTCGGCGTGGTGCCGCTCCTGCTGGCGGGCGGCGGCGGGGGGATCCAGGTGCCGCCGCGCCAGCCCGAGGCCATCGCCGCGGCCGTGCGCCGGCTGATGGAGGATGCGCCGCTCCGCCGCCGCATGGCCGAGCAGGGCCACGACGCCGTGCGCGGGATGAGCTGGACCGCGACCGCCGAGCGCACGCTCGAGGTGTACGAAGCCGCCGTGGCGGGGGCCTGATCGGTGCCGCTCCTTCGCCACGCGCTGGACGCCGCCAAGCGCCGCGCCCCGCGCGCCTACTGGCGCGTGCGCACTGCCGCGTCGCTCGCGGCGTGGTACGCGCAGCGCGCCCGCGACCGCATCCGCCCCGAGCGCGCGACTGCTTTCGGCGAGGACTTCTGGCGGCGCAACGAGACGGGGGACTGGGAGGGTTTCGCGCGCGCCATCCTCCGCCGCTTCCCCGCGTCATCCGCGCTCGACGTGGGCTGCGGCGACGGGAAGCTGCTCGCCGCGATGCGCCGCATCTCCCCCGGCCTCGCGGCGATGGGCGTCGACCAGTCTCCCGCGGCGCTGGAGCGGGCGGCGGCGCGCGGGCTGCGGACGCGCGCGCTGGACCTCGCGGGGACGCCGATGCGCGGGATCGACGCGTTCGCGCGGGAGCTGGGCGCGTTCGACCTGGCCATCTCGCTGGAAACCGTGGAGCACGTCCCCGCCTGGCACTCGCCGAAGCTGCTGCGGCTGCTCGCGTCGTGCGCCCCGGCGATCGTCTTCTCCGGCGCGCAGCCGCTGCAGGGCGGGGTGCTGCACGTGAACGAGCAGCCGCCGGAGCACTGGATCGCGCGCTTTCGCAAGATGGGGTACGACCTCGCGCCGGAGAACGACGCGCTCCGGGCCGACGTGGCCGCGCTGGACCTGCCGCCCTGGTACGCGGCCAACGTGAACGCCTTCGTCCGCCGCGGCTCGTGACGCTCCCCGACGCGCCGCCGCCGCCGCCGTCGCTCACCGTGGGCGTGGCGACGAAGGACCGGCCCGAGGCGCTCGTGCGCTGCCTCCGCTCGCTGCGCCTGCTCGACGGCCTCCTTGCCGAGGCCATCGTGGTGGACGACGCTTCCGATCCTCCCGTCGAAGGAGCGGTGACGGCGGCGCTCGCGGCCGACCTGCCGCCTGAGGTGCGCTTCATCCGCAACGAGCGCAGCGTGAACGTGGCCGCGGGGCGCAACCGCATCGCCCGCGAGGCGCGCACTCCGTGGGTGCTGAACCTGGACGACGACGCGTTCGTCGTCACCCGCGAGGCCGTGGAGCAGGCCGTCCGTGTGCTGGAGACCGATCCCGAGGTGGCGGCGATCGCCTTCCCGCAGTGCGACGAGGCGGGCGTGCCCTACGCGCCCTCCGCCCAGCCCGCGCCGGTCGACTATCCCTGCTACGCGCCGACCTTCATCGGCTACGCGCACCTGCTGCGGCGGGACGCGTTCCTCTCCGTGGGCGGCTTCCGCGAGCGGCTGGGGATCAACGGCGAGGAAAAGGACCTCTGCCTGCGGATGCTGGACGAGGGCTGGCGCGTCGTCTACCTCCCGTCGGCGGGCGTGGGGCACGTGGCGGCGGCGGCCGGGCGCGACCGGCGGCGCTACCTGCACCAGACGGTCCGGAACTCCGTCGTCAGCGCCTTCTGCGACGAGCCGATGCCGCTGATGCCCGCCGGTGTGGCCGTCCGCCTCTGGCGCTACTTTCCCATGCGCAAGGGGTGGGGGATCGACGACCCCGGCGGCTTCGGCCGCATCGTCCGCGGCCTCGCCCGCGACCTCCCGGCGCTGATGCGCGAGCGCAGGCCCGTGCGCTGGGAGACGATGCGCCGCTGGCGGTCGATGACGCAGTCGCCGCCGGAGCCGTATCGCGGCCCGGCCGTCACCGCGGGGCCGGACGCATGAGCGCGCCCTCACCATTCCCAATCTCACGCGGAGACGCGGAGACGCAGAGAACTAACCGCGGTGGAAGACTCACTTCGACTCGAAACATCATCCTCGGGCCGAAGAGCGGAAGACCGGGTAAACCCGCAGCAACAACGACGGAAAGCCTCGCAAACTGCGCGAGGCTTCAACAACACCGAGACGTTGAGTTCGCCCGAGCGGCCGAGCACGACCTGAGTTTTACGCGCGAACACCAGAACGACGTCATCCTGAGGCCGGCCACACCGTACCTTCAGCGTGACCAAAAGCATGCAGGCCGAAGGATCTATAGCCGGTCGTGCACGTCAGCTTTCGGAGCGCATCTACGCTTCTCGGCGGTGCCTGGCGAATCCGCGCGCTTCGAATGCGGACGTGCGGGGCATGCTATAGATCCTTCGGCCTGCATAGTCTGGGGCGGCGGCGGGTTTGGGTGCGGTCGGCCTCAGGATGACGTCGCTTTTCTTTGGTCCGGTTTCTGTGTTTTGCGCCGGCCTCGTGGCGCTTTCGTCGGTCGCGCACGCATCGGGGCGGCCGGATGAAGCGCCTGCTCACCATCGGCCACAGCTACGTGGTGGCGATGAACCGGCGGCTGGCGCACGAGATGGCCGTCGCGGGCGCGGGCGAGTGGGAGGTCACGTGCGTCGCGCCCGCGCGCTACCCGGGCGATCTGCGCGACGTCGAGCTGGAGCCGATCCCGGGCGAGGCGTGCCGCACCCTCGGCATCCCCGTGCGCTTCGCGCGGCGGCCGCACCTGATGCGCTACGGCCGCGAGCTGCGCCCCATCCTGCGCGAGCGCTGGGACGTGGTGCACTGCTGGGAGGAGCCGTACGTCCTTTCCGCCGCGCAGGTCGCGCGATCCGTCGGGCGCGATGCGGCGCTGGTCTGCGCGACGTTCCAGAATCTCCCCAAGCGCTACCCGCCGCCCTTCGCGCAGCTGGAGCGCCGGGTGATGCGCCGCGCCGACGGCTGGATCGCCTTCGGGCGGACGGTGGAGGAGACGCTGCAGGGCCGCCCCGGCTATCGCGACCGCCCGCACGCCGTCATCCCCCCCGGCGTCGACGCGGCGCGCTTCCGCCCCGATCCCGAGGCGCGCCGCCGCGTCCGCGAACGGCTGGGGTGGGCGGGAGATGGGCCGCCCGTCGTGGGCTACCTCGGCCGCTTCATCGAGCCGAAGGGGCTGCGCGTGCTGATGCGGGCGCTCGACGGGCTTGGCGGCGCCCGGGCGATGCTGGTCGGCGGCGGGGAGATGGAGGGCGAGCTGCGCGATTGGGCCGCGGCGCGCGGGGACGCGGTGCGCATCGTCACCGGCATCCCCCACGACGCGGTGCCGGAGCATCTCGCCGCGATGGACCTGCTGGTGGCGCCGAGCCTGACCACGCCGCGCTGGCGCGAGCAGTTCGGGCGGATGCTGGCCGAGGCGATGGCGTCGGGCGTCCCCGTCATCGGCAGCAACAGCGGCGAGATCCCGCACGTGATCGGCGACGCGGGCGCCGTCGTCCGCGAGGGAGATGCGGACGCGCTGCGCACCGCCATCCGCCGCTGGACCGCCGATCCCGCCGCCCGCGCGGAGGCGGCGGCGCGCGGACTGGAGCGCGTGCGCACGGAGTTCGCGCTCCCCGTCGTCGCGCGCCGGCACCTCGATTTCTTCGACGCCATCCTCGACCGAAATCTCACGCGGAGACGCGGAGACGCAGAGAAATGAATCGAAACGTTGAGTTCTCTGCGTCTCCGCGTCTCCGCGTGAGATCGCGGTTCGGACGATGAGCACCGACGAACGGGTCCGCGAAGGCGCGTATGCCCGCCGCCAGCTCTTCGGCGGGTTCCGGCTGCTGCGCTGGAGCCACGGCTCGCGCTTCCGCGTGGCCCGCGAGCTGGTGGCCCCGCACGCCGGCGCCCGCCTGCTGGACTACGGCTGCGGCGACGGCACCTTCCTGTCGATGGTGCGCGACCTCTTCCCCGCGGCCGTCGGCGCCGAGGTGGACGCCGCCCTGGCCGCCGAGGCCGCCGCGCGCTTCGCGGGGGACGAGGGCCTGCGCTTCGTCCACACCTCCGCGCTCGACGGCGAGCCGGACGGGGGCTTCGGCGTCGCGGTCTGCATGGAGGTGCTGGAGCACTGCACCGCCGAGACGGCGGACCGCGTCCTGGCCGATCTGCGCCGGCTGGTGGCGAGGGACGGCACCGTCGTCATCTCCGTCCCCGTGGAGACGGGGCCCGCGCTCGTCGGCAAGCAGATGTACCGCGCGCTCGCCGCCCGCCGCGGGCTGGAGGGCTACCGCGAGCGCGAGACGTACACCCCGCGCGAGCTGGCGGCGATGGTGTTCGCGGGCGGCGGCACCGGCATCCAGCGCCCCGTCTACGCGTCCAGCTTCGCCTCCGGCGAGGCGAACGTGTACCACGGCCACAAGGGGTTCAACTGGCGCGCGCTGCGGCGGCGGCTGGCGCGCGACTTCACCGTCCGCCGCACCCTCTTCTCCCCCGTGCCGCTCCTGGGCCCGCTCCTGAACAGCCAGGCATGGTTCGTACTCTCGCCGAAGTAGCGCCCGCGCCCCGGCCGGTCGCCGCGCCGCGCCGCAAGCCGGTGCGCGTGGGGATCGTGGCCGACTTCGTGGAGGAGCGCTGGCCCAGCATGGACCTGGCGGCGGAGCTCACGGAGATGGGGATCGACCGGTACGGCGGCGGCGCCTTCGACCCGGAGATCCTGCGCCCCGCGATGCCCCGCATCCGCGGCCGCTTCGGTCCGGCGGAGGCATCCGCCAGCAACGTGGACCGCTATCTCGGCCGCTACGTGGCGTATCCGCGGTGGCTCCGCCGGCGCGCGCGGGATTTCCGCATCTTCCACGTCATCGACCACAGCTACGCGCACCTGGTCGATCATCTCCCGAACAAGCCCGTCGTCGTCACCTGCCACGACCTGGACGCCTTCCGCTCGCTGGTCGGCCCGGAGCGCGAGGCGCGGCCGTGGTGGTTCCGGGCGACGATGAAGCGGGTGATGGCGGGGCTGGGCCACGCGGCGCACGTCATCTGCGACACCGGCGCGGTCCGCGACCAGCTGGTGGAGCTCGGGCTGGCCGATCCCCAGCGCCTCACCGTCGTTCCCCTCCCCGTGCACCCCGACTTCGCGCCCGACCCCGACTCCGCCGCCGATGCCGAGGCCGCGCGGCTGCTGGGCCCGGCGGATGGGTCGGCCATCGACCTGCTGCACGTGGGGATCAACGTTCCGCGCAAGCGGCTGGAGTTCCTGCTGCGCATCTTCGCGGCGCTGCGCGAGCGGCATCCCGCGCTGCGGCTGGTGCGCGTGGGCGGGCGGCTGAGCGCGGAGCAGCGGGAGCTGTGCGGGGAGCTGGGAATTCCGCTCGACCGCGTGGCCGAGCTGCCGTTCATCTCCCGCCCGGTCCTGGCCGCCGTCTACCGCCGCGCCGCGGCGATGCTGGCGACGAGCAAGCGCGAGGGCTTCGGCTGGCCCGTGGTGGAGGCAATGGCGTGCGGCACGCCCGTGGTCGCCAGCGATCTGCGCGTCTTCCGCGAGGTCGGCGGCGAGGCGGTGACGTACGTTCCCGTGCGCGACCTGCAGGCGTGGGTGGAGACCGTGGACCGGCTGATCCTCGACCGCGGCGACCGGCGCCAGTGGGCCGGCCGCCGCGAGGCCGCCCTGGAGCGCGCCGACGCCTTCTCGCTGGAGTCGTACGCCCGCGGCGTGCTGGCCGTCTACCGCCAGGTGCTGGGGATGAGGGAAGGGTGATGGAGACGATCCTTCCTCCGCCCGCCCCGCGTCGTCGTCCCGTGCCGCTCGCGATCGCGGAAGATGCACGGGACTGTCCTTCGCGAGCTGGATTCCGTCCCCGAGCCGAACAGCCTCGCGCGGTTTGCGAGGCTTCCCGTCGTTGTTGCCGCGGCTTCAGCCGCCGGGGGGCGGCCTGGCCGCGCATGGGTGACTTCCCCACCGGGATGTGCGCGCGATGACCGAGCGGCGATTGAAGGTGCTGCACGTGGGCAAGTTCTATCCGCCGCACCAGGGGGGAATGGAAACGCACCTGGAGCTGCTCTGCCGGATGACGCAGGCGGACGTGGACCTCTCCGTGCTCGTCAGCGCGGACGATGCGGCGACCACGCGCGAGGTGCGGGGCGGCATCCCCGTCACCCGCATCGGGACGAGGCTGACGCTCGCGTCGGCGTCGTTCAATCCGGGGATGGCGCGGGAGATCCGGCGCGCTGACGCGGACATCGTCCACTTCCATCATCCCAATCCCACCGCCGTGCTGTCGTACCTGGCGGCGCGGCCGCGCGGGAAGCTCGTGGTCACCTACCACAGCGACATCGTGCGCCAGCGCGTGCTGGGGCCGCTCTTCTCGCCCATCCTGCACCGCTTCCTCCGCCGCGCGGACGCGATCATCGCCACCTCGCCGGACTACGCGGCCAGCTCCCCCGTCCTCCGCCGCCACGCGGAGCGGGTGACGACCATCCCCTTCGGCATCGACGTGGACGCGCTGCAGCGGGTGGACGCGGACGAGGTGCGGGCGATCCGCGCCAGGTTCGGAGAGCGCATCGTCTTCGCCGCGGGAAGGCTGGTCTACTACAAGGGTTTTGCGTACCTTGTGCGCGCCATGAAGCGGGTGGACGCGCGCCTCCTGATCGCCGGCGCGGGCCCGCTGCGCGGCGAGCTGGAGCGGCTGGCGGCGGAGGAAGGCGTCGCGGGAAAGGTGACGCTGCTCGGCGCCGTGCCGGACCTGCGTCCGTACTACCACGCCGCCGGCGTGTTCGCGCTCCCCAGCGTGGCCCGCAGCGAGGCGTTCGGGCTGGTGCAGATGGAGGCAATGGCCTGCGGGGTCCCGGTGGTGAACACCGCGCTCGACAGCGGCGTCCCTTTCGTCTCGCCGCACGGCGTCACCGGCCTCACCGTCCCCCCCGCCGACGCGGACGCGCTGGGCGATGCGGTCACCCGGCTGCTGGACGACGCGCCGCTGCGCGGGCGGATGGGCGCCGCGGGGCGGGCGCGGGTGGCCGGCGAGCTCTCGGCCGGGGGCATGGCCCGGCGGACCGTGGAGCTTTATCATTCCGTGGCAAGCGGTTCCTTCCGCCGTACATTTCCCTGACGACAACGCATGAGTGAGCAGGCCCCGCTCGCCCCCGGGACACACCCGGAGCGCGAGCTTTCTCCCGAGTTCTGGCGCACGCGCCGGGTGCTGGTCACCGGCGGCACCGGCTTCCTGGGCTCGCACGTGGTGGAGCTGCTGCGCCGCCTGGGCGCCGCTGAGGTCTTCGTTCCCCGCCGCGCCGAGTACGACCTGACCGAGCACCGCAACGTGGAGCGGGTGATGGAGGAATCCCGCCCCGACGTGGTGCTGCACCTGGCCGCCGAGGTGGGGGGGATCGGGGCCAACCGCGCGCACCCGGGGCGCTTCTTCTACAACAACATCATGATGGGCGCGCAGCTGATCGAGGAGGCGCGGCTGCGCGGGGTGGAGAAGTTCGTCCAGGTGGGCACCGTGTGCGCGTACCCCAAGTACACGCCGGTGCCCTTCCGCGAGGAGGACTTCTGGATCGGCTACCCGGAAGAGACCAACGCGCCGTACGGGATCGCCAAGAAGGCGCTGCACGTGCAGCTCACGGCGTACCGGCAGGAGTACGGGCTGAACGGCATCTACCTGCTCCCCACCAACCTGTACGGCCCGCGCGACAACTTCGACCCCGAGACCAGCCACGTCATCCCGGCGCTGATCCGCCGCGTGGTCGAGGCCAAGCGGACGGGCGCGGACGAGCTGGTGATCTGGGGCACGGGGCAGGCCTCGCGCGAGTTCCTGTACGTGGAGGACTGCGCGCGCGCCCTGCTGCTGGCCGCCGAGCACTACGACGACGCCGACCCGGTGAACGTGGGGATCGGGCTGGAGATCCGCATCTCCGAAGTCGCCCAGCTGATCGCCGACATCGTGGGCTTCCGGGGGCGCTTCGCCTACGACACCGGCAAGCCCGACGGCCAGCCGCGCCGCTGCCTGGACACCTCGAAGGCGCTTTCCCTCTTCGGCTTCCGCGCGCACGTGAACGTCCGCGAGGGGCTGGAGCGGACGATCGAGTGGTATCTCAAGGACTGAAAGGGAGTGCTGAGTGCTGAGTGCTGAGTGCTGAGTGCTGAGTGCTGAGTGCTGAGTGCTGAGTGCTGAGTGCTGAGTGCTGAGTGCTGAGTGCTGAGTGCTGAATGCTGAATGCTGCGGCGACCCGCCAATGAAATTGGCGGGCAACAACAGCACAAAGTCCCTGCGGGACTGCCGCCTGGCTTTGGGGCCGGTGAGCCGAAGGTAGTGTTGAGCTGAGTTCTCCCCTCCCCCGCGGAGCGGGCGGAGGGGCCGGGGGAGGGGCCAGCCAGGCGGGCAGGGCGCCTCCTCTCCAAACCGAAGCCTCTCCTCGCGATGAGGTCTCCCCCTCCCCCAGGCAGTTTTGGGGGAGGGGGCCGGGGAGGGGGCCAGCCAAGCGGGCAGGATGTCTCCCCTCGCGCAGAGTCCTTGCTCGCAACCACTTAGGACTTGGGACTCAGGACTTGGCACTTCGTCCGTCCCATCCCGCGTCCACATCCCACCGGATTCACAAAATCGCGATAAGTCGTTATCTTTCAACGTGTTCTGCATCCATATCGCCCGCCGCCGGCAGGGTGGGCCCCTCTACGATGCCATCTCGCTGGAATGAACCCGCCGCGTCCGCGGCCGGATTTCCGCAGTCTCCCGCTTCGCACCCGGTGACACCGTGTCCGAGCTGAGCCCCATCGAAACACACGTGAAGCAGCTGGCCGAGCGCCCCGTGCGCGACCCCGTGCTGCGGTCGTCGCTGACCCCGCAGGCCGAGGAGGAGCGCGACGGCATTCCGCTGCGCGACTACCTGAACGCCGTCCGCCGCTACTGGTGGCTGGTGGCCGCCGCCGTGGTGCTGTCGGTGGGGCTGGCCGTGTGGCGCGTGTCGAAGGAGCTGCCGATGTTCATGGCCAGCACCTCGGTGCGGCTGCGCGACCCGTCGGTGAAGATGTCGGGCGACCTGTCGGCCACCGCCGCCGGCGGCAACGCCGACCAGCTCCCCGGCTACTACACCGACCCCATCCTTTCCCAGATCCAGGTGCTGCGCAGCCGCGCCGTGGCCGGGATGGTGGTGGACTCGCTGGGGCTCAGGCTGCACCCCGAGATGCCCGATTTCCCGTATGCCGTGCTGGGCCCCGTGGCCGTGAACTCGGCGGCGCAGGAGGGCGACACCATGGCCGTGCGCTTCGGCGCCCGCGAGGTCGTCGCCACGCTGAGCGGCGTCACCGCGCGCGGGCCCTATCGCCAGCCGCTGCAGCTGCCGGGGGTGACCGCCACCTTCGCGCGCCGCCCCGCCTTCGCCCAGGCGCGCTTCGCCGTGGTCTCGCGCGACGAGGCCATCAACATGGTGCTGAACGGCGTGCAGGCGAACCCGCGCCAGCTCACCAACGTCATCGACATCGCCTACCTGGCGTACGACCGCACGCTGGCCAAGCGCGTGGCCGACGCCAGCGCCGCATCGTTCCAGTACCTGAACGCCCAGAGCGCGCAGCAGGCCTCGCGGCGGCGCGCGCAGTTCATTCACGAGCAGCTGCGCAGCACCGACTCGCTGCTGATGACGGCGCAGATGCAGCTGAGCTCGTTCCGCAAGAGCGTGAACGCCTTCAGCCCGCAGGAGCGCTTCAAGGCCACGCAGGACGGCCTGGCCAACCTGCGCATCCAGCGCGAGCAGCTGGCGCAGGAGCAGCGCATCTACGACCAGATGGCGCAGGCGCTGGGCACCGGCGGCCGCGGCGGCGACGAGATGGCGGCGCTGGCGGCCAGCCCGCAGGTGGCGTCGAACGGCGGCCTGGTTTCGCTGTACCAGCAGATGCTGCGCTACCAGACGGTGCGCGACTCGCTGACCACCGGCCCCTGGTCGCGCGCCACCACCAACCCCGACGTGCAGCGGCTGGACTCGCTCATCAACACCTCGCACTCGCGGCTCTCCAGCGCGGTGCAGGCGCGCGGCACCGCGCTGGCCGCGCAGCTCCGGGTGATGGACGGCCTGATGGCCTCCGACGCCGCCAGCGCTGCCCAGCTCCCCGACGCCGAGGCCGAGGGGCAGCGGCTGGCGCGGCAGGTGGAAACGCTGCAGACGCTGGCCGACGACCTGCTGCGCGAGCAGCAGAAGGCGCGCATCGACGAGGCGGTCGAGGCGGGGCAGGTGGAGATCATGGACCAGGCTCTCCTTCCCCCCGGCCCCATGTCGCGCGGTGGCAAGAAGCGCGTGCTCTTCGCGCTGCTGATCGGGCTGATGATCGGGTGCGGCGGCGCGCTGCTGCTGGACCGCCTGAACACCTCGCTCCTGCGCCGCGAGGAGGTGGAGGGGCTGCTGCACCTGCCGGTGCTGGCCATCGTCCCCCGCATCGCCGCCAGCGGCGCCACGGGGCTCAGGAAGAAGCTGAAGGTGCCGATGGCCAACGCGCTGGTGCGGCGCGCGCCGGACCCGGCCGACGCGCTGATCACGGTCACCGACCTGCACTCGGCCGGCTCGCAGGCGTACCGCAAGCTGCGCACGCACCTGATCTTCTCCACCGGCGGCGACCCGCTGCGCACGCTGATGGTCACCAGCCCCGGCGCGGGCGAGGGGAAGAGCACGGTGTGCGCGAACCTGGCCGTGACCTTCGCGCAGCAGCACATGCGCGTGCTGCTGGTGGACTGCGACATGCGCCGCAGCCGCCTGCACTCGCTCTTCGGCACCGGGCGCGTTCCCGGCCTCACCGAGGTGCTGGCGCGCCAGGGCACGCTGGAAGAGGCCATCCGGCCCACCACGGTGGAGGGGCTGCACATCCTTCCCGCGGGCACGCTGGTCCCCAACATCAGCGAGCTGCTGGGCGGGGCGGGGATGCGCGCGGTGATGGCCGAGCTGTCGGCGCGCTACGACCTGGTGGTGGTCGACACGCCGCCGGTGCTGGCCGCCGCCGACGCGGAGATCCTGGGCGTGCAGACCGACGCGGTGCTGATGGTGGTGCGCGCCGGCCAGACCGACCGCCAGCCCGCGCAGTACGCCGTGCAGCAGCTGCGCGCCATCGGGGCGCGGGTGGTGGGCGCCGTGCTGAACGACCCGGACGAGAAGGTGGCCGACTACGGACGGTACACCTACTACTACGACTACTACTCGCAGGGTGCGACGGCGTAACTGCCCGGTAGATTGTAAGATGGAGACGAGCGGCCCTTCCCCGGTATCGGGGAGGGGCCGCTTGGCTTCGATGGCGATACCGGGCATGCCGGACCTGCGGCGCGTTTCTGACGCCTCGCGCCCTCCCCCCGCGCCGGAGGGCGCGACCCCCTCCCGTTCCGGGAGGAGGTGGCTGCCCGGCATCCGCGCGCCTCCCGGTCCCCGATTCAGCCAGGCTTGCCCGATGCGCGCTGATGCCGCCCCCGCGGTGAGTTCTCCCCTCCCCTGCGGAGCGGGCGGAGGGGCCGGGGGAGGAGGCCAGCCAGGCGGGTACGATGCTGCTCCGAACGCGCAGATCTCATCGAGCTACCTCTCCCGGTACGGGAGAGGTGGACGGCCTAAGCCGGCCGGAGAGGGCGCGATGCGGAGGCCGCGCGGAGGCGTCGACATCCCGCGCGCGGTCCGGAGAGAGCGCGACGTCGGGCCCCGCGGATGCGGTGACATCTAACCCGCACAAAGGCGTTGACATCCACCCCCGCGGAGCGTCACTTGTCGCGCGGAACGTGCGGTTTTCCTTCTTCGCCGGATCGGAATCGTCCCCGTTGACTGCTGCGCTGCTGTACGCATTGATCGCCGCGGGCGCCAACCTCCTGGGCGGGCTCGTCATCACCGGCCACTCGCGCGGCGGGCGGCAGGCGCAGCGCCTGCTCATCGCCTTCGGCGCGGGGTTCATGCTGGCCACGGCCTTCCTGGCCATGGTCCCCGAGGCCATCGCCACGGGCGGCGAGGGGGCGGGGATGGGAATCCTCCTCGGCTACCTTCTCGTCCACATCACCCAGCACGCGCTGACGCCGCACTTCCACTTCGGCGAGGAGACGCATACCCACGAGATGGTGAACCCGTGGGTCGGCATCGCCGCGCTGCTGGGGCTGGTGCTGCACACCTTCTTCGACGGCGTGGCCATCGCCGCCGGCTTCCAGGTGGCGTCGTGGCTGGGGATGCTCGTCTTCGTCGCCATCGTCCTCCACAAGATCCCCGAGGGCGTCACCGTCGCCTCGATCATGCTGGCCAGCGGCAACTCGCGCGGGCGGGCGATGGCGGCGGTCGCGGCGCTCGGCGTCTCCACCGTGCTGGGCGTGCTGCTGACGGAGACGGTGGGGCCGCTCGCCCGGCAGGGGCTGGCGCTGAGCGCCGGCGTGACCATCTACGTCGCCGCCTCGAACCTGGTGCCCGAGGTGCAGAAGGGGCGCAAGCTGGCGCCGGCGCTGGCCGTCTGCGCGGGGGCGCTCCTCTTCTACCTCACCTTCCTGATGCTGCGGGGGATCGTCCATTGAGCGACCTGTCCCTTTTCGGCGAGCCCGAGCCGCGCCGCCGCGACGACCCGCCGCCCGCCGATCCGCCTCCCGCGGCGGCGTCGCCGGACGCGCCGCTGGCGGAGCGGATGCGGCCGCACACGCTGGACGAGATGGTGGGGCAGCAGGCGCTGGTGGGCCCCGAGGGAACGCTGCGGAAGCTGCTCGCCGCCGGGCATCTCCCCAACCTGATCCTCTACGGGCCGCCGGGGAGCGGGAAAACCACGCTGGGGCGGATGGTGGCCGCGGAGAGCGGATCGACCTTCGTTCCCTTCAACGCCGTCAGCGAGGGCGTCCCCCGGCTGCGCGAGGTGGTGAAGGAGGCCGAGGCGCGGCGCCGCGGCGGGCGGCGCACGCTGCTGTTCATCGACGAGATCCACCGGCTGAACAAGGGGCAGCAGGACTTCCTCCTCCCCTGGATCGAGTCGGGGCTGATGACGCTGGTGGGCGCGACGACGGAGCATCCCGGCTTCGAGATCAACGCCGCCGTCCTGTCCCGCTCGCGCGTCCTCGTCCTGGACCCGCTGTCGGAGGACGACGTGCGCGCCGTGGTGCGCCGCGCGCTGGAGGACCCCGAGCGCGGCTTCGGCGGGCGGGTGGAGATGGAGCCCGAGGCCGAGGACGTGCTGGTGCGCAACACGGGCGGCGACGCGCGCCAGGCGCTGACCGGGCTGGAGATCGCCGCGCGCCTCGCCGGCAAAGGCGGGACGGTGACGGCGGACGCGGTGCGCGAGGCGCTGCAGCAGCCCATGGCGCGGTACGACACCACGCTGGGCTACGAGATGCTGAGCGCCTTCCACAAGTCGCTCCGAAGCAGCTCCGGGTCGGGGGCGCTCTACTGGGCGATGCGGATGGTGCAGAGCGGGGAAGACCCAAAGACGCTCTTCCGCCGCCTGGTCGCCGCGGCGTACGAGGATGTCGGCCTCGCCGATCCGCAGGCGGGCATCGTGGCGGTGCAGGCGATGCTGGCGTTCGAGCGGCTGGGCGTGCCCGAGGGGCTGCTCCCGCTCTACAACGCCATCCTGTACGTGGCCAACGCGCCCAAGTCCAACCGCGCGTACCTGGCCGGCGGTGCCGCGGCCGAGGCGGCGCGCCAGCACCCGGACGCGCCCGTCCCCCTCCACCTCCGCAACGCGCCCACCTCGCTGATGAAGGAGTGGGGATACGGCGAGGGATACAAGTACGCCCACAACTACGAGGGCGGCGTGGTCGACCTGCAGTGCCTGCCGGACGTCATCAGGGACGAGCGCTTCTACGAGCCCACCGATCGCGGCTTCGAGGCCGAGATCGCGCGGCGCATGGCGGAGCGGGGGGACAGCGGGTGAGGCCGCTGCGCGGGAACCCGTAGTTGCGCGCAAAGATGCGACTGAAGTCGCGGCTACAACGGCACACTGTCCGCCTTCGCGCCGCCTTCGCGGACATCATATCGGCGTGATCGACGGCGTCTGCGCGTCGAGAGAGACGTCATCCTGAGGCCGGCCACACCGTCGTTGTCCCGCACGAGCGATTGCAGGCCGAAGGATCTATGAGCGAGGTCGCACGTGCGCTTCCGGATTGCACGATCGATCTCCGAACTCGTATCAGGGCTGCCGCGGCAGAATCGGGCTCGGCTCGCGCGTTGGATGGAGGTCGAAGCGATCTCCATCAGCCCCGGAGTTCCAATGCCGCGCCATCTCCCGCTGCTGCTTCTGCTTCTCGCCGCGTGCGCGCGGGAGCCGGCCGAGCGGATCCAGTTCTACGAGATCGACCTCCATCGCGCGGGGACGAATCTTCCGCGGTGGGCGGCGTGCTGGTTTCCGCAGCGCGCCAACCGCTACGCGGTGATGGACGCGCAGCCCTGCCCGCCCGAGACGCGGGCAACGCGCGCGTACACGGTAGACGATGTCGTGGGATGCTGGACGATCACGGGCGAGATCCCGACGGCGTTCGACAGCGCCTTCTTCGCGGCGCCGGTACGGCTGCTGCGGGGGCGAACGCCGCGGCTCAGGGCGATGGGCTTCGGCACCCCCGGTGACCACGGCGTGGAGCCGCTGGCGCCGGACGCCGATTCGCTGGAGCCGGGGCTGCGCACCGCGTGGGACGTCGCACCGCCTGACTTGCTCTGGATCAGCCGCACGGACGGGTACGGCGGCCTCACCTACACCTTCCGCGTCCGCGGCGATTCGCTGATCGGCATGGCCCAGTTCTTCGGCGACGTGATCTTCTACAGCATCGGCACCGGCCTCGACGCGGCGCCGCGCATCCACGGGCACCGCGTCCCGTGCCCGCGGCGGCGATGACGGCGCATCCCCGGTCCCCGCTCCGCCTGCTGCTGCGGCTGGAGGCGCGGCGGATGTCGGACGCGCTGCGGCAGCCGCGGCCGGCGGCGTGGATCGGCATCCTCCTTCCCGTCGCGCTCGCGGCGGGCGGGCTGTGGGTGGCGGGAGATGCGATGCGCCCGGACGTTTCCACCGCGGACGGGGCGATCGGGCTGGGGATGCTGGTCGCCGCGCCGGTCGCGCTGCAGGCGTATCCTATCCTCTTCCGCGCGGTGGACGACGCGTTCCTGCGCCGCCTCGGCATCCCCGCGCGGGCGCTGTTCGGCGTGCGGGCGATGCGGCTGCTCGCCCTGGCGCTCGCCGTCGTCTTCGCGCTGATGATCCCCGTCGTCTCCACCCGTCAACCCATCTTGCCGCCGCTCGCGATCGCCCTCGCGGCGGCGGTGGTGGCGTGGGCGGCGTCGCTGCTGGCGCAGGCGAGCGCGGCGGGAAAGCTGGCGCGGGGCGACAGGCCGTCGCCCGCCGCGGGGCTGATCGGGTGGGACCCGGAGCTGGCGAAGGCCGCCGCGCTCGTCTACGCGCCGCTCTGGCCGCTGCTGGCGGGCGCCGCCGCCGCGCGCGTCGCGGTCGCGCCGGTGGGTGCGGCGTGGATGCGGATCGGCGCGCTCACCCTCGTCTCCGCCGCGCTGTTGCCTTGGGCGACGCGGGCGTTCGCGCGGGCGCTGCCGCGGTTCGCGCCGCACGCGGGCGAGCTGGCGTACGCGCCGCCGCCGGACGCCAGCGGCGGCGAACTGGTGGTCGGCCGCGGCATCGCCCGCGTGCTGCCGCGGCGCGCGCAGTCGGTGCGGGCGCGCGACGCGGTGGTCATCGGCCGGCGCTACCGCTGGGCGTCGCGCGCGGCGTGGCCCGCGTCGATCGTCTCCGCGCTGGTGCTCCTGCGCGCGGGCGGGCACGGCGAGGTGCGCGCGTGGGTGACGCTGGCGTGCGGGCTGCTGCTGGCCGCGCAGGCCGCCGCCGTGGTCGCGCTCGGCCGCTCCGAGCGCGGGCGCCTGCGGTGGATGGACCGCGCGCTCGGCCTGCGCCCCGCGGACCGCGTCGTGGGCCGCTGGGCGGCGTCGTTCGGGCTGGCGCTGGCCGTCGCGCTCCCGCTGGCGCTGGGGTGGGCCATTGCGATCGGCGGGAGCGGGGGATGGATGTGGCTGGGCGCGGCGGCCGCCGTCGCGCTGGTCGCCTCCACTGCCTCCGTCGCCGCGGCGGGGCGATGACGATGGACGTCCATCCGCTGGAAGTGCGCAGGGTGCGCAAGGCGTATCGCCGCCACGTGGTGCTGGACGGCGTGTCGTTCGACGTCCGCGCCGGTGAGGCGGTGGCGCTCGTAGGCCCCAACGGCGCGGGAAAGAGCACGCTCATCGGCTGCATCACCGCCGACCGCCTGCCGAACGCCGGGACGGTGCGCATCTGCGGCGCCGACCCGTTCGCCGACGCGAGTGCGGCCGCGGCGTGCATGGGCTACGTCCCCGAGCAGCCCTTTCTCTACCCCGAGCTGAGCGTGGCCGAGCTGCTGCGCTTCGTGGCCGCCGCGCGCGGGCTGGACGATGCGGAGTCCGCCGCGGAAACGGCGCGCCTGCTGACGATGCTGGGGCTCGCGGGCGCGGAGGCCGCCCTCTGCCGCGAGCTGTCGCAGGGGATGGGGCGAAAGACCGCGATCGCCGCCGCGCTCCTGCACCGCCCGCGGATGATCGTGCTGGACGAGGCGCTGAACGGCCTCGACCGCACCTCCGCCGGGCGCCTGGTCGCCGAGCTGGACGCGCGGCGGGCGGAGGGCGCGGCGGTCCTCATCTCCAGCCACGACCTCGATTTCCTGGCCGGCTGGTGCGACCGCGGCATCCTCCTCACCCCTCAATCCCAATCGCGCCTGCTGGAGGGTGGCGATTGGGAGGCGTGGCGCCGCGCGCCGTCTCTCGTTCTCCCGACTCGACCTTCCTGACTCTCACGGAGGGCACAGAGGACACAGAGGAAAAGCCGAAAAGTGGAGATCGCCTTCCGTGACCTCATGTGCCCCCTGTGAGAGCCCTCCGTCCCCATGCGGCGACGCCGACGACACATCGGCGTGGACATGCTGGCCCTTCACGGAGGCGGAACCATCTCCCGACCGGGCCGTATCTTACCGCGTCGGTGCTGGACATTTCGCGGGTGGATGCGGATCGCCCGCGCGGCGGCACGGCTGTCGCAAGGCAGGGTGGGCCTGTGCCGGGCGCGGCGTCCGGCGGCAGCTGACGCAACACCAGATGGAGCGAGACCCATGCGACTGAAGATGACGGCCGCGCTGACCGCGGCGGCCCTGGCGGTTTCGGCGTGCAGCGGCACGGTGCAGCGCCCGGACATCGAGCTCGAGGGCGTGACGCTGGGAAGCATCGGGCTGGCGGGCGGCACGCTGGTGGCCAACATCCGCGTGCACAACCCCAACCGCTTCACCCTGCGCGCGCAGGACCTGCGCTACCAGCTGTTCCTGCGCAAGGCCGGCTCGACCACCTCCGGCGACAGCGCCTGGACGCGCTTCGCCGAGGGCACCTACGGCGACACGCTGACCGTGCGCGCCGGGCAGACGCGCACCTTCGGCATTCCCGTGTCGTTCAGCTTCGGGCAGCTGGCCGGCGCCGGGCGCGGGCTGATGGACTACGGCCGCGTGGACTACCGCGCCGAGGGCACGGTGGACGTGCGCACTCCCATCGGCCTGCGCAACGTGCCCTTCCACAAGGTCGGCACCTTCATCATGGGCAGCACCTCCGGCAGCCGGTAACCAGCGGCAGGGCAGGGGGATGGAAAATCGGCGGGCGATCCGGATCTCCGGATCGCCCGCCGATCTGCATCACTCCTGCTTCCCGTCGGATGAACGAATTCGCGGCAGACCCGGCATGGTACCCTTCCAGCGCGAATCCTCCGGCTGCGATCCTCTCACGGCCTCCAGGAGGGGGCCATCATCCGCTGCGGGATGGCCGGGGTGCGGATGGGCATCTCCACTCCGGTGGCGACCTGGACCAGCGTCAGCACGCCCTGGTCGGTGCTCGCGATCAGGTACGCCCCGTCCGGGGAGAGGTCGAAGTGCGCCCCGAACTTCGTGCCCGGCTGGGTGACGGCGCGGTCACCCGTGCCATCGGGACGGATCGCCCGGATCTGCCCCGATCCCTCGGTGAGCTCGCCCGACGCCACGTACAGGATCTCGCTGCCGTCGGGACGCCAGCGCGGCGACAGGGCCGTGACGCCCAGGCTGCGCATTGCCCCCGTGGCCACGTCCAGCACGTGCAGCGGCATGGGGTTGGAGTAGCTGCCGATGAACGCGACCCGGGACCCGTCGGGCGAGGGTGCCCCGTGCCGCGCCGTGCCGATCACCTCCCCGGGCGTGAGCTGCTGCTTGCCGGTGCCGTCCGGCAACGCGCGGTAGAGCAGCGGCTCGGTGGTGGAGCCGCCCTCGAAGTACACCCAGCCCCCCGCGAAGCGCGGCCACGCCTCCTCGCCCATGCGGTCGGCGTCCGGCAGCAGCCGCCGGGTGGCCCCGGTGGCCAGATCCAGCACGTACAGGGAACGGCTGTGGTCGGTGTTGCTGTCGTGGTAGTACAGCCGCGTCCCGTCCGCGCTCCATGCGCTGCCCATGGCGGCGTTGTAGCCGGGGAACGCGCCGGTGGTCACCCGCTTCGCCAGGTTCGATCCGTCCAGCGTCATCGTGTACAGCGAGGCCTGCTGGTTCGACAGCGCCACCGCCGTGTAGGCCGCGATGGTCGCCTGCGGCACCACGCTCACCCACGAGGTGTCGGCGGCGCCCGCCAGCTCGGCCACGACCGCCGCCCGGCCGACCGCCGTGCCCTGGACGGTGCTTCCCGCCAGCGCCACCGGGCCCGAGATCACGCGGAAGGCCACGCCCTGGGCCCCGCCGGCATTCCCGTGGCGGTCGCGCGTGGTGGCCGTCAGCGCGAAGGACCCGCCGGCCAGCACCGCCGTGTCCGCCGGCGCGGAGGAGAGGGTGCGCGGCGCCCCGGGCAGGATCGTGTAGCTCGCCACCACGAACCGGTCCAGGTCGGGCACCGCCACCACCACTCCGCCCTGCATGGCGTAGCGGAACATGCGCAGCCGGACCGCGGCGCGCCCTTCGCCGTCCGTGTGCTCGATGGCATACGTTCCCCCGCCGCTGCCCCGGGTGGGCGACACCAGCACCGTGGGCTGGTCCGATCCCTCGGCGATGGCGGTGGCCAGGAACCCGACCTCGGCGTTGGCCAGCGGGCGCCCGTCGCTCCCGTTCACCTGCACCACCAGGGGCTGGGCGAGGATGGCGTCGACGGTATCGGACACCCCGGCGCCGGACACCACGGTGATGCCGGGCGTCCCCTTCGGCGGCGGATTCGCGTCGGACGGGCTGCCGCAGGCAGCGGCTACGACAAGCAGCGCCAGCGCGGCGGCGCGGTAGTTGGGCACGAGCATGGTGTGGGGGCGGTTCACTCGGTGGGGAGAAGACGGAGAGGATTACGCGGGCAGAACTTACCTTCGGGTAAACACCCGTGTCAACAACGAATAAACATGTGGTTGCGTCACTCCGCCTGCCGACCGTTCTCCGGCGACGACGTTCGCGGATCCTGACGGGTCGCTGCCCGAACTTTATCGGCTGGAAAAGATTTTGCATCGGCGCGGGACCGGCCGCGCCGTGCGGCCCCGATCCTCCCGGGCGTGCGGATCCCACCCACCGCCGCGGACGCTCCGCCGCCGTGGTCGTCCATCCGCATCCCACCTCATCTACCCTCCAGGAGGTGCACCATGCGGAAGATGAAGCTGACCCTGGACGACCTGCAGATCGACAGCTTCAGCACCACGCCGGTCCGGAGAGGGAAGGGAACGGTGTACGGAGAGCAGTGCACCTGTCCCACCGCGTGTACCTGCCCCGGCTGCCCCACCTGCGACGCCTCGTGCAACGGCTCGTGCGGGGGCGCCTCGTGCATCGACACCTGCGCTGCGTCGTGCTACGGCACCTGCGACGCGTCGTGCAACGGCACCTGCGACTACACCTGCGGCGGCAACACCTGCGATCCCACGTGCGCCGGGTGGGCGACCCAGCCCAGCCCGCGCGAGTACTGCATCTTCTGCGGCTGATCCGGTGCCCTTCGGCAGGGCCCGGCACCTGCGGCATCGGCACCACTTCGCCGGGCCCGTAAGCGGTGGCAGGGCAAGGAGATGAACAGCGGCGGGCGATCCGGGGGATCCGGGTCGCCCGCCGCTTTGTTGCACTCCAAACCACCCGCCAATGGAATTGGCGGGCAACAACAGCACAAAGTCCCTTCGGGACTGCTGGCCGGCGTCTCTGCCTTTATCCGGCACACTGCCGTCCGCCGAATGAGCGGAACCGTGCAGGGTGCTGAAGCCCGTCCCTCCCCCATGGGGTTTTGGGGGAGGGACAGGCGGGCGGCGGTGCGACGGGAGTCGCGCCGGCCAAGCCAGGGAGAGGGTCCGCGGGGGCCGCGGAAACGCGTTTTGGTTAGATTACCCGCCGCACCCAGATCTCCAGGCACGACGCGCGAGGGACGATGACGCTGGTCCGGCTGCAGGACGCGGGGAAACAGTACGGCGACCGCTGGATCATCCGGCACGTGGACTTCCACGTGGCGAAGGGCGAGCGCTGGGGGATCGTGGGCCGCAACGGCATCGGCAAGACCACCCTGCTGAAGCTGATCACCGGCGAGGACGAGCCCACCGAGGGCGATGTCTGGCGCCACCCCGGCCTCCGCTTCACCCACATGCGCCAGGAGCGCGGCGAAACCAGCTCCGGCACCATCGCGCAGGCCGCGCTGGAGCCCTTCGCCGAGCTGGTGGCGATGGAGGAGCGGCTGCACCGCGAGGCCGCGCGGCTGGCCGAGATCGCGCACGACGGCGACGAGGGGCGTCGATTGATGGCGAGCTACGACCGCCACACCGAGGAGTTCCGGCGCCGCGGCGGCTACGAGATGCACGCCCGCGCCGAGGCCACCCTCGAGGGCCTCGGCTTTCCGGCGGACACCTGGACCAAGCCGCTGCGCGCGCTGAGCGGCGGCGAGCTGGGGCGCCTCCGCCTGGTCCAGACGCTGCTGGCCGAGCCCGACGTGCTGCTGCTGGACGAGCCCACCAACCACCTGGACCTCCGCTCCACCGAGTGGCTGGAGGAGTACCTGAAGTCCTATCCCGGCACGGTGATGGTGGTCAGCCACGACCGCGTGTTCCTGGAGCGGCTGGCCGACCACGTGCTGCACCTGGAGGAGGGAACGGCGTTCGCGTACGCGGGCGGCTTCGAGAGCTTCCTGGAGCAGCGCGAGGCCCGGCGCGAGCTGCAGCGCAGGCAGTACGAGCAGCAGCAGGCGCACATCGCGCGCACCGAGGACTTCATCCGCCGCAACCTGGCGGGGCAGAAGACGAAGCAGGCCAAGAGCCGCCGCACGCTGCTGTCGCGGATGGAGCGCGTCGGCGCGGTCGGCGAAGACGGGCGGGGGATGGCGCTGCGCTTCGGGCAGGCGGCGCGCAGCGGCGGCACGGTGATGCGCATCGACGGCGTGAGCTGCGCCTTCGGCCCGCGTACGCTCTTCGCCCCGTTCAGCGCCGAGGTGTCGCGCGGCGAGCGCATCGCCGTGATCGGACCCAACGGCTGCGGCAAGAGCACGCTGATGCGCGCGCTGGCCGGCGAAGGCGCCCCCTGCGCGGGAAGCGTGATCCCCGGCACCGGGGTGGTGCGCGCGTACTACCGGCAGGACTTCGCGCACCTGGACGAGGCGAAGACGGTCTGGCAGGAGGTGAGCGACGGCGTGAAGGGGACCATGCCCGAGCTGCGCGGCCACCTGGGCCGCTTCCTGTTCTCGGGCGACGACATCCAGGCGCGCATCGGCAGCCTTTCCGGCGGCGAGCAGGCGCGGGTAGCGCTGGCCAAGATCACCCTGCAGCGCGCCAACCTTCTCCTTCTCGACGAGCCGACCAACCACCTCGATCTCGAGAGCCGCGAGGTGCTGGAGGAGGCGATCGAAGGGTACGACGGCACGGTGATCCTCATCTCCCACGACCGCGCGTTCCTTTCGGCGACGTCGACGCGCGTGTGGAGCTGGACGGACGGGCGGTTCGAGGACTACCCCGGCGGGTTCGACGACTGGCAGGACTGGGTCGCCCGCCGCCAGGCCGGCGCCTCCGAAGCCGCGGCGTCCTCCGCCGCGAAGCAGGCCGCGGCGCAGCAGGCGGCGGCCGCGCAGGCGCCGAAGCCGTCCGGCGGCGCGCTGTCGAAGAACGAGCAGCGCCGCCGTGAGGCCGAGCTCGCCCGCCTGGAAGCCCGCATCCACGAGATCGAGACGCGCGTCGCCGAGATCGAGTCCGCGCTCGGCGACCCCGCGATCTACGCCCCCGGGGCCGACCCCGCCCGCCCCAAAGCCCTCGCCGACGAGCGCGACGCGCTCACCACCGAGCTGGCGGAGGCGTACGCCGCGTGGGAGAAGGTGGGCGAGGAGCTGGCGGGGGTGTAGTTTTCCCTGCTGGCCAGCAACAGACGCACAGAGATGACGTCATCCTGAGGCCGGCCACACCGTCGTTGCCTTTGCACGGGCGGTTGCAGGCCGAAGGATCTACAGGCGAGGTCGCACGTGCGCTGCGGGATCGCACGATCGATCCCCGAAGCCGGTATCAGGCGTGTTCGAAAGGTGCTGGGGAAGATGAGCCAATATCAGGTAGTGATCCTCTGGAGTGAAGAGGATTCCGCCTTCCTCGCCGTCGCTCCGGAACTGCCTGGATGCATGGCTCACGGCGCGACGCGTGACGAAGCGCTCCAGATGGTGGAGCAAGCAATGGAACTCTGGCTGGATGTAGCTCGCCTGCATGGCGACCGGATTCCGCTTCCCGCGAAGCGCCGCATCGCGTGGTCATCTCACGCGGAGAAGGGTTTGTGATATCGAATCCGGGAGATCGGTGCAATCCGGAAGCACACGTGCGACCTCGCCTATGGATCCTTCGGCCTGCTACCGCTCGTACGGGGGCAACGACGGTGTGGCCGGCCTCAGGATGACGTCTCTCTGTGTGTTTGTGGCCGAGATCAGCTTCAGAACGGCTTGACAGGCGCCGCGCCCGTTGGGACGCGGCGCTGTTTGCTTCAGCGGCTGAAGAACGTCGAGATGGCCATGCCGTCCGGCGAGGCGCCCGTCGGCAAGGTACGGACGACGGCGAGGAGCTGCAGGTCGATGACGGCGACCTGGCCGTTGGCCATGGTGGGGACGTAGGCGGTGCGGCCGTCGGCGGAGAAGATGGCGCCGCCGGGGGTGTTGGGGACGGCCACCGTGGTCTCGCGCATCGTGACGGTGTCGATGACGCGGACCAGGTCGAGCTCGGGGGCGGGGATGAGCGCGCGGCGGCCGTCGGGCGAGAGGGCGACGCGGTAGGCGTGGCCCGGCGTGGAGATGGCGGCCACGCGCGCGCCGGTGGCGGTGTCGAACACGTAGGTGCTGTCGAGCGCCATGCTCGCGGCCCAGATGCGCCGCCCGTCGGGCGAGAGCGCGGCGCCCTCGGAGCCCGGCCCCACCTGGATGGTGCGGGCCGGGCTCTTCGTCCGCACGTCCAGCTCGGTGACGGTGCCGGAGCCCACGTTGGCGGTCCAGACCTTCCCACCGCCGGGCGCAACCGCCAGAATGTGCGTGCCCTGCTGCGCCGTCGGCATCACGCCGCGCAGCTCGCCGCCGGGGAAGGCGACGAGAAGGACGCCACGGCTGGTCTCCGACGTGACCGCCAGGAGCGAGTCGCCGGGGAGGAAGGCGATGCCGTGCGGGCGCGTGTGCGGGGCGAGGTCGATCGTGCGCGCGACGGTCCGGGTGGAGACGTCGATGACCGTCAGCGCGTGGCCCACCGCCGCCCGGTCGCCATAGTTGGTGGCCACGGCCCAGCGCCCGTCGCGGGTCACCGCGACCTCGTGCGGCGCGGGCGCGGACGGCAGCGCGGCCAGGGTGCGGCCGGTGGCGACCTCGACCAGGTGCACGGTGGCGTCGCCCTGGTTGGCGACGACGAGGACGTCGCCGCGCGGAGGCTGGGCGGGCGCGGTGTCGGGCGACGCGGCGAGGGCGGCGGCGAGAAGCGGGATCAGTGTGTGCATCGGCGTTCGTGCGGGCGGAGGTGGGTCCGGCTCGGGAGGGGTTTCCTGGCGCGAACCCCGGCATCGCTGAATCTCACGCGGAGACGCGGAGACGCGGAGGTGGCTCGGCTGCATTGCCGCGATGTGGCAGCGATGATGCCGGCGGCACGCCGGAGAGCCGCGGCCGCAGTCCCGGAGGGACTTGGTGCTTTTCCAGCCCGCCAATTCATTGGCGGGTCGGGGCGGCCGATCTGGTGGCGAGGCCGGGTTAACGCAATATCGTCCCGTACGGCGCCGGGTGCGAGGATGCGGGTGCGAAGCACGCGTTTCGCGGTGCGGGTGGTGGGCGATGGTGGATCGGCCGGGATGCGTGAGGGATGCGCGCCCGAAGGGCCGGGAACCCGCCGCGCACGCATCGGAACCCGCGGATCCGCAGCGGCGTCCGGCGCGGCGGGGGCCCGGCGCCGTTGGCAACAGTCGTATCGTTGCCTACGGCGCGCGCAGCCCGGTTTGGCGCCTGGGCGCCAAACACGCCCGAACCATGCAGTTCTACAGACGGTCAATCGAACCGGAGGCGGCAATCAGCACGCGTGAACTGATCGAGCTCGAAGACCCGCGGGAGCGGGCGATCCTGGTGGGCGCGCCCAGGAAGAGCGAGCCGGCGCAGGTGACCGACGAGCACCTGGAGGAGCTGGAGCGCCTGGCCGACACCGCGGGGGTGGAGGTGGTGGGGTCGCTCGTCCAGCGCGTGGACAAGCCCAACCCGCGCACCTACATCGGCGAGGGGAAGGCCGAGGAGCTGAAGGCGCAGGTGGCCATGGAGGGCGCCACTCTGGTCATCTTCGACGACGAGCTGTCGCCGGCGCAGGGGCGCAACCTGGAGGCCGAGGTGGGCACGCGGGTGATGGACCGCGCGGAGCTGATCCTGGACATCTTCGCCACCCGCGCCCGCAGCGCCGAGGCCCGCGCGCAGGTGGAGCTGGCGCAGCTGCAGTACCTCCGCCCGCGGCTCACGCGGATGTGGGCCCACCTCTCGCGCATCCGCGGCGGCCCGGGGATGCGCGGACCCGGCGAAACGCAGCTGGAGACGGACCGGCGGATGGTGGACATCAAGATCGCGCGGCTGAAGGGCGAGCTGGAGCGCGTGACCCGCCACCGCGAGACGCAGCGCAAGAGCCGCGCGGGCGAGACGCGCGTCTCGCTGGTCGGCTACACCAACGCGGGGAAGTCGTCGATCCTGCGCGCCATCTCGGGCGCCGACGTGTTCGTGGAGGACCGCCTCTTCGCCACGCTGGACCCGACCACGCGCGACGTGGACGTGGGCGAGGGGTACGACGTGCTGCTGACCGACACGGTGGGCTTCATCCGCAAGCTCCCGCACCATCTCGTCGCGAGCTTCCGCGCCACGCTGGAGGAGGCGGCGGAGGCGGACCTGCTGCTGCACGTGATCGACAGCGCGCACCCGGGGTGGGAGGAGCAGAAGGACGTGGTGGACCAGGTGCTGGCGGAGCTGGGGATGCGCGAGCAGCCGCAGATCCTGGTGTTCAACAAGATCGACCGGCTGACGCACGGCGAGGAGGAGGCGCTGCGCCAGCGCAACCACGGCCGCCGCGCGATCTTCGTCTCCACGGTGGAGGAGGGCGCGCTGGAGCCGCTGCGCGAGCTGCTTCGCGACGAGGCCCGCAAGCGCCGCCCCGACGTGCACCTGACGCTGCGGAGCGACCAGGGCGCGCTGCTGGCCGAGATCTACCGCGAGGGCGAGGTGCTGGAGCGCGAGGACGAGGGCGCGGAGATCCGCATCCGCGCGCGGCTGCCGGATTCCACGCTGGGGCGGCTGCGGAGCCGGGGGGTGGAGGTGGGGTGAGGTGTGAGGCCTCGGCTGACCCCGAATGGAATTCGGGGGCAACAACAGCACAAAGTCCCTGCGGGACTGCTCTCCGGCATCCCTGCCCTTCGACCGGCACACTGCCGTCCGCCGCGTGAGCCGGGCCGTGCAGGTCCCACCGGAGCCCCGTCCCTCCCCCAGGCAGTTCTGGGGGAGGGCCCGGCGGCCCGGCGGCGCGACGGGAGTCGCGCCGGGCGAGCCAGGGAGAGGGCCCCGCCGCGGGCGCGCATCCACATCACCATCCATCGCCGATATCCGTCCTTTGACCGCATCTCCCGGCATCCGTTCGTTGACCGTATCTCCCGGCACGCTCGACCGGCTGTGGATCGTGGGCGCGGGGCGGCTGGGGCTCGCGCTGGGGCTGCGGCTGCACCGCGCGCGGGCCGTGTCGTCGCTCGTGTACTCCGGCCGCCGCTCGTCGGCCACCCCCGACCACCCGCTCTTCCGCGGCTTCCACCCGGGCGCGCGCTACCAGGCCGGCTTCACGCCCGCGCCCGAGGGCGTGACGGGGATGCTGATCGCCGTGCCCGACGACGCGATCGCGCGCGTGGTCGGGCAGCTCGAGGCGGTCGATCTCCCCGCTGGCCTCCCCGTGATGCACGCGAGCGGGAGCCTGTCCGTGGACGTGCTGGCGCCGCTGGCCGCGAAGGGGCACCCGGTTGCGGGGATGCACGTGCTGGCGGCGATCGCCGACCCCGTCGAGGGCGCGGACCGGCTGCGCGGGGCCACCTTCGGCGTGGAGGGCGAGGGCGCGGCGCGGGCGCTGGCCGAGCGGCTGGTGGCGGCGTGCGGCGGGCGCGTGCTGGCCATCCGCCCCGGCGGCAAGGCGCTGTACCACGCGGCGGCCGTCTTCGCCTCGAACTACGCGGTCGCGCTGCTCTCCGTGGCCGAGCGGCTGATGATCGATGCGGGCGTCCCCGCGGAGGACGCGCAGCCGGCGCTGGCGGCGCTCGCCGCGGGCGCGGTGGAGAACGTGGCCGCGCGCGGGCCGGCCGAGGCGCTCACCGGGCCCATCGCGCGCGGCGACGCGGCCACGGTGGAGCGGCACCTGTCGCGGTTGTCCGGTGCCGACCGGGACTTATATTGCCTGCTCGGCCTGGAAGCCCTGAAGCTGGCGGAGGCGCGCGGAACCGATCCCGCGGCGCTGGCCCGGGTGCGCGAACTGCTGGGGGACAAGCGTTGAGGCTCTACGTCAACATCGACCACATCGCGACGGTGCGGCAGGCGCGCGGCACCGACGAGCCGGACCCGGTGCGCGCGGCCGTGCTCTGCGAGCTGGGCGGCGCCGACGGCATCACCGTGCATCTCCGCGAGGACCGGCGCCACATCCAGGACCGCGACGTGGAGCTGCTGATGAAGACCGCGCGCGGCGTGGTCAATCTCGAGCTCGCCGCCGCGTCGGACGTGCTGGCGCTGGCCGAGGGGTGGCGCCCGCACCAGGCCACCCTCGTGCCCGAGCGGCGCGAGGAGGTGACGACGGAGGGCGGGATCTCGCTGGCCGGCGAGGCCGCGCGCGGGTGGGTGGGCGAGGCGGTGAAGCGTCTGAAGGATGCCGGGATCCGCACCTCGCTCTTCATCGACCCCGACGCCGACGCCGTCCGTGCCTCCGTGGACCTGGGCGCCGACGCGGTGGAGCTGCACACCGGCGAGTACGCCAACACCCGCGGCGAGGAGCGCCACGAGCAGCTGCGCCGCCTGCGGCGCGCGGCCGCGCTGGGGCGCTCCGTCGGCCTGGGCGTGCACGCGGGGCACGGGCTGACGTACGAGAACGTGTCGCCCGTGGCGGCGATCGAGGAGATCGAGGAGCTGAACATCGGGCATTCCATCATCTGCCGCGCCGTGTTCACCGGAATCGAGCGCGCCACCCGCGACATGGCCGAGATCCTGCGCCGCGCCCGCGCCGTCTGATACCGGATTCGGAGATTGATCGTGCAATCCGACAGCACACGTGCGACCTCGCCTATGGATCCTTCGGCCTGCAACCGCGCGTGTGGGGGCAACGACGGTGTGGCCGGCCTCAGGATGACGTCTCTCTGTGCGTCTGGAATGCACAGGTGATTGCCAGATCCGGTACGATTCCCATCCCCCCGACCCACGCATACGGATGTCGCAACCGCTGAGCGAATACTTCGCGCGCGAGGCCGGCGAGTACCTGGACCGGCTGGACGCGCTGCTGGCCCGCGACGGCGCGCCGGACCCGGTGGAGTTCTTCCGCCTTGCCCGCGGCGTGCGCGGCAGCGCGCAGATCGCCGGGGCCGACGCCGTGGCCCGCGTGGCCGAGGGGATGGAGGACGCCGCGCGCGCGCTCCGCGACGGGGCGCTGGCGTGGAGCTTCGACGTGCGCCGCCGCGTGCAGGACACGGCGTCCGACCTCCGCGCGCTCGTCTCCGCGTACGGCAACTGGGGGGCGGACGAGGAGCGCCGCGCGGGCGAGGCGGCGGCGCGCTGGGAGGGCTCGGGCACCGGCCGACGCCGCGCCGATGCGGGGCCGCGCGACCAGCTGCACGACTTCCTGCGCCGCGAGATCGACGGGGTGGTGGGGGAGCTGGACCGCGCGCTGGCCGAGCTGCAGGCGCAGCCCGCCGGGCGCGAGCCGCTGCGCGCCGTGCTCCGCCGCATGCGCCCCGTGCGCGGCGTGGCGGGGATGGACACGCTCTCGCCCGTGCTGGAGCTGCTGGAGGGGGTCGAGGACGCGGCGCACGAGGTGCTGAGCCGCACCACCCCCATCCAGTCGCGCGAGGTGGCGCTCCTGACCGCCGCGCGCGACGGGCTCCGCGCCGCCGGGCGCGCGCTGGAAAGCGGCGGTGACGTGGGGGCCATGCCGGAGCTGGAGCGCTTCCGCGAGGCGCGCGAGCGGCTGGAGGGCTCGGGGGATGGGGGAGACGCCGGGGTCGTCCCGGTGGCCTCGCTCTTCTTCGACGACGCGGGGCCGCACGTGGTGTCGTCGCCGATGGCGCCCGCGCCGGGGGCCGAGGGCGCGGGGACGCTGGCCAGCGACGTCGAGGGCTTCCTGCGCATCGAGGCGACCGGCTTCCTGGACCGCGCCGAGGGGCTGGTCGCCAGCCTGAACGCGCGCCCCGGGCGCTTTGCCCGCATCGCCCGCGACCTTGCCGACCTGGCGCGCGGGGTGGGCGAGCTGGCGGTGACGTACGGGATGACGGCCATCTCCGCCGCGGCCGACGACGCGGCGGCGCGCATCGGCCGCGCGGGGACGGCGGACGAGGCCCGCGGCGCCCTCCTGCGGCTGCGGCAGACGCTCCCCGGCGCCGCGCCCGCATCGTCGGCGGAGGAGACCGCGCCGATGGCGATGGAGACGGCGCGCGCGGAAGCGGAGCCGGCCGCCGCGGGGGCCGACGGCGCGGTGCCGATCGAGTCGCTGGAGTACGACTCCGAGGCGGCGCTGCACGAGGCGCTGCGCATGCGCGACCGGCTGGCGTCGCTCGCCAGCGCGTCGCCCAACGGCGCGGCGCTGGGCGAGGCGCTGGACGAGCTCTTCGGGCTGCTGGCGCTGGGCATCGAGCGGCGGGCTGCGTGACCGGATGAAGCAGCGCGTACGCATCCTTCTCAGTCTCGCCATCACCGTCCTGTTCCTGTGGCTGGCGCTGCGCGGGGTGAACTGGTCCGAGGTCTGGACCCACCTGCGCGGCGCCAACCCGTTCTGGCTGGCGCTCTCCATCCTCATCTCCACCCTCTCCATCCACGTCCGCGCGCTGCGCTGGAAGGTGCTGCTGGAGCCCGTCGACCCGCACGTGCGCTGGCAGCCGCGCGTGGCCGGGACGGCGGTGGGGATGGCGGCCAACAACCTGATCCCCGCGCGCGTGGGCGAGATCGTGCGCGCGGTCGTGGCCGCGCGGCTGGCGAAGCTTCCGTTCAGCGCGGTCCTGGCCTCGCTCGTCGTCGAGCGCGTGCTGGACGGGCTGGTGACCGTCGGGCTGCTGCTGGGGGTGATGGCGCTCCCCGGCTTTCCCAATCCGGAACGGGCGCGGTGGGTCCTGGGGGGCGTCCGCATCGTCGCGGCGGCAATGACGGCGGCCGCGCTGGTGCTGATCACGCTGGCGGTGATGCCGAAGCGTTCGGTGCGCATCGCCGAGGCGTTCGCGGCCAGGATGCTGCCGCACCGGCTGCGGCGCCCGTTCCTGGCGCGGCTGGACGAGTTCATCTCCGGGCTGGCGGTGCTGCGCAGCCCGCGCCTGCTGGTGCTGTCGATGCTGTGGGCGGTGGCGCAGTGGCTCTTCATCCCCCTGTCCATTCTGTGCGCCTTTCGGGCGTTCGGCGTCGAGGGACCGGGCTACGTCGGCGCGCTCTTCCTGCAGTCGGCCATCAACCTGGCCGTGGCCATCCCCGCCGCGCCGGGGTTCTTCGGGCCGCTGGAGGCGGCGGCCACGTACGGCCTCGCGCTGTGGGGCGTGGAGAAGGCGCGGGCCGTCTCCTTCGCCATCGGCTACCACCTGGGCGGCTTCACCGTGGTGACGCTGGTGGGGCTGTGGTACGTGCAGCGGCTGCACCTGAGCTGGCGCGAGCTGGCGGGAACGGCGGAGAAGGGCGGGGCGGAGGGGGATGATTCGCTGCCCGGTGTGAAGCGGAGAGACGAGCGGCCCGCCGCTGCCCGGCGCGAGGCGCGGCGGCGTGCCTGACCGCGTGGCCGTCGCCGCGCCGGCGAAGGTCAACCTCCGCCTCTGCATCCTCGCGCGCGAGGAGAGCGGCTACCACGCACTGGAAACGGTGTTCTGCGCCCTCTCGCTCGCCGACCGGGTGTCGGTGGCGCGGGGGGATGCGGGGATCCGGCTGGAGATGGAGGGTGGGGTGGATGCGGGGCCGCCGGAGCGGAACCTGGCCGTGCGCGCCGCGGACCGCTTCCATCGCGAGATCGGCGAATCGCCCGCGATCGACCTGCATCTGGCGAAGCGCATCCCCGCGGCGGCCGGGCTGGGCGGCGGCAGCTCCGACGCGGCGGCCGTCCTCCGCGCGCTGAACGCGCTGCACGGCGAAGCTGTCTCGCGCGAGGCGCTGCTGCAGATGGGGATCGAGCTGGGTGCGGACGTCCCCTTCTTCCTCTGCGGGTCGCCGCTCGCGCTGGCCTGGGGCCGCGGCGAACGGCTGATGCCGCTCCCTCCGCTCCCCCCGCGCCCCGTGCTCGTCGCCCACCCCGGCGAGGCGATGCCCACGCCCGAGGCCTTCCGCGAGGTCGCCGCCCTCCGCGGCGGCAGCTACGCCCCGCGCGCCACGCTCCTCGATCCATCCGCGCTCGCGAGCTGGGACGCCGTCGCCGCCCTGGCGACGAACGACTTCGAGCCCGTCGTCACCGCCCGCATCCCCATCCTCCGCGGCGCGCTGGAGATGCTCCGCGCATCCGGCGCCCGCATCGCCCTCCTGGCCGGCAGCGGCTCCTCCATCTTCGCCATCTTCGACGACTCCGCGGCGCGCGACGCGGCGGAGAAGCAAATCTCCGCGCTCGGCCTCACCACCTGGCGCGCGGAGACGCTGGGGGAGATGCCCCGCCCGACGACCGGCTGAAGTCCCGGACACACTGGGTTTGTGCTTCTGCGGCACCACCGGCTGTCGTCATCCTGAGTCGGACACCGCGCTGCGCGCGACCACGATGGATGAAAGGGGGAGGCGTCCTCCAGAGCGGAACCGGCTGCCGAGCCGAACAGCCTCGCGCAGTTTGCGAGGCTTCCCGTAGTTGTTGCTGCGACTTTAGTCGCCGGTGAGGGGCAAGGCTGCGAACTTTCTATTCAGGCCGCCCGCACTGCAACCAGCGTCTACACAGTAGGTTGCATGCCGAAGGATCTATAGCCGCGGCGGCACGTAACTCAGCGGAATGCACTGATTCTTCCTCTGGATTGTATCACGCGGAGACGCAGAGCCGCGGAGAATCGAATCCTCCGCGGCTCTGCGTCTCCGCGTGCGTCCTGCTTTTCGGGATGCTATCTCGCGGCGGCGTACCGGGCCATGTACGAGGCGACCTCCGTCTGCAACTCCTCGAACGGGATCTGGAGCGCGTTGGACGAGATCGCGATGGGGCTGCCGACCATGCCGGTGTTGGCCCGGTTCAGCATCCGCTGCAGGGGATTGCCCCGGGCGATGTACTTCTCCGGATCCGCGACGCTCAGGATGAGCATCCGCTGGCGCTGCATCTGGAAGATTCCCACGCCGGTGATCTCGGACCACGGGATGAACCCTGCGGCTACGCCGCTCGAGTTGTCGACGAGCCCTTCGGCGCTCAGGATGAGCCCGGGCCTCTTGTCGAACAGCTTCCGGACGCCGTACACCACGCCCGCGACGCCGCAGAGGGCCGCGGCGGCGCCGAGGGCGTGGAACACCACGGGAGCGGCAAAGCGCCGCAGGCTCATCATGAGCGACCCGTAATCGTCGGCCATGACGAACCACGCGCCCGCCGCCACGAAGAGCAGCGCACCGGCGATGGTCATGGCGATCTTGGCCCTGCTGAGCGGGATCACCCGTTCGTTGCCTGCGGACATGTTTGCTCGATTGGTGGGGAGTGGGGCGGCGCCCGAATGCGCGGAGGATGGTGGTGCGCCGATAATATCAAACATCTGTACCGCCGTGTCACGGGGGGATGCGGGTAAGCGGCCGGTCTGGCGCTTGCGATGCCGCGGGCGACCGAAATCCGCCCGCTGCCTTCGACTTCCGATCCGATTCGAATGCCGATCTCCCGCGCTGCCGTCGTCCGTACCGCCATCGCCGCGCTCGTGCTCGCCCTGGCGCTGCCGCGCGCGGCGGCGGCGCAGGAGGAGCCGCCGCGCGGAGAGCGGACGCACATCGACCTGATCCCGTACTTCGGCTACGCGCACGGGATCGCGGGGAGCCGCGACGCGTGGCTGGGCGGGTTCCGGATCGGGATGAGGACGGAGACGTGGGGCGTCGCGCTGACCGAGCAGAGCTGGGTGATCGGCTTGGCCTGCAACGACAATCTGGAGCCGTGCGACGACCCTGTCTCCACCACGCTCGGCGCCGAGTGGCGAGTGCCGGGGAGCTTGGGGTCGGCGCTGATCGTCGGGGCCGACGCGGGTGTGTTCGACGCGGATGGACCCTATCTCATCGGCGGCGTACGTCTGGGAACCGAGCAGGCGCTGGGCCCCGTCGCCGTGCGCTTCGAAAGCCAGGTGCAGAAGGTTCTCGGCCTGAACGTCGCGACCGTGGACGCGCTGCTGGGGCTGCGCATCTCCTTCGGCGGCCCGCGCCTGCCGCGGTGACGGCCCGTGGGTCGGGTTACAGCAGCCGCGTGCGGCCGCGGCGATGTTCGTCGAAAGCCTCCGCGGGCAAGCTCGTCGAGTCTCCCGCCCGCGACATCCAACTCGAGCTTGCGATTCCAGACGCGCGCGTCGAACTCGACGAGCCACTCGCGGAACTGCGAGAGCTCTTCGGAAGAGAGATGGCTGAACGCGGCTTCGATTTCGCCCAGAGTGCTCATGGCGAAAACGCCAGCCACATCGGGAAATCGTGACAACCTCTGCGATTTCGCAGCGGACGTGTGGTGACTGGTTATCGATTCTTCGGCCAACGAGTCGTGGTGCAGGGGCAGTTTCCTCGTGGCCGGCCTCAGGATGACGTTTTTGCGAGTTGATCGTGCATAGTGGTTGGTGATTTCGGGTTCACTCGCGCACGGGATCTCGAGTATCCGGAGTCCGCGCAGGCGGCGCGCAGGCGGACTTCGGGCCGTTGTAGCCGTGGCTTCAGCCGCCTTTCTCCTCCCCACGGTCGTCATCGCGATCCGCATCCCCCGCTTGCGCCAAGCCGGTGCGGTGCCGAACTTTCCGGGTGAACGCCCACCGCCCGGACCCTCTGGCCGCGCGTGCCTCCCATGCAGTCCTCCGCATCTCCATCGCTCGATCCCGACGCCGCGATCCGCTCGGTGCCGCTGTTCGCGTCCGTAGCCGCCGCCACGCTCGACGCGCTGGCCGCCGCGGCCGTCGCCATCCCCCTGAGCGACGGCGAGGACGTGTTCTCCGGCCCCGCGTCCGACGGGCTGTTCGTGGTGGTGGACGGGCACCTGGACGCGGTGGAGGAGGGCGGGCAGGCGCTGCGCTGGATGGAGCCGGGCGAGGTGTTCGACCGGCAGCAGACGCTGGCCGGCGTGGAGCGCACCGTGCAGGTGCGCGCGGCCGGCGCGGCCTCGGTGGCGCGCATCCCCTGCGGCGTGGCCGACGCGCTGGAGGCGGGCGACGCCGCGCTGCGCGACGCCATTGCCCGGATGCACGCGCGGCAGCTTCTCTGCCGGCTGGCGCCGGTGCTGGGCGCGCTGGACGCGCGGCTGCTGGACGACGTGGAGCGCGCCGCCGACTGGGTGTACCTGGACCGCGGCGACCTGCTGTTCGAGCAGGGCGACCCCGCCAACGGCCTGTACTTCGTGGTCAGCGGCCGGCTGCTGGTGGAAGTGGTGGACGGCGACGGCATCGCGCGGCCGGTCGGCGAGGCGGGGCGCGGGCAGAGCATGGGCGAGATGGCGTTCTTCACCGGCGCGCCGCGCACCGCCCGCGCCAGCGCCATCCGCGACAGCGTGCTGGTGCAGTTCACCAACGCCGAGTTCGACGCGCTGGTCTCCACCCGCCCGCAGCTGATGCGGCACGTGGCCGCCGGGCTGGTCGCGCGGCTGAACCGCGCCAACACGCACGCGACCGGGGCGCGCGTCACCAACCTGGCCGTTCTCGCCGCCAGCCCGGGCGCGCCCGTGGCCGCCTTCTGCGAGCGCCTGGCCGAGGCGCTGCGCTCGTTCGGCCCGGTGCTGCGGCTCAGCGCCGCCACGGTCGACCAGTACGCGGGCGAGGCGGGGATCGCGCAGGCGCCCGAGGACACGCCCGACAGCGCGCGGCTGCTGGCCTGGATCGAGGCGCGCGAGGCCAGCCACCGCTTCCTGGTGTTCGAGGCCGACGCCGAGCCCACCGCCTGGACGCGCCGCTGCCTGCACCAGGCCGACCGCGTCCTCCTCCTGGCCCGCGCCGACGAGGATCCGCAGCCGGGCGGGGTGGAGCGCGCGCTGCTGAACCATCCCCGCCGGCTGACCGACGCGCGGCAGTGGCTGGTGCTCATCCACCCCGAGGGCGCGCACCGCCTGCCCACGGGGACCCGCGCGTGGCTGGACTGCCGCGCCGTGGAGCATCACCACCACCTGCGCTGGGGGAGCGGCGAGGACATGGGGCGGCTGGCGCGGCACGCGGCGGGGCGCGCGGTGGCGCTGGTGCTGGGCGGCGGCGGCGCGCGCGGCTTCGCGCACATCGGGATGGTGCAGGCGCTGCGCGAGGCGGGGGTGCCCATCGACCTGATCGGCGGCACCAGCATGGGCGCGGCCATCGCCGCGCAGGTGGCCATGGGGTGGAGCACGGAGCGGGCGGTGGAGATGAACCGCCGCATCTGGGTCGAGATCCGCCCGCACCGGGTGTACGCCATCCCCGTCATCTCCATCATCAGCACCCGCAAGTCCGGGCTCATCGGCAGGCTGCTGTACGGCGACACGGAGATCGAGGACCTGTGGACGCCCTACTTCTGCATCTCCAGCAACCTGAGCACGGCGGAGATGATGATCCACCGCCGCGGCTCGCTGATGTGGGCGTGCACGGCCAGCGCGTCGCTCCCCGGCGCGGCGCAGCCGGTGCTGCTGGACGGCAGCCTGCTGTGCGACGGCGCGCTGCTGAACAACCTGCCGGCCGACGTGGCGCGGCGGATGGGGTGCGGCACCGTGATCGCCGCCGAGGTGTCGGTGGAAGAGGACGCGCAGTTCGTCTGCCAGCGCATCCCGCGCCCGATGGAGATCGTGCGCGACCGCGTGTTCCGCCGCCGCCGCATCAAGTTCCCGTCGCTGATGGAGCTGGCGCTCCGCGCGTCGATGCTGCACAGCGCGCGCGGCGAGCGCGAGGCGATCGCGGCCTCGGATTTCGCCCTGCGCCCGCCCATCGACGGGTTCCGCCTGATGGATTTCGACTCGCTCGACAAGCTGGTGAAGGTCGGCTACGACTACGCCCGCGAGGAGGTGGCCGCGTGGGCCGCCAGCGGTGCGCTGAACGGCCTCGGCATCGGCGCCACGGTGAACGAGGGCTGATTTCGATCAGGGGAGGGAGATGACGATCGGCGGGCGACCCGGCATCCGGGTCGCCC
>Ga0326721_10000094_pt1 | contig 55390 bp, 47 predicted proteins | sample SGPome_FD_203951 | JGI IMG/M metagenome (GOLD analysis project Ga0326721, IMG submission 203951) | Soil microbial communities from Southern Great Plains, Lamont, Oklahoma, United States - SGP_1_2016 | ecosystem: Engineered > Artificial ecosystem > Soil microcosm > Unclassified | place: USA...
TGGAGGAGCCAACCTGTGGGATCGGCCGCCCGCGCGCTCACCTCACGCGCAGACCGCCACGAGTGCGATGCCGACTGTCAGATTTTCGCCCGCCGAAAGTGTCAGATTTACGCCCGCCGCTAACACCGCACGTCCGTTGCGGGAACGCGTCGATCGTAGGATGCAATCGCCCCCGCGCCTGGCTCAGGCGCGGGGGCGATTCTCTTGCGGCTCGCCGCGCTCGCGGAGCCCTCATGCGAGATCCGGGAGAAGGATTGGTGCATCCGACCCACTCACGTGCTGCCGCACCCACAGATCCTTCGGCCTGCAAGGTGTTGTGCTGATGCGAGTTGCGGTGTGGCCCGCCTCAAGATGACGTCGGGGGGGGGCAGTGCGTAAGCACAACCGCGCGGCCGCTACCTGCGGTTCGTGAAGGGGTGCTCGAAGCTGAGGTAGAGAAAGAGCGAGCGCTCGCCCGCGCTGGGACCGATGCCGATGGGGACGGCGACGCCGGGGACGACCTGCAGCCCGTGCGGCAGGTTCCACCCGAAGCGCACGCCGGGCGAGATCGTGGCGCTGTTGCCCGAATCGGTGCTCCCCGGCCCGGCTACCGACTCGTCGCGCGTCCACACCCCTTCGACGAAGAGGTTGAACATCGGCCGCACCAGCCAGACGGCGCTCTGCGCGAGCGAGACCGAGGTCGTGGCGGCGCGGTTCCCGGCCGCGTCCCGCGCCCGCGGCGTCCACGTGACCCCGGCGTTGGAGTGGGCGACGAGGCGGTCCTTCACCACCACCCAGCTCAGCGGGACCGCGCCCTGGATGCCGGCTCCGCCGCTGCCGAATCCCCGGTCCGCATCGCCCGTGGGAAGGATGGCGGTGAGGCGCGGGGAGATGGCGAGCGCCGCATCTCCATCTCCCACAAGCTGGTAGCGATAGTTGACCGCGATGTCGCCGATGCCCGTCTCGCCCGGCGTGTGGGCGAGCGGGAGGGTGTAGCTGAGCTGATGCCTGATCCCCCCGAGCGGCCACTCCTGCGTGAACGTGTACATCCACGCGCCGCCGCGGTCGCGCACGAAGTTGCTGATGTGCTGCACCACGCCGCGCTCCTGGTTGTACGCCTCTTCGACGAGAAAGCTGTTGTCCTGGATGGGTCCGGCGGCTTCTGCGGAATCGGTCTGCGCGTGGAGCGGCGCGGCGGCGGCCAGCGCGGCGGCCAGGACGAGGAGGTGTGTGCGCACGGGGACTTGGACGCGGGGGGAGGGGAACCTCGGGACCGCGCCAGTCTACGTCCCCGCCGCATCTCCGCGCCAGACAAACGGACGAGCCCGCCCCCGCGGGGTTGCGGAGGCAGGCTCGTTCGCTGGACTGCCCGGGCGATCAGAAGAGGGTGATGCCGAGCATGAACTGGTTGCGCTCCAGGTCCGGGCTCTGGCTCTCGGACGACGAATCGCTGACGTGGCGGTACTGTCCGTCCACGCCGATCATCGGCGTGAGCTGCAGGCGCAGGCCGGCCTGGTAGCCCAGCTGCGTGCGGCTGTCCTCGATCTTCGGAGACGTCGCGCCGCTGCGCACGTCCTCGATGGTGTAGCGCCCGAGCCCCGCGTGCACGCCCACGTACGGCCGCACGGGGATCACCGGGATGCGGAAGAAGTAGTTGGCCTCGCCGATGACCGAGAAGGCGGTGGTCTGCGCGTTCACGTCGGTGGCCTTGCCCTCGGTGTACGCGCTGACGCCCACGCCGATGCCCATCGGCAGCACGTACTCCGCGCCGACGCTGAACCCGTCGGGCGAGGGCACGTCGTTGAACCCCGACGAGCGTGCGTCCTGCACGTTGGACGAGTTGAAGACGTAGCTCCCCTTGAGCGCGAACCCGGACTGCGCGTGCAGCGCGGGCGCCGCGGCGAAGGCCGCCAGCGCGGCCAGTGCGAACGTGGTGTTCTTCATCCCTGCGTCATCTCCTGCTGTAGTGTTTGATGCGGCACCGCTCCACCGGCGGCCGCGAGCCCGGTGCCGCCCTGCCCGGCCGCCGTTGCACCTCGCGTCTACCCACATGAAGTGCAACAAGATCCACTTGGAACGTTTGGAGTTGGATGCCGATTCTCCGGTTGACTGGGTGCGGATTGCTGTTATGTATTCAGGGCGGTGACACCCAGCGCCCAGGCTATCCTATGGATGAGCGGCAGTTGAAGCATCTGGCCAACGTGGTGGATCTCCCGCCGCCTCCAGAGGACGACGAGGACGATGACGATCCGCCGCCGGACCATCCGGGTTTCCTGGAAGCCCGCGCGGCGGGCTTTCGCTCCCTGCGGCAGCAGCTTGCGCGGAGAAGGAAGAAGAAGTAGACAAAGTGATCTACCTGTGTTATCTTGCCGGGGTCGACTTATCGATCCCGGCCTTTTTCATATCTTCCGATGCGCTATCCTGGCGAGGTGTGGTATCTCCCCCGCGAAGCTCGCGACGAGGGAGATACCAAAGGACGACGGCATGTCCTGCTCACTCCGTGCCGCGAAGCAGGCGACGAGGCCACTCTTGCGTATGCGAGCACGCAAGCGACCGACGCCCGCCGTGGCGGAGCCCACGTGCGGATCGATCCCGCGCGGACGCGGTACGGCGCGGCCGGACTCACCGGCTTCAACCGGCCGACCTTCGTCTACCCCTGCCGATTGATCAGCGCCGTCTCCGAGGACATGGACCGGATGGTCGGGCGGCTGATCGACGAAATGGCGGAGGTCAGATCGGCGCTTGCCGACGCCTTGGGTCTGAGAACCGGAACCTGCGACGGAAGTGGCGCCGCGGCCGGGAGCTGGCGCGGCCGTGTGGTGCGGGTGACGGATGGGGTGGCCGAAGAAGCCGGGTTCTTGTACGGCGTCGTGGTCACGGAACCACGATATTCCCGGCGCCGGCGTTATCAGCTGCTGATCCCGCTATTAAACGAAGACGAGTTCGAGCATGATGCGCTTGACGTCCGGGTGGCGGATCCGGCGGTTGCGCTTCTCGGAGCGGAATGGACCACCGCGCTCATTGCGACTCGGCTGATCCAGACCGCGTTTCATAAACACGAGATCAATGCGTGGACCGAGCTTGTGGTCAGTGAGACGATAATGACGGAGATCGACGACGCTCTGCGCAGCCTCTTCGCCCTGTAGCTCCGAAACGGACAGGCCCCCGCCGGTCGCTTGGACCTGCGGGGGCTCTGGTCGCATCCATCTCGCGCGCGGCTACGAGCCGATGGCGGCGTCGAGAAGGTCGTCGCCGGCGCCCTGGCCGGCGAGCATCTCGCCGGGGGAGGGGAGCGACTCGTTCAGGATCTGCTCCACCTGCGCGCGGTCGGCGGCGGAGACCTCGCGGTCGCGGCGCGGGGCGGCGGGCTGGTGAAAGGTGAGCGCCAGCGCGGTGCCGGCCACGCCCGCGGCGGCCGCGAGCGGCACCAGCGCGCGGAAGCGGCGGCGCGCCGGCTGGACGCGCTGCTCGCGGCGCAGCCGCGCCAGCGGAAGCTCGGCCCGCGCCATCAGCGCGCCGCGCATGCGGCCGAAGTCAGGCTCGGGGACCTCGCCGTACGCGTCGCGAAGCGCGGCGGAGAGGACCGGGTCCCGGTCGGGGTCGTGCGTGAAGGTCTCCATCATGAACTCCTTTCGTACGGCGCCAGCGCCTTCTTCAGCGTCTTGCGCGCCTCGTGCAGGTGCCAGCGCACGGTCCCGTCGCTGATCTCCAGGATCTCCGCGATCTCGGGTCCGCCAAAGCCTTCCAGCTCGAACAGCTCCACGATCACGCGCTGCCGCTCGGGAAGCGCGTCCATCGCGCGCCGCAGCCGCTCGCGCAGCTCGGTGCGCTCGGCCTCGCGCTCGGGGGTGGGGCCATGCGCGGCGGTGCCGTCGGGGATCTGGTCGACCGCGCGGAGCGAGCGTGCCTTGCGGGCGTTCAGCCCGCGGTTCACCAGGATGCGGAAGAACCAGGGCGCGAACGGGCGGCCGGGCTCGAAGGTGCCGATCCGCTGCAGGACCGCCATGTACGTCTCCTGCACCAGGTCTTCCGCGTCTTCCTTCTGTCCCATCAGCCGGTAGGCGACGGCGAACGCGCGGCGCATGTAGCGGGTGACGAGGGTCTCGAACGCCGCCGCGTCGCCGGCGCGGACGCGCTCGACCAGCGCGGGCTCGTCGTCCGGCGCGGCCTGCGGCGGCGGGCGGCTGGGTGCTTCCACGCGCAGCGGCGCGCCCGCGGTGCTCAAGGCAGGCCCGCGCGCACCCTGCCGCGCCCGCGCATTCCGCCGCCCATCCGCCCCCCGCGCCCGCCCTGCAGGCGCCCCTGCCGCCGCTCGCGCAGCAGCTCGCGGGCGCGCGCCTTCTGCCCCGGCGTGAGCACCGTGCGCGCCTCGCGCATGGCCCCGGCCACGTTGCCGCGGATGCGCTGCACCAGCGGACGCAGCTCGTCGGGCACCGGCGGGCGGCCCTGCGCGCGGACGCGGGCGAGCTCGGCCTGCCGCTGCTCCGGCGTCATGCGCAGGAGCGCGGCGCGGCGCTGCTCGCGGTACACCTGCCAGCGCCGCATCAATTCCTCGCGGAGCGGGCGATTCGTGGCCTCCAGCCGCGTGGCGATCCCCTGCAGCCGCGCCACCTGCGCGTCGCTGAGCTGCAGATCGCCGCGTACCTGCATCAGCGCGTCGAACGGGCGCTGGTCGTTGCGGTCCAGCAGCTCGGCCCCGGGCTGCTGCTCCGCCGCCTGCGCCATCCCCGGCGCGGACGCCAGCAGCAGCGCGCACAGGCCGAGGAGAATCGGGTGGGTTCTCATCTCACGAATCACCGCTCGTCGTCTTCCATCTCCATCGCGCCGCAGTCGACCCATCCCCCTCCGCGGCGCCGCTGACCGTTATACCACCGGACCACGCAAAACGTTGGGGGAATGGGGATAAAGATCTTCATCCCCATTATATTGCATCTTCGGGATGGAGATGGGATTCGTCGTTTCGCCCGATCCCCTCACCGGCGACTGAAGTCGCAGCAACAACTACGGGAAGCCTCGCAAACCGCGCGAGGCTGTTCGAGTCGGAACTCGGTTCCGGCTCGGAGGGCGTGGGCTCGAGCGAAGGCCCCTCACTTTCGCACTTTCGCACTTTCGCACGTTCGCACTTCCTCTCGGGCAACCCTCTGCCACCGCGCGGCATCCATCTACCGGACACCGCGCGCGGAGCCGCATGGAGGACAACGAGCTCGTTCAACTCGCCCGCCAGGGGGACGGCGGCGCCATCCGGACGCTGTACCAGCGACACGCGCGCCGCGTGTTCGCCGTGGTGCGGCGCCTGGCCGGCGACGACGCCCTGGCCGAGGACTGGGCCCAGGAGGCGTGGGTGCGCGTGATCCGCGCGCTTCCCGCCTTCCGCGGCGACAGCCAGTTCTCCACCTGGCTGCACCGGGTGGCGGTGAACAGCGCGCTGCACGGCCGCCGCAGCCGCGAGCGCAAGGCGGGGCGCGAGACGCTGATCGACGACTCGCACGAGGGGCGCGGCGGCGCGGGCGACCCGCTGCTGAAGATGAAGCTGGAGCGGGCGATGGAACGCCTTCCCGAGGGAATGCGCCGCGTGCTGGTGCTGCACGACGTGGAAGGCTACACGCACGAGGAGATCGGGGAGATGCTGGGGATCAACGCGGGCACCTGCAAGAGCCAGCTCTTCAAGGCGCGCGCGAAGATGCGGGCCATGCTGAGCCCCGTGCCCGAACGGATGGAGGAGGTGCAGGCATGCAACACCTGACGCTGGAGGCGCTGGCCCGCCTGGTGGACGAGCCGCCGCTGGCCGACGAGGCGATCCACCTGGGCACGTGCCTGGCGTGCCGCCGCGAGCTGGCGGAGATGCGCGGCCAGACGGCGGCGCTGGGCTCGCTGGCCGACCCCGAGCCGCCCGCCGGCGCGTGGACGGCGCTCGAGGCGGCGCTGCGCGGCGAGGGGCTGATCGCCGACATCCCGCGGCGGGCGGAGATCCCGTTCTGGCGCCGGCCGCAGGTGCTGCGCGCGGCCGCGGCGCTGGCACTCTTCGTCCTGGGCGGCGCCGCGGGAATGGCGCTGCGCGGGCGGACGGCGCAGGTCGCCGCGGGGCCGGAGACGGTGCGCGGGCTGCCGGTCACCGTCCATCCCACCGCCGCCGGGGGAGACGGGGCGCTGGCGTCGCTTCCCTCCACCCCGGCGCCGGAGGCACCGTTCGCGGCGGAGCCGGACGCGGGAGCGGGAAACGGCGCGCGGCTGGCGTCCAACGCCGCCGCGCCGCCGGCGGCGCGGCGGCCGGTGAGCCCCGAGGTGCGGCGCGCGGCGCGCGAGCTGGCGCAGGCCGAGGCCGCGTACCTGACCGCGCTGCAGCGCTACGCGGCCATCGCCGACCCGCAGTCCGGCGCGGACGCGGACACGCGGATGGCGGCGCTGGAGCGGATGCTGTCCACCACGCGCCAGGCGCTGGAGCGCGCGCCCGACGACCCGGTCATCAACGGGTACCACATGGCCGCCCTGCGCGAGCGCGACGCGCTCCGCCGCGAGATGGCGGCCGGCGACAAGGACTGGTTCTAGAAAAAAGTGCCAAGTGCCTAGTGCCCAGTGCCAGGTAACTCAGCTCGGATGGAGATTTCGTCTCAGCACTCAGCACTCAGCACTAGGCACTTGGAACTAGGCACCAGGCACTTTTTTCCCACAGGAGCACGACTGACGTGAAGATTCGCATCTGGCTGGCGGCGCTGGTGATGGCCGCCTCGCTCCCCGCCGCCGCCCGCGCGCAGGACCGCGGCAACGGCTACATGGGGATTCTGTTCGGCAGGGACGACGACAACGTGGCGCGGGTGGAGGAGGTGCTCCCCGGCTCGCCCGCGGACCGCGCCGGGATCCGCGCGGGCGACGTGGTGGTGCGGCTGAACGGCCGCGCCGCGACGGAAGAGGCGGTGGAATCGCTGCGCGAGCACCTGGCCGCCGGCGAGACCGTACGGCTGCGCGTGCGCCGCGACGGCCGCGAGGAGGAGCGCGTGGTGGTGGCGGGCGAGCGCCCGCGGCGCATCACCGGGAACTTCCCGGGCGGGGTGGACGTGCCGGGCGGCGTGATGGTGATTCCGCCCGACGGGCGGCGCATCGTCATCCGCATGGACACCATGGCGGTGCACATGGACAGCCTGCTGTCGCGGATGGATTCGCTGCGCGTGCACCTGCGCCGCTTTCAGGGCGACAGCATCGTCATCCGCATGGACACCATGATGCGCGTGTGGCGCGACTCGCTGGTGCGGGTGATGCCGCGCGCCGGGGCGGAGCTGGACCGCCTGCGCGGGCGGATGGGGAGCCTCCCGTTCATCGTCGGCATGGGAGCGCGCTCCATCGCCGGGGCCGAGTTCGCGGAGATGAACGCAGGGCTGGGCCGCTACTTCCACACCACCCAGGGGCTGCTGGTGCTGCAGGTGGGATCCGGGACGCCGGCGGCGCGCGGCGGCCTGCAGCCGGGCGACGTGGTGCTCGACGCCAACGGGCGGCGGGTGGAAGACGTGGACGACCTGCGCCAGGCCTTCGTGCGCGGCAACGGCCAGGAGGTGCGGCTGAACGTGATGCGCGACGGCGCGCGCCGGCAATTGTCGGTGCGCTGGGAGCCGCGCGACGAGGTCCGCACCTTCCGCGTGGAGCGCAGCCGCCGCGACGAGGAGCGCCGCCGCGAGCGCCCCTGACGCGATCCGGATCGGGACGAAGACGAAGGGGAGGCCGCTCGGGCCTCCCCTTCGTCGTTCCGTCGCGAATCGATCGCTGGATCTCACGCAGAGACACGGAGTCGCGGAGAACTCATCGCCGCACCGAGCTCCCCGCGTCTCCGCGTGAGATTCAGGACTGGCCGTCGCGCGCGAGCGTGCGCTTGCGGGCGAGGAAGGCGGCGACCTGCAGAGTGATGATGCCGCTCAGGAGCATCAGGGGGATGAGGAGGAGAAGAAGCATGGTGGAGCCGTAGGAGAGCGAGCGGACGGCGTACTCGCCCACGTACGGCCCCGCCTGCCACTCGACGAGATTGGGGATGAAGGACCAGCCGATGGCCGCGGCGATGGTCCACGCCACCGTCATCCCCGCCGACGCGGGAAGCGCCCACGCGCTGCTCTTGCCGCGCCGCCCGAGCGAGCCGCCCACCCGCCACGCCGCCCACGCGCAGAGCCCCAGCACCGCCGTGGCGAACACGAACCAGAGCAGGTACCACACCCCCGACGCCGGCTCCGGCTTCTGCACGCTGAGCGCGATGGCGTCCGCCGGAACGCCGCGGAAGGTGCCGGCGAGCGCGCTGCCCTCGCTGCGGAGGGTGAGATTGCTCTCCGCCTTCCACCCGCGCGGCAGCTCCACCCGCACGTCCAGCGCGCCGAAGCCCGCCCAGTCGCGCGCGGGCGCCAGCACGTACCCCAGCTGCCAGACGGGGGTGAGGTCGTTGTCCTGGAAGGCGCTGGCCTCGGCCGGGTAGCGCACGCGGATCTCGTGGCGGCCGGCGGGAAGGGAGACGCGGAACGCCAGCGTTCCCTCGTTGCGCGGCTCGTACGGGAGCTGCGCGTTCGCCGTATCTACCTCCGCGAGCGACGGCGTGGTGGCGGGCGCGCGCCAGCTGGCCGGCAGCGAGGCGGCGGCCCCCGGCGTGGCGGCGACGGCGCGCCCGTCGACGGAAACGGTCGTGGCGCCCTTCGCCAGGCCGTTGGCGACGAAGACGAGGTCGAGCGTGCGCGCCGCGCCGTCGTTGCGCACGCGGTAGACGGCTTCGACGATGGCGGGCCTGGCTTTCGCGAGCGGGCGCAGGTCCATCCGCAGCGTCTCGTGCTCGATGAACACGTCGCGCAGCCCGCCCGCCGGCTCGCCGAGCGGCGACCCGCGGTGCACCGTCTGCGGCTCGGGCGGCGCGGCCATGTTCCCCCACGCGCTGCCGACGGGAAGCGCCGCCATCGCCGCGGCCACGGTGAGGGTGAGGATGCGGGGCTTCGGGACAGTACGGATCATCGGGTGGGCGATGCGTGGGGCGGAGATGTGGATCTTGGAGAGTTCCGGGCGCGGCCGGTCACCGGCGACTGAAGTCGCAGCAACAACCACGGGAAGCCTCGCAAAATGCGCGAGGCTGATCCGCTCGCTACGCGGCATCGGCGCTCACAGCCGAGTCTCCTTTCATCCTTCCTGAACGCGCGCAGCTCGGGGACGACTCAGGATCACGTCGCCGAGGAATCCTGCCGTTGAAGTCCGCGAAGGCGGACTGCGTGCCGTTGTAGCCGCGAGTTCACTCGCATTTTTGGCATCTTCGGCATCATCTCATCTTCCTGATCTTCCCTATCTTCATCCCCCGAAACAAACAAATCGGGCGCGGGGAAGATGCTCCTCCGCGCCCGATCCGGTCAACCGCGTGCGGTCAGCGGACCTTGGTGCCGCTCGCGTCCCACACCTCCACGGTGCCCAGGTTCAGCGCGCGGATCGGCGCCTCGATCTTGGACAGGTCGCCCGCCACCACCACCGTGACCGCGTTGGGCGTGAGCTTCTGCTGCCCCACCCGCGCGATGTCGGCGGGGGTGACGGCCGTGAGCCGCTCGCGGTAGGTGGTCCAGAAGTTCGTCGGCAGGCCGTACAGCAGCATCGTCTCGTACCGCTGCGAGAGGCCCTGCACCGTCTGCACCGTGTTGGGGAACGAGCCGACGAGGTTGCTCAGCCCTTCCGACAGCTCGCCCGCCGGCACCGGCTCGGTGGCGATGCGGCGGTACTCGCGCACGATCTCGGCAACCGCGCTGTCGGTGGCGTTGGTGCGGATGGACGACGACACGAAGAAGGTGCCCGTTCCCTGCAGCGCGTTCAGCCCGCTGAAAGCGCCGTAGGTCCAGCCGTGGCGCTCGCGCAGGTTGCTGTTCATCCGGGCACGGAACCCGCCGCCCAGCACCTGCGACAGCCCGGTGAACGGGAAGTAGGCCGGGTCGCCGTAGCCGATCGCCGCCTGCCCCGCGAACACTCCCGACTGCACCGAGCCGGGGCGGTCCACCAGGATGATGCGCGTGCCCTGCGGCGCCTGCGGCAGGTTCTGCACCGCGGGAAGGGAGACGGAGGCGCCGCTCCACGACCCCAGCGCCTGCGTGGCGAACTGCCGCGCCTCGGGCACCGTCACGTCGCCCACCAGCAGGAGGATGGCGTTGGACGGCGCGTAGGTGCGGCGGTGCCAGTCCTGCACGTCCTGCAGCGTGAGCTTCTCCAGCGTGCCGCGCGTGCCCCCCGACGGGCGCGAGTACGCCGCCGTGGGCTGGAACACCGCGCGGCTGAACGTCTCGAAGGCCAGCCCCTCGACCGTGCTCTGGTTCTGCACGTAGCCGGCGATGGCCTGCGTGCGCACGCGGTTGAACTCGCTCTCGGGGAAGGTGGGGTGCATCACCGTGCGGGCCGCCAGCGCCAGCGCCTCGCCGAACACCGGCTTCAGCGCCGTGACCGTGGCCGACGCGCTGGCGTACCCGGCGCCGGTCTGGAACTGCGCGCCCAGGCGCTCCATGCGCGTGTTCAGCTCGCTGGCCGTGATTCCCTCGGCGCCCTCGCGCAGCAGCGTGGCGGTGAGCTGGGCAAGGCCGTTCTTCTCGGCCGGCTCGTACACCGCGCCGGACTTGAGGATGATGCGGCCGCTCACGATGGGGAGCGCGGCCTGGCGGACCACCACCACGCGCAGCCCGTTGGGCAGGGTGAACTCCTGCGGCGCCGGCACCTGGAAGGGGCGCAGCGGGCCCGGGGGCGGCGGCGTGGTGCCGTGCTGCGCCGCGGCCGGGGTGGCGGCGGCCGCGAAGGCCGCCGCGAAAGCGAAGGTCTGAAGGCGGTTCATCGGCTGCCGGGGGTCTGGGGTTGCGCGCCGGCGGGGGCGCGGTTGGGCACGTAGACCAGGGTCACGCGGTTGCTGGGCACCAGCCGCTCGCGGGCGATGGCCCGCACGTCGGCCAGCGTCACGCGGTCCAGGGCGGCCACGCGGGTGTTCACGTAGTTGGGGTCGCGGAAGTAGGTCCACCCCTCGGCCAGCATGTCGGCGCGGCCGCCGAAGCCGCCGGTGCGCTGCAGGCCGTTCACCAGCTGGTAGCGCGCCTGCGCCCTGGCGCGGTCCAGGTTCTCCTGGGTCAGCCCGGCCATCACGTTGTCCAGCTCGCGCTTCACGGCGGCCTCGAGCGAGTCGGCGTTCGCGCCGGGCTTGCCGTTGGCGTTCACCACCAGGATGTCGGCGCCCTCCAGCAGGTCGAAGTTGAACACCGCGGCGTTGGTGGCCACGCCCTGGCGCCGCACCAGCGACTCGTACAGGGGCCCCGAGCGCCCCGACAGCATGGACGACAGCAGGTCGACCGCGGCGGCGTTGGCGGCGCGCTGCGGGGGCACGCGGAAGCCGATGAACACGGCGGGCACCGGCGCGTTGGCGTCCTGCACCACCTCGCGCTGCTCGCGGCCCACCACCGCGGGAAGGGTGGCGTCGCGCAGCGCGGGCGGCGGGTCGTGCCGCGGGATGGCGGCGAAGTGCTTGCGGACCAGCGCCTTGGCCTGGGTCACGTCGATGTCGCCGGCCACCACCAGCACCGCGTTGTTGGGCGCGTAGTAGGTGCGGAAGAAGTTGCGCACGTCCTCGAGCGAGGCGGCGCTCAGGTCTTCCATGCTGCCGATCACGTCGTGGTGGTACGGGTGGCCCTCGGGGAAGACGAGGCCCTCCATCTTCTCCGTCCACGTGCCGTACGGCTGGTTGTCGTAGCTCTGCCGGCGCTCGTTCTTCACCACCTCGCGCTGGTTGTCGAGCTTCTCCTGCGTCAGCACGTCGGCCAGGGTGCCCATGCGGTCGGCCTCCAGCCACAGCGCCAGCTCCAGCTGGTTGCTGGGAAGCTGCTCGAAGTAGTTGGTGCGGTCCCACGCCGTGGTGCCGTTGATGTCGGCGCCGGCGCGCGCGCCCGCGCCCTCCAGGAGCGCGAAGTGCTGCCCGTCGGCCACGTTGCGCGAGCCCTTGAACATCATGTGCTCGAACAGGTGGGCGAAGCCGGTGCGGCCGGGCGCCTCGTTCTTGGAGCCCACGTTGTACCAGATGTCCACCGCGGCAACGGGGGTGGAGTGGTCCACGTGGTAGATCACCTTCAGGCCGTTGGGAAGCGTTTCCTCCGTGTAGCTGATCGCGGTCTGTGCCGCGAGCGCCGCGGGGAGCAGCGCCGCCAGCGGGAGGGCCAGGACGAGTCTCTTCATGTGGGTTCCTGTGGAAGGCGGGGGTGCCGCGCGGCGCCCGGATCGCACGCCGCATCGGACAGGATACTACGCTGGGCGACGAATGCAACGGAAGAGAAACATCTGGGACGAAGTGGGACGGTGAAGAAAAATGCGAGAGTGCGGGAGTGCGGGAGTGCGGGAGTGCGGGAGTGCGGGGTCGGCGGAATGGGGGATTGGTGTCGGGGGATGATCGGCCTCGGTCGCGTGGCCCGCATCGCCTTGGCGGCGGGATGCGTGGCGAGGCGCGGGGATGGTGCGGCGGGGAGTCCGCGCAGGCGGGCTTCGGGCCGTTGTTGCCGCGAATTCATTCGCCCTTCGCCGGCCCCTCGCCACCACCGAACCCCATCGATCCCCGGCCCGTTTGCCTTCGCGCCGCGGCGCTGGTAAGCTGTAGCACGTCCGCTACTTGCCTCGTCCGTCCCTTCGTTCCGCATCTCCCCATGAACCGTCTGGCCCTGACGTTCTGCGGCGCCTTGCTGCTGGCCGCCGCGCCCTTGCCGTCGCGCGCGCAGCAGCCCCTGCCCTCCATCGCCGAAAAGACGCGGGGGATGGAGAAGAAGGACGGCTTCGTCCCGCTGTACTGGGACGCGGGCGCCGGCCGGCTGTGGATGGAGATCCCCCGCATGGGGCAGGAGATGATCTACCAGGTCTCGCTCCCCGCGGGGCTGGGCTCCAACGACGTCGGGCTGGACCGCGGCCAGCTGGGCGACACGCGCATCGTGCGCTTCGAGCGCAGCGGGCCGCGCGTCCTCATGGTGCAGCCCAACCAGAACTTCCGCGCCTCGTCCCCCAACCCCGACGAGCGGCGCGACGTGGAGGACTCGTTCGCGCAGTCGGTGCTCTGGGGCTTCACCGCGGTGGCCGAATCGGACGGCCGCGTCCTGGTCGACGCGACCGACTTCGCGCTGCGCGACGCGCACGGCGTGGTGCAGGCGCTGAAGCGCGCGCGGCAGGGCGACTACAAGCTGGACGCCGCCCGCAGCGCTCTGTATCTCCCCAACCTTAAGGCGTTTCCGCGCAACAGCGAGATCGAGGTCACGCTCACCTTCGCGGGCGACAACCCCGGCCAGTACGTGCGCGACGTGACGCCCACGCCCGAGGCCATCACCATCCGCGAGCGCCACTCGCTGGTGCAACTCCCCGAGGACGGCTACGTGCCGCGGCGCAGCGACCCGCGCGGCGGCTTCTTCGGCATCCAGTACGCCGACTACTCGTCTCCCCTCGGCCAGCCCCTGGAGCAGCGCTTCATCTCCCGGCACCGCCTGCGCAAGCGCGACCCGGCCGCGGCGATGAGCGAGCCCGTGGAGCCCATCGTGTACTACGTGGACCGCGGCGCGCCCGAGCCGATCCGCACGGCGCTGCTGGAGGGCGCGCGGTGGTGGAACCAGGCGTTCGAGGCGGCCGGGTACCGCAACGCGTTCCGCGTGGAGATGCTCCCCGAGGGCGCGGACCCCATGGACGTGCGCTACAACGTGATCCAGTGGGTGCACCGGGCCACGCGCGGGTGGAGCTACGGATCGAGCGTGGTGGACCCGCGCACGGGGGAGATCATCAAGGGACACGTGTCGCTCGGCTCGCTGCGCGACCGGCAGGACTGGCTCATCGCCGAGGGGCTGCTGTCGCCCTACACGAACGGGAACGAGACGCCGCCGGAGCTGCAGCGGATGGTGCTGGCGCGCCTGCGCCAGCTGGCCGCGCACGAGGTGGGGCACACGCTGGGGCTGGCCCACAACTACATCGCCAGCGCGGAGGGGCGGGTCTCGGTGATGGACTATCCCCACCCGCTGGCGCGGCTGACGGCGGACGGGCGCGTGGACCTTTCCGACGCGTATCCCGAGGGGATCGGCGCGTGGGATAAAGTCGCCATCATCTGGGGGTATTCCGACTTCGCGCCGGGGACCAACGAGCCGGCGGCGCTGGACCGCATCCTGGCCGACGCGCGGGCGCGGGGGATCGCGTTCCTGACCGACCAGGACGCGCGGCCCGCGGGGAGCGCGCATCCCCAGACGCACCTGTGGGACAACGGGACCGACGCGGCGGCGGAGCTGACGCGGGTGATGGGGGTGCGGCGCGCGGCGCTGGCCCGGTTCGGCGAGCAGTCCATCCGGGCGGGGATGCCGCTGGCGACGATGGAAGAGGTGCTGGTGCCTCTTTATCTCCACCACCGCTACCAGGCCGAGGCGGCCACCAAGATGATCGGCGGGCAGTGGTACAGCTACGCGATGCGTGGCGACGGGCAGGACCCGCCGCGCCCCGTCCCGGCCGCCGACCAGCGGCGCGCGCTGGCGGCGGTGCTGGCGACCGTGAGCCCGGCGGAGCTGGCGCTGCCGAAGACCGTGCTGGACCGGCTCCCGCCGCGCCCCTTCACCTTCGACCCGCACCGCGAGCTCTTTCCGCACTACACCGGGCTGGTGTTCGACGCCGTGTCGCCGGCGGCGTCGGCGGCGGACATGACCTTCGGGTTGCTGCTGGACCCGCAGCGCGCCGCGCGGCTGGTGGAGCAGCACGCGATCGACCCGTCGCTCCCCGGGCTGCGCGAGGTGCTGGACCGCATCGCCTCGTCCATCGCGTCGGACCGGGAGGAAGACCCGTATCGCCGCGAGGTGGCGCGCGCGGTCCAGCGCTCGTTCGCGGAGCGGCTGATGGACCTGGCCGCCGACGCGCCCATGCCGCAGGTGCGCGCCGAGGCCACGCAGCGGCTGCGCAGCCTGCGCGACTACTACCGCCGCACCAGCTTCAGCGGCGACGCCGACCAGCGCGCGCACGAGCTGCTCCTGGCCGACGACATCGCGCGCTTCCTGGACCGCCCGTGGGAGGCCCGCGAGCGCCGCCAGCCCGTAGCGACGCCCCCCGGCTCCCCGATCGGCGACGAGGACGAGCCCGAAGGCTGGTGATCGGCCTCGCCAACCGATGGGTTCACGCAGAGAACCGGAGGAGCGGGAGAGCGAGTCTCTGCTCCTCTGTTTCTATCTATGCGTAGATTATCTTTGCTGTGTCGCGCAGGATCCGATTCGGGACGCGAATGGAGGACGTATGCAGAATCCAGGCGGCGGTGAGCCCGACGACGGGATGCTTCCCGAGTACGACTTCTCCGAGGCCGAAGTGGGGAAGTACGCGGAGCGCTATGCCCGCGCCTTCCGCACCGTGCGGCTCGACCCCGACGTGGCGGAGGTGTTCTCCACCTCCGAGGCGGTAAACGACGTTCTCCGCGCGATCGCCGGCGCAATTCGCGCACGCGAGCTCGGGACCCGGCCTGCCTGAGCGCGGGCGAATCGAGGCTCGCACAAACAATGACGGCGCCCCGGCGGATGCTTCCGCCGGGGCGCCGTTTCTCTATCTGCCGGATCTATCTGCCGATTGGATCAGGAGACGGTGAAGCTCTGCACCATGCCGTGCATGAAGTGCGGCTTGCCGTCGCCCGCGTCGGGGACGAAGCAGATCATCACGTAGGTGCCGGGGGTGAAGCTGGTAGTGAACGACTGCACCTGCCCGCGCTCCATCCCCGCGATGCCGCCGATGGCGCTGGCGGGGGGCGGGCCCTGCATGCTCTGCATCCACGCCATCAGGTCGTTCACCGTCTTCCCCGGCGCCATGCGGATCAGCTCCACCTCGTGCGGCTGCGCGGCGCCGTTGCGCACCAGGATGGTGTGCGTTCCCGCGGTCAGCGGCCTGGACAGCGCGAACGAGTAGTCGTTCAGCGTCAGCGTCACGTCTCCCGTGGGCACGGCCATCGCCGCCGGGGCCAGCGCGGGGGTGACGGTGAGCAGCCGGGCCATCCCCTTCATCACGTGCGGCACGTGGTCGGGGATGTCGACGAAGCAGAGGAGCGCGTACGTGCCCGGCTGCAGCAGCACGGTGGCGTTGGCGTCGGCCCCCGGGTCCGGGGCGTTGGGGCCGCCCACCTCGTGCAGCCACGCCGGCGGCGGGCCGCCTGCCTGCAGCGAGGCGTACACGTCCTGCAGCGTCTTCCCCCCGTCCAGCCGCATCAGCTGCATGTGGTGCAGCGCCTGGCCGCGGTTCTCCAGCCGGAACGTCACCAGCCCGGCGGGCACCTGGTCCGGCGCCTCGAACGCGAAGTCGCGCGCCACCACCGTCACCACGCGGGGCGCGGCGTCCGCCGCCTTCGCCGGAGTCGCCTCGGCGCGGCCGCACGCCGCCGCCAGCACCGCCGCGGCCGCCGCCGCCGCGGCGCCCCGCATCTTCGTCGCCATGCTCATCTTCTTCATCTCCAGTTCGTCAGAAGCGGGGGATGGACCCCGCGGATCGTGTCGTGTGGCTCCGCGCCCCCGGCGGATCTCCGGAAGCGGCCGTCTTTCCCCGTGCCGGGGATACGTCCGGCAGGGGCAGCAAACGGACCGTCCGCGCCCGGAGTTTCAGCGCATTCGCAAGTCGTTGCGGCGCAAGGTAGATGGAGAGTCCGTCGCCTTCGGGGATGCGGCGCGCGGTCCGCAGATGGGGAGGATGGATGAGGCAGCCCTGTCGCAGCCGGGCGGCGATGCGCCGCGGATGGACCGTTCGGGATCGCCACGGAAACGTGGCGCGCCCCGGCGGTGGGCCGGGGCGCGCGGGGGGCGGGATGGTTCGCCGGCGGCTCGATCAGCCGCCGCCGCCGGAGAGCATGTGGACGATCGGCTGCAGCCAGGCGAACACGTTCAGCCCCGGGATCTCCGAGCCCAGCAGGGTGAGCAGCGGCACCACGCCCACCGCCACGGCGTTCATCACGAAGCTGCCGTCCAGGTTCACGCGCCCGGGGTCGCTGCCGGCCACCAGGCTGAGCAGGGTGTCGCGGTTCAGCGCCGCCATCACGTACAGCACGGTGCAGACGGTGGCCAGCAGCACGAACAGGAACACCAGCTTGGCGATGCTCTGCGGCTGGAACGGGTACGACGACAGCAGCGCGGTGGTGAGCATCAGCGAGACGAAGAGGAAGAGGGTGAGCGTGCGCAGCTGCTGCAGCACCCACTCCACGTAGTCCACCACCTGCACGGCCGCGAACTCCTCGGCGGCGCGCAGCCAGAGCCGCACCCTGCCGGGGAAGGCGCGGCGGAACATGGCGCCCGTGCTCTCGTTCGGCGACTTCTGCAGCTCCTCCTTGATGGCGTCCACCACGCCCGAATCGGGCTCCATGGCCCACAGCTCCGAGAGGAGGCCGTTCAGCGTGGAGAAGCTGCGGTCCTGCCGGGGCGCGGAAAGGCGGCGGGGGAAGCGGCTTTCCGGCACGCTGCCGGCGACGTACGCGGCCACCCGGCCGGCGAGCGCCGGGTCGATCTTCTGGAGGTCCGCCTTCGCCTCCTTCTCCAGCTGCTGCAGGTGGCGCCACTGCTGCGCGCTCACGGTGTCGACCACCTTGCGCGAGGGCGGGCGCCAGAGCGTGAGCCGCGTGAGCGACCCGATGCTCTCCGGAAGGCGCCGGAACGCGGGAAGGAGCGGCGTCTCGCCCATCTCGCGCAGCACCTGCCGCAGCGCGCTCCACACCGAGAACAGGCGGTACACGGCCCAGCAGGTGCCCACCAGGCTTCCCGTCACGCTCAGCTTCAGCAGCAGGTCGAACGAGGTCAGCCCGATCATCCCCTCCAGCGTGCCGCCGATCTGCAGCGCCAGCGCGAAGGCCAGCGCCACGATGGCCGCCAGCACCACCATGCCGGTGTCGTCGGGCACGACCTTGAACAGCCGCATCCGCACGCAGCGCACGTGCTCGGCCGCGTCGGCGGAAAGGGGGGTGGGCGCGTACGGCTTCAGCGGCGGGTCGGCCGGCCAGTCCCACGCCGCCTCGAACGGCGTGGTGTCGCGCAGCGCCGCGATCCGCCAGATGTGCCAGGTGCACCACGCGGCGTAGCCCGCCGACGCCAGCAGGAGCGGAAGGAGCGGCGATACGCCGTTGTCGATCTGCGCCGCGCGCGAGACGAAGAGCGGGAAGGTGACGGGAAGGCGGGACAGCGCCAGCACCTGCACCGTGAACGCCACCGCCAGCGCGAAGAACAGGAACCCGCCGGCGAACACCACCCCGCGCAGCACGATCTCCATCCACCACGAAAGCCGGACGCGGCCCCTCCGCGTGCCGAAGAAGGCGTAGATCAGCCCGAGCTCCCGCACCTCGCCCAGCCGGCGGAGCGCGGCGGCGACCAGGCGCACCACCGCGATCTGGCCGAGGACCAGCACCACGGCCAAAAACACCACCATCAGCACCCGCGGCGTGATTCCCGGCCCGTACAGCGGCCGGCGCAGGAGCGCGAAGGCGGTGATCGCCGAGACCGGCATCACCACGCTGAGCCATGCCAGCCCGCGCAGCGCCTGGTACGCGTACCCGTGGAAGTTCTGCGACCCCAGCCGCGTCTCGTCCAGCAGCACCTCGTGCCCGGCGCCGAGCGGCAGCGTCTCCGCCGCGCTCGCTGCCTGCGCCTGCGCCGCCGGGTCCGCGGCGGCCGTGGCCTTCGCCCGCTTCGCCTGCTTCACGCGGCGGTCCCGGAGCCAGCGCATCACCCCCCGCGCGGCTCGCACGCGGCGATCGAGCGGCTGGCGGAGGAGGGGCGTGAGCACGCGGACCGGCGGGGCGGCCGCGGGCCCGGCGGGAGTGGCCCCGTCGCCGGGCGGATCCGCCGCGGCCATGTCCGTCGAAAGCTGGACATCGCCCGCCCCGGGCGGGCCGGGCTTCCGCGGGCGGCGGGGGAGGAGCATGCGGGCGTGGCCGTAGACGATCCGCCGGCGCGAGCTGCCGTATGCGGGGAGGATGTGCTCCACCTCCTCTTCCCTGCGGAAGGGGAGGAGGATGCGGACCGCGTAGAGCAGGAGCAGCCCGAGCGTCACCACGGCCACGGCGGTGAAGAACTGGATCGACGGCCACTCGACCGGCCGAGGCGGGACGACGCCCACCGCGCGGGTGAAGCCGTCCTCGCGCTCGGTGCGCACGGTGATGGGGACGAAGGCGTCGCGCCCCACCGTGCTGATCCACACCGGCGGCGAGAGCGACAGCGAGTCCGGGTGGTCGGCGAACGGCGTTCCGTAGTCCGCCACCAGCGAGTCTCCGCCCAGCTGCATCAGCACGGCGTTGTGGATGCCGACCGCGCCCTCGTTGGGGAACGAGATCCGCAGCGGCCCCAGCCCGCTGCGTGTCCACCACTGGCTGCGCACGGTGAGCGGATAGGTGGAGACCACGATCATCCCGCGCAGCGCCCGGTTGTTCTCGGGAACCAGGAAGAGCGCGTTCCCCTCGAAGGTGAAGAGCTGCACGTCCTGCAGCCGCCGGCGCAGCTCCGACGCCAGGAACAGCTTGTCGCGGACGTCCGAGGCCACGATTCCCACCACGCGGATGCGGTGGCTGGTGACCGTGCGCTCGATCTCGTCCAGCAGCAGCTCCAGGGTGGGCGCCGTGAGCTGCGACATGGGAGGCGGCCGGTCGCCGGGGCGGTCGGGGTCGCGCAGCGTGAGGCGGGCGCGGCTCTGGGCGGCGCCATTCTCGCTCTCCGGCCGCTGCTGCGGGTGCGCCTCGAACTCCGCGCGCACGCTGCCGATGTTCATGGGGAAGGGGATCTGCACGAAGCGGGAGGGGTCCATCACCCACCCTCCGCAGTTCACGCCGGCCGGGGCGCCCGCCGTGTCGGTGCGGGTGAGCGCTTCGCGGCCGTACGCCGTGCCGCTCTCGTGCAGCACCGCCACCTGGTCGTTGCGCAGCCCCAGCGGACAGAGCACGCGGTAGACGAGGGCGCGGGTGAGCTCCATGTCGCTGTGCACGGTTGCGTGGAACTCCACCGTGTACGCCTGCGATGTGTCCGTCGCCACGGAGTCCGGCGCGGGTGGCGCGGCGGGCGGTCCGCCCGCGCGGCGCAGGCGGCCCGCGCGCGCCAGCGAGTCGCGCCGCACGGAGTCGCGGCGCACCGAGTCCCGGCGGACTGAATCCCGGCGGACGGAATCGCGTCGCACCGAATCGCGGCGGGCGGAATCGCGCGCCGTGGCAGGCCGCTTGGTGTAGGGCGCGGGCTTCTCCCCGCGCCGCCGCTGCGCCGTGTCGCCGGGGGGCGGCGCGGGCTCGCGGTAGCCCAGGAGCGTGGCGTTCTGGCGGCTGGTGGCGGAGCCGGTGATCACATGGACGCGGCGGTCGTGGCTCCGGTGCGCGGCATCGTCCGCCCGCCACGCTTCCAGCACCAGGGCCATCGAGCGCGCCGATCCGGAGAACGAGGGGCCCACGATCCGCAGTTCGGACGAATCGCGGCCCGAGCGGGAGAGCACCAGGTCGCGGTCCAGCAGCGCGCGGTTCAGCGCGTCCTTGTGCACCCCCGCGGTCGGGAGCTCGCCGATGAGGTAGAGGAGCTGCAAGTCCGGCGTGGCCCCGGCCGAGTCAGGCGGAACGCATTCCGGAGGATTGCGCGCGGGCGTCGCTTCGCGCGCGATGGGGCGCGTGGGGAGCGCACCTCCGCCGCCCTCCGCCACCTTCTTCTTCCGCCCGGCCGCCGCCCGGCCGGTGTCCACGGCAGCGGAATCGGATGCGCGGGGCCGGCCGACGCGGAAGCGCGCGTCCGTGTCGCGGCGAAAGAGGACCACGCCGGGGTAGACGTCGCGCACGCGTCGCCCCGAGTTCTCGCTTCCCGCCGCCACCACCGTGTCGAACTTCTCGCTCCATGGCAGCCAGAAGCGGTCGACCACGTAGCCCATGCGCTCGTAGGCGCGGACGATGGCCTCGTAGTCCGAGTCGAACGCCCAGTCCAGGTGCGAGTCCACCGGGTCCGGAAGGGTGGCCACCATCGTCCCCACCGTGGGGAAGCAGGCCACGGGCGCGCTCTTCACGGCCGAGTCGCCGGCGAGCGGGATGCTGCGCTCGCTGTCGGCCGGCGCTTCCGCGGGCTTGCCGGCGCGCAGGAACTCCTGCACCAGGCTCACGCCGGTGGGGTACGCTCGCGGCTTCGCGTCCTTCCCGTCGCCAGCGCCGCCGCGCACCTCGGTGACGACGGCCGGCCCGTCCTGCTGCTTCTGCGTGGTGGTGAGCTGCACCCCCCGCGCGAGGCCGACGAGGACGAGGAAGCCCAGGGGGTAGGTGACGGCGCGGTTGCTCATGGGACGGGTGCGGCCGGAGGGAGGTTCGGGGGGCGAGCCGCGGCGGGGTGCAAAATCTGGCTCCCAAGGTAAGCGCGTTCGCCGGGGGCGAGAAGAGCGCCGGTGCGGGCAGAACGCGCGGCGGGCGTGGAGCCGCACGGGGATTGGAGGGCCTGGGCCGCGGCGTTTCCCGTTTGCTACATTCACCGGCGGCCCGCGTTTTGCCGTGCGCTCCGCTCATGTTTTCTCCGCGTATCTTCCTGCTCTCGCCCGCGTTCGCAGGCGGCAAGCGCGGCGAGCTGGTGATGCGCGACGCCGCATCGTTCCCGCTCGCCAGGCAGATCCGCACGCCCGAGGGCGCAGAGCTGGGCGACGTCTTTTCCTTCCTGAGCGGCCTGTACTTCCGCGGGAAGATGGCGTACGTGCGCCGCTTTGCCGCGCCACCCGACGGCCTCCCCGGCGCGCTGGTGATCACCCCCACGCGCGGGCTGGTGCCGCCGGAGTCGCGCATCTCGCTGGACGTGCTGCGCGAGTTCGCGGCGGGCGCGGTGGAGCTGCACAACGCCGGCTACCGTGGCCCGCTGGAGGCGCACGCGAAGGCTGTGGCCGAACACGCCGGCGACGCACGGATGGTGCTGCTGGGGAGCATCGCCTCGGGGAAGTACGTGGACGTGCTGACGGGGATCTTCGGCGAGCGCCTGGTATTCCCGGCCGACTTCGTGGGGCGCGGCGACATGAGCCGCGGCGGGCTGATGCTCCGCGCCGCCGAGTCCGGCGAGGAGCTGGAATACGTCCCCGTCATCGGCGCGCGCCGCCACGGCGTCCGCCCGCCGAAGCTCGAGCCGAGGCGGTGGAAGAAGGGGTGAGGGTGCGGGAGTGCGGGAGTGCGGGAGTGCGGGAGTGCGGAAGTGCGGAAGTGCGGAAGTGCGGCGGCGCAGGTGGAAGGTTTGGGCGCGAAAATGCGAGTGAACTCGCGGCTACAACCTCACGCAGTCCGCCTGCGCGGACTTCATCCCGGCGCGTGGATAATACCCGGCGCGCATTCCTGATCATCGCTGCAATGATCTCGGCTCACGGCGGGGATGTTCGCGAGGGGAAGTCCGCGAAGGCGGACTGCGTGCCTTTGTAGCCGCGACTTCAGTCGCATTTTTCGCCGCCCAATCTCCATCTCCATCTCCATCTTCGCCGTCCCAATTTCCATCTCCATCTCCACCTCATCTTCACCGCCATCCCACCTCCCGATCTTCACCGCTTCACGGGGAAGACGAGGCATCATCATCTCCCCCATCTTTCCCGTTTTGTTGCCCGGGAAGATGAGGAAACGCATGGCGTTGCGCGCGTCCCGGGGTTGACGCGGCGGGGTTCGCGTGCCAGCTTGGCGCCCCGTACGAACCCCCGTTTCATGGAGGTGACACGCTTGGGTACGACGAACGACTTTGCCGTTCGCCCGCGCCTCGGCGCGCTGCGGCGGCCGGTGGCGCTGGCCCTGTGCACGCTGCTGGTGGCGGGGTCGGTGGCGCCGGCGGGATCGCAGCAGGGCGGACGGCCGCGGCTGGCCGGCGTACGGGCCGACAGCGCGCGGCAGCTGCGCAAGCCCGAGGGCGGCTTCTCGCGCGAGTTCTGGGCGTGGCTGCGCGACGAGGCCCGCCGCTTCCGCGAGCTGAACGGCGGCCCCTTCGCCTTCGCGGTGCGCTACCGCATCTCCGGCGACCTGGCGCGCGAGATCCACGACGCCGCGCGCGACGAGGGCATCGACCCCGACCTGGCGTTCCGGCTGGTGCGCGTGGAAAGCATGTTCAACCCGCGGGCGCGCAGCCCCGTGGGCGCGCTGGGGCTCACGCAGCTGATGCCCAGCACCGCCCGCTGGCTGGACCGCAGCCTCACCCGCGAGGGCATCCTGGAGCCGCGCACCAACCTGCACGTGGGCTTCCGCTACCTCCGCGGCCTGATCACCAAGTACGACGGCAACCTGGAGCTGGCACTGCTGGCCTACAACCGCGGAGACGGCGCCGTGGACCGCGACCTGGCCCGCGGCCGCAACCCCGAGAACGGCTACTCGCGCCGCGTTCTGGGCGTCGGCTTCGAGCGCTACGCCGGGTCCGGGCTGGTCGGGCGCTGATTTCGGTTTTCGGTAGATGGAGAAAAGCGGCGCCGTCCCGGCTTCGGGGCGGCGCCGCTGCTTCGCTGGATCTCACGCAGAGACGCGGAAAAGAGAGGGGCGGAGATGCGAATCGCGTCTCCGCCCCGTCGTTCATCGAATCGTTATCGATCGGCGTCAGCCGGCCGCGGGCGCATCTCCATCTCCCGTCGTTGCCGATGCCGATGCCGTCACGGTTGCGCCGTCGCCTTCCGCCGCGGATGCATCTCCATCTCCCGTCGTTGCCGACACCGTCACGGTTGCGCCGGAGTCATTCGCCGCCGGCGCGTTTTCATCTTCCGATGACGCGGTTGCCGGAGCCTGGGCATCATCTGGCGACCCGGGTGCGCCGACGATGGGGATGTTGCCGACGGCGATGGTGGTCGCGGGCGGCGCATCAGCGTCGGCGGGCGCGGCCTGCGGCACCAGCCCGTTCAGGATCGTCTGCAGCTCGCTGGTGATGTCCGCCGCTCCCGCGCCGGTCGAGAGCCGCTGCTGCAGCCGCACGATCTGGCCGGCGAGGGCGACCCGGCTCTGGCTGTTCTCCTCGTTGGCGCGGACCTGCGCCGCTCGCTCGCGCTGCGCGATCTCGTCTTTCGCGCTGGGACGGAACAGCGATTCCACCGTGTCCACCATGCGCATCAGGATGCGGTAGACGGCGGAGGCCGAGAACCCGCCCAGCATGGCCAGCGTGGGCTTGCCCAGCTCCGCGAACGTGCTGTCCTTCGGCACCGGGATGAGCGCGGCCAGGATCAGCCCCGCCATGATCCCGAGCAGGAAGCGGATCCAGTAGCCCGGCTCGTGCTTCGGGTCGTAGGTGCGCTTCACGATGTAGTCGCTCACCTGCATGAGCATGGCGAACGAGGCGCCCATCGCCGCGGCCGAAACCCACCACACCTCGACCGCGACCGCCTGCCACCCCGCGGCTGCCAGCAGGCTGATCGTGGGGTCGCTGAGCTCCTTGGTGATGCTGACCCCCAGGAACAGCGCGACGGACACGGCCGCCACGAGCATCATCCGCCGCACCACTCCCACGTGCCCCAGCCAGGCGAACCGCGTGGAGGCGTGGTCCTCGTCGCCCAGCACCAGGAGCGCGCGGGGCGTGGCGGGGGCCACGAGCACGACCAGCTGCGAGTGGATCCGCACCAGCGCGGCCATCTCCGCGGGTCCGGGCGAGGCGTTCCGGCGGATCTTCTCCAGGTCGCTCATCAGCGACGGCGAGAGCTTCATCCCGGATGCGAGCGCGTAACGCGCCATCGAGGCGCACTCGTGCATGACCTGCTCGTGCATGTCCGCGATCTTCGCGGAGGAATGGGCTGCCATGGCGATCCGGGGGGATGCGAGGGAGGAGCGGGAGAGATGGAGGTCGGCTGGAGCCAACAGTCTAGCGCATTTGGGGCCGCATGTGAATACTTTTGTTCCTCAACCCCATGATTTGCCTGCATTTCGCCATCGTGGGGACAATAAAGAAGATACGCCGCGCCCGCGTTCCGTGTTATCTTGTCCGGCGACGCTCCCGGCGCCCGGTTCCCACTCTCCCCGTCCCCGCCCGTGAAGACACGCCTCCTTCTCCTGCTCGCGGCCGCCGCCGCGATCGCGGCACCCTCGTACGCGCAGGACACCGTCCCGCGCCAGCCGCCGGCCGACACCTTGCGCGCGGACACGCTCATCGTCGGCGGCGACACGATGATCGTGCGGCGCGCGGCGGGGGCGGACTCGGATGCCTCCCCGCGCCGGCGCGGCCGGGTGGCGGGGGATTCGGCGCGGCGCGGCAACACGCAGCCCCGCGCCGGGCGGCCGCGGCGGCAGGCGCGCGTGGCGGCGGCGGACACCGCGCGGCGCGGCCCCCGCGTCTGCGCCGGCGGCGACGTGACGCTGGGGACGAACCTCGACACCACGTGGGTGTCCACCGCGTCGGCGCGGGCGGGGCGGCGGGTGGCGGCGTTCCCCGATCCGGATTCGATGCTCGCGCCGCTGCGGCCGCTGCTGGACGACGCCGACGCGGTGATGCTGAACGTGGAGAGCGCCATCGGCGAGGGGCCGCCCGCGCGGCGGAAGTGCGCGCCGAACTCCAATACCTGCTTCGCCTTCCGCTCTCCCGTGGCCGCGGCGGGGGCGCTGCGGCGCGTGGCGGGCGACGCGCCGTTCGTGGGCAACGTGGCCAACAACCACGCGCGCGACGCGGGCGAGAGCGGCTGGTACGCGACCATGCGCCACCTGCGCGCCGCGGGCGGTGCCGTCACCGGCGCCGACACGCTGGCGACGGCGGTGGTGACGATGCGGGGAGACACGGTCGCGTTCCTGGGCTTCAGCCCGTGGACGGGGCCGGACCCGCGCAACCTGGCGGCGGTGCGGCGGCACGTGGCGCGGGCGGCGGCGCGCTACCGGTACGTGGTGGTGAGCGTGCACATCGGCGCCGAGGGGCGGGGCGCGCAGCACACGTACAACGCCACGGAGATCTTCCTGGGCGAGGATCGCGGCAACTCGGTCGCCTTCGCGCACGCGGCGATCGACGCGGGCGCGAGCGTGGTCTTCGGCCACGGCCCGCACGTGATGCGCGCGGCGGAGTGGTACCGCGGCGGCCTCATCTTCTACTCGCTCGGCAACCTGCTGACGTACGGCCCGTTCACGCTCTCCGAGCCGATGAACCGCGGCGCCATCGCCTGCGCGGACCTGCAGCCGGAGGGCGGCGTGGCGGCGGCCGAGCTGCGCTCCACGCGCCAGGTGCCGCCCGGCCTGGTCCGCCCCGACGCGGCCGGCACCGCCGCGGCGCTGGTGGATGCGCTGAGCGCGCAGGACTTCCCGGCGAGCGCGGGGCGCGTGGCCATGGACGGCTCGCTGCTGCCCCCCGGCGCCGCCGACGCCGGAGGCGCGCCCGCGGTGACGGGGCCGCGGCGACGCAGGCAGCAGTAGCAGAGTTCGGGCACGCCGGAGGACAGCGGGGGGCGCTGCGCGCCAAGGCCCTCATCCCCCCCGGCCCCCTTCTCCCGACAGCAGGAGAAGGGGGGAGCACTCCTCGCGCGGCAGCCGTCGGAGCCACTGCGATGCTTCGCTTGGGCCCCGCATCACACGAAAGCCCGACGAGTGCTCCCCACCCTGCGCGCCGCGCTCGAAGTTACCCCCTCCCGTTATCGGGAGGGGGTACGCGGCCCCAGCCGCGGGGGGGGAGGGTTCCGGGGCGACGCGGACCCGCATCGAAACTCGGTGATGAAAGCTTTGAACGACCGATGGAAGATCTGAACGACAGAAGGGCCCGCGCCTCGATCGAGACGCGGGCCCTTCCGATTTGCCGTCGCGACGGAATCTACCGGCGATTGCTGCCGGTGTTGGCCGCCACCGCGGCGGCGCTGTCGTCGTCGGTGAGGAGGCGGCGGACGCCGTACCAGGCGCGCACCAGGTGCGACGCGGGGCGGTCCAGGTTGGTCTCCACGATGCGGCCGGCGCCGGTGCTGGCGTGGATGAAGCGGCCGTTGCCCACGTACACGCCCACGTGCGTCACCCGCCCGCCGCGCCCGAAGGTCAGGATGTCGCCCGGGCGCAGCTGCGACGGGTCGCGCGGCACCTCGCGCCCCACCTGCGCCTGCGCGGCGGCGCTGTGCGGCAGGTCGTACCCCATCGCGCGCATCAGGTACTTCAGGAAGCCGCTGCAGTCGAAGCCGTTGGGGCTGGTGCCGCCGAAGATGTAGCGGCGCCCGATCTGCTGCCGGGCGAGCTGGACCACCGAGTCGCGCCGGGCTGCGGCGCGCGGGGCGGCCGGCCGGTTGCCTTCCTGCGCGGCGATCGTGGCGGGGAGCATGAGCATCCCGGCGCAGACGAGCGCGCGCAATACGGTTCCGCGGGGCTTGGTCAAGGCGCTGTGAGATCGGGGGTGACAACGGATCGGCGCTGGTGAACCAGGGGTCCGGGTGGCATCTCCCCGCACGAGGGGAAGACGGCCGCGGCGCGCCGATACGGAACGAGCACGTTGTGCTTGAGTGGGTCGCAACCTACCCCGCGCCCCATCCTCCGTCAAACCCTTCGGTTCACCCCGCGCCGTGCGTGTTTTGCAAGTCGCTGCTACGCAACCTGATACGGAATGCGCCGGGAGTGCATCCTAATCGTCTCTTCGGGTGGGGCGGTGGGGAGATCGCCATCTCCACGACGGAAAAAGACCCCGCGCCGGTTGGGCGCGGGGCCTTGGGTCCGATCGGCAGGCGCCGGTCAGTAGATGTAGACCGGGGTGCCGACCGCGACCTCGTTGTAGAGCTCTTCCAGCGGCTCGTCGGCCACGCGGATGCAGCCGTGCGTGGCGGGGAAGCCGATGGCCAGCGGGTCGTCGGTGCCGTGGATCATGATCCCGCCGCCGGTGTCGAGCTTGAAGTGGCCCAGCACCTCGGGGATCTTGCGGTTCTCGGTGCCGAAGGGCGGGATGTACAGAATCCCCCCGAAGAACAGCGACTCGTCGCGCGGGATGGGCGTGAACTCGCCGTCCTGCAGGTAGCCGATCCACGCGCCGCGGCGCACCACACGGCGGCCGTCCTCGAGCGTGAGGCCGCCCTCGGGGAACTGCCGCACGCGCTGGCCCAGCGAGTAGTAGTGCCAGTCGGGCGGGTTCCACATCGGCTCCTCTTCCTTCAGCAGCACGCGGCGCAGGCCGCGCGGCGTGTTGAAGTCGTACACGCGCCCGCGGGCCGTGGTCACGCTCCCCATCCCCACGCCCACCTGGGTGGAGAGGAGGGTGTCCTGCCCGTCGATCAGCCACAGGTGCCGGTCGTAGATGGAGACCACGATCTTGCGGCCGGGGATGGCGTTGGCGGCGCGGCGGTGGCGGAGCCACTCCACGCTGTCGGCGTGGTCCTTGGGCTTGCGGGGCGCCGGGTCCGGGTTGGGGATGCCCAGCTTGCGCAGCCGGTCCACGATCAGCTCTTCGCGCGTGACCAGGCCGCGCGGCGCTTCCTCGGCCGAGGCCGTGGTGCCGCCGGTGTCGGCGCGCGCGGCGAGCCGTTCCTGCGCGGCCAGCGGCGCGGCCGCCAGCGCGAGGAGGGCCGCGAGGGCCCAGCGGGTGTGTCGCATGGGATGCATCGGGTTTACTGCGGTTGCCGCGTTCTCCCCCGGCGTCTCCGGGGGCCGTCGCCCGTCACCTGCCAGAATCGTGCACCACCGTAAATCTGTATCGCCACAAACGTTCACGGTAGATGCACGTACCCGCGGCACCGGACATCGTTGCATCGCGGCGATGTTTTTCAACGGCGGCGGGACGCAGGGAGTTTCAAAGGGGGATGAGTCGGGGGAGAAGAAAACCGGTGGCGAGACGAGCGGTGGTTGCGTCTCCTGGCCCCGCGGCCCTCTCCCCCGGCTCATCGCGAGAGAAGCTTTCGGAGCCGAGAGGATGCTTCATTGGGCATGGCATCACGCAGACGTCCTACGAGTGCGCCGCTGCCCGAGCGCCGCTTTCGAAGTTACTCCCTCCCGTTATCGGGGGGGGCATGCGGTCTAAGCCGCGCGGGGAGGGCTCCGCAGCGGGCACCGAGCCCGTTCTGCACCAGTCGCGCGGCTCGCCGATCCCTCGCACTCCCGCACTCCCGCACTCCCGCACTCCCGCACTCCCGCACTCCCGCACTCCCGCACTCCCGCACTATCCGTCCACCAGCCACGCCACGTGCCCGATCTCCGGCGCGATGAGCTTTTCCCAGGCGAGCTGGACGGCGGCGGGGGAGCCGGGGAGGGAGAAGACCACGCGGCCGCGGTAGACGCCTGCCGTCGCGCGGGAAAGCATCGCGGCGGCGCCGACCTGCTCCCAGCTGAGCATGCGGAAGAGCTCGCCGAAGCCGGGGAGCGGTTTCTCGATCATCCGCGACAGCACGTCGTACGTGGTGTCGCGCGGGGCGATTCCGGTGCCGCCGTTGAACACGATCACGCGCGCCCCGCCGCCCGCCATCTCCTCCAGCGCCGCGGAGACCAGTTCCGGCTCGTCGCGGATCACCCGGTAGCTGTCAACGGAATGACCCGCGGCGGCGATGGCGTCGCGGAGCCAGCGCCCGTTCGTGTCCGTCTCCTCCGTGCGCGAGTCGCTGACGGTCACCACGGCGATGGGGACCGGGCCGCGTCCCCCGGCCGCGCGGTGGTGGCGCTCGCTGCTGGCGCTCGTCATCTCCACCTTCTCCCTTGATGCGGTTCGCGAATCCGGCGGCGCGGGGGGATGCGTATCACCACGGCCTGCTTTGCGCGGCCCCGCCGCCGCGCTACATTCCGGCATCAAGCCCCACACCCGAACGATCCCCCCGCCGCGCCGCATCCTCCCGCGCGCGGCGGAACCGGAGCCCGCGAATGAAGCCGTTCTTCCGCGCCGCCGCAAGGGCGCTCGCCGGTCTCTCGCTGCTCGCGCTCGTCGTCTCCACCGTCACCGCGCTGTTCGGCAGCACGGGGAGCGGCGAGGCGCTGTCCGTGCTGTCGTTCGCCGCCGTCGCCTACGTCTACCTGCTGGTCGGCTGGTGGGCGTACCAGCGCTCCAGCGGCACCGCGGCCGGGCCGGCGTTCCTGATCCACGCCGCGTCGTGGGCGCTCCTGCTGCCGGAGGTCGCGCGCTGGAACGCGGCGGGGCCGCAGCCGGCCGGGTGGTACGCGGTTTACGCGCTGGGCGCCTTCCTGAACGGCGTCTCGCTCATCCACTTCGCCGCCGCGCTGGCGTTCCCGCGCGCGGTGGACCGCTGGCTGCGCGCGTTCGCCGGGGTGTACGCGGCGGCGCTGCTGCTGGCGCTGGTCTCCGTCGCCGCGGCGTTCGCGGGGGCCGAGCCGGTCGCGCGCTTCCTGGACGTGGGGGTGCGCAAGCACGGGCTGGACCTGGTCGCCTTCTGGGGATCGATCCCGCTCCTCGTCTACGGAATCCTGGGCACCCGCGTTCCCCGCGTCCGCAGGCAGCTGGGGTGGGCGGCGGCGTCGGTCGCGGTGGGGCTGGGGCCCGGGTGGCTGCACAACGTTCCCGGCGTGCACGCGGCGCTGGCCGCGCAGGCGCTGCCGGGACTGGCGGTGGACGCGCTCTTCTGGGTGCTGCTGCCGCTGGGCTTCGCGTACGCCATCGTGCGCTACAACCTGTTCGACGAGGGGCGGCTGCGGGCGCGGGCGCAGGAGGTGTCGCTGGAGCTGCTGCGCTCGGGAAACGTGGACGAGGTCGCGCGCAGGGCCACCGAGGCGCTGCACCACGACTTCGACCTGGCCTCGGCTTCCGTCTGGGTGCTGGACGATGCCGGGCTGCCCGTGCAGATGGGCGGCGACGCGGGGGCGGGCGATGCGCGGGCGGTGGAGCGCGTGCTGCGCGGGGAGATGGCGGAGACGGATGCGTCGGTCCTCGTCTACCCGCTCCGCTACCGGGGCGCGGTGGAGGCGGCGCTGTGGATGGAGCGCGGCTTCGGCGAGGGGTTCGAGGAGGGACACCGCAGCTACCTGGGGATGGTGGAGCCGCAGCTCGCCCTGGCCCTGCACCTGCGCCGCGTGGACGACCGCGTGCGTGTGGCCGCCGAGGAGCTGACGGCGCTGGCGCGTGAAGTCGATCAGGTCGCCGCCGAGCTGCGGGTGACGGGCGAGAGCGTGACCGCCGCGGTGCAGGAAGTCAGCATGGGATCGACGCGGCAGACGGAGGACTTCCGCCGCATCGCGGGCGCCATCGCCGGGCTGCGCGCCGCCAGCAAGGAGATCGCGACGCGGCTGTCGAGCGCCGACCGCTTCGGCGGCGAGACGCTGGAGCGCTCGGAGCAGGCCGGCGCCGACGTGGAGATGCTGGTGGAGCGGGTGAAGGACGGCGCGCGCCGCCTCTCCCTCGTGGCCGGCGAGGTCGTCTCGCTGCGCGAGCGCGGCGGCGAGATCGGCTCCATCTCCGACGCCATCCGCGAGGTGGCCGAGCAGACCAACCTGCTCGCGCTGAACGCGGCCATCGAGGCGGCGCGCGCGGGCGAGCACGGCCGCGGCTTCGCGGTCGTCGCCGACGAGGTGCGCAAGCTGGCGGAGACGAGCGCCGGGAGCGCCGAGCGCATCGGCGTGCTGGTGGAGCAGGTGCTGGCGCAGATCGGCCGCGTGGCCGACGACGTGACCGGCACGCGCGCCGACATCGTGGAGGGCGCGGAGGGCGCCGACCGCGCCGCCGTGGCGCTGCGCGAGAGCATCACCCAGGTGGCCCGTCTGCGCGCGGAGATCGCCGAGGTCGCGTCGCTCACGGCGGGCGCCACGGAGCAGAACGAGACCATCGCGGACGCCGTCACCCGCGCCACCGACATCAGCGAGCAGAACGCCGCGGCGGCCGAGGAGACCGCGGCGGCCACCGAGCAGCAGCTGGCGTCACTGGAGAGCGTGGCCGCGAGCGTGAAGGAGCTGTCGACGCTGGGCGGGAAGATGTTCGAGCTGCTGAAGGCCGACGTCCCCCAGCGCGACGCATCTTCGCCTCCGCCTCCGCCGCCGCCGGGGGAGGACGCGGCGGGCGTGCTGCGCTTCCGGGCGATCCGTCCCGGCGCGCCGGCGTGAGCGTCCCCGCGGCGGTCGAGACGGACGCGGACGGTCCCGCGGCGGCACCCCCGGGCGGCGGGCGGTGGAAGAAGCTCTTGCTCGTTGCCACGATCATCGCCATCGTCGCCGCGTTCTTCCTGCTGGGCGGGCACGAGTACCTGCGCCTGGGCGCGCTGAAGGCCAACCGCGCGCGGCTGCTGGACTTCACCCACCGCCACTACGCCGCGGTGCTGGTGGGGGCGATGGTGGCGTACGTGGTGCTGACGGCGCTCAGCATTCCCGACGCGGTGGTGTTCTCGCTCGCGCTCGGGCTGCTGTTCGGGAGATGGGTGGGGACGGCGATGGTGGTGGGGGCGGCGACGGTGGGCGCCACGCTGGCGTTCCTGGCCGCACGCTACCTGTTCGCGGACGCGGCGCGGCGGCGGATGGGGCCGCGGATGCAGCGCATCGCGCGGGGGTTCGAGGAAGATGCGTTCGGGTATCTGCTCTTCCTGCGCATGGTTCCCCTCTTCCCCTTCTGGCTGGTGAACCTGGTGCCGGCCTTCACCCCGGTGACCACGCGCACCTACGTGGCCGCCACCGCCGTGGGCATCATCCCCGGCAGCTTCGTGTTCTGCAACCTGGGCGCGCGCCTGGCCACCATCGAGAGCACCGGCGACCTGTTCGACCGGCAGACGCTGCTGGCGCTGGCGCTGCTCGGGGTGAGCGCGCTGGTCCCCATCGCCTGGAAGAAGATCCGCAACCGACACTCCGGAGCCACACCATGACCGACGACCTTGCCGCCCGCCCCGCGCCCGGCACCCTGGGGCGCACCCTGGCCATCCTGGCGCTGGTGCTGGGAGCGGCGGGCTTCCTGATGGTGGTGCTGGCCGGCCCCGGCTCGCGGCTGGGGTGGTGGGACTTCGTCACCGGCCTGCGCACCATGTTCAAGTATGGCGCGTACCTCGGCATCTTCGCCGTGGTCGTGGCCATCGCGGCCATGCTGGTGGTGCGGCGCGGGCCGGGGCGGGGCGCGCTGGTGATGGCGGCGATCGCGCTGCTCCTGGGGCTGGCGGCGTGGTACTTCCCGTGGAGCTTCCGGCGGCACGCGATGGGGGTGCCGCCCATCCACGACATCACCACCGACTTCACCAACCCGCCGGATCTCACCTACTCGCGGATGCTGCGCGACACCAGCGGCGGCAAGCTGAACAACTGGATGTACGAGGGAGATTCGGTCGCCGCGCAGCAGCGGAAGGCGTATCCCGACATCCAGCCGGTGATGCTGGCGATGAACCCCGACCAGGCCTACCGCGCGGCGATGCGTACCGCGCGCGACATGGGGTGGGAGATCGTGGTGAACGACCCCGCCGGCCGCCGCATCGAGGCGGTGGACGAGACGCGGTGGTTCGGCTTCAAGGACGACGTCTCCATCCGCGTGAAGCCCGCCTCGGGCATCTCGCGCGTGGACATCCGCTCGGTCAGCCGCGTAGGCCGCAGCGACGTGGGCAAGAACGCCGAGCGCATCCGCGCGTACATCGCCCGTCTCAAACAGAACAATCGGCGCGAGGTGGCGGATACGGCGTGAACGGAAGTGCGGGAGTGCGGAAGTGCGGAAGTGCGGAAGTGCGTTGGCTCCGGCGTGATCCACGATCCGCGCATGTGGACGCACTTCCGCACTCACGCACTAACTCCTACCATCGACATTGACGATCAACCACAGAGTGTGATGCACGAGCACTATTACAACGCGCGGGATTTGCCGCGGTTCGGGGAGATCGGGAGGGACGCGCCGGAGCTGGCGGAGAAGTTCTTCGCCTGGTACAACGCGGTCTTCGCCGAGGGCGCGCTGACGGAGCGGGAGAAGAGCCTGATCGCGCTGGCGGTGGCGCACGCGGTGCAGTGCCCGTACTGCATCGACGCGTACAGCTCCGACTGCCTGCAGAAGGGCGCCGACACCGAGCAGATGACCGAGGCGGTGCACGTAGCGGCGGCCATCCGCGGCGGCGCGTCGCTTGTCCACGGCATCCAGATGCGGAACCGGGCGGAGGGATTGGGGATGTAGGAGAGGGGAAAGTCCTAAGTCCTAAGTCCTAAGTGCTGAGTGCTGAGTGCTGAGTGGAAAAGCACGGGATTCCGGACCTGACCGTGCGAAAATGCGACTGAAGAAGTCGCGGCTACAACGGCACGCAGTCCGCCTGCGCGGACTTCATCGGTGCGGGGAGCGGCAGCGGCGCGGGGTCCGCGATGATGGCGCGGGAGCTACCTCTCCCGGTACGGGAGAGGTGGACGCCCTCGGGCGGCCGGAGAGGGCGCGATGCGGCGGCCACGCACGACGTCAGGTCAGGACTTAGGACTTAGGACTTAGCACTCAGCACTCAGCACTCAGCACTCAGCACTCAGCACTCAGCACTCAGCACTCAGCACTCAGCACTCAGCACTCAGCACTCAGCACTATGTCGCTAACCGCCCACCGCGTCCTCCCGACGCTCCACAAACGCCATCTCCCGCTCGCCTCCGCGGCCGAGCAGCGGGCGATGCTGGCGCGCGTGCCCGTGTGCGGGTTCGGCGACGCGCTGGCGGGCGCGGAGATGCTGCCGCTGCGGGCGACGGGGATCGAGATCCTGCAGCTGAACGTGGGCCGCAAGTGCAACCAGACCTGCCGCCACTGCCACGTGGACGCCGGCCCGGACCGCACGGAGATGATGCCCGACGCGGTGGTGGACCGCTGCCTGGAGATCATCGAGAGCACCGACATCCCCACCGTCGACATCACCGGCGGGGCGCCGGAGCTGCACCGCCGCTGGCGCGAGATCGTGGTCCGCGCGCGCGCCGCGGGCAAGCACGTGATGGACCGCTGCAACCTCACCATCACCCTGCTTCCCAACTACGCGTATCTCCCCGCGTTCTTCGCCGAGCACGGGGTGCACGTGGTGGCGTCGCTCCCGCACTACCGCCAGAAGAACACCGACACCCAGCGCGGCGACGGCGTGTTCGAGGAGTCGGTCACCGCGCTGCGGCGGCTGAACGCGCTGGGGTACGGGAAGCCGGGGACGGGGCTGGTGCTGGACCTGGTCACCAACCCCGTGGGCACCTTCCTGCCGGGGAACCAGAAGGCGCTCGAGGCGGAGTGGAAGCGGCAGATGCTGCGGCTGTACGGCGTGGAGTTCAACGCGCTGTACACCATCACCAACATGCCCATCTCCCGGTTCCTGCAGTTCCTGGAAGAGTCCGGCCAGCTCGGCGAGTACATGGAGCGGCTCGCCACCGCCTTCAACCCCGCCGCCGCCGCGGGGGTGATGTGCCGCAACACGCTCTCCGTGGGCTGGGACGGCACGCTCTACGACTGCGACTTCAACCAGATGCTGGAGATGCCGGTGCACCCGCGCGCTCCGCGCACGGTGTTCGACTTCGACGCCGATGCGCTGAACCGCCGCGAGATCGTGCTCGGCCCGCACTGCTTCGGCTGCACCGCCGGCGCCGGCTCCAGCTGCGGCGGCGCCACGGTGTGATCGGGGTGGATGCCGGCTTCGGTGCGGACTCCGGCTCCCTCACCGGCGGCTGAAGCCGCAGCAACAACCACGGGAAGCCTCGCAAACTGCGCGAGGCTGATCCGGTGGCGACCCGGCATCGGACGCACGATCGGCATCACGCAACGACGGCCTCGTGGGTGGTAGACACGATTGATTCCGCGCGCCATACTCTCCGCGTCTCCCCCGCTCCGCATCTCCCCCGATCCCCAACGATCATGCTCCGAACCACGCGCCTGATCGCCGCCGTGCTGCTGCCGCTGGCGATGACGATTGCGTGCGCCACCGTTCCCGCGCGCGCGGCCACCCCCCGCGCCGGCGCCGCGCCCGCGGACACGACGCAGCTTCGCCGCGCGCTGGAGGAGGTGATGCGCGGCTACCCGGGCGTGGCCGGCGTGAGCGTGCTGAACCTGGCGACGGGCGAGCACCTCTCCATCCGTGGTGACGAGACGTTCCCGACGGCGTCGCTGATCAAGGTGGCGGTGCTGGTGACGCTGATGGACGAGGTGAGGCGCGGCAACCTGCGGCTGGAGGAGCGCACGGCGATGATCGCGCGCGACCGGGTGGGCGGCTCGGGCGTGCTGCAGTACGTGCAGTCGGGGCTGCAGCCCACGCTGGGCGACCTGGCGTGGCTGATGATCACCATCTCCGACAACACCGCGACGAACCTGCTGCTCGACAAGCTCAACGTGAAGACGGTGTGGGACAAGATGGACTCGCTGTCGCTGCACCACACCCGCATCCACTCCAAGACCTTTTTGCGCTCCACCTCCATCGCGGTGGACTCGTCGGTGAAGTACGGGCTGGGTGTGACCACGCCGAACGAGACCGCGCGCCTGTTCGAGCTGCTGTACCGCGGCCGCGCGGTGTCGCCCGCGCTGGACTCGGCGGCGGTGGAGATGCTGCGCGGCAACCAGGACGCCACCAAGCTGGCCCGCTGGCTCCCCGACACCATCCCCGTGGCCCACAAGACCGGCGAGGTGGACCAGTCGCGCAACGACTGCGGCATCCTGTACGGGCCCGATGCGCCAGTCGTCGTCTGCGCCATGACGCGCGAGAACCGCGACACCTCGTACGCCCCCGACAACCCCGCCAACCTCCTCCTCGCGCGCATCGGGCTGACGGTGTTCCGACACTACAATCCGTCGGTGCGCATGCCGGATCCGCCGGGGAGATAGTGCGGAAGTGCGTGAGTGCGTGCGTGGGGACAGGTGCTGGTGCGCGGCCGCGGCATCGCGCCCTCTCCGGCCGGCCTAGGCCGTCCACCTCTCCCGTACCGGGAGAGGTAGCTTTCCCGCATCACCGGCACACGAAAGTATTAGTGTGAGCGGAGTTTGCAGGTCGTGCCGATGCTGGACAGCCCCCCTCGCCCGGAACGGGAGAGGGCGAGCGCTCTAAGGCGCGGGGAGAGGGCGGCGCGGATGCCGCGGCGACGCACCTGAGCCGTCCCGCACTTCCGCACTTCCGCACTTCCGCACTTCCGCACTTCCGTTACCCCGTCACCGGGCCCTTGAACACCCGGAACAGCCACCACAGCGCCGGCAGCAGCAGCGCCATCCCGAACGGCGTGGACCACAGCACGAAGCGCAGCGTGGCCTCGTGTGCCGCCGCGCCGTGCACCGTCACGTCCGGGTAGATGATGAACGGGTGCTGCGCGATCCCCCATCCCGCCAGGAGACAGGCCGTCTGCGCGATCGTCGCCGCGCGGGCGAGGCGCGGGCGGCGGCGCCAGAGCGCCCATCCGCTCAGCAGCGCGGCGGCCACGCCGACGGCCAGCACCGGCGCGGCGCGCGCGCTCAGCAGCCCGTGCCACAGGTGCGGCGCCTCGACGGCCAGCAGCGGCAGCATCAGCGCGCTCATCGCCACCACCGCGGTCCCGGCGGCCAGCGCGCGGCGGCGGAAGTCCTCGCGCAGCGCGCCCGCCGTCTCGTTCGCCAGGTACACGGCGGCCAGGTACGCGCACACCGCCAGCGCGAAGCCGCCCATCGCCAGCGACAGCGGCCGCAGCCACGGCGCCACGCCCTCGATCTCCACCTGCCCCCCGGCCACGCGCAGGTTGCCGGCGCTGACCGCGCCCAGGCACATCCCCAGCAGCACGGGGGTGATGACGCTGGCCGCGCCGAACACCGCTCCCCACCGCCGCGCCGCGCGCCCCGGCCGCCCGGGCCTGCGAATGCTCTGCGGCGAGTACGCGCGGAACACGAACGCCGCGCCGCGCAGGATGATTCCCAGCAGCACCAGGTGGAACGGGGCGAAGAGGGCGATGGAGAGCGCCGCGTATGCCGCGGGAAAGCAGGAGAAGAGGAGGACGACCACGAAGATCAGCCACACGTGGTTGGCCTCCCACACCGGGCCCATGGCGTGGGCGATGGCGTCGCGCTGCTCGTCGCGGCGCGGCGCGCGCGCCAGCGCGTCCCATATGCCCCCGCCGAAGTCCGCGCCCGCCAGCACCGCGTAGGCGATCAGCGCCACGAGGGCGAGCCCCGCCGCCAGGTCAGCGGGCATGCGCCACCTCCGCGTCCGCCGCCGGCTTCGTCGCGAAGGCGAGCGGCGCGCCGGTCGCCAATCTCCTCAGCAGGAGCGCCAGCGCCGTCCCCAGCACCAGGTAGAGGAGCGAGAAGCCGAAGAAGGTCGCCGCCACGCCGCCCACCGGCGTCACCCCGTCGCGCGTCAGCATCACCCCGCGGACGATCCACGGCTGGCGGCCGACCTCGGTGACGATCCATCCCGCCTCCAGCGCCACGATCCCCAGCGGCGATCCAGCGACCAGCGCGCGCAGCAGCCAGCGCCCCGGCTCGCACTTCCGCCATCGAACGAACCAGAACCAGATCCCCAGCCCGATCATCGCGAACGCGCTCCCCACCATCACGTCGAACGCGGTGTGGGTGACCAGCACGTTCGGCCACTGCTCGCGCGGGAAGTCGTTCAGCCCCTTCACCTCCCCGTCGAACCGCTCCGTCGCCAGGAAGCTGAGGAGCCTGGGGATCCTGATCGCGCCGCGGACCGTCCGCGCCTCCGCGTCCGGCACCCCGCCGACGATGATGGGCGCGCCGCGCTGCGTCTCGAAGTGCGCCTCGGCGGCGGCGAGCTTGGCGGGCTGGCTGCGGGCAATGTGCTTCGCGCTGATGTCGCCGCTCAGCGGCTGCAGGAGCGCGGCGGCGGTGCCGAGCGCCAGCGCCAGCGTGAGCCCCGCGCGGTGGTAGGCGTCGCGCCGCCCGCGCAGCATCCCCAGCGCGTACACCCCCGCGGCCGCGAAGCCGGTGGCGATGTAGCAGCTGAGCGTGGAGTGCAGCGCCATCTGCGGCCACGCGGGGCTCAGGAACGGCGCCAGCGCGTGCACGTCCACGGCCTGCCCCGCCACGAAGCGCGCGCCCGCCGGCTCCTGCATCCACGCGTTCGCCGCGACCACGAGGATGCCGGAGATCATCCCGCTCACGCCCACGCCCACGCCCGTCCACAGGTGCGCGCGGGGGGAAAGGCGGTCCCAGCCGTAGAGGTAGAGGCCCAGGAAGATGGCCTCGAGGAAGAAGGCGTAGCCCTCCAGCGCGAAGGCGGGGCCCACGATGCCGCCCGCCATCGCCATGAAGCGCGGCCACAGCAGCCCCAGCTCGAACGACAGCGCCGTCCCCGACACCGCGCCGATGGCGAAGGTGAGCGCCGTCGCCTTGGCCCACTTGCGCGCCAGGTCGCGGTACTCGGCGCGGCCGGTGCGCAGCCAGAGCGCCTCGGAGGCCGCCATCAGCGCCGGCATCCCGATCCCCAGCGCCGCGAAGACCATGTGGAACGCGAGCGAGACCTCCATCTGCGCCCGTGCCGCCGCCAGCGTCTCCATCGCCATCTCCCTCGCCCGCGTGAACCTCCGGGACCTGCGCCGTGGCCGCCAATCTCATCCAGAAGCGGAGGACGCGGTGTAGGGCAATCTACCCACGCGGCGGTCCGGCGCACGCTGAACTTCAGGGGATGGGGATCGGGTTGGAAGGAAAAACCTGGATCACACAAAAGCACGGAGACACGGAGTCACCGAGAAAGACACATGGGCCTCAGTGTCTCCGTGTGAAATTCGGTTTCCCCATCCGCCAAGGAAAACGGCACCCTCGCGCGAGAGTGCCGTTGAGACTGGAGATGGGGTCGGGAGATGGAGATCAGGCCGCTTCCGCCGTTCCGCCGAGCGCGCGGTCGATGGCCAGGTTGAACACCTCCAGCGGCTGCGCGCCGGAAACGCCGAACTTTCCCTCGAAGACGGCCAGCGGCACGCCGTTCACGCCGGAGGTGTCGGCCACCTCCTGCGTGGCGTCCACGTCGCCGGCGAAGCGGCCGGACGCCAGCATCTCGCGCACGAGCTCCGCGTCCAGCCCCGCGCGCGAGGCCACGTCCACCAGCACCTCGGGGTCGTTGATGTCGCGCCCCTCGGCGAAGTAGGCGGAGAAGAGCGCGTCGGCCACCTCCCACACGCGGCCGTGCTCCTGTGCCAGCAGCACTACGCGGTGCGCGTCACGGGTGTTGGGGGCGCGCTGGATGGATTCGAAGTCGTAGCGCAGCCCCTCGGGCGCGCCCGCGTTCGCGACGTGCGCGAACATCGGCCGGGCGCGCTCCCATCCGCCGAACTTCTTCTCCACCAGCTCGCTCCAGGCGATCCCCTCGGGCGGCAGGTTGCGCTGCAGCATGTACGGCCGCCACCGCACCGTGGCCTCGACCCCGCGCGCCTCCAGCGCCCGCTTCAGCCGCCGCTCCCCGATCCAGCACCACGGACACGCGATGTCCGCGAACAGGTCGATGATCATCTCCGCTCCCCTGGCTGTCCGGTCGCGCAATCCAGCACGAACCCGGCCACGCTGCCCCGAAACCCGGACGGACGCTCGTTTTTGATTTAGATTGGAGATGACGAAAGGAGGGTCGATGAACACGCGAATCACGATCGAGATCACCCTTGATCTGCATGAACAGATCGAGGCGGCTGCGGCTGCGGATGGAGTCTCGTCCGAAGACTGGATCCGCCACCTGATCGAGCATGACGTCTTCCTTCGCCGCTTCCGCGCCGCCCGCGCGGAAATGCTCCGTATCCTCGACGAACGCGGCATCACGGTGACCGAGGAAGAAGCGCTCGCTCTCCCACGGAAGACTTGACTGCATCGTCATTCTGAAGCTGAGGGCGCGCATGCGTTAGGCCGATGCTGGCGCGCACCCGGCGACGAGCGAGGCCCGGCATCCACGCACGATGCCGGGCCTCGCTCTGCTTGCCGGACCCAGGCTACGGCGCGGTTGGAGCCGCCGTCTTCCGCAGCTCGATGAGGCGGTAGATGGCGTCCAGAGCGGGGTCCTGGCCGGCGAAGTAGGCGCGCGCGGTGAGCTGCACCGGCACCTCGGGGCTGATCTCGCGGCGGCGGTCGCCGGGGGCGCTGAGCTGCCACCGCACCGCCGTCAGCTCGGCCTGCACGCCGCTGTAGGGAAGCGTGACGTTGATCGGATCGCCGTACAGGTTGCAGCACTCGCTGCTCGCCTCGCCCACGAAGAACGGCGATGTCAACCGCTCCAGGTCGGTGACGAAGTTCCCCGCGGCCGAGTACGTGCGCCGCCCCATCAGCACCCACACCTGCCGCCCCGGCACGCGGCTGTACGCCACCAGCGTCCGCAGCAGCTCGGGGTACAGCTGCGTCGTCCCCCCGTTGTTGTGGCGGATGTCGACGATCAGGTTCTTCGCGTGCGTCGTGTCCACCACGCCCCACAAGCGGCGGCCATACTGCGCGATCGTCTCGTCCGGCGCGTCCTTCAGGTTGTTGATCTGCACGAACAGCGCGTCGTGCCCGGGGACGGGCTGGTGCCAGAACACCTTGTCCATGTGGCTCAGGAAGAGCGGCGCGGCGACCCCCGGCGGCGCCACCAGCCGGTCCTGCCGCCCGGCGCGCGCGCTGTCGCGGGTCGGCAGCGTCACCGTCCGCGTCGGCCCTCCCGGCATCTGCACGGTCAGCCGCACCGAGTCGGTCCGCTGCGTGGCGCCGATCCCCTTCAGCCACATGGTCTCCGCGAGGTTCGACACGCCCCACAGGTACTGCATGTCGCCGTCGACGCTCACGCCCTCGCTCATCCGCCGCAGCGCCGTGTCCGCCGGCATGGACCCGAACGCGACGACGCGCGCGCCCTCCAGCGAGCGGTACGCCGAGTCGGCCTCGATGATGAACAGCCCCTCGGGAAAGGCGTAGAGGCGGATGGGGAGATAGTGGTTGTTCCGCTCCGACCAGAGGTCCACGTGGCCCTGGTGCAGCACGGCCAGCATGCGGTTCATCCCCATGAAGATCTCCTCGTCGGAGAGCCGGGGGACGTCGCGCTTCAGCTGCTCGTAGCGGCGCGTGAGCTCGGCGGGGAAGGGGACGTCGCGGTAGTCCGGGTTCACGCGCTTGGTCTCGCCGTACAGCATCTCGATGTCGCGCACCCATCCCTCGTCGCGCGACCAGCCGGTGACGTCGGGGCGGCCGATGAGGCGCAGGAACTCCGGGTCGCCCTTCAGCGCCGCGAAGCGCGAATCGTCGTACAGCGACCCGCGCAGGAACCCGTGCCGCTCCTCGATCATCCATCGCAGCGCGTCCAGCGCCCCGCGGCGGTCGCCTGCGGCCAGCCTGGCGGCGGCCATCCGGTAGCCGTTCCAGTGCTGCAGGTCCCACCCGATCAGCGGCCCCGCCCGCTCGAACGACACCGCGGCCTCGGCGTCGTGGTGAAGGTTCCGCTGCGCGAACCCCAGCAGGTACCAGTTCTCGGGATCGCGCGGATAGTCGCGGGCGAGCCGAAGGAGCAGCGGCTCGGCCTCGGCCCACTTCTGCGCGTTGAACAGCTCCCGCGCCCGCGTCTTGGCCTGGAAGTACGCCACCCCGTCCGCCGGCACCGACAGCAGCGTGAGCGGAGACTCGCCCTTCGCGGGGTCATACGTCTGCGCGCCCGCCGTCCCCGCCAGGAGCAGGGAAATGAGGGAGATGGAGAAGGTCGGCTTCAGCTTCATGTCACCGGGTCGGATGCGAGGAGATTCGACGGGAGGCGATCGGGAGGTGTGTTGGATTTCCAGCACGATGCTGGATTTCTAGCACTCACCCCCTTGCGAGTCAACCGTTCGGTGTGACGGATGCGAGGGTGTGGGACATACTGCATCTTCAGCCGCGAGGTCCACCGACCGTCACGCCTGCGCAGCATCCCGCGCGATGCCACGCAAGCGATTTTATTCCGAGGATGCGCTTGCGTCGAAGGAGTTTGCGCGAGCGAAGAATCAAGCCGACGATGAGCGAACCCCGCCGTGCGCGATCCCAGGCTTCACTTATTTCGCGAACTACCGCCGCTCGAGTGTTTTTTCGGATTGGGCTTTGTCTTCTTTGGCGGATTCCCGCTTCGGGACGGGTTTTCGGTTGATTTCTTCTGGCTAGGTGAATTCCCGCCGCTTCCCCGACCCGATCGATTGTTCAGGCTTGTAGTGCCGACGGCACGATGTTTCAGGCAGTAGAGTCTGCCCGGAAGTGCATTATCGGCACAGCCTGAGGTCGCACATTTCGGCATTGTACCCCCCCTTGCGCGATCGCCGTGGATCACCGCAACACGATTGCGAGCACGACCGACATTCCGCACATCAGCAACGATGCTGCCATCAGAAAACTTTGGGCGCACCTCAGCCAACGGGCCTTTCTCTCCACAGAGGCACGCACTCTCAAGTTGACCTCTCGCCATACACCAAATTGTTCGCCGAATAGACCAGGCATCCGCTCCGGTATCTCTTCGACTGAAAGGCTACAAATATCCAAGACCATGCGCTCTGCCTCTTGCCCAGGCACCGGGTCTTCAATCTCTCGCACACGTAGCGCGAGCACTGCAAGAGCCACCGTGAGCGCGAGCAACAAGGCCACGAGCACGAGAACCCAGCGCTCCAATGCAGGAGATGTCGCCTTCAGATCACGGATGAACGTGAAAATCCCGGCAAGGAAAATTCCGGCGATTGCTACCGTTCCTTGAGCTTTGGTCTCGAGTCCCTTCCACCGTTCAACCAGAAGGTCATACTCAGAGCGATACGATTCCAGCGCTTCCCGGAGGAGCGCGATTCGGAGATCTGCGGCAGGTTCGGGCATTTTGGTCTATCTGCCCCTAACTCTGGTCACAGGGGATGCGGCGGTGCTCCTCGCTGAAGCGCAGCGGGTGCACGGTGTCGGCGGGGATCTTCACCAGCGACTGCGGGAAGGAGGGCTGCAGCGGGCCCGGACAGCCGTCCATCAGCAGCGTGCGGCGGATCACCACGATCAGGCTGTCGTTGCGCACCCCGCTTCCGTCGATGGAGATGCGGTCCAGCGGCGTCATCCGCTTCCCGATCGCCGCGTAGACCAGCATCTCCTTCGCGAAGTCGACGCCGGCGGGCGGGGGCGGCGGGGTGCAGCCGCGCCGCTCGTTGGTCCAGAACGCATCCCATTCCATCCGGCTGTGGAAGACGATGCGGACCGGCGACGAGTAGCACTTCTCCGACCGCACCGGCGGCTGGAAGCGCGCGGAGGCCGCGATCGGCTGCGTTCCCGGCGGCAGCGGCCCGGTATCGGCCTCCCTGTCCCCCTTGCCGCACGCGGCGAGCGTCGCGACGATCGCGGTCAGGAGCGTCGAACGGGTCCCGCGGAAGGTGGGGTGGGTCACGTCGGGCTCCTGTGCGGTGTGTAGGGATGTAGATGTGACGGAGATGCCGGATTGCATCCCCGGGTGCGTAAGTCGAGGCGGCGCGCGGGGTGTCCGCGAGGGGCGTCCGGGCCGTGGCGGCATCGGCTCGTTCTCTTCCCAAAAGTGTGACGTGGGAGCATATTCCACGGGTCCCGACGCGACAAGTGCAGGGCGGAGCACCCATCCGCCAACCCGTTGTTCTTCATCGCGTTACGCAGTCAGCTTCCCGCAGCGTGAATCCCCGGCGCCGATGTCGTTCGTCCATCTCCACTGCCACTCCGAATACTCGCTCCTCGACGGCGCCAACCGCATCGGCGACCTGATCACGAGGGCCAAGGAATTCGAGCAGCCGGCCATCGCCCTGACCGACCACGGCTGCATGTTCGGCGCGTGGATCTTCCAGGAGCAGGCCAAGAAGGCCGGCATCAAGCCCATCGTGGGGATGGAGGCCTACGTGGCCCCCAACAGCCGCCACGACCGCGGCAAGGTGAAGGGCGAGAAGGGCTACTACCACCTCGTGCTGCTGGCGCGCGACTACGAGGGGTACCGGAACCTGTCGAAGCTGACGTCCATCGGCTACACCGAGGGCTTCTACGGCAAGCCGCGCATCGACCGCGAGGTGCTGGCCCGGCACTCCGAGGGGATCATCGTCACCTCCGCCTGCCTGGCCGGCGAGATCGCGCAGCACCTGATGGAGGACCGCTGGGACGCGGCGCGCGAGGCGGTGGCGTGGCACCAGGAGGTGTTCCGCGACCGGTACTACCTGGAGGTGCAGGGGCACGACAGCGAGGGGCAGGAGGAGCTGAACCGCCGCATCTTCAAGCTGGCGGAAGAGATGGGTGTGCCCATGGTGGCCACCAACGACGCGCACTTCCTGCGCGCGCACGACCACCAGGCGCACGACGTCCTCCTCTGCATCGGGCTGGGGAAGGACTTCGCCGACCCCAACCGGATGAAGTACGACGGGCAGCTGTACTTCAAGAACACCGAGGAGATGCGCGGCCGCTTCCCCGGCCGCCCCGACGTGCTGGAGAACACGCTGCGCATCGCCGACGAGTGCAACTGGAGCTACCCCAAGGGCTACCACGTTCCCGCCTTCCCCACGCAGGAGGAAGGGTACGCGACGGAGGACGAGATGCTCCGCGCCTGGGTGTGGACCGGCGCAGTCGCCCACTACGCGCCGAAGGACACGCCGGCGGACGCGGACCCCAGGACGGTGCTGCCGCAGGACGTGGTGGACCGGGTCGAGTACGAGCTGGACGTCATCACCAAGCTCGGCTATTCGGGCTACTTCCTGATCACCGCCGACTTCATCCGCTGGGCGCGCCAGCACGACATCCCCGTGGGCCCCGGCCGCGGCTCGGCGGCGGGCTCGATCGTGGCGTTCTGCATGGGGATCACGGACTGCTGCCCCATCAAGTTCGATCTGCTGTTCGAGCGCTTCCTGAACCCCGAGCGCGTGTCGATGCCCGACATCGACGTGGACTTCTGCTTCGAGCGCCGCGGCGAGGTGATCGAGTACGTGCGCGAGAAGTACGGGCGCGACGCGGTGGGCCAGATCATCACCTTCGGGACGATGAAGAGCCGCGCGGTGGTGAAGGACGTGGGCCGCACCCTGGGCTTCCTCCCGGCGGAGACCGACCGGCTCGCGAAGCTGATCCCCAACGCCCCCAACTTCTCGCTCACCGTGGCCGAGGCGCGCGAGAAGATCCCCGAGGTGAAGGAGCTGTACGAGAAGGACGAGCGCTACCGCCAGCTCCTCGACCACTCCGTCACCCTCGAGGGCCTCGCCCGCCACTCCTCGGTGCACGCGGCGGGCGTGGTGATCGCGCCGGGGCCGCTGGACGAGTACGTGCCCATCTGCACCCAGAGCACCAAGGGCTCGGGCGGCAACGGCGAGTCCATCATCGTCACCCAGTACGACATGACCTGCCTGGAAAAGGCGGGGATGTTGAAGATGGACTTCCTGGGGCTGAAGACGCTGACGGTGATCTACGACGCCGTGGTGGCCATCCGCGCCCGCCACGGCGCGCTCCGCCACCCGGCGACGGGGGAGACGTACGACCGGCCGGAAGACATTCCGCTGGACGACCCCGAGGTGTACGCCATGCTGGCGCGCGGCGGCACCGCCGGCGTGTTCCAGTTCGAAAGCCAGCTGGCGACCGAGAAGCTGCGGCAGATGAAGGCCGACCGCTTCGACGACCTGGTGGCCGCCAACGCGCTTCTCCGCCCCGGCCCGCTGGACATGGGGATGGACATGGTGTACATCCGCCGCAAGCTGGGGCAGGAGGCGGTGAAGTACCCGTTCCCCGAGCTGGAGCAGGTGCTGGAGCCCACCTACGGCGTGATCGTGTACCAGGAGCAGGTGATGCGCATCGCGCAGATCCTCTCCGGCTTCTCGCTGGCCGAGGCCGACGTGCTCCGCAAGGCGGTGGGAAAGAAGGACGCCGAGCTGATCGCCAAGGAGCTCGGCAAGTTCGTGGAGAAGGCCGTCGCGAAAGGGCATGATCGCCACGCAATACAAGATCTCTCGGACCAGATCGAAGCCTTTGGTAGGTATGGCTTTAACAAGTCACATAGCGCCGCTTATTCGCTGGTCGCCTACCAGACGGCGTGGCTGAAGTGCCACTACCCGGCCGAGTTCATGGCGGCCCTGATGTCGTCCGTGGTGGACAAGACCGACGACGTGGTGGCGTACATCGCGCACTGCCGCGAGATGCACCGCTACCTCCCGCGCATCCCGCGCGAGGGGATCGAGGTGCTGGCGCCGCATGTGAACGAATCCAACTGGAAGTTCACCGTGGTGGGCCCCGGCGTGGGGCAGATCCGCTTCGGGCTGGGCGCCATCCGCGGCGTGGGCGAGGGCGCGGTGCGCTCCATCCTGGCCGCGCGCGAGGCCGAGGGGCACTTCAAGAGCCTGTTCGACTTCCTCGTCCGCATCGACCTGCGGCTGTGCAACAAGCGCGTGCTCGAGGCGCTGATCTGCGCCGGCGCGGCCGACGGCTTCGACGACGGGAGCGGGCGCAGCCAGCTGCTGGCCGGGCTGGACGCGGCGTTCAACAACGCGCAGGCGGTGCAGAAGGAGCGCGACAGCGCGCAGGACTCGCTCTTCGGCGACTTCGGCGGCGCGGGCGGCACCGCGCTGGTGCAGGCGCCGCCACTGCCGAAGGTGGAGAAGTGGACCGAGAGCGAGCGGCTGACGCGCGAGAAGGAGATCCTGGGCTTCTTCATCTCCGGCCACCCGCTGAACCGCTTCCGCGAGGACGTGGCGCTGTTCGAGGGACACACCAACACCGTCACGCTCAAGTCCAAGCGCGACCAGAAGGTGGAGCTGGCCTGCGTGGTCACCGAGGCGGCGCGGCAGATCAGCAAGAAGGACGGGAGCGAGTGGGGGCGCGTGACCGTGGAGGACTTCCACGGCACGGCCACGATCCTGGCCTTCGGCGACAGCTGGGCGAAGTACAAGGAGGTGCTGAAGCAGGACGCGGCCGTGGTCGTCCGCGGCGCGGTCAGCAGCCGCGAGCGCGACGAGGAGGACCCGCCGATGTTCCTGGACAGCGCCATTCCGCTGGAGCGCGTGCGCGAGAGCGGCGAGGTAGGGGTGGTGATCGAGCTCGGCTCCGCCGGCCCCGACGCGAAGGCGATCGACGGCGCGAAGAGCCTCCTGGCGGCGTACGCGGGCGAGGGCCCCGTCTTCGTGCTGTGGAAGAACGGCGGGGGCGAGGGCGAGGCGCCGCGGCTGAAGTCGAAGTCGCTGAAGGTGGCCCCGCGCGACGAGCTTCTGACTGCGCTGCGCGACGCGCTGGGCGACGACCGCGTGCGCCTGCACCGCGATCCGCCCGCGCTGGGCTCCGTCCCCCAGCGCGACGAGCCGTGGCGCAACCGCCGCCAGAAGGCCGGCGCCGGCGCGGAGGAATAGTCCCCGAATCCGCGGATCGGTAGCCCGAACCGCTGTCTCTGGTGTATCTTACCTGATCCCCCCATATCTTCTGGGGGGATTCGGCTGCGCGGAGGGCTCGTTTGCTCCACCGCGATTTCGACGGGTCGTGTGCTTCGCGCGCTGGCGCGGGGCCTTTGGGGATACGGATTTGGCTACGGTCGCACACCTGGATTTCGAGCGCGCCATCGCGGAGGTCGAGGAGCAGATCGACTCGCTCCGCGGGCTGGCGCGCGAGCGCGGGCTGGACGTGAGCACCGAGCTGCGCTCGCTGGAGCGCAAGCTGCACGGGCTGAAGCAGGACACCTTCCGCAACCTCTCGCCCATCGAGCGGGTGCAGGTCGCCCGCCATCCGCGCCGGCCGTACACGCTGGACTACGTGGAGATGATCTTCACGGACTGGGTGGAGCTGCACGGCGACCGCCAGTTCCGCGACGACGCCAGCATCGTGGCCGGCTGGGCGCGCCTGGGCGGCGAGACGGTGATGCTGATCGGGCAGCAGAAGGGCCGCGACATGAAGGAGAACCTGCGGCGCAACTTCGGGATGCCGCACCCCGAGGGCTACCGCAAGGCGCTGCGGTTCATGAAATTGGCTGAGAAGTTCGGCCGTCCCGTGGTCACCCTCATCGACACTCCGGGGGCGTATCCCGGCATCGGCGCCGAGGAGCGCGGGCAGGCCGAGGCCATCGCCCGCAACCTGCGCGAGATGTCGGCGCTGAAGGTGCCCACCGTGGCCGTCGTCATCGGCGAGGGCGGGTCGGGGGGCGCGCTGGCCATCGGCGTGGCGGACCGCGTGCTGATGCTGGAGAACAGCGTGTACTCGGTCATCAGCCCCGAGGGGTGCGCCGCCATCCTGTGGAAGGACGGCGCCCAGCGCGACAAGGCCGCCAGGGCCATGAAGATGACGGCCGAGGACCTGAGCGAGCTGGCCGTCATCGACGACATCATCCCCGAGCCCGCGGGCGGGGCGCATTCGGACTGGGAGGCCACCGGCGCGCGGCTGAAGGAGGTGCTGCAGAAGCACCTGGCCGAGCTGGGGGCGATGGAGACGGACGCGCTGCTGCAGGCGCGGCTGGACAAGTTCATGGGGATGGGGCAGTGGCGAACCGGCCGCTGACCCTCCCGTTCCCGATAGATCGTTCCAACTGACCGTTCCCGCGGCCCGGCCGCGAGGACATAGATGAGGAGGGAGCGGTGAGCCTCGAGCTTCCCGTGATCCAGCCTCTTTCATCCCCCGACGCGGAGACCGGCTTCCTGGTGGAAGTGGGCTTCAAGGGGATGCGAAAGGCTTTCTTCACGTCGCCCGACGTGACTTTGCGCGCGAACGAGTGGGTGCTGGTGGAGGTGGAGCGCGGCCGCGACGTGGGCCGCGTGAAGAGCGTGGGCGGGGTGGCGCGCAAGAAGTGCGGCAGCGCCCCCGGCGACGTCACCCCCATCCTGCGCCGCGCCGACGACGCGGAGGTGCACCAGCTGTACGCCCTGCGCGCCGACGAGGAGCGCGTGCGCCGCCGCACGCGCGAGCTGGTGGAGCAGCACGGGCTGAAGATGAAGGTCAGCGACGCCGAGTGGCAGTGGGACCGCAACAAGCTGGTCATCTACTTCACCGCCGAGCGCCGCGTGGACTTTCGCCAGCTGGTGCGCGACCTGGCGCGCACCTTCCGCACCCGCATCGAGCTGAAGCAGATCGGCGTCCGCGACGAAGCCGCGCAGCTGGGCGGGGTGGGCCGCTGCGGCCGCCAGCTCTGCTGCGCCACCTGGCTGCGCGAGATCAAGCCCATCTCTCTGCAACTCGCAAAAGATCAGAATCTTTCCCTCAATCCGCAGCAGATCTCCGGCACCTGCGGCCGGCTGATGTGCTGCCTGACGTACGAGCACGACGCCTATCTCGCGGCGCGCAAGCGCTTCCCGCGCGAGGGGAAGACGCTGCGCACCGTGGTGGGCGCGGAAAAGGTCGTGGCGATCGACATCTTCCGGAACCTGGTGACGCTGCAGGACGAGAACCGCCAGCGCCGCGTGATCCCGCTCGACCAGCTGAAGGCCGAGACCGTCGCCGTGCCTGCCGGCGAGCGCCCGGCCGCCGCGCCGCCCGCGCCCGAGGCGCGTCCCGATCTCCCCACGCCGCAGTCGCCGCAGCGGCCGCCGCGCCGCCCGCGCCGCGCCCCGGAGCGGAGGCCGGAATGAGCCGCCGGTTCTACCTCACCACGGCCATCGACTACGCGAACGGCGACCCGCATCAGGGGCACGCGTACGAGAAGATCGGCGCCGACGCCATCGCCCGGTACCACCGGCTGCGCGGCGACGAGGTGCGGTTCTGCATGGGGATGGACGAGCACGGGCAGAAGGTGGCCCAGGCGGCGGCCGCGAACGGGATCCCGCCGCAGGAGCAGGTGGACCGCATCGCCGCGCGCTTCGAGGCGATGTGGAGCAAGCTGGAGATCAGCAACGACCGCTGGATCCGCACCACGCAGCCGCACCACAGGGCCGGCGTGAAGGCGCTGATCGAGCGCATCCACCAGCGCAGCCCCGACGACTTCTACGAGCAGACGTACGAGGGGTGGTACTGCGTGGGGTGCGAGCTGTTCAAGCGCGAGGGCGAGATCGTGGACGGGCGCTGCGTCCTCCATCCCACCCGCGAGCTGCAGTGGACGGAGGAGCGCAACTGGTTCTTCCGTTTGACGAAGTACCAGGATTTCCTGCGGAAGCACTTCGAGACGCATCCGGACTTCCTGCGCCCCGAATCGCGCCGCAACGAGATGCTGGCGCTGCTGGATTCGGGGCTGGAAGACATCTCCATCACCCGCGCGCGGCTCTCGTGGGCCATCCCCTTCCCCGTCGCCTCGGCCAGCGGCGAGACGCAGGGGACGTGGGTGTGGTTCGACGCGCTGCCGAACTACCTGACCGACACCGGCTTTCCCGACGGCGACTGGGAGGCGTGGTGGCCGGCGCAGCTGCACGTCGTCGGCAAGGACATCGTGCGGCTGCACGCCGTCATCTGGCCGGCGATGCTCCAGGCGGCGGGGCTGCCGCTCCCGGAGCACGTGTGGGGGCACGGCTTCGTGCTGCTGGGCGGCGAGCGCTTCAGCAAGTCCAGCGGCGTGGGGCTGGACCTGAACGAGGCGATCGACCGCTACGGCCCCGATGCGTTCCGCTACTTCCTGCTGCGCGAGGTGCCGTGGGACAGCGACGGCAACTTCAGCTGGGAGCGCTTCGCCGAGCGCTACACCGCCGAGCTGGCGAACGGCGTGGGGAACCTGGCCAGCCGCACGCTGTCGATGGTGGCCAGGTACCGCGACGGGGAGACCCCCGTGGTCGACGTCCGCGCCGACGCCGCGGTGGACGAGGCGCTGGCGGCGTACCGCGCGGAGATGGACGCGCTCCTGCTGCACCGCGCCACCGAGGCGGCGATGGGGCTGGTGCGCCACGCCAACGCCTTCGTGGCCGAGACGCAGCCGTGGGCCATGGCGAAGGAGCCCGGCCGCGCGGGCGAGCTGGACGCCACGCTGAACGCCATGGTGCGCTATGTGGCGCTCGTCTCCGTGCTCCTCTTCCCCTTCATGCCGGAGAAGATGGGCCAGCTCTGGCGCCGCGTGGCCGGCGAGCGCCCCATGCCGCTGATCGACGAGCTGCCGCTGGTGGACGTCTCCGGCTGGCGCGTGACCGCCGGCGACCCGCTCTTCCCCCGCCCGGAGCCGGCCAGGGCAATGGCGTGAGCGGCTTGCGCTGAAAGTGAGTGGAAGGTACAATGTGCCTCCCTCACTTTCGAGCCGAGCCATGTACTCCTTCGTCGCGGCAACGCGCCCACGGTCCGTGCAGGCGAAAAAGACCCTGCACTACAAGAACGAGATCGTCCGTGCCTTCCAGCGGTACGTCCCCACCCCCAGGCAGCTGGACGGGCCGCTGTACGGCGTGGTGTACTATTTCCACAACGTTCCCACCGACACGGACGCCGACAACATCAGCAAGCCGGTATGGGACTCGCTGGAGGGGATGGCGTTCGCGAACGACCGCCACGTGAAGCTGCGGGTCGCGGGGATCCACGACCTGTCGCAGGCGGGACTCGAGCGGCTCGACCTGAGCGGGGTGCCGGAAGACCTCGCGCGTGACCTGGACGAGCTCGTCGGCTCGGAGGATCATATCCTCTACGTCGAGGTAGGAAGGCTTCACGAGTCGATGTACCGCTTCAGCTGCGAGGTTTAGCCAGCCCATGCAGATCCGTAGCGACATCATGAGGCGGCACCTGGAACAGGCCGCGATCGAGCAACTCACCGCCGAGTACCTGGACAAGGGGTACGCGGTCGTTCCCGCGCCCGAGAACGGCGGCGGCGACGCCGACCTGGTGATGCGGCGCGGCGATGAGAGCATCTACTTCGAGCTCAGCTCGCAGCCGCCGTCGCCGGAACGGCGCGCGCGGCTTTCGCGGGTGCACCGGCACGTGCGGTCGCGGAAGAATGCCCGGCTGCAACTGGTGATCGTGCGCAGTCCGGAGCCACCCGAGATCGGTGTCGAGGAGTTCGAGAGCCGGCTCCTGCGCCTGTGCGCCGAGCGTGCCGACGTTCTGGGTTTCGCGGCCACCGGCTACTCCGCGCACCCGAAGCGCCTGACGGACGTTCGCTTCGACGCAATCAAGGTCAAACGCGACGGAATCGGCGTCGAGGGCATGGCGGCTGGACAGTTCGAGCTGGTGTGCGAAGGTTCGTGCGCGTTCACGGACTGGTTCACCCTGCATTTCCACCTCACGCTCGATCACGATCTGGAGATCGCGTCCGTCGAATCGCTGTCGGCCGACGTGTCGGGGTATGTGGACGCCGGATAGGCATCGTTGCCGATCGGGCAGGAGAGACGAAGGGGATCGGCGGGGGTGCCGGTCCCCTTCGCGCTTCCTCCAGCATCGTTGGATCTCACGCGGAGACGCGGAGGTGCACGTCGAGCCACCTCCGCGTCTCCGCGTCTCCGCGTGAGCTACTTGCCGGGCCGGAGGTCGCGACGCACTTTGGCGGCCCGGCGGACGCAGAGGAATGGAGCGTAAACAGTTGCAGGCACTGATCATCATCGGGCACGGGTCGCACCTGAACGGGGACTCGAGCGCGCCCGTCTACCGGCACGCGGAGGCAATCCGGCGCGCGGGCGTGTTCGGCGAGGTGCGCGAGTGCTTCTGGAAGGAAGAGCCGTCCATGCGCGAGGTGTTCGACCTCGTGGAGGCGGACGACGTCTACGTGGTGCCGCTCTTCATCTCCGAAGGCTACTTCACCGAGGAGGTGATCCCGCGCGAGCTGGGGCTGGCCGGCCCCGCGCCGTCGGTCACCGCCAAGCTGGGGAAGACGATCCGCTACTGCGGTCCCGTCGGCACGCATCCGTCGATGTCGGCGATGATCCTGCGCCGCGCGGAGGAGACGGCCGGACTGTCGCACGACGAGGCGCGGCGCGCGGGGCTCGTCATCATCGGCCACGGCACGGAGCGGAACAGCAACTCCAGCGAGGTCATCTACCGCGTCACCCGCGAGGCCGCGGCGGCGGGCGTGTTCGGCCACGTGCGCGCCGGCTTCCTGGACCAGGAGCCCGCGGTCGGCCAGGTGCTGGGGGAGATGGAGGAGCGCCGCATCGTCCTCGTCCCCTTCTTCGTGGCCGAGGGGTGGCACACGCAGGAGACCATCCCCGACGACCTGGGGATCAACCGCCCGGCCGTGAGCGCCGTGACGGAGCGCGACGGGCGGACGATCTGGTACGCGCCGCCGGTGGGCACCTTCCCCGAGATCGCGCGCATCATCCTGCAGCGGGCGCGCGAGGCCGGTGCCGACGTGCCGGACGAGGTGGAGATCGCGGAGCGGGCCGGTGTCTGACCGCCCCGAGGTCCGCGGCGAGCACGCCCCCGGTGGGGTGGCGGAGGCGCGCCGCGCGCTGGCCGCGTGGGTGGACGAGGCCCGCGAGGCGGGCCGCGTCTTCCTGCAGGCGCGGCTCCGGGCGACGGCGGAGGGACGCTACGAGATCCGCCATCGCCGCGACGCGCACCGCTCGCTGCAGTCGCTGGAGTGGGTGTCGGGCGACCCGTTCTTCGCGCGCGAGATCGCGCAGACCACCAACCGCGGCGAGCACCGGCCGCTGAAGACGGCGCCCAACCTGAAGCAGGGATGGGCGCTGGTCGATCTCGACGCGCGCGGGCTGTGGACGGCGCTCGACTACCTGTATCCCGCCTGCGCCGTGCACTGGCACGCGGGGCGGATGGGAACGCTGCGGGTGACGCACTGGCGCGAGACGGCGGCGCGCCAGAGCGGCATCTACTCGTCCGTGAAGCTGCTGCCGGACGACGCGGTGCGGCGGACGGCGCGCGCCTGCTGCGCCGATGCCGTGTGCCTGCGCCGCGTGGCGTGGGACGTCGACGAGATGACGTTTCTCGACCCGATCGACGAGGGGCCGGTGGATGGCGACGCGGCGGTGCCGTGCCCGGAGGCGTGCTCGATGTTCGTCTCCCTCGCGCGCCAGGTGCTGAAGATCGAGCGCGCGCCCCGCGCCGAGGTCCCCGGCATCGGCGCGGTGAACGGCGAGGAGCTGGCGCAGATGCGCGCGCTGGTCACCGCCGCCGCTGCGGAGTCGCTGGGCGAGGCGCGCGAGGGGGATTTCGACGACCCGGCGAACTCGCGGCGCATCCGCTACCTGGCCGCGCGGCTGGAGGAGATGCGGCCGGAGGGTGGCGATTCCCGCGATGGAGGACGATCGGGCGAGTGACCGGAACTCGTTTCCGCGCAAGAAGAAGAGGGCCTCGCAGCAGCGGGGCCCTCTTTCGTTTGCGCGGTCGATGTCAGCGCCGGATCACGCGGTCCGGGCCGCCTCCATGGGCGCGGGCGGTTCCGCGTGGACGGGCACCGCGGGCGCGGGCGTCTCGATCACATTGCTGGCGACGGCGTACGGATCGGGGCCGGTGCCGGCCAGCGTGGCGTGCGCGGGCGGCGCGGAGATGGTGTTCGCGGGCGCGGCCAGCTCCTCGCCGATGCCGCTCACCGCGCGCTTGAACTCGCGGATCCCCTTGCCCAGCGACGCAGCGGCGTCGGGCAGGCGCTTGGGGCCGAAGAAGAGCAGGATGACGGCGAGAATCAGCAGCGTCTCGCCGAAGCCGAGTCCGAACGGCACGATGACCTCCATCTCAGAGTGCGGGGCCGTTTCGCGGCGCGCACGCTCCGCGCCACGATCGCCCCGAATGTCGCATCTGCAAGCTGTCTACACGATTACATGCACCACTACGAATCCGCCCGGACAGTGCTGCTCACATCCACCCCTCTTACGTCATCCTGAGCCGAACACCGCGCTTCGCGCGACCACAGAGGATGAAAGGAGATTGGTCGTGAGCGCTGATGCCACAGAATGAGCGGATCAGCCTCGCGCAGTTTGCGAGGCTTCCCGTAGTTGTTGCTGCGACTTCAGTCGCCGGTGACCGGCTGCGCGCGGAACTTTCTATTCAGGCCG
>Ga0326721_10000095_pt1 | contig 53246 bp, 47 predicted proteins | sample SGPome_FD_203951 | JGI IMG/M metagenome (GOLD analysis project Ga0326721, IMG submission 203951) | Soil microbial communities from Southern Great Plains, Lamont, Oklahoma, United States - SGP_1_2016 | ecosystem: Engineered > Artificial ecosystem > Soil microcosm > Unclassified | place: USA...
GGGGTTTTGATTTCGATGCTTGGTGGGGTCGGGCGGTTGTGCGGTGGGGGGGGGGGGCGCTCGCCCCGCCCCACTTCTCATATCGGACCTGGCGATCACCTGTGCACCCAAACGCACAGAGAGACGTCATCCTGAGGCCGCCCACGCTGTCATTTCCCTCGCATGAGCGGTTGCAGGCCGAAGGATCCATGGGTGAGGTCGCACGTGCGCTGCCGGATTGCACGACGATCCCGAATTCGGTATCACGTCTCAATCGGGCGGGTGGTGCGGCTCCGGTCAGCCAACCCGGGCGACCGGCCGCTACTCGTCGAGCGTGTCGAGCGGGGCGGTGGAGGGGCGCACCAGGCGCGGCGGGGTCACCGGGAGCTTGGGCGGATGCGGGCGCTGCGGCTGGCGCGGCTGCCCGGCCGGCGTGTTCACCGTGGGCGGCGGCCCGGCCGGCGTGGCGGGGACCGGCTCCCCGGCGGGAACCGGCGTGGCGCCCGGTGGCTGGTTCGGCACGTGGGGATGCTCCGTCGTGGGGTGCTGCAGCGGGAACGAGCGGTCGTAGCGCTTCTGCACGCTGTCGGCGATCTCGCGCCATACGGTGGCCATGTACTCGGTGTTGCGCTGGTGCACGGTCACGAAGCGCCGCAGGTCCGCCTCGCTGACGCGGTGCTTCTTCAGCGCCGCCTCCCGCAGGCGGTCGCCGTTGGGCACGGTGTCGGGAACGGAGCGCAGGTCCGCGTTCGCCTGCACGAACTTCGTGCGGGAGATGGCGGTCGGCGCCTGCTTCTTTCCCGTGCACGCCGCCAGCGCGACGCAGAGCGCCGTGCCCGCCACGATCATCCCCCGCATCTGCTTCTCCCGTAACAAATTGGCATCTCCCCGGGCATCACCGCGCCGCCGGTCGGCGGAGGACGGTCCATTCCCCCGGCGCGGGTGAGGCTACCGGCGCTCCGGAGGCGTGTCAACCCGCGCGTTGCGCCCTTCCGGCGCCGTGCGTAGCTTCGTCCCCTTCACCCCGCGGCGCCCGAAAAGGTTTCCTCCACCGCATTAAACCGCATGCCACCACGCACTTTCCCCCGCGCCGCGGCGCTCGCGCTGGCGCTGCTGCCCGCGCTCGCCGCCGCGCAGCAGGTGCCCTCGCCCGCGCAGGTGCTGGGCTACGACCTGGGCGAGCGCTTCACCCCGTACGCCGGGGTGCAGCAGTACGCCAGGGCGCTGGCCGCCGCCGCGCCCGACCGCGTGCGCTACCTCGCGTACGGGCAGACCTACGAGGGGCGCGAGCTCTTCCAGCTGGTCATCGCCCGGCCCGACGTTCTCGCCCGGCTGGACCAGGTGCTCGCGGCCAACGCGGAGCTCACGCGGCCCGAGACGAGCGCCCAGCGCGCGCAGCAGGTCGCATCCTCCAACCCCGCCGTGGTCTACTTCAGCTACGGCGTGCACGGCAACGAGAGCTCGTCCAGCGAGGCGGCGCTGTGGACCGCGTACGACCTGGCCCGCGGCGCCTCCGAGGTGCGCGGCGTGCTGGACTCGTTGGTGGTGGTCATCGACCCCGTGACCAACCCCGACGGGCGCGACCGCTACGTGAACTGGTACCGCGGCGTGCGCGGGGCGCGGCCCAACCCCGATCCGCAGGCGCGCGAGCACCGCGAGCCGTGGCCCGGCGGGCGCTACAACCACTACCTGTTCGACCTGAACCGCGACTGGAGCTGGGCCACGCAGGCCGAGACCCGCGCGCGGCTGGCCACCTGGTGGCGGTGGAACCCGCAGGTGCACGTGGACTTCCACGAGATGTTCTTCAACTCCAGCTACTTCTTCTTTCCGGCCACCGCGCCGGTGAACCCCATCTACCCGCCGTACATCCTGCAGTGGGGGAAGCGCTTCGGCGACGCCAACGCGCGGGCGTTCGACCAGCACGGGTGGGACTACTACACGGGCGAGGAGTTCGACCTGTTCTATCCCGGCTACGGCGACAGCTGGCCCAGCCTGACCGGGGCGATCGGGATGACGTACGAGCAGGCCGGCCACGGCGCCGCCGGCCAGGCGGTGGAGCGGGAAGATGGAGATACGCTGACGCTGAAGGAGCGCGCGCTGCACCACTGGACCAGCGGCGAGGCCACGCTGCGCGCCGCGATGGCGGGGAAGACGCAGCTGCTGGCCGACTACGCCAGCGCCGCGCGGACGGCGGGCGTGAACGAGCAGGACTTCCTGCTGGTGCCGGGGACGGACCCCTCGCGCATCCAGGCCCTGGTCGACCACCTGCGGCGCCAGGGGATCGAGGTGGAGCGCGCCACCGCCGGCTTCGGCGCGCGGGCCACGCCGCTGGCGGGCTTCACCGCGCGCGGCCAGTTCCCCGCGGGCACCTACCGCGTCCGCGCGCGGCAGCGGATGGGCCGTCTCGCCGTCACCCTGCTGCAGCAGGAAACGCCGCTGCGCGCCAACTTCTCGTACGACATCAGCGCCTGGTCGCTCCCCTACGCCTACGGCGTGTCGGCGTACCGGGCCGCCGCGGCGCCGGGCGGGAGCTGGGCCTCCGTCCCCGCGCCGTCGGAGGGGACCGCGGCCACGCAGGCGCCCGCGCCGGCCTACGGCTACCTGGTGGCCCCGGGCGAGGCGGGGAGCGCCGCGGTGATGCGCTTCCTGGACGTGGGCGGCCGCGCGCGCGTGCTCACCAAGCCCGCGACCTTCGGCGGGCGGCGCTGGCCGGCGGGCACGTGGTTCATTCCCGCGCGGGGGAACGACTCGCTGCAGGCGCGGGCCACGCGCGCCGGGCTGGGCGGGCTGGTCGCCGTCGCCTCCACCGGCCACAGCGAGGAGGGGATCGACCTGGGGAGCGAGAACGTGCTGAACGTGAAGCGCCCGCGCGTGGCCGTGCTTTCCGGCGACGGCGTGGACCCCGGCTCGTTCGGCGCGTTCTGGTTCATGCTCGACCAGCAGCTGGGGATGCGCTTCGACGCCATCGACGGCGCCGACCTGGGGCGCGCGGACCTGACGCGGTACGACGTGATCGTCATCCCCGACGCCGCGCCGCGCGCCATCCGCGGGGCGGACGACGCGCTGAAGCAGTTCATGCAGCGCGGCGGCCGCCTGATCGCCGTGGCCGGCGGCGCGGAAGCCGCGGCGGGGCTGGCGGAGATCAAGGTGCGCGAGCCGGCCAAGGACAGCTCCAGCGCGCGGTCGCGCTTCCTGGCCGGGCGCGAGGAGCGCGAGCGGCAGGAGTGGAGGCAGGAGGTCCCCGGCGCCATCTTCTCCGTCACCCTGGACCCCGCGCACCCGCTGGCCTTCGGCGCGGGGCTGGACGACCGCCCCGGGCAGACCTTCGTGCTGCACATGGGGACGACCGTGTTCGAGCCGGGCGAGGGGATCGAGACGGTGGCCTACTTCGGACAGGCGCCGCAGCGCCTCTCGGGCGTCATCTCGCCCGAGAACGTGCGGCGGCTGGGGCAGGGAGGATGGCTGGTGACCAGGCAGATGGGGCGCGGGAGCATCATCCTCTTCGCCGACGACCCGCTCTTCCGCCTCTTCTGGCGCTCCGCCCAGCCGCTCCTGCTGAACGCGATCCTGCTCGGGCCCTGATCGACCGCGGCACCGAAACGAGCGCCCCGCCGGCCCAGTTCCGGCGGGGCGCTCGTCTTCTACCCAATCGGGGAATTCAGTTCGCGCATCCCTGGCCGCATCGACCCGGCCGTCGTCCCGAGTCGTCCCCGCGCTAACGCGCGTTCAGGGAGGATGAAAGGATGCGCCCTGGCCGCCGACGAGCCGAACAGCCTCGCGCAGTTTGCGAGGCTTTCCGTGGTTGTTGATGCGACGCTGCGACTGATTCAGTCGCCGGTGAGGAGGGCCGGTTCGCGCACCCGATCGTCTCCCTTGACGCGGCGGACGTCCGCAACGCTCTCTTGTATCCGCGCTTCACGCCGGTCGGGCGGTCCCCATCATCGGATCACCATTGCCGCGGGAGAGGTCGATGCTGAAGCGGGCTTTCGATGCGGCGCTCGCCATTTCCCCCGCCGCCAAACGGGCGATGATCGGCCTGCTGTACCGCATCCTGTCGCGCGTGGACCGTGACGCCGACATGGTGTTCATGAACTACGGCTTCGCGGTGCCGGGGACGAACGGCGGCGGGCTGGCGCTGCGCGACGAGGACGAGGCCGACCGCTACTGCATCCAGCTCTACCATCACCTGGCGGGGGAGATCGAGCTGGTGGGGAAGGACGTGCTGGAGGTGGGCTCGGGGCGGGGCGGCGGCGCGTCGTACATCGCCCGCTACCTGGGGCCGCGCTCGTACGTGGGGGTGGACCGCTGTGCCGCCGCGGTGGAGTTCTGCGCGCGCCACCACGCCGTCCCCCGCCTCGCCTTCCGCGCGGGCGATGCCGAGGCGCTCCCGTTCCCCGACGCCAGCTTCGACGTGGTGCTGAACGTGGAGTCGTCGCACGGCTACGGCTCGATGGAGCGCTTCCTGGGCGAAGTGCGGCGGGTGCTGCGCCCCCGCGGGCACTTCCTCTACACCGACCACCGCGGCCCGCACCAGCTGGACGAGTGGCGCGCGCAGATCCGCGGCTCGGGGCTGGACGTGCTGCGGGAGACGGAGATCACCCCCAACGTGCTGGAGGCGCTGGACCGCGACGACGACCGCAAGCGCCGCCTGATCGAGCAGAAGTGCCCCCGCTGGTTCCGCGACTCGTTCCACGAGTTCGCGGCGATGAAGGGCTCGGCGGCCTACGCGCGCTTCCGCACCGGCCGCACGCGCTACCTCAGCTTCGTTCTCCGCAAGCCGGACGGCGGAGCGGGAGATGGAACCGCATCCGGCTGAGCCCCGGATTCCGCGAAGAAATAGAGAGGCTGATGCCATGAGCACCGGTTGGGGACTTGCCCCGCTCACCCGGGCCGACGTCGAGCAGCTGTACGAGCCGGAGATGGAGGAGGCGCAGGACGCGCTGAACGAGTGCCTTCTCCTGCTTCACGAGCTGTTCGCGCGGTACACCGGGGTGCGCTTCAACACCCAGTTCCAGGATGAGGAGGAGGCCCTGCGCTCGCTGCACGACTCCCTGGCTCCCCTGCGTGACGTGCATCCGTTCTGGCCGCGGATGGCGCAGGACATCGACGCATACTGGCGGCTGCGCGCCGGGTGGAGAAGGAGGGTTCCACACCGTTCCTGCGACACGGCGCGCAGCAGGCCGCCGACGAGCTGCTCGAGCAGTGGACGCTGCTGACCAGCTATCCGGGGATGGTGCGCGCGACCGGGGCCCTGGTGCAGCCGGAATACAGGCCCGCCGCAACCGCGCGCCAGTAGAGCGCGCTGCCGGGCCATCCTTCCGAGAGCCCCCGCCGCGAACCGGGCGGCGGGGGCTTCGTTCATGGTGGCGATCAGAAGCAGCGGCACGCGCCGGTGCGCGGATCCCAGCTGGAGTGGGCCTTGCCGGTCGAGGTGCAGTAGGCGGTGCACTCCTCGGCGGTGTCGGTGATGATGGCCCTGGCCGAGCGCGGATGCGCGGTCGCCGTCGCGGCGCCGAACCCGAGCGCCGTGCAGACGCCCACGCCGAACAGCACGTTCCGGATGCGAGCGGACCTGGTCATGGTGCCTCCCTCCTCGGGGTGAAGCGCGCCGCCCGCCTCTCGGGCGGCGCCCGGCGACGTCAGCGCCTCACAGCTTCTGGCAGGTGCAGCAGTGCGACGCGGTGTCGCAGACGGGGATCAGGCCGTTGGACAGCCGGTTGCAGATCTTGCGGCAGTCCGACGTCGAGTTGCACGAGCCCTGCGCGGTGGGGTCGGCGCACGCCTGCATGGGTGCGGTGTCCGCCAGCGCCGCGCGGGCGCCGAACGCGAGCGAGGCCGCCGTCAGCGCGGCCATGGCGAGATTACGGAACACGCCGGATGTCGTTCGCATCGCACTCCTCCATTCGGTCGGTGGATACTGGGCGAGCGGCGGAACGCGATGCATCCGCGTCGAGCCTGCGCGTCTTTTGCGTCCTGGCGGGTATCACTCTACATCGGGAGATCCCCGCGAGCAAGCCGATCGCCGGTTCTGATCAGGCAATCGACTTCCGATCAGGCAATCGGCTGTGCACTCCTCGACCGGGCGAACGGCGGGGCATCACACGGAGGGAACGGAGGAAACGGAGGGTGGCAGTTCTCCGGTGAGACTCCTTCCATTCTCCTTTCGTCCACGAACCATCGCTCCGCGCCGGGTGCCCGCGCATTCGGCGGGGAAACTGACGATTTGGCAAGCTTTTCCGGGCACGAAAGTTTCCCTTCCCCCGGGCAGCGACGCCCGGCCGCGCTCGCCCATGCGGCGGCGCGGAACGCGGAACCCCGCGGTTCCGCCCGGTATCCGGGCGCAAGGTAGATCCCGAGAATTCAATCACTTACGGAGACCCGATGATCAATCCCGATCGTCTGACTGTCAAATCGGCCGAATCGCTGCAGGACGCGATGAGCCGCGCCCAGCGCGCCGGCAACCCGCAGATCGAGGATCTGCATCTTCTCCAGTCGCTGCTGGAGCAGGAGGAGGGGATCATCGTTCCCATCCTGCAGAAGGTGGGCGTGAACGTCACCCGGCTGCGCAGCGAGGCCGACGCGGCCGCCGCGCGGCTGCCGAAGCAGAGCGGGGCCACGCCGCACATCTCGCGCGAGCTGAACGCGGTGCTGGACCAGGCCGAGAAGGACGCGCGCGAGCTGAAGGACGAGTATGTGTCCACCGAGCACTTCCTGCTGGGGCTGGCCGAGAAGGGGTTCAGCGCGGCCGGGCTGCTGAAGGCGCAGGGCGCCAGCCGCAAGACGCTGCTCGAGGCGCTGGAGCAGGTGCGCGGCCCGCACACCGTGACCGACCAGAACCCCGAGGAGAAGTTCCAGGCGCTGCAGCGCTTCTCCACCGACCTCACCGAGCGCGCGCGCCGCGGCAAGCTGGACCCGGTCATCGGCCGCGACGAGGAGATCCGCCGCGTCATCCAGGTGCTGTCGCGCCGCACCAAGAACAACCCGGTGCTGATCGGCGAGCCGGGGGTGGGGAAGACGGCCATCGTGGAGGGGCTGGCCCAGCGCATCGTGAACGGCGACGTCCCCGAGGGGCTGCGCGACAAGACGCTCATCTCCCTCGACATCACCGCCATGCTGGCGGGCGCCAAGTACCGCGGCGAGTTCGAGGAGCGCCTGAAGGCGGTGCTGAAGGAGCTCACCAGCAGCAACGGGCAGTTCATCGTGTTCATCGACGAGCTGCACACCATCGTGGGCGCCGGGAAGACCGAGGGCTCGCCCGACGCGGGGAACATGCTGAAGCCGGCGCTGGCCCGCGGCGAGCTGCGGGTGGTGGGGGCGACGACGCTGGACGAGTACCGCGAGAACATCGAGAAGGACGCCGCGCTGGAGCGCCGCTTCCAGCCCGTGTTCGTGGGCGAGCCCAGCGTGGAAGACACCATCGCCATCCTGCGCGGGCTGAAGGAGCGCTACGAGGTGCACCACGGCGTGCGCATCACCGACAACGCCATCGTGGCCGCCGCCACCCTCTCCAACCGCTACATCGGCGACCGCTTCCTTCCCGACAAGGCCATCGACCTGATCGACGAGTCGGCCAGCAAGCTGCGCATCGAGATCGACAGCATGCCGCAGGAGATCGACGAGGTGGAGCGCCGCATCATGCAGCTCGAGATCGAGCGGCAGGCGCTGGGACGCGAGCAGGACGCCGAGTCCAGGGAGCGGCTGCAGCGGCTGGAGGAGGAGCTGGCCAACCTGCGCGAGAAGAGCAGCGGGATGAAGGCGCAGTGGCAGAGCGAGAAGCAGGCGATCCAGGAGATCCGCGGGAAGAAGGAGCGCCTGGACGAGCTGAAGGTGGAGCTGGACCGCGCCCAGCGCACGGGTGACCTGGAGCGCGCCGCGCAGATCCAGTACGGCGAGATCCCCGCGCTGCAGAAGGAGATCGCCGGCAGCGACCAGCACCTGGCCGAGCTGCAGGCGCGCAGCAAGTTCCTGAAGGAGGAGGTCGACGCCGACGACATCGCCGAGGTGGTGGCGCGGTGGACGGGGATCCCCGTCTCGCGGATGCTGCAGAGCGACCGCGAGCGGCTGGCGCACCTGGACCGGCACCTGAACGAGCGGGTGATCGGGCAGCCGGAGGCGACGGAGGCCGTGGCCAACGCCGTGCGCCGCTCGCGCGCGGGGATGCAGGACCCCAACCGCCCCATCGGCTCGTTCATCTTCCTGGGCCCCACGGGCGTGGGAAAGACCGAGACGGCGCGGGCGCTGGCCGAGTTCCTCTTCGACAGCGACGAGGCCATGGTGCGCATCGACATGTCGGAGTACATGGAGAAGCACGCCGTGAGCCGGCTGATCGGCGCGCCGCCGGGGTACGTGGGCTACGAGGAGGGCGGCCAGCTGACCGAGGCGGTGCGCCGGCGCCCCTACAGCGTGATCCTGTTCGACGAGATCGAGAAGGCGCACCCCGACGTGTTCAACGTGCTGCTGCAGATCCTGGACGATGGGCGGGTGACCGACAGCCAGGGGCGCGCGGTGAACTTCCGCAACACGGTCATCATCATGACCAGCAACATCGGCGGCTCCATGATCCTGGAGTACGCCGAGCGGATGGGCGAGCCCGGCGTGCGAGAGGAGGTGGAGGCCCTGGTGCTGGGGGAGATGCGGCGCCACTTCCGCCCCGAGTTCCTGAACCGGGTGGACGAGGTCATCGTGTTCAAGCCGCTGGACCGCGAGGAGCTGAAGCGGATCGTGGAGCTGCAGCTGAAGCGGCTGGAGACGCTGCTCTCCGAGCGGAAGATGTCGCTGCGCCTGACCGACGCGGCCAAGGCGCTGATCGCGGAGGAGGGGTACGACCCGGCCTACGGCGCCCGCCCGCTGAAGCGCTCCATCCAGCGGCTGGTGCAGAACCCGCTGGCGGTCCGCGTGCTGGAGGGCGAGTTCGAGGACGGCGACACCATCGTGGTGGACCGCGAGCCCGGCTCCATGCAGCTCTCCTTCCGCGCCGACAACCCCGCCGCCGCCCCCGCCGAGGAGGCGGAGGTGCCGGCGGGCGTGTGAGGGTGGGAGACGAGAAGTTCAGGGGCAACCGTATCGACGAGAGCCGCCCCCGTGCCGCGAGGCACGGGAGCGGCTCTTCGGTTGCGGCACGGGAGAAAGGTTGTACGGCAGCCGATTGTGGGACCGGCGGTCAGTAGTGATAGCGGGCCTGGAGGAAATCGATGCGGTCGCGACTCACGAGATAAACCAGCCGGTGCTCCTGGGAGAGCCGGCGCGACCATGTGCAGGGCGCCAGGTACTTCAGCGGCTCGGGCTTCCCGATCCCGGAGAACGGATCCCGCAGCACTGCCTCCACAAGATCGAGGCAGCGTAGCGCGAGCTTGCGATCCGTTTCCACCCAGAACCGCAGGTCCTCGCGGAACTCTGGCTGGAAAACGGCTTCTCGTTTCGTTCTCTGGTCAGCCCCGCTGCTCAAGACCAAGTTCCGCGCGGAGGTCGTCGAGGTGCTGTGGGGTCTCGGTCCGTGCGCGAGCGCGCTGGAGTGCCGTGAGGAGCCGCTCCGCATTCCGCGGAGAGCGCAGCAGGTGAGCCGTCTCGAGGAGACTCTCCAGCTCATCCGCGGCGATCAGCGCAACGTCTTCCGCACCGCGGCGCCGAATCAGCACGATTTCGCGGTCCTCGACGGTGGAATCGAGGAGCTTCGCGAGGTTCGCGCGTGCAGCTGTGTAGGTGATTTCGATCGCCATCGCGGCTCCTGAGTAGTTGTACAGAAGTACAGTACAGGAAGCTGCGTGAGGAGTCAAGGCGATGAAACCCGACGCGGGGTTCACCTGCATTGGGCGCGCGGCTGGAGCGATGCGTGGCGGGATGCTGCGCGCTGGAAGGCCACGAAGACACGGGAGGACGAACGACGCGGGCCGGGAGGTGATCCGTGCCCTCCAGCGGCGCCCACGATCAACCCCGTGGCTTGCGTCCACGGACGGAGATCATCGGCGGCTGGGAGAGATCCAGCGTACCCGCTTGCACGTTGTCGAGGTGCCGCTCGATTTCGTCGTCGGTTGCAATGCCGTGGGTCACCAGATCGTTCCGGATCATCCCGATCGTGGCGATCTCCAGTGGGATGCATTCCGGGAAGGCGATGGGGAAATAAGCCTCGGCGGCCATGTCCAGCATGCCGGCCTCACGAAACATCCGGGGCAGCTTCCGGCCGAAGGACAGGTCCGCTCCCCGGCCGGACAACAGGGTCCTGAATCCCACCCTGATCCGGTTGGCCAGCTCCTGTTCGGGGCCGTAGACATCGATGCAGCTCAAGGGCTGCAGTGCCGGATCGGCGTCCTCGACCACCAGCCAGCCGCCCGGCTTCAGCGCGGAGATCATGTTCCGGAACGCGCGCTCCCGCTCGGGGACGTGGACCAGGACAAGGCGAGCGTGAACCAGATCGAACGATTCACCGGGCGGGGGATCGAGGGCCACGTCGTGATTGCGTATTTCCACGTTGCCGGCCGCCGCCTCCTTGGTCCAGGTGGGGTCGATATCGGTCGCCAAAACGTATCCGGTATCTCCGACCCGCTCCGCGATGGCTTGGACCAGGGTGGGTCCTCCCGCACCCACTTCCCAGCAGCGCCACCCGCGAGCCATGCCGCAAGCATCGAACTGCCGGAGCGTGCCCGGATCGAAGAGCGCCGACAGTGCGGCGAAGCGCTGCGCTGCTTCCGTCTTGCGGTTTACCAGCAGGTAGTCCGTATCGGACATCCATTCCTCGATCGATGCGCATTTGCCTTCCTGACCGCGGAGCCCGGCTCGGAACAGAGTCTCGGATGGCTCGGCGTCGCGTTCACGCACCTGGTATGGCGCCAGGGCGGCTGCCGCACCAAGGCCAGAGCCGGTGCACCGGCTCCGGCCTGGTGCGGTGGAGATCGCACACGGCGCGTCGCTGCTGCTCGGTAAGGACCGCTTCCACGGCTTTCGCCGCGCGGAAGTGGTTCGCCCGCGCTTCGGGTCCCGAGGGTGCAACCGTGCCGCGCTTGAACGTCGTGCCCAGCACGCTCGTCGACATCACCATTCCGGTTTGCGTCAGCCTTGCGTTCTCGGCACTCCACCGCTGCTGGATGGAGTCCAGCGCGACCACCTGCTCGGAGGTGAGCGAGAGTCGCGCACGCTCTCCGATCAATGCGAGAATCGGCGGGGGCAGGGCTTCTCGCTGCTCGCGGCTCTCGCCCGTGGCCGGCGAAGGCGAAACTTCGGCAGGCGGAGCTGCCTGATGCTTGCATCCCCCGGCGAATGCGAGTAGAGCAAGGAGAATGGTGCCTGTGCGCATGACACTATCCTTGTACGGGACGCCTGACGGCACAAGGGTCAGGGGTGCAGGGCCGGTGCGCAAGCATTTCGTCGGCGAAAGCATGGACGGCCCCGCAGGCGAGCCGTTCAGCTTGACACCGCGAGTGCGCGGCGCCAACATTCGCGGACCGCCAACACACGCCGAATTCCCTTGCCACACCCGGAGGTCCGCTTGCGCTCCTGGCGAATCCGTTTGCTCGCTTTCGCGCTGCTCGCCGGCGCCGCCGCCTGCGGGGGCACCGGCCGCATGGCCGCGCCCTCGGGCATGGCGCCCGCCGCCGCGCCGGCGCAGGTCGTCGAGCAGTTCATGCGGCTGGCCGGCGCCAACGACTACACGCGCATGGGCTACCTCTTCGGCACGCGCGAGGGGGCCATCACCACCCGCGACCCGGAGCAGCAGGTGGAGCGCCGGATGTACGCCATCGCCAACATCCTCAAGAACGAGCGCTTCGTGATCCGCGGCGAGCAGCCGATCCCCGGCCGCGGCCCCGACGCCGAGCAGCTCACCGTGCAGCTGACGCAGAACGGACGCACCGTCGACGTGCCGTTCGTCGTAGTCCGCACCGCCGCGGGCGGATGGCTGGTGGAGCAGGTCGACCTCGAGGCGGTCACGAAGTCGCAGTAGGGATTTCGTAAGATGGAGAACGATGGGCGCCGCACGGCGAGTGGTCGTGCGGCGCCCATCTGCGTTCGCGGAATGCCTTCAGTGCCCCGCCGCCAGCTCCAGCAATTCCACCAGCACGCCGCCCGTCGACTTCGGGTGTATGAACGCCACCATGTGGCCCGCCGCGCCCGGACGCGGCTGCTCGTCGATGAGCTGCGCGCCCTGCGCACGGTAGCGGTCCAGCTCTTCTTGCACGCTGGGGACGCGGTAGCACAGATGGTGCATCCCCGGCCCGCGCTTCGCGAGGAACTTGGCCACGCCCGAATCCTCGCGGGTGGGGGCGAGCAGCTCCAGACGGCCGTCGCCGGTGCCCAGGAACACCACCTCGACGCCCTGCTGCTCCACGACCTCGCGGCCGTACCCCTTGCCCCCCGTGATAGATTCGAACAGGGGAAGCGATTCGTCCAGCGAGCGCACCGCGATTCCAACGTGGTCCAGCGGCCGGGCGTCCATCCGGTCTTCTCCGTGCAGGTGGTGGCGGGGTAGAGAGATACACGTGGCCGGACAAGCTAGCCCGCGACGGGCGGCGCGGCCACCACAGAAGAGGAAAGAGCCAATGGCCGACAGCGCGAACGTGGTCGAAGTGACCGACCAGAACTTCCAGGACATCACCGGCAGCTCGAACCTGAGCATGGTCGACTTCTGGGCCGTGTGGTGCGGGCCCTGCCGCGCCGTTGCGCCCATCGTGGAGCAGCTGGCCGACGAGTACAGCGGGCAGGTGACCGTGGGAAAGATGGACGTGGACAACAACCCGCGGGTGCCGGCGCAGTTCAACGTCCGCTCCATTCCCACCATCCTGTTCTTCAAGGACGGGAACGTGGTGGACCAGGTCATCGGCGCGGTGCCCCGCCCGGTGCTGGAGAACAAGATCAGGCAGCACCTGAACGGCGCCGCGGCGTAGCCGTTCCGGATGCACGGGCGGGCCGGGAGCATGCCTCCCGGCCCGCCGCATTTTGCGGGAACGTCCGTTGTCCTGCACGCCCGCGGATTCGCCGCCCGCGGGATGCGTGTTGCGGCGCAAGCACTTGCGCGCGGGCACGTTAGTTGTACCCGCGGTCTGCGTTTCCGTCTCCACTCCCCCGAACCGCGCGCGCCGGCCCACCCACGGGATGAGCTACCAGTTTCCGTTCGACACCGCGTTCCTTCCGCGCACCAAGCTCTCGTACGTCAACCTCCCCGGCATCCTGAGCGACGGGAAGCGCGACCGGTCCGGCCGCGTTTCCGGCTATGTCTCCATCCAGCTGGGCGAGCGCTGCTTCCTGGTGTTCATGCGCAACGGCGAGCCGTTCCACTCGGCGCGCCTGCAGCCCGGCTCGCGCGGCCCGGCGGCGCTGAGCGAGGTGCTGCGGCTGGTGGGAACCGAGATCGAGCGCGGCGAGGGCGGGCAGATCGGCTACTTCGGCACTGGCGAGGCGCAGCTGCAGGCCATGCTCGCCACGCTGCTGCAGGAGCCGGTCGTGTTCGCCGATCCGCTGGACCCGTCGCGCCCGGAGATGCTCTTCCCGTTCCTGCGCGAGCGCCGGTTCAGCGGGGTCATCGAGCTGGTGGACGGGTGCCGCTTCCACTACGTGCACTTCGAGGACGGCGCCTACCGCGCGGGGTGGTTCAGCGACCGCGACCCGTCGGTCCCCGCCGCCGAGTTCCTGCGCACGGTGTTCACCACGGCCGGGCCGGGGCTGCGCTGCACGCTCTACCCCGCGTTCGCGGAGATGCCGGTGCAGGCGGGGCCGGGGTTCGTGGACCTCTACCGCCGCATCATCGGCGGGGTGATGCGCGAGCTGTCGCAGGCCACCGGGCGCGACACGGCCATGGGAATCGTGCGCCGGGCGCAGCAGGTGGCCGCCGCGGCGCACCCGTGCGTGGGCGCCTTCAACGTGACCGACGAAGGGCGCATCTCCGGCGACCCGGTGGACTCGCCGGCGGGGCTCACCGACGGCGTGGCGGCGTGGGTCACCGAGGTGCTGATCACCGCGTCGGACCACCACGGCGTGGACCCCGCGGCGATCGTGGAGCGCACCGCCCGCGACAGCCGCTTCGTGCTGGCCGAGCACGGCTTCTTCACCCGCCTCCCCTGGGCGCTGGCGCTCTGACCCGCCGCGCCCCAATCTCTCCCTCCTGACGGACCGGCGGCTCGATTCCCCGACGCTGGCGCGCGCCCTGCACGCCGGCCGGATGGCGTTGCCGGGAGCCGAAGGGCCGCCGGAGGGCCGCCGGAGGGCGAATGAATTCGCGGCAACAACGGCCCGAAGTCCGCCTTCGCGGACTCGCGGGCGGGCATGGGTGCGTCAAAAGGGAATCTGGAACTCGGACAATCTCGACCGACGCCCGCGGACGTCGTTCCGAGCCGAACAGCCTCACGCAGTTTGCGGGGCTTCCCGTAGTTGTTGCTGCGGCTTCAGCCGCCGGTGATGAAGCCGGATCGGCTCACAAATGGGGATGAAGATGGGGGAGAGGGCGTGAGCGATCGGGAGATGCCCGTAGGGCTGTACGTGGTGAGCACGCCGATCGGCAACCTGGGCGACATCACCCTGCGCGCCGCCGAGGTGCTGCGCGCGGCGGACGTGGTGCTGGCCGAGGATACGCGCCGCACTTCCATCCTCCTGCGCCACCTGGACATCCACACGCGCCTGGTTTCCGCGCACGAGCACAACGAGGCGGCGCGCGCGGGCACCGTTGTCGCCATGCTGCGCGAGGGGAAGCGCGTGGCGCTGGTCAGCGACGCGGGGACGCCGCTCCTCTCCGACCCCGGCGCGCGCATCGTCCGCGAGGTGGTGGACGCGGGCTTCCCCGTCGTTCCCATCCCCGGCGCGTCGGCGCTGCTGGCGGCGCTGGTGGCGTCGGGGATCGAGGCCGACACCTTCGCCTTCCTCGGCTTTCCGCCGCGCAAGGGGCCCGAGCGCGCGGAGCTGCTGGAGGAGGTCGCGTCCAGTCCGCGCGCGTCGGTGCTCTACGAATCTCCCAACCGCGTGGCGAAGCTGCTGGAGGACCTGGCCGGGTCGTGCGGCCCGGCGCGGCGAGTGGCCGTCGCCCGCGAGCTGACCAAGCTGCACGAGGAGATGGTGCGCGGCACGCTGGCCGAGGCCGCCGCGCACTTCGCCGCGGGCGAGGTGCTGGGCGAGATCGTGGTGGTGGTCGCCGGCCGCCCCCGCGACGAGCAGGCCGAGGACGAGGTCGATGCGCTGGCCGCGCGCTCCATCGCCGAGGCGCTGCTGGCGCAGGGGCAGCCGCCCAGCGCGGTGGCGAAGGAGCTGCGCCGCCGCCTGGGGATCGCGCGCAACGACGCCTACCGCATCGCCCAGGAAGCCGCGGGGTAAGATTGACAAATTTTTCAACAAGTGGTATCTCACGTTCATAGTAAGTGCGCTTCCCTGGAAACACATAGGTGATCATGGAGATTCGCGTTTCAGGAGAAAGTTGGAACATAGACATCGCAAATGTTCTCGCAGCGCGACCTCCACGCATCCGTCTAGTACTTAGTGGTCCCATAAAAGCAGATGTTCTCGACGTCATGGTGTTGTATACGGCGCTGTCGGGGTTTGCGGATATTGTTGAGGTAGAGCGATTGCCGGATTCGCGGTTCTACGTCGCAGAGCGATCCTACACTGAGTCAGCATTCAACCCGTTATTTATTCGTGGTGAGGATCGTGTTGCCGAGGTTTCCTTCGCCGCTCCCCACTACGTGACACGGGGCGTGATCTGTACGGCTGCCGAGGCAGTCCTTTCGGCGAGCTTTGATACCTTTAGAGCTAATGTCGCCAAGCTCCTCCGCCATGCTGAGATTCCCATTCCTGAGAACTTGCTCGGCTTGGTAACTCGTCTCGCGTTTGAGACAGTTCTCAATGCGGAGGAGCATGGGTCAGCCCGCGTCGGACCGGCAGCTATCCGACCATTGGTTCCGCGTTTACTTGGAATAGTCCATCATAAGAGCACCCTATCTTACTTAAGTGGTAACGTCGCAAGATACGTAGAGAAATATCTTAACCACTTCTCGCGACCAGAAGGCGGATGGTTGGAAGTGGTCGTGGCGGACGGTGGAATGGGCGTCGCATACCCTGGCTACTTTGTGGTCTCGGCTCGGAATGGCGTAGGCGAAAATTTGTATGTTCAGCCCTATTCATTCGAAAGAATGCGTCTTGAGAAGGCATTGCAGCGAGGCGCCTCCACAAAAGGAAAATGGGGGCGTCAGATCAGCACACAAACGCGGCCGGGCATGGGAATGGAGATCATCCGACAGCAGTTTGGGGAGGCCCGTGCCTTTGCGAATCTCCGCTCTGGTCGAGCACGCGTGCAATCGATGTACTCCGACACGCTCGGTAGTGAACATTGGGATTCTTCGCCTAAATATTTAGTTAGTAACGAACCGGACGTGTGCTACTACGGCACTGCTTGGCAGCTGTTAATTCCTATCACGACACGCTACGAGCTCTCCCTATGACCGATACACTGCAACTCCCCGCGTGGTACTACTGCAGAGCCCGACCGGGTTTTGGCGTTCGGACGTTTCGAAGAGATCTGCCGTTTTCACCCGATGATTTTACGTGCTCTTTGATTGATCTTTGGTACACCGCAGAGGTGGTCAGCGACTCCCCGGCAAAGCTGCTTCTTGATCTTCCGTACGAAGTATTAGATGTGGATTTGCTAGTGCTTCGTGGACCGGTTCCAACGCACGTAGAGTTAGAAGGCGGCATTCTAAGCGAATACCTGAATCAGAGGACGAGTCGTAAAATCGGGCTTGCGGTACTTGAATTTGCGCGAAGTGAAGGCAGGCCGCTTCCGCCCCGATTAGACATCTTAGTCGAACCCGAGAAGGACGTCCCGGCCGACGTGCTGCGCACGTTGCGGGAAGTAGAACTTCGCGCGCAACTAGACTGGACCGGAGCTATTGTTTCTCCCCCGAATGCGCATTTTGAGCTACCCGCAGGTACTCATGCTAATACCTTCATCCGTGTTGCCGACTGTTTAAATGAAACCGCTGCAATAGCGCGGATCGCCGATTGGCTCACTCATGAGCTAACCGAGAACACCGTTATCATTGGCGATACTTGGACGATTATGCCGCTCCTCCAAGAACTCGCCTTCAGAGGGGAAGCGCTGAATGGCAAGAGGCCTCACATCCTAGCTTTTCAGTCCTACCCGTTTGTGTCGCATGTCGAACAACTGCTCGCGCGTGTGCCCCCAACAATCTCGAGTGAGACTGATGCAACTGTGCTGTTCATTATGAGCGTCGTTTCGACTGGATCACTGGCGAAAGGATTTCAAGAATTCGCTCCGCGAATTCTCGGTCGGCGTGCCAGAGTTCTCCCGGTCGCGCTGGTGGATACCCGTGAAGAATCGGAGCCGACATCCCTCGTTCATTTCCCCAACGTCGTTCGTTTTAATGTGCCGCGCGGTGAATTATGCGAGTTTTGCAGAGATACTGCGAAGCGTCCCATTGTGAGAATACATCCACGAACATACTCTCCCGTGATCGAAGGGACGATCCAGCCACAGATGCTTCGGCCTGAATATGCGTTGGCTCACCGCCGTTTTTGGGAGGTCGCGAGTGAACAGGAGGCTATTCAGGTTCATAAAGACGATGACTCCACAGGGGAACGTCGCCACCTGCCCGTGGCAATTGATGTCGCACGCCTTCTAAAAGACCGTGATTTCCGGCGCTCAATGATTTCGAAGTTGCGGACGCACAGTCCTCTATGCGATCTAATCGTTGTTCCGGAGCACCCGTCAACCCCGGCATTGTTGGATTTGGCCGAAATCGCCTACCACAAGCCGAGCGTTGTTAAACTACCTCGCCCGAGAATCTCGGCGGAATCGAACGACGACTATCTCGTGTACGCGAACCGTGCGCATACCGAATTAGAGGAGAAACTGGCCGGTGTCGAACACATACTGATATTAGACGATGTTGTTATTCATGGTCGGAGTATACGTGCGATCCATCGACTACTTCAGGATACCATCACAAAAATGAAAGCCGCGCGTCCGCTCGACGAGTATCAAATTCATGCATTCGTCATCGTTGGCAGACCCCCCACCGCAACGCGCTGGGACCGGTTGCTAGCATCTCTTAGACAAACAGATGAAGGTGTACATCTTGGTGCCGGGGAAGTGGTCTACCTATCAGATGATCCTCACCGATGCCCATGGTGTGAAGAGCTTTCAATCCTTCGTCGTGTCGTCAGTGAGCTTTCGGACGATTCAGCAAGGAAAAGGTTAATGCGCTTGGTTCCGCTAGATGCATTTCAACTCGAATCCGTACTCAGCCTCGTCCAAACTAGAATCGGTATACTTCAGCCGTTGCAGCATGAGGCAGAGAGTGGCCTTTCGTCCTCACTCTTCCTGTGTGGCTCAGATGGCTCTATTACGTCCAGGGAGGCTGAATGTCTGTCGCCGCACAGCCTATTTGGAGAGCGGCTGAAGGAACCTGCTGCATATGCTGCTGTTGCGACAGCCCTACAAGAAATTAGAGTGACACGGGCAAAGGAATTCGGTGCGAACTACGCTTGGCAAGTACCTAAAATTCTCACAGCCTATCACGACCCGCTGCTTAGTGCTTCTTTTCTCCGAGCTACATTTTCGGAGGAGATCGCTCTAAGCGAGAGCGGTCGCGAATTTGATGACGCACTCGCTGAAATCAGTTTCTCTTCAACGCATTCTGATTTTCGTCAGAGCCCTGTCCTTGTCGCGGAACTGCAGTGGGCGCTTGTCACGGAAAAGCTCCCGCCGGCGTTCTCGGAACGAGTACAAGAGCGGATACAGCCCGTGATTGATCAAATCGGTGACCCCCTGCGTTCGATGCTCGCCGTCGTGCGCGAGATCTATGCGCCTGGGTTTCACACGAAGGAAGCCTGACCTATCGGCTGGCGCAGGGGCAGCCGCCCAGCGCGGTGGCGAAGGAGCTGCGCCGCCGCCTGGGGATCGCGCGCAACGACGCCTACCGCATCGCCCAGGAAGCCGCGGGGGAGGGAGGATGAGCATGCTGGACCAGCTCCGCCGCCCCTCGAACGGCGATTCGCCCGGATGGCTGGAGATGCGGCTGGACAGGGCCGACAAGCTGATCGACCTCGCCTGGCCGGTGGCGGCGCTCTGGGGCACGGTGCGCGTGATCTCGTTCATCTGGATCGCCCGCTTCAGCGACGACGAGGAGCTCGCCTGGCTCCTCGATCCCCTCCTCATCCTCCTGCTGGCGTACGGGCTGTACCGCCGGAGCCGCGTCTGCGCGGTGCTGCTCCTCGTCTACGTGGTGGTGGAGCTCTGGGTGGCCTATCACACGCGCCCCGTCGCCTCCGGCGTGGGGCCGGCGCTGCTGCTGGGCGTCGCCTTCGTGGCGGGGATCCGCGGCACCTTCGCCTATCACCGCGAGCAGGCGGAGGCGCCGCGGCCGTAGCGGATCGGATTCGCGGCTCCGGATCGATCTCCATCTCCCCTCCCTTTCGTCTCCCGTTCGGCTTGACGCGGTTCCGCGCGGGTGCCACGATGCAGCCCGAGAGCTGTCTCCCATCACCCGCAGCCGAACGAGCCATGACCGACACCGCCGCCGCCCCGTCCGCGCGTCCCCTCGCGTTCAACGACCTGGAGCCCGAGCTGGCGAACACCCGCCGCGCGCTGGAGCAGGTTCCCGACGAGCACTGGGACTGGAAGCCGCACGAGAAGTCGATGACCCTGGGCCGCATCGCCTCGCACATCGCCGAGCTGCCGCACCTGGCCATCATCGCGCTGACGCGCGACGAGTTCGACGTGGCGGACCCCCGCGACGCGCCCAAGCCCACGAACCGCGAGGAGCTGCTGCGCGCCTTCGACCAGGCCGCCGCGTCGCTGGTGGCCACGGTGAACGCCGTGCCCGCCGAGGGGTGGAAGCAGACCTGGTCGCTGAAGGCGCAGGGCCGCACCTTCCTGACCATGACGCGCGCCGCGGCGCTCCGCGCCATGGGGATCAGCCACTCGATCCACCACCGCGGCCAGCTCACCGTCTACCTGCGCCTCCTCGACGTCCCCGTCCCCGGCCTCTACGGCCCCTCGGCCGACGAGAAGTTCGGCTGATCGTCCCCGCGCGGCGGGGCATCGGCCGCCAGCAAACGACAGGGGGACACGGAGATCCAAATCTCCGTGTCCCCCCCGCGCCGTTTTCGTGAAGCGCCGGGTCTCTCACCCGGTCACGGCCGCGCGGTGCCGCTCCCGCTCTTCGAGCTGTCGCTTCCGCCGGAGCGGCCGCCGCGGGCACCGCTGCCGGAGCGCGAGCCGGACGGCGTGCCGTGGGCGCCGGCCTTCGGCTCGCCCGAGGCGGCGGACGCGGCGCTGTCCGCCTTCGTCCCCTGCCCCTGAGCCGCGGCGCCGCGCGCTCCGCCGCCGTTCGTCATTCCCGCGTCGCCGTACGCCTGGCCCGACGAGCGGCCCTGGATGTCGCGGAAGTGCACCGGCGTTCCCTCGCGCACGTGGTGCGACAGGAACTGCGCGTCCCAGTTGGTCAGCCGCACGCAGCCGGACGAGGTCGCGTAGCCGATCGTCTCCGGCTTGTTGGTGCCGTGGATGCCGTAATGCGGCGCCGACAGGGCCATCCACACCGCGCCCACGCGGTTGTTGGGCCCGCCGGGAACCATCGCCTCGTGCGCCGTGTCGGAGGCCGTGGCGATCAGCTCCGGCTGGTAGTGCCATGCCGGGTTCTGGGTCACGCTGGTCACGCGGAAGCTGCCGCTGGGCGACGGGTCGTACGTTGCCCCCAGCGTGCTGGGGAAGTGGTAGAGGATCTTCCCGCTCGCGTCCTGCGCCTGCACGTAGCTGCCGCGGCCCGACACGATGATCTGCGCCACCTGCCCGCCGCCGCCCGCGCCCGCGTCGCGCACCAGCGGCGCGTTCACCGCCTGCCCCGCCTGCAGGTGGTCCAGGTCCACACCCGGGTTCAGCCGCTTCAGCAGGTCGGGCGCGGCGTGGAACATCTCCCCCAGCTTCTCGGTGAGGTTGTTGTAGCACGAGCACTCGAGCTTGGCTTGCGCCTGCACGTTCTCGGGGATGGTGATGAACGGCCCCTTCACGTCGTCCGCGGTCAGCCGGTGCTGGACCACGAGGTCCTTCGGCGAGCCGGCCGCGCGGGCGAGCGCCTGGAAGGTGGCGCTGTCCACCCGCGCCGTGGGGGGAAGGCCGTGCGACTGCTGGAAGAAGTACACGGCCTTGGCGGTGTTCTTCCCGTAGTGCCCGTCCATCTCGCCGGGAGAGAAGAGCGCGCGGTCCAGCAGCACCTGCACCCGCAGCACCGACGGCCCGGCCACCTCTCCGAAGAGCGGGAGGAACATCGGCCCGTTGTTCACCCGGTCGGCGGTGATCTGCTCCACTTTCTCGGGGTTGCGGATGGGCCTTCCCGCGCCGGTGGTGTCGAGCTGCACCACCTGCGTCCAGTCGGTGGCGTAGCGCCCCTGCTCGATCTGCTGCGGCGTAAGGTCGGGCTCGTCGGCCGGCTGCAGGTCCGCGGCACTCGGCTGGGCGGCCTGCGCGGTGCCGCGCTCGGCGGGCGGCGCCTGCTTCTCGCCGGTCTTGTCCTCCACCGTGCACCCCGCGGCCAGGGCCAGCCCCGCCAGCGCCGCGACCAGGATCTTCTTCATGAGATTCGCCTTCGTTTCGTTGGACCAACCGTGTACGTGCGGCGGCCACGAAGGCAGGTTTCGGGCCGGAGGGGTGGAAAGTACGAGAGTACGGGAGTACGAAGTATGGAAGCGGGATGAAGTTACGTCCGTCCGTACCGGCTCGGAGCCCGATTCCCGAGCCGGAGGTGGGGGAGTGCTCGAACTCCGCGCAGGCGGAGTGTGTGCCGTTGTAGCCGCGACTTCAGTCGCATTTTCGGTATCCTCGTCCCCAGATTCCCGGGTCAATGAAGAAGCGGCCCCCGATCACTCGGGAGCCGCTTCTTTCCTCGGTGCCGCGGATGGCGCTTACGGCTTTGCCGCGCTGTCGGCGCGCACGGGCGCGGGAGACGTCGGCGCCGGAGCCGGCGTCGACGTGGGCGCTGCCGCTGCAGGTTGCGTCGTTGCCGGAGCCGGTGCGGGCGCCTGCGTCTGCGGCGCGGCCGGCGGGGTGGCGGGCTGCGACGGCGCGCTGTCCGGCCTCGCGGGGGCGGTGCGCGACGAGTCGCGGCGCGTGCTGTCGCCGGCCGCGGGCTTCGCGGCCGCCGCACGGGCGCTGTCCGCGCGCACGCCGGCCAGCGGCGGGCGAGCCTGCGCGGGCGCGGAGGGCTGGCGCGCGGCCGCACTCGCCTGCGCCGGCTGCTGCGCGCGCGTGCGGGTGCCGCGGAACACCACCGGCGTTCCCGCGGTGATGCGGCGGGCCAGGTACAGCGCGTCCCAGTTGGTCAGCCGCACGCACCCGGCCGACACCGCGTACCCGATCGTCTCCGGGCTCTTGGTGCCGTGGATCCCGTAGTGCCCGGCCGAGAGCGTCATCCACACCTTCCCCACGGCGCTGTTCGGCCCCGGCGGGATCTGGGCGTCGGGCGCGTCCTCGTGGCCGTGGTGCAGGATGGCGGGCTGGTAGTGCCACCAGGGGTTCTCCGTCACCTGCAGCACGTGGAAGCTTCCCTCGGGCGACGGGTCGTACGACGAGCCCAGCGTGGTGGGGAAGTGGTAGAGGATGCGCCCGCCGGCGTCCAGCGCCTGCAGGTAGTGGTCGGAGCCGGAGATGACCAGGGTGGAGATGAGCCCCGCCGGCGCGGCGGCCGCGTCGCGGACGTTGGGCACCCAGATGGCGTCGCCCGCCTTCAGCCGGTTGAGCGCCACGCCGCGGTTCAGCTGCTGGAGCAGCTCGGCGCGCGAGTGGTAGAGCTCGGTCAGCTTCTCGGTCAGCGACTCGTAGCACAGGCAGTCCAGCCGCGCCTGCTCGTAGATGTTTCCCGGTAGCTCGCGGAAGGGCCCGCGCACCTCGTCGGCCGTCAGCACATGGCGGACGACGATCTCGCGCGGGCGGCCGGCCACCTGCTCCAGCCGCGCGAAGGTGGCGCTGTCCACCACGCCGGTGGGCGTCAGCCCCTCGCGCGCCTGGAACCAGTAGACGGAGACCGAGGTGTTCTTCCCCCAGCTCCCGTCCATCATCCCCGGCGAGAAGAGCGCGCGGTCCAGCAGCACCTGCACGCGCAGCACCGACGGCCCGCGCAGCCGCGCGCCCACGGGAAAGAGCTGGCGCCCGCCGTTCACCGCTTCGGGGGTCATCTGCGCCAGCGTCTCGCCGTTCGGCTTCTGCGGCGACTCGTCCAGCGCGGTGGCCGGGGCCAGCGCAGGCCGCACCGCCGGGCGGCGCACCAGCGCCGCCGGCCGGGCCACGGGTTGCCCGGCGGCGTTCACCCGCGACGCGGGCGGGCGCGCCCGCACCGCGGGAAGCTGCAGGATCCCGGGCGTGCCCGCCTGCCGGGCGGGTCCGGGGGCCTGCGCCTGCGCGTGCGTGGACAGGCCCGCGAGGGCCAGGATGCACGCCAGCGCCGGCGCCGCGAGTGCGGCACGTGGTCGGTCGATCATCTGATGTTTCGCGAGAATGCGTTTCGTGGACTGCCGATGCGGGTGCTGCAGGGTGGTCCGGCGCAGCGAAAGATAGCGTCCGCGCGCGCGGGAGCAATGGTGGCGTAAGAGATCTGCGCGACAGGGAGATACGTTTCGGCCCGCCGCGGCGGGAGGGATGCCGCCCGGGTGCTCGCGATCCGCGCCGCGGCGGGTTTGAGAAGCGCGGGGGAGACATTATCTTTGGCGCGCCTGGAGGGATGGCAGAGTGGTTGAATGCACCGGTCTTGAAAACCGGCGGCCGCAAGGCTCGTGGGTTCGAATCCCACTCCCTCCGCTCGATCGCTCTCGCGAGGAGCGCCGGCGCACGTGCCCGGCGCTCCTCGCTTCATCCCCATCTTCCTGACGGAGTCGTGCTGCCGTGAACGTAGGCCTGAACCTGCTTCGCTCGCGCATTCCCACCCTTCCCGAAAGCCCGGACGAGGTCGCGCGGCTGCTGGAGGAGCGCGGCTTCCGCGTTTCCCGCGTCGTCCCGCTGGCCGAGCTGCTGCGCCCCATCGTGGTGGGCCGCGTGGAGAGCGTGGCGCAGCACCCCAACGCCGACCGGCTGAAGGTGTGCGTGGTGGACGACGGCACCGGGCAGCGCCTGCAGATCGTCACCGGCGCGGACAACGTGCAGGCGGAGGCGTTCTACCCGCTGATCCGCAGCGGCGTGACCCTGCCGGACGGGCGCAAGATCAAGCGCGGCAAGCTCCGCGGCGAGGTCTCGGAGGGGATGCTGGGGTCGGCGGACGAGCTGGAGCTGGGCACCGACCACGCCGGCCTCCTCACCCTCCCGCACGGCTTCGCCCCCGGCACCCCGCTGGTCGACGTCATCCCCACCCCCGGCGTGGTGTTCGTGCTGGAGGGCAACGCGGAGATCGGCGAGGTGGTGGAGAAGCTGGGCGGGCCGGCAGTTGAGGCTCACGGCTAGAACTGATCTGTCCCGGTTCCTTGAGCGTTCGCGAGTACAAAGGCCCACACCGGCATTCGGTGTGGGCCTTTTAGAAGCTACGGGATTCTGTTCCTAGCGGTCGGATGCAGTGCTTTCGCGAGCAGGAGGGAGGATCTCTTGAATCAGAACGTCAGCGCGGAGATCGAGCTCCCTGGACAGCCGCCGGATCATTGGCAAGGTCAGAGCTCGTTTCCGGGAAAGCACTTCCGATACCCTGCCACGCGAACCGATCATAGGCTCGAGGTCGCGAGGCCGGAGGTGTTTCTGCTCCATCCGTATCCGAATGGCTTCGATCGGATCTGGAGCAGCGATCGCCCAATGTCGCGCCTCATAGGCCTCGACAAGCGTTACAAGTACGTCGAATCGGTCGCCATCCGGTGTACCGGGAACGGCGTCCATCAGGACACTGACCTCAGCCAGCGCCGCATCGTAGTCGGCCTCCGTACGGATCGGTCGTACCTTCACGTCCATTAGATCGTCTCCGCGTCAATCGCGTCGTACTCGTCGTGGGTGCCAACAAACCGAATATACACGACTCTAAAGCGATAGTTGATCTGTACGACCAGCCTGAACTTGTTTCCCCCGATGTTGAACACCACTCGATTGTTCCTCAGGATGCTGGCATCGCCGTAAGTGGCCTTTACGTCGGCGGGAGTTGCCCAGTCTTTGCCTTCTGACGTGCTGTGCCAGACCTGAAGCGGGGTCATGGCCTCAGCTCCCCTCGGATGCGTCGCCCAGAACTCGCGCAGCGTGCGCTTCGAGATGATCCGCATGGATGATGAATCTATAGTGTTCCCGCCTTGGGAGCAAACGTCCCCGCCTTGAAACGATGCCGCGTACGATCCAGCAAATCGCCCCGGAACGCGCTGCGCTCCGGGGCGATTCGTCTTCCGGCGGTTCCGGCTAGAACGTCCCCTCGCGCACCGTCTCGGGGGTGGGCTTTTCCTTCAGGCCGACGACGTGGGTGGTCTCGACGGACTGGTTCTCGGGGAGGGGAACGTCGCCCTTCTCCTTGCCCAGGTTGAAGATGCTCTTGAGCCTGGCCAGCGTTCCGGAGCCCTCGACCGCGGTGCGGTTCTCGGCGTAGTAGTCGAACCACGGGAGCCCGGCGCGGGTGTACGCCTCGGCGGTGGGCGGCGCGGTGGGCGCCTCGGTACCGGTGATGGAGCGCCACACCAGCGAGTTGGCGATGTGGATGAAGCAGCGGCTGGTCACGCGCAGGTCCCAGTCCTCCATCGTGTAGCGGTCGTCGTAGATCGACTGCCGCATCCGCCCGCCGGCGCCCAGCCCCATCTCCATTCCCAGGGCGGCGGCCGCGGCCGGGGCGGCGGCGAACATCGGCGCGGGGGGCATGCGCCTCGCCATCTCCGTGCGCTCGGCCACAATCCGCTCCCACGCCTCGCGCTTCATGGGGTACACGGCCAGCTGCAGCCCGCCGTGCTCCGCCTCGCCGGTGATCTGCTCCTCGGCGGTGTAGCCGGCGCCCAGCGGCATGGCCACGAACTGGCGGATGTATCCCTTCTCCACGCAGTAGCCGTCCAGCCACGGCTGCCCGGGCACGGTCACGTAGTCCTGCGGATGGCGGTTCAGCCCGTCGCGCCACGACTCGCCGGTGACGGCGTTGATCTTCCCCGTCGCCACCTTCACCGCGAACGGGAAGCCGGTGGGCGAGCGGAAGCTCAGCCACAGCGCCTCGGCCTGGTACATGGGGAGCATCACCCCGCCGTGGCGGCCCCACTGGGCGGGGAGGCGGCCGGCGAAGTCGTCCACGTGGCGCAGCGGAAAGCGGCCCAGCCCCGGCGGCAGCGGGTAGTCGCGCCCGTCGTCGGGGATGCGGAGCGTGCGCTGCAGCTCGATCTCCACCCGCGCGTCCGCGTGGACGTCGGGGAAGGAGAAGGCCAGCACGTCGTTGCGCAGCTCGATCATCACGGCCTCGGCAGGTTGCAGGGGACAGGTTACAGGGGACAGGGACGGCGGATCACGAACGGCCGTCCATCGCTCCCACTCGCGCACTTCCGCACTACCGCACTACCGCACTACCGCACTACCGCACTACCGCACTACCGCACTACCACTCTCCGTCGCGGACCTCCCGAACGAGGCGGAGGACTGCGTGGTCGGGCATGTCCTTCAGCTCCCGCAGCAGCGCGGCGAAGAGCATGGGGCGGCGGCGGATGACGTCCTGCAGGTCGCTGGACACCTTGCCGGCCAGCGCCAGCACCGCGTCGGCGTCCACGTCCAGCTCCGCCGCGAGGCGCCGCAGCGTGTCCTCGCCCGGCGGCGCGCCCTCGCCGCGCTCCACCTTGCTCAGGAACGACGGCTCGATCCCCACCCGCTGCGCCACCTGCCGCAGCGAATAGCGCCGGTCCTTCTCCCGCAGCGCCTCGCGCCGCTCCCGCAGGAACTCACCCAGGCTCGCCATGACATGTAGTGTGTACCAAACAGTACACGATGTCAAGGGGGGGATGCACAGGTCTCGCGCGCGGCGAGGCGGGAGATGCTGAGACACGGGATGCGATGAGTTCTCCGCGCCTCCGCGTCTCCGCGTGAGATCCTCCGATGCCGGGGAACGCTCCGATACCGTTGCGGGAACGCGCGTTCGTCCCCATCCTCCCGGGTGCGAAAAATCCAGATGTTCAGGGCGAAGCAGTAAATGGTTGGCTCCGCAAACTGCGCGGCGCGGGGCCCATGGTTTGCGTCTTCCGGTTCCGCTCATCCCGCGAACCCGCGCTTCCCGCGGCCATTCACGCCCTGAGCCCCACCCCGGATCTCCGTGCGTCCGGGGCACTTGCGCAGATCAGCCGGACATCCCGAGCGCCCCGCCCGACCGCCTCCGCGCGACCGCGTGCGCGGGCACTCCGGACGTTTGCAGCAGCCCGGAACACGAGCCGCTTGCCCGAAACGCGGGGCAACCGGCGAATTCGAGCGTTCCACGACCCCATTTCTCCACCGCAGGAGCAAGACCGTGCCGAACGGTGACGACCGCCCGATGGACACGCCCCCGCAGCCGAGCGCCGGCGACGGCGCGCCCCGCCGCCGCGGGGTGCGCGCCACGCCCCCCGCGGACGCCGGCATCCTTTCCCCCGAAGCCGTCGAGTCGCTCGCCGGGCCCGCGCCCGCCGGCCGGCGCCCGCGCGGGCGCGTGAACCGCGCCGCCTCGACCGTACCCGACACCGAGACGGTGCCGGTGCCCGCGCGCCGCGCCCGCCGCGGGAACGGCTCCGGCGCCGCGGTGGCCGAAGCGGCGCCGCCGGTCGCGCGCCGGGCCCGCGCGCGCGCCAACGGCGGCGATGGCGGGGGAGATGGCGACGGGGGCGGCGGCGGCGGTTCGCGCGCCGAGCTGCGGCGGCTGCTGATGGCCATGCGGGCGGTGCGCGCGGGCGACTTCTCCGTGCGCCTTCCCGACTCGGGCGACCCGCTGCTGGGCGAAATCGCGGTCACCTTCAACGAGATCTCGGCGCGGCAGGAGCGCTACGCCTCGGAGGTCTCGCGCGTCTCCATCACCGTGGGCCGCGAGGGGCAGGCCACCGACCGCGTCTCCCTGGGCGAAGTCGGCGGGGGATGGGCCACCACGGTGAACTCGGTGAACTCGCTGCTCACCGACCTGATGCAGCCCACCACCGAGGTGGCGCGCGTGCTGACGGCGGTGGCGCGCGGCGACCTGGGGCAGAAGATGGCGCTGGAGATCGCCGGCAAGCCGGTGCAGGGCGAGTTCCTGCGCATCGCGCAGACGGTGAACACCATGGTCGACCAGCTCTCCGCGTTCGCCAGCGAGGTGACGCGCGTGGCCCGCGAGGTGGGAACCGAGGGCGTCCTGGGCGGCCAGGCCGAGGTGCCGGGCGTGGCCGGGACGTGGAAGGACCTCACCGACTCGGTGAACCAGATGGCCGGCAACCTCACCGCGCAGGTGCGCAACATCGCCGACGTGACCACGGCGGTGGCGCGCGGCGACCTGACGCGCAAGATCACCGTGGAGGTGCGCGGCGAGGTGCTGGAGCTGAAGAACACCATCAACACCATGGTCGACCAGCTCTCCGCCTTCGCCAGCGAGGTGACGCGCGTGGCGCGAGAGGTGGGGACGGAGGGGATCCTGGGCGGGCAGGCGAACGTGCCGGGGGTGGGCGGAACGTGGAAGGACCTGACCGACTCCGTGAACTTCATGGCGTCGAACCTCACCAACCAGGTGCGCAACATCGCCGTCGTCACCACCGCGGTGGCCAACGGCGACCTGAGCCAGAAGATCACGGTGGAGGTGAAGGGCGAGGTGCTGGAGCTGAAGAACACCATCAACGTGATGGTGGACCAGCTCTCCGCCTTCGCCAGCGAAGTGACGCGCGTGGCCCGCGAGGTGGGGACGGAGGGGATCCTGGGCGGGCAGGCCAACGTGGAGGGGGTCGCCGGCGTTTGGCGCGACCTGACGGACAGCGTGAACTTCATGGCCGGCAACCTGACCAACCAGGTGCGCAACATCGCCATGGTGACGACGGCCGTGGCCAACGGCGACCTCTCCCAGAAGATCACGGTGGACGTGAAGGGCGAGGTGCTGGAGCTGAAGAACACCATCAACTCCATGGTCGACCGGCTCTCCGTCTTCGCCGACGAGGTGACGCGCGTGGCGCGCGAGGTGGGCACCGAGGGGATCCTGGGCGGCCAGGCCGAGGTGCCCAACGTGGGCGGCACCTGGAAGGACCTGACCGACGCCGTGAACTTCATGGCCGGCAACCTCACCGGGCAGGTGCGAAACATCGCCATGGTGACGACGGCGGTCGCCAACGGCGACCTCAGCCAGAAGATCACCGCCGACGCGAAGGGCGAGATCCTGGAGCTGAAGAACACCATCAACGTGATGGTGGACCAGCTCTCCGCCTTCGCGTCCGAAGTCACACGCGTCGCCCGAGAGGTGGGAACGGAGGGGCGCCTCGGCGGGCAGGCCGACGTGCCGGGCGTGGCGGGAACGTGGAAGGACCTGACCGACAGCGTGAACTTCATGGCCAGCTCGCTCACCAACCAGGTGCGCGACATCGCCCTGGTCACCACCGCGGTGGCCAACGGCGACCTGAGCCAGAAGATCACCGTGGAGGTGCGCGGCGAGGTGCTGGAGCTGAAGAACACCATCAACACCATGGTCGACCAGCTCTCCGCCTTCGCGAGCGAGGTGACGCGAGTCGCGCGCGAGGTGGGTACGGAAGGGAAGCTGGGCGGCCAGGCGCGGGTGGAGGGCGTGGCCGGCGTGTGGCGCGACCTGACCGAGAACGTGAACCAGCTGGCCGGCAACCTGACGGTGCAGCTGCGCGACGTCTCCGCGGTCGCCACGGCCATCGCCAACGGCGACCTGACGCGCAAGATCACCGTGGAGGTGCAGGGCGAGATCCTGCAGATCAAGGAGGTGATCAACGCGATGGTGGACCGCCTCTCGATCTTCGCCGACGAGGTGACGCGCGTGGCGCGCGAGGTGGGCACCGAGGGCGTGCTGGGCGGCCAGGCCGAGGTGCCGGGAGTGGCGGGAACGTGGAAGGACCTCACCGACAGCGTGAACTTCATGGCGTCGAACCTCACCGGGCAGGTGCGCGACATCGCCCAGGTGACGACGGCCGTGGCCAACGGCGACCTCTCCCGCAAGGTGACGGTGGAGCTGAAGGGCGAGATGCTGGAGCTGAAGAACACCATCAACACGATGGTCGATCAGCTCTCCGCCTTCGCCGCCGAGGTGACGCGCGTGGCCAAGGAAGTGGGCACGGAAGGGAAGCTGGGCGGCCAGGCGCGGGTCGAGGGCGTCGCGGGCGTGTGGCGCGGGCTGACCGAGAACGTGAACCAGCTGGCCAGCAACCTGACGGTGCAGCTGCGCGACGTGTCGGCCGTGGCCACGGCGATCGCCGACGGCGACCTGACGCGCAAGATCACCGTGGAGGCGGCGGGCGAGATCCTCCAGATCAAGGAGGTGATCAACGCGATGGTCGACCGGCTCTCCGTGTTCGCCGACGAGGTGACGCGCGTGGCGCGAGAGGTGGGCACGGAGGGCGTGCTGGGCGGCCAGGCCGAGGTGCCGGGAGTGGCGGGAACGTGGAAGGACCTCACGGACTCGGTGAACTTCATGGCGTCGAACCTCACCGGACAGGTGCGCGACATCGCCCAGGTGACGACCGCGGTGGCCAACGGCGACCTTTCCCGCAAGGTGACGGTGGAGCTGAAGGGCGAGATGCTGGAGCTGAAGAACACCATCAACACGATGGTGGACCAGCTCTCCGCCTTCGCCGCCGAGGTGACGCGCGTGGCGAAGGAGGTGGGCACGGAGGGCAAGCTGGGCGGCCAGGCGCGGGTGGAAGGCGTGGCCGGCGTGTGGCGCGACCTGACCGAGAACGTGAACCAGCTGGCCGGCAACCTGACGGTCCAGCTGCGAGACGTCTCCGCCGTCGCCACGGCCATCGCCGACGGCGACCTGACGCGCAAGATCACGGTGGAGGCGGCGGGCGAGATCCTGCAGATCAAGGAGGTGATCAACTCCATGGTCGACCGCCTCTCCGTCTTCGCCGACGAGGTGACGCGAGTCGCGCGGGAAGTGGGCACGGAGGGGAGGCTCGGAGGCCAGGCCGAGGTGCCGAACGTGGGCGGGACGTGGAAGGACCTCACCGACTCGGTGAACTTCATGGCGTCCAACCTGACCAACCAGGTGCGCAACATCGCCGACGTGACCACCGCGGTCGCGCGCGGCGACCTGACGCGCAAGATCACCGTGGACGTGAAGGGCGAGATCCTGGAGCTGAAGAACACCATCAACACCATGGTGGACCAGCTCTCCGCCTTCGCCAGCGAGGTGACGCGAGTCGCGCGCGAGGTGGGCACGGAAGGCGTCCTCGGCGGCCAGGCCAACGTGCCCGGGGTCAGCGGGACGTGGAAGGACCTGACCGACTCCGTGAACTTCATGGCGTCGAACCTCACCAACCAGGTGCGCAACATCGCCGACGTGACCACGGCGGTGGCGCGCGGCGACCTGACGCGCAAGATCACGGTGGACGCCAAGGGCGAGGTGCTGGAGCTGAAGAAGACCGTCAACACCATGGTGGACCAGCTCAGCGCCTTCGCATCGGAGGTGACGCGCGTGGCCCGCGAGGTAGGCACGGAGGGGAGACTCGGAGGCCAGGCCAACGTGCCGGGGGTGGCGGGCACGTGGAAGGACCTGACCGACAACGTGAACTTCATGGCGCTGAACCTCACCAGCCAGGTGCGCAACATCGCCGACGTGACCACCGCCGTGGCGCGCGGCGACCTGACGCGCAAGATCACGGTGGACGTGAAGGGCGAGATCCTGGAGCTGAAGAACACCATCAACGTGATGGTGGACCAGCTCAGCGCCTTCGCGAGCGAGGTGACGCGCGTGGCGCGGGAGGTGGGCACGGAGGGCGTGCTGGGCGGCCAGGCCAACGTGCCGGGGGTGGCGGGCACGTGGAAGGACCTGACCGACAGCGTGAACTTCATGGCCAGCAACCTGACCAACCAGGTGCGCAACATCGCCGTCGTCACCACCGCGGTGGCCAACGGCGACCTGAGCCAGAAGATCACGGTGGACGTGAAGGGCGAGATCGCCGAGCTTAAGGACACCATCAACGACATGGTGGACAGCTTGCGCATCTTCGCCGACGAGGTGACGCGCGTGGCGAAGGAGGTGGGCACCGAAGGGAAGCTGGGCGGCCAGGCCGAGGTGCCGGGCGCCGCGGGCACCTGGCGGGCGCTGACCGACAACGTGAACGCCATGGCCAACTCGCTGACCGCGCAGGTGCGCGCGATCAAGGACGTGGCCATCGCGGTGACCAACGGCGACCTGACGCGGACGATCACGGTGGAGGCGCGCGGCGAGCTCGACGAGCTGAAGCGCAACATCAACCAGATGATCTCCAACCTGAAGGAGACCACCGAGCGCAACCAGGAGCAGGACTGGCTGAAGACCAACCTGGCCAAGTTCAGCCGCATGATGCAGGGGCAGAAGGACCTGGAGTCCATCAGCCGCCTCATCATGTCGGAGCTCACCCCGCTGGTGGGCGCGCACCACGGCGCCTTCTTCCTGGCCGACGACGACGCCGGCCTGCTGCTGAAGCTGATCGCCAGCTACGCGTACAAGGAGCGGAAGTCGGTGGCCAACCGCTTCCGCCCGGGCGAGGGGCTGGTGGGGCAGGCGGCGCTGGAGAAGAAGCCGATCCTGCTGACCGGGGTGCCCGAGGACTACATCGTCATCTCCAGCGGGCTGGGCGAGGCGCCCCCGCGCAACATCATCGTGATGCCGGTGCTGTTCGAGGGCGAGGTGAAGGCGGTGATCGAGCTGGGCTCGTTCCAGCCCTTCAACCAGATCCACCAGGTGTTCCTGGACCAGCTGGCCGAGAGCGTGGGCGTGGTGATCAACATGATCGCCGCCAACATGCGCACCGAGGAGCTGCTGGAGCAGTCGCAGAAGCTCACGCAGGAGCTGCAGAGCCAGTCGCGCGAGCTGCAGACGCAGCAGGAGGAGCTGCGCCGCACCAACGCCGAGCTCGAGGCGCAGGCCCGCACGCTGAAGGCATCGGAAGAGGCGCTGCGCGACCAGCAGGAAGAGCTGCAGCAGGTCAACGAGGAGCTGGAGGAGAAGGCGTCGCTCCTGGCCGAGCAGAACCGCAAGGTCGAGCAGAAGAACAGCGAGGTCGAGGCGGCGCGCCGCGAGCTGGAGGAGAAGGCCGAGCAGCTGGCCCTTTCGTCCAAGTACAAGAGCGAGTTCCTGGCCAACATGAGTCACGAGCTGCGCACGCCGCTGAACTCGCTGCTCATCCTGGCCAGGCTGCTGGCCGACAACAAGGACGCCAACCTGACCGAAAAGCAGGTCGAGTACGCCAACACCATCCTGGCCAGCGGCACCGACCTGCTGAACCTGATCAACGACGTGCTCGACCTGTCGAAGGTCGAGGCCGGCAAGATGGAGATCAACCCGGCCGACGTGTACCTGAAGGACGTGACCAGCTACGTGGACCGCTCGTTCCGCCCCATGGCCGAGCAGAAGGGGCTGGCGCTGAACCTGAACATCGAGACCGACGTTCCCGAGACGCTGTGGACCGACGGGCAGCGGCTGCAGCAGGTGTTGAAGAACCTGCTTTCCAACGCCTTCAAGTTCACGCACGAGGGGAACGTGAGCCTCACGGTGCGCAAGGCCGACAAGAGCCGGCGCTTCGGCAACCCGCACCTGGACACGGCCGACGAGGTGCTGGCCTTCGCGGTCGGCGACACCGGCATCGGCATCCCGCGCGACAAGCAGAAGCTGATCTTCGAGGCCTTCCAGCAGGCCGACGGCACCACCAGCCGCAAGTACGGCGGCACCGGGCTGGGGCTTTCCATCTCGCGCGAGATCACGCGGCTGCTGGGCGGCGAGATCCGGGTGGAGAGCGCCGAGGGCGAGGGGAGCACCTTCACCCTGTTCCTCCCGCGCGAGTGGCCGGGCGAGCCGCGCGGGTACGGCGGTGGCGACGACGAGGACGAGGGCGGGAACGGCGGCTCCGGCAACGGCGGGTTCGGCGGCGGGCGCGGGCCCTCGCCGGTGGCCGCCACGCCGGCGCCGGCCCCCGCGCGCAACCGCCCCCGGCCCCGCCCCGGCGGCGAGGCCGAGCCGGCCGAGGCGCCCACGGTGGAGCGGCGGCGGCGCCCCCGCGAGCCGCAGGCCGTGGGGATCCACGACGACCGCGCCTCGGTGGAGCCGGGAGACCGGGTGGTGCTGATCATCGAGAACGACCCGGCGTTCGCGCGCATCCTGCTGGACATGGCGCGCGAGAAGGGCTTCAAGGCGCTGGTGGGGCTCGACGGCGAGAGCGGGCTGGAGCTGGTGGACGAGTTCCACCCCGACGCCGTGACGCTCGACATCGACCTCCCGGGCATCGACGGGTGGACGGTGCTGGACCGGCTGAAGCACGACACCGAGACGCGGCACATCCCCGTGCACATCGTCTCGGGCGTGGGCAAGCGCCAGCGCGGGCTGCGCCAGGGCGCGCTCAGCTACCTGGAGAAGCCGGTCAGCAAGGACGCGCTGGACAGCGCCTTCGAGCGCATCTCCACCTTCCTGGCCGACGGGGTGAAGCGGCTGCTGGTGGTGGAGGACGACGAGACGCAGCGCATGAGCATCATCGAGCTGGTGGGCGAGGAGGACGTGGAGATCACCGCGGTGGCCAGCGCCGAGGAGGCGCTGCGCGAGCTGTCGGAGAAGCACTACGACTGCATGGTGCTCGACCTGGGCCTGCAGGGCACCGACGGCTTCAAGCTGCTGGAGCAGGTGAAGAGCAACGACGCCATGCAGGACCTGCCCATCATCATCTACACCGGCAAGGAGCTGAGCCGCGAGGACGAGACGCAGCTGAGGCGCTACGCCGAGACCATCATCCTGAAGGACGCCAAGAGCCCGGAGCGGCTCCTGGACGAGACCGCGCTCTTCCTGCACCGGGTGGAGGCCAAGCTTCCCGAGCAGAAGCGGCGGATGCTGGAGCGGCTGCACAGCACCGACACCGCGTTCAGCGGCAAGAAGGTGATGATCGTGGACGACGACGTGCGCAACATCTTCTCGCTCACCAGCGTGCTGGAGGGGCAGGGGATGGGGGTGGTGTTCGCCGAGAACGGGAAGGACGCCGTCGAGGTGCTGAAGGCCAACCCCGACGTCGACATCGTGCTGATGGACGTGATGATGCCGGAGATGGACGGCTACGAGACCACCCGCGCCATCCGCGAGATGCCCGAGTTCGCGGAGCTGCCCATCATCTCCCTGACCGCCAAGGCGATGAAGGGCGACCGCGAGAAGTCGATCTCCGCCGGCGCGTCGGACTACATCACCAAGCCGGTGGACACCGACCAGCTGCTGTCGCTGATGCGGGTGTGGCTGTACAAGTAGGGAGTGCGGAAGTGCGTGAGTGCGTGAGTGCTGGGGTAGAACGGAAGTCCTAAGTCCTAAGTCCTAAGTCCCAAGTGGGTGAAGGAATTGGAGACGGAGCTCCGGACCGGCACTCAGCACTCAGCACTCAGCACTCAGCACTCAGCACTCAGCACTTAGGACTCAGGACTTAGCACTCACGACTTCGTTTTTCCGAACGGCAGGAGGATTGCGCAGTGCGCCTCGTGGCAACACGCGCACGCAGGCTGCGCCGGTGACGACCCGAGGGGCACACGAGACACGGATGCCAGTGGAGGCCAGGGGTAGCGAGGCGGAGATGAACACGGCGGCCGCGGGCGAGCGGCTGCAGCGGCGGCGTTCGGACCTGGGCGGCGTGCGCACCGGCGGCGGCGGGCTTCCCGACACCCCCACCGGCTATCCGCCCGACCTGGAGCGCGTGGAGATCCAGGTGCTGCTCGAGGCGGTGTTCCGCCACTACGGCTTCGACTTCCGCTCGTACGCCTACTCGTCGCTCAAGCGGCGCCTGTGGAAGCGCATCGCCGACGAGGGGCTGAAGACGGTGAGCCAGCTGCAGGACGTGATCCTGCACGACGTGGACGCCATGGAGAGGCTGCTGCTGGACCTCTCCATCAACGTCACGGCCATGTTCCGCGACCCCGGCTTCTACGCCTCGTTCCGGAGCCGGGTGGTGCCGCTGCTGCGCACCTACCCGTTCATCCGCATCTGGCACGCCGGGTGCTCGACGGGCGAGGAGGTCTTCTCCATGGCCATCCTCCTGCAGGAGGAGGGTTTGTACGACCGCACCCGGATCTACGCCACCGACATCAACGAGGTGGTGCTGCACCGCGCCCGGGCCGGCATCTTTCCGCTGGAGAAGATGCAGGAGTACACCGAGAACTACATCCGCGCGGGGGGCACGCGCTCGTTCTCGGAGTACTACACCGCGATGTACGACGGGGCGCTGTTCAACACCTCGCTCACGCGCAACGTGGTGTTCTCGCAGCACAACCTGGTCACCGACGGCTCGTTCGCCGAGTTCCACGTGATCCTGTGCCGGAACGTGATGATCTACTTCGACCGCGAGCTGCAGAACCGCGTGCACGACCTGTTCTACGCCTCCCTGGTCCCGCTCGGCATCCTCTGCATGGGGAACAAGGAGACGCTGCGCTTCACCGCGTACGAGGAGCGGTACGAGGCGCTGGACGTCAAGGAGAAGATCTACCGGAGGGTGGGGTGATGGCCGCGCCCGCGCGGGGGTACGGACTGGTGGCGGTGGGCGTGAGCGCGGGCGGGCTGCTGGCGCTGCGCACCCTGGTGGCGGGGCTGCCGGCGGACTTCGGCATTCCCGTGGCCGTGGTGCAGCACCGCAGCAAGGATTCGGAGCTGCTCTGCGACCTGCTGCAGGAGTGCTCGCACCTGGAGGTGGGCGAGGCCAGCGACAAGGAGGCGATCGTTCCCGGACGCATCTACGTGGCCCCGCCCGACTACCACCTGCTGGTGGAGCCGGGATACTTCGCGCTCAGCACCGACGAGCCGGTGCGCTTCAGCCGCCCGTCGATCGACGTGATGTTCGCCTCGGCGGCCGACGCCTACGCGCTGGACACCATCGGCATCGTGCTGACCGGCGCCAACGCCGACGGCGCGCGGGGGCTGCGCAAGATCGTGGACCGCGGCGGGCACGCCCTGGTGCAGGACCCCGCCACCGCCGAGGTGAAGGTGATGCCGCAGGCCGCCATCCGCGCCGTTCCCGAGGCTTGCGTGCTGCCGATGGCGGAGATCCCCGCGTACCTGGCGGGGATCCGCGGCCGCCGGATGCCCCCGTGCCGGAAGGTGGGCGCATGAGTGGCATGTTCGAGGGCTACGCCGAGGCCGGCGCGTCCGGGCGCTCCCGGGCCCCGCTCGCCGGGCCCGACGGCCCGCGCGGCGAGCCGCGGGCCAGCATCCTGATGGTGGACGACCGCCCCGAGAACCTGATGGCGCTCGAGGCCATCCTGGAGCCGCTGGGCCACGAGCTGGTGCGCGCCGCCAGCGGCGAGGAGGCGCTGCGGGCCGTGCTCCGGCGCGACTTCGCCTGCATCCTGCTGGACGTGCAGATGCCGGGGATGAACGGCTTCGAGACCGCCGAGCTCATCAAGCGGCGCGACCGCTCGCGCTTCACCCCCATCATCTTCCTCACGGCCATCAGCAAGGAGGACGCGTTCGTCTTCCAGGGGTACTCGGTGGGGGCGGTGGACTACATGTTCAAGCCCTTCAACCCCGACATCCTGCGCTCCAAGGTTTCGGTCTTCGTCGACCTGTACCTGAAGACCGAGCAGCTGCGCCGCCGCGAGGAGCAGCTGCGCGACAGCCAGCGCCGCGAGCTGGAGCTGGAGCACCGCGCGCGCCTGCTGGAGAGCGAGGCGCGCATGGGCGAGATCGTGGAGTCGGCGCTCGAGGCCATCATCACCTTCGGCGACGACCGCGTGATCACGCTGTTCAACCAGTCGGCGCAGGAGATGTTCGGGCTGGACCAGGACGACGCGATGGCGCACCGCATCGACGAGCTGTTCGTGGACTTCGGCGGCGTGGACCTGGACCGCGTCTGCGCCGACACCCGCAGCACCCCCGACAGCCGCGGCCCCGGCCGCCCCGCGCCGCGCTCGCTGGCGCTCACCGGGCGCCGCGCCGAGGGCGCCGAATTCCCCGCCGAGGCGTCGATCAGCTGCCTGGAGCTCGAGTCCGAGCGCGTCTTCACCGTCATCGCCCGCGACGTGTCGGAGCGCAAGCGGGCCGAGGAGGCGCTCCGGCAGCAGGCGGTCTCGCTCGCGCGGACCAGCGAGGAGCTGACGCGGGTGAACGAGCAGCTGCAGGCGCGCCAGCTGGAGCTGGAGTCGGCCATCAGCGCGCGCAGCCGCTTCTACGCCTCGATGAGCCACGAACTGCGCACCCCCATCAACGCCATCCTGGGGTACAGCGCGCTCCTCCTCGACAACATCTACGGCCCGCTCACCCCCGAGCAGGAGCGGGGGATCGACCGCGCCAACAAGGCGGCCAAGCACCTGCTGGAGCTGGTGAACGATATCCTGGACCTGTCCAAGATCGAGGCCGGCAAGCTGGAGCTGGAGATCCAGCCCGCCTCGTTCCCCGGCGTCATCCAGGACCTGTTCGTGACCGTGCGGCCGCTGGCCGACGAGCACGGGTCGGAGCTGGCGCTGGAGTTCGCGGGCGAGCCGGTGTCCATCATCACCGACCCGCGCCGCGTGCGGCAGATCCTGCTGAACCTGCTCTCCAACGCCATCAAGTTCGGTGAGGGAAAGCCGATCACCGTGGAGTGCCGCCGCCGCGACGACGCCGGGGTGGAGATCGAGGTGACCGACCGGGGGATCGGCATCCCCCCCGAGGACCTGGAGAAGATCTTCGACGAGTTCGTGCAGCTCTCGCAGCCCAACCAGCACCAGGGGACGGGGCTGGGGCTTCCCATCTCCCGACGGCTGGCGCAGCTGCTGGACGGGAGCCTCACCGTCCACTCGGCGCCGGGCGAGGGAAGCACCTTCCGCCTCACGCTGCCCTCCAAGGTCAGCGAGATGGGCGGGGTGCCGCTGCTGGAGGCCTTCCCCGTGCCCAGCTCCAACGGGCTCGAGCCGATGAACGTGGCCGACCTTCCGCCGCCGCCGGAGCTTCCCGGGGAACTGCAGGGGACAGGGGACAGGGAACAGGGGACAGGGAAGCCCGAAGCCGCACCGCCCGCCGAGCCTGCCGAAACGCCGGCGGAGTCGCACTCGGAGGCGGCGGAGGACGCGTCCGCGGGGCGCGTGGGCGCGCGCCGCCGGAAGGACCGCCACGCCGCCGCCGCGGAGACCGCCGCCGATCCGCCGGAGGACGAGGAGCACGGCGAGGCCGCCGACGATCCCGCCGACTCGCCCGCGCACGTCGGCCCCTGACGGGATGGGCTGTGAGGAGACGCGGAGGACACGGAGAGAAACGCATCTCCCGTGTCCTCCGCCGTTTTGGAAGCGCGGCTCGATATTCCCGCCCCTATCCCCTCGAATCGTAACCACCTCAATCCAGAGATGTGACAGCTTCGTGACATGCGGCCGATACAATCCCTCCGAACCCAGAGGAGGTGATCCTTGCCGACCGCTTCAGCGCCGCCGCATCTTCCGCGCGCCTTCGACACCCTCATCGGCGCATCCAGCGCCGCGCGGACCGACGCCCCCAAGATGGCCAACGCCCACATCCTGGTGGTCGACGACGAGCCCGACATCTCCGCGCTCGTCGCCTATCACCTGGCGCGCGAGTCGTACCGCGTCCGCACCGCGTCCAGCGGCCCCGAGGCCATCCGCGCCGCCGAGGTGGAGCGCCCGGACCTGGTCATCCTGGACCTGATGCTTCCCGGGATGTCGGGGCTGCAGGTGCTGGAGGAGCTGCGCAGGCGCCCGGAAACGCAGGAGATCCCCGTGATCCTTCTCACCGCGCGCCGCGAGGAGCAGGACCGCATCACCGGGCTGAAGCTGGGCGCCGACGACTACGTGGCCAAGCCGTTCTCGCCGCAGGAGCTGATCCTGCGCGTGGGCGCCGTGCTGCGCCGCGTGCAGCAGGCGCCGCCCGCGGGGAAGACGGGGAAGGTGGTGCGGGTAGGTCCCTTCACCGTGGACACCGGCGCCGCGCGGGCGGAGGTCGACGGCCGCGAGCTGGACCTGACGCCGACGGAGTACCGCCTGCTGCTGACGCTGATGGAGCGCCGCGGCCGGGTGCAGAGCCGGCGGCAGCTGCTGGAGGCGGTGTGGGAGGTCACCGCCAACATCGCCACGCGCACCGTGGACATGCACGTGCAGCGGCTCCGCAACAAGCTGGACGAACACGCCGACTGGGTGGAGACGGTGCGCGGCTTCGGCTACCGCTTCCGCACCGACCCGCCACGCTGAAGATCGCACTCGCGGGGTAGATTGAAGAACGGCAGGGCCGGGGATGATTCGCCCCGGCCCTGCGCGTGTATATTGGATTCGCGTCGACGGATGGACGTCGCCGCCGGGATCGATCCGCATCGTACCTGACCCATGAGCCGAAAACCTTCGCGCCGCGGCCGGATGCCGCGTGGGCTCCGCATCCTCCTGGGCTCCGCCGTGGGGCTCGGGTTCGTGCTCGCCGCGCTCTGGATCGCGCTTTCCGCCTTCGCCCGAAGCCTCCCCGAGGGGCGCTGCCGCCGGCACGAGCGCTTCTCCGCCGCGGTCTGGCGCGACACCGCGCAGGCGTACGGCGAGCTCGCACCGCGCGGCTGCATGGTGGACGACCTGCTCGCCCGCCGCGACCTGCACGGCCTGTCGCGGACGCAGGTAGTGGCGCTCCTGGGCGAGCCGCCGCCCACCGGCTACTTCCGCGAGTACGACCTGGTCTACTGGCTGGGCCCGGAGCGAGGGCTGTTCAGCATCGACTCGGAGTGGCTGGTGTTCCGGCTGAACGCCACCGGCCGCGTTGCCGACTACCGCCTCGTCACCGACTGACGTCCGGTCCACTCTCGCACTCTCGCACTCCGTCCCCGTGCACCTTCGCGCCGACCAGAAGCTCTTCCTCAGCTACCTCGCCGTCATCGCCGCCGTGGTGGTGGCGCTGACGCTGGGCGTGGGCTCCATGCTCCGCCGCCACCTCACGGGGATGGTGGCCGACGACATGAGCCGCGAGCTGGCGCTGGTCCGCACGCTGGAGGAGCGCAACCCGCAGCTCGACGCCGACTCGCTGGCCGACTGGCTGGGCCACATCACCGGACGCCGCATCACCATCATCGCCCCGACCGGCGTGGTGCGGGGAGATTCGGAGAAGGACGGGCCCGCGCTGGCGGCGATGGAGAACCACGGCAATCGCCCCGAGGTCCGCGCCGCCATCCGCGGCCGCATGGGCGAGGCGGTGCGGGTGAGCTCCACCATCGGCACCGAGTACCTGTACCTCGCCATCCCCGCCTCCACCGGGATGATCATCCGCGTCTCCGTTCCGCTGCGCGAGGTGAACCGTGCGGTGACTCGGGTGCAGCGGGGGATCTTCGGCGTGGGGGTGATCGCGCTCGTCCTCACCGGCCTCCTCTCGTTCGGCTTCAGCCGCGTCGTCACCCACCCGCTGCGCCAGATCACGCAGGCCGCGCGCGCCATGTCCGCGGGCGACCTCACGCAGCGCGCGCGCACCCGCGGCCGCGACGAGCTGGCGGAGATGGCCGACTCGCTGAACCTGCTCGCGGGCGAGCTGCAGCGCCGCCTCGGCCAGCTGGAGGGCGAGCGGGCGGAGATGCAGACGCTCATCGACGCCATGTCCGAGGGCGTCATCGCCGTCGACCCGCAGGGCCGCGTGCGCCGCGCCAACCCGGCGGCGCGGAAGATGTTCTCGCTGGCCGCGGACCCGCGCGGCATCAGCCCCGAGGAGGTGGCACGGCGGCAGGCGTACCTGGAGATGGTGGGGCGCGTCCTGGCCGGCGACGCCGTTCCCGCCACGGAGCTGACGGTGGACGGGCGGAGCCTGCTGGCCACCGCCCAGCCGCTCCCCCCCGGGGGTGCGGTGATGGTGTTCCTGGACGTGTCGCAGCTGCGGCGGCTGGAAGACGTGCGCCGCGACTTCGTGGCCAACGCCTCGCACGAGCTGAAGACGCCGCTCACCAACATCCGCGGCTACAGCGAAACGCTGCTGGACCCCGACCTGCCGCCCGAGCTGCGCACCCGCTTCGCCGGCACGGTGAAGGACAACGCCGAGCGGCTGCAGCGCATCGTCGACGACCTGCTGGACCTGTCGCGGCTGGAGTCGGGCGGGTGGCGCGTGCAGCCCGAGATCGTCTCCGTGGCCGAGATCGCGGAGGACGCGTGGTCCGCCTTCGGCGACGCCGCCGCCCGCAAGCACGCCCATTTCGGCGTCGACGTGCCGCACGACGCCGAGTTCGTCTGGGCCGACCCCGCCGCGCTCCGGCAGATCCTGAGCAACCTGTTCAGCAACGCGCTCCGCTACATCGCCGACGAGGGGGAGATCTCGGTGACCGCGCGCCCCGCCGCCGGCCCCACGGCCGAAGCCGGCCGCCGCCGCGCCGAAGCCCCCGCCGAAGCCCCCGCCGCGCCGGGAGGCCCCCGGCCGTGGGTGACCATCGAGGTGCAGGACACCGGCGCGGGGATCCCCTCCGCACACCTGCCGCGCATCTTCGAACGCTTCTACCGCGCCGACGCCGCCCGCTCGCGCGAGGAGGGCGGCACGGGGCTGGGGCTGGCCATCGTCAAGCACATGGTCGAGGGCCACGGCGGCACCGTGTGCGCCGAAAGCCAGCTCGGCCGCGGAACCACCATCCGCTTTACCCTCCCCACCCCCCACGACCCCGACCCCAGCGGCGACGAATCCACGTCCAGAATTTCCGCCGAAGCGCGGTTCGCGGCCTGACCGGCACGCCCGCAACTCGCACCGTCGCAGGCGCTTGCGCCACCCTGGGCGTGGCCGAGAATTCCAGCCCATTCCCCCGCTGGCCGCTTTCTCACGGCAGCTTCCGAACGGCGCGCGATTCCGCTACTCTGTAAGCACAGTGAACGCGGACGAGGACGTCACCGGGAGAATTACGATGGCCGCCAAGAAGAAACCGTTGCGCACCCTGAAGGAGCCGCTTTTCCCGCCGGACAGCTTCACGGTCGAGCAGGCGCGCGCGGCCGTGCTCGCGGTGATGAAGGAGCGCGGCATTCCGATCCGCCCCGACGTGGTGGAGCGGGATCCCCGCTATCCGCCGCGTTACGAGGGACACGGCGTGCAGCGGGCAGGCTGACCGGCGTGCGGCACGTGTTCATCAACTGCCCGTTCGACCATGAATATCAGCCGCTCTTCCGTGCATTGGTATTCGCGGTTCTGGACTGTGGCTTCTTCCCCCGGTGCGCGCTGGAGCGCGACGATGGAAGCGAGCCGCGGATCGAGAAGATCCGGCGGATCATCGACGAATCCGACTTCGGGCTGCACGACATCTCCCGAACCGAGCTCGATGCGGCGAACGGGCTGCCCCGCTTCAACATGCCGCTCGAGCTGGGGATGTATCTCGGCGCGCGCTATTTCGGCCGCCTGCACGGCGGGAAAGCGTGCGTCATCTTCGACCGCGAGCGGTACCGGTACCAGAAGTTCTGCAGCGACCTGGCCGGCCACGACATCCGGGCGCACGGCGGAGAGGAGCACGCGCTCATCCGCGGAGTGCGGGACGCCGCGCGGACGTGGGTGCCCGACCGGGTGCTTCCCGGAGCGGGCGTGATGTTCGCGCGGTACAGCCAGTTCGTCACGGCGCTGCCAAGCCTGACAGCGCCACTCGACCTCGATTCTGACGCGTTGACGTTCGCCGACCTGGTCGCGGTCACGGACGAATGGCTGCGACTGAACCGGCCCTTCGCTCCCGCGAGCTGACCTGCCGCGGGTTGACACCACGGGCCGATTTGGCTATTCTACCCGTCTGTCCCGACCACGCCTTCCGCCCCAGGGTATGCCGGGGCGGCGATTTTTTCATACCAATCCTTTGCCGGCATGGCCGGCGGGCGCGGCGCGCACGGTGGAGCGCGCCTGCAAGCGGAGTGTCATGAAGACGTATTCCGTCAAGGCGGGCGAGATCGAGCACAAGTGGTTCGTGGTCGACGCCGCCGGCAAGATCCTGGGACGCGTGGCCACCGAGGTGGCGCGCGTCCTTCGCGGCAAGCACAAGCCGACCTACACCCCGCACCTGGACACCGGCGACTACGTGATCGTGGTCAACGCCGACAAGGTGCAGCTGAGCGGAAACAAGGCCGACCAGAAGACCTACTTCCGCCACAGCGGGTACATGGGCCACGAGCGCTTCATCCCCTTCAAGGAGATGCTGGCCAAGCACCCCGAGCGCGTCATCGAGCTCGCGGTGAAGGGCATGCTCCCGAAGAACGCGCTGGGGCGGCAGATGCGCCAGAAGCTCAAGGTCTACGCGGGGGGCGAGCACCCGCACCAGGCGCAGAACCCCGAAAACCTCAACTTCTGAGCAGCCCCAGAATGGCTATCGAACAGTACCACGCCATCGGCCGGCGCAAGACGTCGGTCGCGCGCGTCTACCTCCGCCCCGGCAACGGCACGTGGGTGGTGAACGGGCGGCCCCTCGAGCAGTACCTGCCGCGCCACGTGCTGCGGCAGTCGGCCACCCGCCCGCTGGCGGCCACCGAGACCGAGGGCCAGTTCGACGTGAAGGTCACGGTGAATGGTGGCGGCCTCCGCGGCCAGGCCGACGCCATCCAGCTGGGCGTTGCCCGCGCGCTGCTGCAGGTGAACGAGGAGTTCCGCTCGCGCCTGCGCGCCGAGGAGCTGCTCACCCGCGATCCGCGCGAGGTGGAGCGGAAGAAGCCCGGACGTCCGGGCGCCCGCAAGCGGTTCCAGTTCTCCAAGCGCTAGCCGAGAGCCTGGTGCGCGCGGGCTCCGGGTCAAACCGGAGGCCGCGCGCGCCGAATCCCGGCATCATCTCACACATCGCCCGACGACGCCGCGGGTGCCGCGCGTGAAAGCGCGGTCGGGGCGCCGGGGGACGGCGATGGAGGCGGGGCCAGCAGCGTAGCGGCCCCGGCAAACCCGAATCTTCCGCAGGAACAGACATGGCTCAGCCGAGCATCCAGGAGCTACTCGAAGCAGGTGTCCATTTCGGGCACCAGACGTCCCGCTGGAACCCGAAGATGCGCAAGTTCATCTTCGCGGAGCGGAACGGCATCTACATCATCGACCTGAAGAAGACGCTCCGGCAGATCGAGCTGGCGCAGGAGCTGGTGCGCAACGTGATCAGCCGCGGCGACCGCGTGCTGTTCGTGTGCACCAAGAAGCAGCTGCGCCAGGTGATCCAGGCCGAGGCCGAGCGGTCGAGCTCGTTCCACGTGACCGAGCGGTGGCTGGGCGGAATGCTCACCAACTTCGCCACCATCAAGAAGCAGATCCGCCGCCTGCGCGAGCTGGAGCGCGGGATGGAGGAGGGCGCCTTCGACTTCTACACGAAGAAGGAGCGCCTGATGCTGGACCGCGAGCGCGAGCGGCTGGACAAGTACTTGGCCGGCGTGAAGGACATGGCCCGCCTGCCGGGCGCGCTGTTCGTGGTCGACGCCAAGAAGGAGAAGATCGCGATCTCCGAGGCCAACAAGCTGGGGATCCCGGTCATCGCCATCGCCGACACCAACGCCGACCCCGACGTGCTGACGGTGCCGATCGCCGGCAACGACGACGCGATCCGCTCGGTGAGCGTGATCACGGGAGCGCTGTCGGACTCGATCCTCGAGGCGCGCGCGGCCATGCCGGCCGACGCCCGCCGCGCCGCCGACGAGGCCGAGGTCACGGTGTACAGCACCGAGACCGGGAGCAGCGCGCCGGCCGACGACGACCGGGGCCGCCGCCGCCGCCCGCGCCGCAAGCGGCGTCCGGGCGCCGGCGCGCCGGGGGGCGCCGGGGCCGACCAGGGGGCCGCGGAGTAACGCCGACGGCGGGACCGCAGCAGCACACGGGGCCACCGGCGCTATCCAGGCGCTCGTGGCCCCGTTTTTTCAGCCCGCCCCGCGGGCTATCTTTTGAGCGACTCGAGATTCGACTAACAGGGAAGAGGACGGGATGGCCGAGATTTCCGCGAAGGACGTGAAGGAGCTCCGCGACCGCACCGGCGCGGGGATGATGGAGTGCAAGGGCGCCCTGAACGAGGCGGGCGGCGACATGGAACGGGCGATCGACATCCTGCGCGCGAAGGGCGCGGCCAAGGCGGCCAAGCGCGCCGAGCGCGAGACCAAGGAAGGCGCGGTCGGCAGCTACATCCACATGGGCGGCAAGATCGGCGTGCTGGTGGAGGTGGGCTGCGAGACCGACTTCGTGGCGCGCAACGACGAGTTCCAGAAGCTGGTGCGCGACGTGGCCATGCACATCGCCGCGGCGGCGCCCGTGGCCGTGCGGCGCGAGGACTTCCCGGCCGACCTGGTGGAGCGCGAGCGCGCGGTGTACCTGGAGCAGACGAAGGAGTCCGGCAAGCCGGAGCAGATCTGGGACAAGATCGTGAACGGCAAGCTGGAGAAGTTCTACGCCGAGCAGGCGCTGCTGGAGCAGCCGTACGTGAAGAACCCCGACATCACCGTGGGGCAGCTGGTGACCGACGCCTCGGCCCGCACCGGCGAGAAGATCGAGGTGCGCCGGTTCGCGCGCTTCGCGCTCGGCGAGTCGTGACCTTCAACCGGCAGCGGCGCGACGACCCGCCGCCTCCCGACGTGGCGGCGCTGAAGTACCGGCGCGTGCTGCTGAAGCTCTCCGGCGAGATGCTGGCGGGCGACATGAAGTACGGCATCTCGCCCCCGGTGGTCGACCGGCTGACCGACGAGATCAAGCAGGTCCACGACATGGGCGTGAGCCTGGGCCTGGTGATCGGCGGCGGGAACATCGTCCGGGGGACCCTGGCCAGCCAGCAGGGGATGGACCGGGTGAACGCCGACTACATGGGGATGCTGGCCACCGTGATCAACGCCCTGGCGCTGCAGGACTGGCTGGAGCGCAAGGGAACCGAGACGCGGGTGCTCACGGCCATCCGCATGGAGCAGCTGGCGGAGCCGTACATCCGGCGCCGCGCGCTGCGCCACCTGGACAAGGGGCGGGTGGTGATCTTTGCGGGCGGCACCGGCAACCCGTACTTTTCCACCGACAGCGCCGCGGTGCTGCGGGGGATCGAGATGGAGGCCGACGTCATCGTGAAGGCCACCAAGGTCGACGGGGTGTACACCGCCGACCCGGCCAAGGACGCCACCGCCACCTTCATCCCCGAGATCTCCTTCCTCGACGCGCTGTCGCGCGAGCTGGGGGTGATGGACGCGGCGGCGCTCAGCCTGTGCAAGGAGAACGGCACGCCGGTGATCGTCTGCTCGCTCGACTCGCCCGACACCGTGGCGCGGGTGGTGCGTGGCGAGCGGATCGGCACGCTGGTGCATCCATGAGAAGTGCGTGAGTGCGGCAGTGCGGGAGTGCGTCCGGAGACGGACGCGCTCTCGAATCCAATCTCCCGAGTCCCTTCCGTTTCACGATCTCCGGACCAGACGAACCGATGTCCAGCCTAGACAAAGCCAAGCAGCGGATGGAGGGCGCCCTGGAGTCGCTGCGCCGCGAGTTCGGCGCCGTGCGCACCGGCAAGGCCAGCCCCGCGCTGCTCGACACCGTGCGGGTGGAAGCGTACGGCAGCAAGGTGCCGCTGAACCAGGTGGGCACCGTGAGCGCCCCCGAGCCGCGGATGCTGACGGTGCAGCCGTGGGACCGCGGGCTGATGAAGGACATCGAGCGGGCGCTGCGCGAGAGCGACCTGGGGCTGAACCCCTCGAACGACGGGCAGATCATCCGCATCCCCATCCCCGCGCTGACCGAGGAGCGGCGGAAGGAGTACGTGCGGATGCTGCACAAGCTGGCGGAGGAGGGCCGCGTGGCCGTGCGCCACGCGCGCAAGGACGCCAACGACGAGGTCAAGCACCGGCAGAAGGACGAGGGGCTGTCGGAGGACGACATCCGCCGCGAGCAGGACAAGGTGCAGAAGCTCACCGATCAGTACATCGCGAAGATCGAGGAGATGCTGAAGCACAAGGAAGCCGAGGTGATGGAGGTCTGAGCCGGCACCAGAGTGCGTGAGTGCGGAAGTGCGGGAGTGCGTGAGACGCGCCGATCCAGCGCACTTCCGCACTCACGCACTTCCGCACTTCTGTTCGCAGACCACTTGCTTTGACAAACCCGGCGCCCCGGTCCATCTTCCCCGCATGGCTTCCGACCTCCTCCAGCAGCTTCGCCTGAACGGCCCGGTGCCCCGGCACGTGGCCGTGATCATGGACGGCAACGGCCGCTGGGCGCGCGAGCGCGGGCGCCCGCGCGAGTTCGGGCACCGCGCGGGGATGCGCGCCGTGCGCGAGGCGGTGGAGGCGGCGGGCGACGCCGGGGTGGAGGTGCTCACCCTCTTTGCCTTCAGCCAGGAGAACTGGCACCGGCCGCAGGGCGAGGTGGCGGCGCTGATGACGCTGCTGGAGCTGTACGTGCGCAAGGAGCGCCGCGAGCTGAAGGAGAAGGGGGTCGAGGTGCACGCCGTCGGCCAGCTCCACCTGCTCGGCCCCCGCACGCGCGCGGCCATCCAGAGCATCGTGGAGCACACGCGCGGCGGCACGAAGCTGAAGCTGAACCTGGCCATCAGCTACGGCTCGCGCGCCGAGATCGTGCACGCGGCGCGGCGGCTGGCCGAGCGGGTGCGCGAGGGAACGCTGATGCCGGGCGAGATCGACGAGGAGCTGTTCGCCGAGCACCTGTACACCCCCGGCGACCCGGACCCCGACCTGCTGATCCGCACCTCGGGCGAGATGCGCATCTCCAACTTCATGCTGTGGCAGCTGGCGTACACCGAGCTGCACGTTTCGCCCGTCCTCTGGCCGGACTTCACCCGCGAGCACTTCTTCGCGGCGCTGCTGGAGTACCAGCAGCGCGAGCGGCGCTTCGGCCGCGTGCTGGCCACCTGACCTCCCGACACATTCCGGAGAAGCCGGCGTTGGCTCGTTCCGAGACTGCAACGCGCGTTGCCGTGGCCGCGGTGGGAATTCCCATCGCGGTCGCTGCCATGTACCTGGGCGGCTGGGTGCTGGCCGCGCTCCTGGCGCTCTGCGCCGTGCTCTCCACGCGCGAGCTCTTCCGCATGGCCGAGCTGAAGCGCGCCTTCGGCCTGGCCGTAGTGGGGATGCTCGGCGCCGCCGGGCTCATCCTCCTCGCCGCGATCGACCCGGCGCGCGGCGTCGACACGCCGCTGCTCTTTTCCGGTGTCGCCGCCATCATCCTGGCCGCGCTCACCGCGGCCATCTGGCAGCGCGGCGTGGCGGGCGAGCCGCTCCTTTCCGTCGCGGTGACGATCATGGGCGCCGTCTACCCGGCGCTGCTGATGTTCGCGCTCTTCCTCCGCCATCTCCCCGGCGTCACCGGCAACCTGCACGGGACGGCCATCCTCCTCTTTCCCGTGGTCCTCACCTGGCTCAGCGACACCTACGCGTACTTCGCGGGGCGGCTGTGGGGGAAGCGGAAGCTGATCCCCAGGGTGAGCCCGGGGAAGACGGTGGCCGGCGCGCTGGGGGCGGTGATCGGCACCCCCATCACCGCGGTGGGGTACAGCTTCCTGCTGGCGCTCTTCCCGACGTGGCACGTGGGGATCGTGGAGGCCGCGGTCTTCGGCCTCCTCATCTCCCTGGCCGCGCAGGTGGGCGACCTGGCCGAGTCGCTGCTGAAGCGCGACGTGGGGGTGAAGGACTCGGGGCGGCTGCTGCCGGGGCACGGCGGCGCGCTGGACCGCTTCGACTCGCTCTTCTTCACCCTCCCGGTGGCGTACGGCTTCCTGATGCTGCTGGTATACCGCTGAGCGAGATGAAGGGCGTCGCCATCCTGGGCGCCACGGGCTCCATCGGCCGGAGCGCGCTGGCGGTGCTGGACCAGCACCCGGACCGCTTCCGCGCGGTGGCGCTCACCGCGCACCGCAGCGGCGAGGCGCTCTTGGCGCTGGCGCACCGCTACCGCCCCTCGCTCGCCGTCATCGCGGACGGGGAGGTGCCGGCCGGCGCGGATTCCACGCCGACGGAGTGGGCGAGCGGGCGGCAGGCGCTGCTGGACGCGGCGACGCACCCCGACGCCGACGTGGTGCTGAACGCGCTGGTCGGCGCGGCGGGGCTGGAGCCCACGCTGGCGGCGCTGCGCGCGGGGAAGCGCGTGGCGCTCGCCAACAAGGAGTCGCTGGTCTGCGGCGGCGAGCTGGTGATGGAGGCCGCGCGCCAGGGCGGGGGCGAGCTCGTTCCCGTCGACAGCGAGCACAGCGCCATCCTCCAGTGCCTGCAGGGGTCGCGGGCCGGGGACGTGCGGCGGCTGGTGATCACCGCCAGCGGCGGGCCGTTCCGCGGCTGGTCGGCGGAGATGCTGGCGGCGGCCACGCCGGCGGACGCGCTGCGCCACCCTACGTGGGACATGGGCGCCAAGATCACCATCGACTCGGCCACGCTGGCCAACAAGGCGCTGGAGGTGATCGAGGCCCACTTCCTGTTCGGCGTGGACTATGCGCGGATCGAGGCGGTGGTGCATCCCCAGTCCATCATCCACAGCATGGTGGAGATGGTGGACGGCTCGGTGCTGGCGCAGATGGGCTTCCCCACGATGGAGATCCCCATCCTCTACGCACTTTCGTATCCCGAGCGCCTGCCCTACGAGTGCCGCCGCTTCGACCCCGTGGCGGCGGGAACGCTGACCTTCGAGCCCGTGCGCGCCGACCGCTTTCCCGCCTTCGCGCTGGGGGTGGAGGCGGGGCGGCGGGGCGGAACCGCGCCCGCGGTGTACAATGCCGCCAAGGAGGTGGCGGTGCAGCACTTCCTGTCCGGCCGGCTGGGCTTTCCGGGGATCGCCGAGGCGATCGCGGAAACGTTGGAACGCTGCCCCGCCGCCGCGGCGCAATCGCTGCAGGACGTGCTCGAGGCCGACGCCCGGGCGCGCCGCACCGCTGAGGAATTCGTGCAGAGACTGGCTCCGTGCTGACGACAATCATCTCGACCGTCATCGGTCTTTCCGTTCTGATCCTGGTCCACGAGCTGGGGCACTTCCTGGCGGCGAAGGCCGTGAACATCCAGGTGCCGCGCTTCTCGCTGGGCTTCGGCGCGCGCCTGGCCGGCTTCCGCGTGGGCGAGACCGAGTTCGTGCTTTCGGCCATCCCGCTGGGCGGGTACGTGAAGATGGCGGGGATGGAGGACGACGAGGCCGCCGAGGCGCTGGAGGGCACGGGCGAGGACTACGTGGTGGACCCCGCGCGGACCTTCGACAGCAAGTCGCTGCCGGCGCGCACGCTGGTGATCTCGGCCGGCGTCATCATGAACCTGCTCTTCGCCTTCCTGGTCTTCACCGGCCTGTCGCTGGCGTACGGCGAGACGCTGCACCCGGTGACCCGCATCTCCACCCCGCCCGCGGCGCAGCTGAAGGGCGCCGGGCGCGTGCTGGCGGCGGTGCCGGACGGGGCCACGCTGGCCGCGGTGGGCGCGGAGCCGGTGAAGACCTGGCAGGACGTGGGCGGAGCGCTGGCGCGCGCCCCCGGCGGCCCGCTGGAGCTGCGCTTTTCCGACGCACCGCCGGTGACGCTGAACCTTCCCGCCTCGCAGGAGCAGCGCGCGGAGCTGCTGAACCAGGTGGAGCCCTTCCGCGAGCCGGTGATTTCGGACGTGGTCGCGGGCTCGGCGGCGTCGCGCGCGGGGCTGCGGCGGGGCGACCGGGTGGTGCGGGCCGACGGGCGCCCCGTGGGCTCGTGGCTGCAGCTGGTGGCGGCCATCCAGAGCCACGCCGGGAAGCCGCTGGCGCTGGTGGTGGAGCGCGCCGGGAAGCCGGTGGCGCTCACCGTGACCCCCGAGGAGCAGTCCGACAAGGACGCGCTGGGGAAGCCGGTGAAGGTGGGGAAGATCGGCGCGGCGCCCATGCCGGTGCCGTCCACGCACCGCAGGGTGGGCTTCGCGGAATCGGTGCGGACGGGCGCGGAGCAGACGTGGGGCGCGGTGGTGCTCATCGGCACGGTGCTGAAGGACCTGCTCACGGGCCAGCTGTCGCCCCGCAACATGGGCGGCATCCTTTCCATCGGCGAGGCGTCGGGGCAGACGGCGCAGATGGGGCTGGAGGTGTGGCTGGGGTTCATCGCCCTGTTCTCGGTGAACCTGGCCGTGCTGAACCTGCTCCCCATCCCCATCCTGGACGGCGGGCACCTGATGTTCCTGGCCTTCGAGGCCGTCCGCGGCCGCCCGCTCTCGGTGGAGGCGCGCATCCGCCTCTCGCAGGTGGGCTTGGTGATCGTGGTCGCGCTGATGATCTGGGCCAACGGCAACGACGTGGTCCGGCTGGTGTTCGGCCGCTAGCCGCGGCTTCCGCATCGCCATGGCGAAGCGCGCCCGGACCTCGCAGGTCCGGGCGCGCGGCGCATCGGGGGCATCGATGCCGGATGGTTTCTCCGCGATGCCCGGCGGTGATAAACGTCTGATCCGGGAAAACCCCTACAACCCGCGCGGGGGCTTCCCGACACACGGAAACCTGCGGACAGCAACGGTGTACATAACGCCGGAATCTTGATATGTTTAGAGGTTCCTCCGGACCACCGGCGCGTGCACGCGGCGCCTCCCCGCCCAGACACACTCCACGCCCAGACGCGATCCAATGCCCAGCAACACGGTGCAGTCAGCCAAACGGATGGATCGGAGCGAGCTCGAAGCCATCGAGCGCCTGCTCCTGCGCGAGCGCGACAAGACCCTGCGCTCCCTTGGCCGGTTCGCGGAGCAGAGCAAGATGGCGCGCGACTCCGCGGACAACGACCTGTCGAGCTACTCGTTCCACATGGCCGACCAGGGAACCGACGCCATGGAGCGCGAGAAGTCGTTCCTGTTCGCCAGCAAGGAAGGCCGCTACCTGTACCGCGTGGAAGAGGCGCTCCGCCGGCTGTACAACAGCCCCGAGGAGTTCGGCATCTGCCACTCGTGCGGCAACGCGATCCCGTTCGCGCGGCTCGAGGCGCTCCCGCACGCCCGGTACTGCCTGGACTGCAAGATGAAAGAGGAGCAGGCGGCGTAACGCTGTCTGGCGGCGTGGAGATGGAGGCAGGGCGGCATCCGGAAATCGGGTGCCGCCCTTCTGCTTTGCTGAACCGCATCGGGATCTGGGCGTGTTTGGCGCCGAGGCGCCAAACCGGGCTGCGCGCGCCGTAGGCAACGATACGACTGTTGCCAACGGCGCCGGGCCCCCGGCGGGTTCGTCTCCGCCGGGGGCCCGTCTCGTCTTCCGAAGCTTCTTCGCGGCCGCCCCGCCGGGTTCCCGGCCCTTTCGGGCGCGCATCCCTTCTATGAGCACGCGCCGGTGTCAAGGGCCTGGAGGAGGGCAAAACCCGCCTCAGGGGCAGTTGTGCGTCTTTCTGCCCCACTGCGATTCAATGGCACCGCCGCACTGCGG
>Ga0326721_10000096_pt1 | contig 51891 bp, 48 predicted proteins | sample SGPome_FD_203951 | JGI IMG/M metagenome (GOLD analysis project Ga0326721, IMG submission 203951) | Soil microbial communities from Southern Great Plains, Lamont, Oklahoma, United States - SGP_1_2016 | ecosystem: Engineered > Artificial ecosystem > Soil microcosm > Unclassified | place: USA...
GAACTTGGTGGAAGCAGGAGCATCAAAGCAGTTCAAGATTACTGTTTCTCTCCCCAGTACCGTAGGCAACGAAGTGCAGGGTAAGTCAAGTTCGGTGAAGTTCGCTTGGGAAAACCGCAGCTAATTGCGGTAGACTATTCGTAAATTAGAAATTCCATTTTGAAAGTTGCGTAAAACAATGAGGCGGTCAGCTGTGTTCCACGGAATCAAGCTGACCGCTTTTGTTGTTGCCCGGGCATTCGTCGGGCTGGTTTTAGGACTGTCGGTATGGGCAATACTCCCCCTTGCAATCCAATGGCAACCTACTGTCGTAATGTCAGGTTCTATGGAGAACAGTATTATGACCGGTGACATCCTTGTTGCTGACCCGGTAACTCAGGAAGAAATAGCTTCAGGATTGTTGCAAAAAGGCCATGTCATTCTCGCCAGTGATCCGGCAGACCCGAACACATTATTTACCCATCGCATCATTCGCCTCATGGATGATGGCAGTTTCATGACTAAGGGTGATGCAAATGCTCAGGTTGACAGGATGACAGTTCAACCTGAACAGATTAAAGGTATTGAACGCCTACGCATTCCTTACATTGGCATACCTGTCCGCGAGATGAAAGCAGGGAATTATGCTCCCGCAATAATCTTTGGATTCTTTTTTACGATCTCCTTGTTGCTTATTCAAGCTGACCGGGGACGGTACAAACGGGTCACAGACGCTTTAGCAGATAATGACGATTCTGCACCAACCCGTAAGGTATCTTCTAAAGCCATCACTGCCATTCTCCTGCTCTCTTTGGCCACAGGTGCAATAAGTACTCCCGCGTTGCACGCAAAAGCATCAGAAGCGTTTTTCTCCGGTTCCACGATGAATCCGGCCAGTACTTTTAGGGCTTCCTCAACTTTCCCTACATTAGGCGGAACTGGCGCAGGCACTGTTACCCAACCAGTTGTCAGTGGTAACAAAATGTATTCCACAGCGTATGCAACCACGGTAGATTTCACTCAGTCCTTTAATCTCTCAAACATCAGGAACGCCGGTACCGCAGGTTTCGTTCCTGTGATCACATGGGAGCCAAAGAGTTCGGTTGCCGGGGCAAACCAGAATGACTTCCGCCCGAATAAAATACTTAATGGCTCTCTCGACTCATATCTAAATACCATTACAAGTCAACTTATTACTGCCGGTAATCCTAAAATTGCTATTCGTCTGGCACCGGGCGGCAACGGAACTGATAACAACTGGTCCGAAAAGATTGCTACTAACGCCAACGGAAGCTATAAGGCGGCGTGGCGTTATGTCGTGGATTTCTTCCGCACTCAAGGTGTAAAGAATGTTGACTGGGTTTGGTCTATGAATGCTCCTGCTTCCTCAGCAGATGCATCAGCGTTATATCCCGGTACAGGCTATGTCACTTATGCTGGGTTGAGCTTCCCAGCTTTTACCACCGCCGGCATGCCTGTCGGCACGAGTCCTGAAGCCATTGCCAGAGAGAGTCTGACGGTCCTCTCCACAGTTGCCCCTGACAAGAAGATCGTGTTATACCAAAGTGGAACTATCGTAACGAATCCTACAACCTCACAACGTGCTTGGCTTGATGATTTGAACAGGTATTTCCAGACATGGAGCCAAACTAGAGGTGAGAAGATTCAGGGATATGTAGGATTTACCTACTAACGAAAGAGACGGACCCGGTAAATTTGAGTCCGTCTCTTTCGTTAAAGCAAATCCCACCACAAATCTTTACGGCTGAGATGCTCAGGCAAATCAAAATCTTCAATGTCTTCACGGCTGAGGTATTTAGCCTTGGACAAAGCATTGCGTGCTGCGGTACGGGCCTTAGCATGTTCAACCTTGGCAAACTCACGGTGTGCAGCAGGGCGCGTCATGTAACGCAGGTACTTCTTACTGTAGTAATAGAACACAGGCTGGCACGCCCCACGAATATAACGGGTGGAGCGTTCATCATACTGGTCAGCGTCACATTCTTCATGACCGGGCGCAGCATGGTTGTGTTCAATAGGAAAATCACCATTGCGGTTCTTTTTGATGTGAAGCCACAACGGATCGGTCTTATATGTTCTGCTCATCTTCTTCAGACACCTTTCACTTAGGATGCCCGTCACTTTGACGGTTCCTTAATGAAGGTGGAGACGGTGGAGAAGCATAGGATGTTTCCTTTCAGAAAACGAATATCTTACGGACGTGTGAACGAATAAAGAAATGATACCATGGCGGCGAAGGCAAATGCAAGCATTCCGATGGCACCGCTCCATGAAATTATCAGTGCAATATTGTTTGGCTCTGCACTGCCGGCTCCAAAGAGAGCAGGCGTGAACGTGGCGAAGACGCACACTGCAAATGCGATAGCCCAGGAGGTTCTTGCTATTAGCATAATGCCTTTCAAAGTATTGACGAATGAACGTTGAAACATAATAGCACCAACGATATCTGTCATTTGATTATTTTTCTTATTCATGGTACCATTACATGTTGACTCTACCAAGTCGATATAATCCATAGTATTCAGACAAAGAAAGGAATGACGAAGATGAAACCCAAGCTCTTTTTGGACATTGACGGAGTAATTAACGTCATTCCGCCCAGCAAGTGCGACCCAAACCGGTATCCCCATTTGAAAGTCTGGAACCGATGGAAGAGCGTCGACATTCTGGGTTACCCCATTACCTACTCCCCTGACCTGATTGATAACCTCAACCGGATTTCCAAGAAGGTGGAGATTATTTGGCTGACGACATGGCGGGATCAGGCTGCAAACGATTTCGCTCCGGTAGTTGGGCTGGATAAGTTTGATTACATCGACCCTAAAGGCAGTGAGTACCCATGGGGTTCAAACCAGAGTTTTCAGGCTGGTCCTGAGATGCGGTGGTGGAAACTGAATGGCGTGCTGGATTCCCTGCACAATGAGGCCCGCCCTTTCATCTGGCTGGATGATGACCTGCGTTCAAATACGAAGAAGTTTGTTCGGTCACTGGCTAAAGACATGGATGTTCCCAACCTGATGTTCATTCCCTTTGAGTCACAGGGAATCATCCCTGACCACATTGCCCGGATTGACGAGTTCATCAAAGAGCATAAGGGCTATTCTTACGGGAAGACCGTATAGGAAGATTGATTGGAATGGGCTGGCAAGCAGAAAGTTTGCCAGCCCATTCTTTTATTGCCCATAATTTCTTCGACAAGAAAGAACCGTGACCAAAGTGAGAGTAGGCACCTTGGTCACGGTTCTTTGAGAAATATCGGCTGATTCTTAGATCTTTTCAGCGACCCAGATAGCATTAGTGGGCGGGAAGTCAACTGCGTTACCTGCTTCATCAAGGATGGCGATCTTAGGTGAAAGAGCATCAACGTATCCCTGCTGAACATATTCTTCGCTGTGAATGAGTTTGAATCCATGAGCCTCAATGTATTCGCCATAGGTTTTCAAGGGCAGGATGCTAAAGAGTTCCTGCGATTCGCGTGCGAGTGCTTCTTCACCCCAGGTGTAGGTGTAAGCGAAGGATTGCACAGATTCAAGCGTTCCAAGGAAAGTATCATCACTGATCTGAGTCAAGGAAACCCGATTCTTGAAGGGCTGGAGGTCAAGAAAAGCCTTCACACCAGCAACATCGCCATTGAGCATCTTCAAGGTAACTTTCTGATCCCAGTCAGATGATAGAACACCGTCACGAATGATAACGCGTCCACCCGGTGCCAAGGCATCGTAGATGGACTCCAAAGTTTCATAAACCGGCATCAAGGAGCGCTTGTACTTCCCATCCCGGTTACCGTACGAGAACACTTCATGCATTACGGAAGAGAGGATAATGCTTCCGAAAAATTCATTCTCCCAATGTTCCCCGATTTCATTTGCGTACGCTTCGGCGGTGCGAATACCATAAGACTTTTGCAGTACCTTGGACTCGGAGATTGGAGAGGCATCAAGCCCGTACACTTCGTAACCCTCTGCATCCAGAATATCAAGGAGCTCGCCGCCACCGAAACCAATTTCCAGAACCCGTCCACCCTTTACGAAAGGCAGAAGCCGGGCTTTGTCGCCAATGGACGAAGCCATACGTTCGTAGTAAAGCTTATTCTGGTCAAGTACCATCTCGTGTCTACCGTCTTTCGAATCAGATCATCTAAGTTTGTTGAATGCAGTTTATCTCCTAGAGGGTGAATCTGTCAAGGTAGAACAAAAGGCGGTACCTACCGGAGTAGATACCGCCCTCAGATTCGGACTATTTACTTCTTATCGTGGTGGAAGAGTTCACGGATTGCGTCGCCAACGTCCATGTTCAATGCGTCCTTGACATGTTCCGGCAGGGCTGACTCGTCAACGATCTTTTCAAGGAAGCCTTCATCCTCATCATCGTCTTCCTGAACCGGCTCAGCGACCTCTGCTTCTGCTTCTTCAACGCCATCAGGAACACCGTCAACGGCAGGCTCTACATCCTCGGGGCCTTCATAGGCGGGAACCTCTTCAAATTCTTCTTCAGTGTCAATTTCTTCAAATCCTCCTTCACCCAGAGCAATGTCATCTTCAATAAGGATTGCGTCATCCTCAGGGTGAATCATGGTTGCCTTCTCAGAGTATGAAATTACACCATCAAAGTTGGCATCGTACTCTGAACTGTTGACAACAGCCTCATCATGCAGTGCTTCTGCCTTGGATGGTACGTTTTCCTCGGACATGTGGTTCCTTTCATTGCGGTTATGGTCACCCTCATTCTAACACAATCAAGAAAATTAAAAGTTTTTCATTAATGAGCCTTGACTATCGCAAAAGAATCTTGCTAGCATGATTATGTAATATTCATTACTTTGAAAGGACGAAGATGTCGACTTCAATGGTTGCCTCCGCAAAGAACTACGTGCAGGCGCATCCGGGTTGCTCACACACAGATTTGGAAAACCATCTTGTGTTTGAGAAGATGAATGAAAACGGCATAAAAACAGGTAACTGTTCTATCAGTTCCGCTGATTTCACCCAAATTGAACGTCTTGCAGACGAACTTATCTACTAGAATCAGATAAAGTCCAAGGGTTCAGTCCGCACAAGAATATCCCTCTCCCTGAATGGCTTCGTGATCACACCTATGCCTTGAGACCGTTGCCATGCAGTGACATTAAGGTCTCTCAGGGTCAGGGATACTGCGAAAATACGATTCTGATTGCTGTTCACCGCTGTAATCATATAAGCGTCATTGTCCACCATAATGCTGTCACCGGGCAGGGCATCGCCGGCATAGAGTTCCCAGCGCGGGTCAGGTGTGCGTTTACTACTAGCAAGATCATTCATGGCTTTATTCTATCATTTCTTTTTAGGGACACAAATAAGCAAATTGACCTGTTATAGAATATAGTGCAATGCGCCGATTTTATATAGACCAGCCCTATAAGGAGTTCCCATGAAAATCAACCCTGTTCCCACTGCCGGCATCGCTGTTGCTGCCGTTGCCGCTATTTCCGCCACTGCGGTTGTTCTTAAGAAGAAAGGCAAGAAGATTGTTGAGCCTCTGGCTTCCTTTACCGCCAAGGAATGGGAAGAACTGAAGGACTGGCCTGCGGTTAAAGCCGTTTTGAATGACAGCAAAGAGCCTGACGATGCTGAAGAGGTAAAAGAAGAATCCGTGGTGGCTCCTACTGTGGAAGTTCAAGAGAAGGCTGTCAAAAATACCGAAAAGACGGTTGCTCCTGCCGAACAGATCGTCATTGGTGAGGAACCGGGGCAGGTAAAGGCTTTTAGTGCTGAGTACCGGAAGATTATTAACAAAGTATTCAAAGAGGCATCAAATGATGAAACTGTAACGCTTGAACTTTTTGGTAAAACATATGGATTGGGTGCGAAAGGACAGAAGATTGAAGACACTGCCCTGCCGGGAACGCTATATAATGCTGCGGATATTGCCAAACTGCACAAGAAACTGGAAAGCAAGTAACAGGGACACAAAATAATACGTCGGGTTGTAGGAAATAGATTTTCTTTTCCTACAACCCAACCTTGTTTTATCACCGTACTCATTGGCACCTATGCTATACTGGGAGAAGCAAAAACCGCAGAAAATCAAGGAATTAATACGTCCTACCCGGTGCCGGCGAGTGGATTTGACATTGATTTGTATATCCCCTAAACTGGATACCAACAGCAAGAAAACCGCATGACTTTAGGTTCCAGATGAACCTGAATCTTTTGCAGGAAAGTTTGAAAATATATCGTTTTCAACTTGACAACAGAAGATAAGTCGGATAGATTTAGTACATACACAAAGCAGCATCTACACAGGAGATTAAAACTATGGAACTTGAAGTCAAGACAACCGAGATTATTTCTAACGTCATGGGCGAAGAAGCAATCCCCATGACCATCGACAATGAGAACATCAAGTACATCATCCGGTCACTGACCAACATCTACCCGAACAAGGTTCTGGCCTGCCTTCGTGAATACTCCTGCAACGGTCTTGACTCCCACATTGTGGCCGGACAGACCCGACCTGTTGAAGTTACCCTCCCCTCCTCTTTCAATCCGAACTTCGTTGTTCAGGACTGGGGAACGGGCATGGGCCGTTACGAACTGGAAAAAATCTACGGCGTTTACGGTGCATCCACCAAGCGTAAGAGCAAGGATACCATCGGTGCATTCGGTCTTGGCTCTAAGTCGGCACTGACCCTTGTTGATTCCTTCAATCTTGTCTCCGTCAAGGATGGCCGCAAGTTCACTGCCATTGTCAACAAGAACTCTGAGGGTGTCGGTCAGCTGAAGATTCTCTCTGAGGTTGCAACCACCGAACCGAACGGCGTAAAGGTCACGATTCCCGCTGCAAAGCCGGCCGAATTCTCCCACCTTGCAAAGACGTTCTTCATGTCGTGGAAGCCCGGTACGGTGCTGGTCAATGGTGAAGAACCCATGATGCTTGAGTCCGACAACTTTGAGCGTGTTGGCGACATTGGTTACATCAGTCGTGCATCCCGCAGTGGCTACGGCCAGCGTGGCAGCCTCACGGTAAGCATGGGCGGTGTCTGCTACAAGGTAGGTTCCCTGTCCTTTGAGCAGCAGCAGGCCGTTTACGGTGCCAACACCTCCTACCACCTGCGTCAGCAGGAAATCATCCTGAACGCTCCGCTTGGTGACGTGGAACTTGTTCCCAGCCGTGAAGAAGTGGAAATGAGTGATAAGACGCTGGACTTCATTGAGAAGCGTACCAAGGAACTTATCCGTGAATTCCTTTCTTCCATCAAGAAGAAGATTGACACCGCTCCTACCCGTATGGAGGCTATCCGCCTTGTGGAGCAGTTCCCGTTCGCTTACTCCCGCTCTGAGTACACTTGGCAGGGCAACCCGATCCCCGCTCATGTTGATACCACTTGGGCTCACTGGTCTTACAGTTCCCACAGCAACCGTAAGACCAAGTACGCTGACCACGATGCCCAGCTGAAACTGACTACGGAAAAGGAACCTTGTGTCCTGATTGACACTGAGGGTGCAACCATTGAAACTTCCACCATCATGCGTCACCTTAAGACGTGGGCAAAGGCGGAAAACATCATGCTGTCCACGGTTTACATCGGCCGCAAGCCTGCCGTAGTTGACCCTTGGATGCAGGCAATGATTGATGAACGTCTCCTTATTGTGGAATCCGCTACGGACGTTGCAGAGAAGGCCAAGGCTTACAATAAGGCGAACCGTAAGGCTCGTGAGGTTTCCACGGAGCCACGCGATACCCTCCGCTACCCTGCCTACACGGTAAAGAATGTCGGTGACGTAAAGACGGTGGAACTTGACCACATGACTGTTGCCGAAATCAAGAAGATGGATGAAACTATCTACTTCCTCGATCAGGATACGGTAAACCTTGGCGGTCTGCGTGGCATGGATTTCTCTTCCGGGGATGCTGTCCTGCGTAACGTTATCCGGAATTACCTCCCCGCTGGAAGTACGCTGGTTGTTATTTCCAACAGCCGTAAGTCCGAAAGCTTCGTCAAGCGTCTTGGCGATATGGACGTTCGGGATGTTATGGGCCTTATCGAAGAGAAGATTACCGCTGAACTTCGCCGTGAGGTATCTCTGGCAGATGAACTGACTGAGCGTATCGCTGCAATGAACAATGCACGTATCTTCAAGAAGTTCGCTGGCAAGGAAATTGATTCTGAGGTATTCTCCGCAGTAGTCAAGAACCTTGTTGACGGCAAGACCGATACGGGTCTTATGGCAACTTACAAGGATGCCTACAACTTCCTTGGCTGGTACGAAGATCACGCTAACAAGATCCGCTACAATGGTGGAGAAGTCAAGCCTACGGACAGCAACATGGTACGCAACTTCATTGCTCACTACCCGCTGTTCTCGCTTGCCGTAGCAGGTCTTTCCTACAATGGCGCAATTACTGATGAAGTAGTTGATGCACTGGTAGAATACCTGAATAAGGCTCACGCTGAAAAGGGTGAATTCAGCCTCTAATTACCTTTGACGGGGGCGATATATAAGTTGGTATATCGCCCCCATTGATGGTATACTTTTAGTACAGTTCCAAACACACAGTAAGCATTTCTAACAAAGGATAAATAAATGTTTGAAGAAGAAGATGAATTTCAGCAGGAGCCGGAAGCAACACTTCAGTTCTCGATTTACTCCAGCACCGCTCTGGACGTAATTCTCCGTGATGGTGAAGTTCGTTCCATCACTTCCGAGCACCCCAACTTCCTGAAGCTGCGTTCAGCACTGCTGGAAGATGCTCAGGCACTTTCCGATCAGGATGTACGCGAGATTCTTGATTTCGCCTTTGAAATTGGCGAGAAGCTTCAGTCACTTTCTGAGCGGGTCAAGTTTGACGGTTCAAACGTATTCTTTGATGGGGATGTTGTTCACAACACGCTCTCCGATCACATCGTGCGTATGGCTCAGGACAAGAATCCCCGCCTTACGGCCATGGTCAAGTTCCTTGAGAACCTTGCACATAACCCGTCAGAGGCTTCCCGCAATTCACTCTTTGACTGGATTGAAAACCTGCGCAATCTTGGTGAAGAACTTACCATCACCAAGGATGGTATGCTCCTTGCATACAAGGGTGTCAAGATTGACTCTGAGGGCGTTTCCCGGTCCATCAGTTCCGGTCCCGGTATCATCGACGGCGTTCCCTACAAGGGCCACCTGCCCAACCGTGAGGGCTCCGTCATTGAAATTGCACGCTCCTACGTGGATGCCAACGTTGCCGTAGGTTGCTCACGCGGTCTGCACGCAGGTACGTGGGCTTACGCTCATGGTTTTGCTCAGGGTCGTACCCTTGAAGTTGAAATCAACCCGCGTGACGTTGTTTCCGTTCCCGCTGACTGTGCATGGCAGAAGCTTCGTGTTTCCCGCTATGTCGTTCTTAAGGAAGTTGACGCTCCTGAAACCCTCCCTGTTTACGCAGAGGTCGAAGAGTGGTCTGATGAAGAAGTTCAGGACTGGATTGATGCAGGTTACGACCGCATGGATGCAGAGGACTTCCAGGACCGTGGCTTCACCTATGAAGAAGCACTGGATGCTGTTGAAGAAGGCGAAGTTGACCTTGAAGCATGGGAAGTTGAAGGCTTTGACGCTGACGACATCGAGTACTACCGTGAAGAACTCGGTCTGACGCTGGAAGAAGCCATCGAAGCCCGTGACGACGCTGACGAGGATGAAGCAGAAGCAGACGACCGTTACACTGACTGGTTGCTTGAAGGCTTCACCCGCGAACAGGCTGACGGCTGGATGAACATTGGCTACAGTGTTGATGAAGCAATCGCTGACATGAAGGAAGAAGATGTTGCTTCCAACGGCGAGTGCGAGGATTCTGAAGATGCTGAGGATGCTGACGCTTCTGAGGATTCCGAAGACAAGCCTGAAGCTCATGTAGTTGACGGCAGCCTTGTGGATGCTTTCTCCGCTCCTGTCTCAAAGAAGAAGCGCAAGAAGAACAAGAAGAAGAACAAGAAGGCAACTGAGCAGTAAGCCTTAGCATAGGAGAAGCCCCGGCGGGTAGGAAAACGCTGGGGCTTCTCCTATTTTTGTCTGCTGGCTTGAGGGACACAAAATGTAAAATACGGGCTTCTACATTTCACTAACAAATGAACGATAGATATGACGTGATTTCTTCACTTGTCTCCCTTACCGAAAGGCACCAATGGCTCTCACGCTCCCCCTATCCCTTCCTGTATTGGAGACTGAATCAAAGCGGTTTATTCTGACTCCCCTCACAGAAGAACATCATCCTGAACTGGGTGCCATACTGCTTGATGAAAGGTTATGGACTCAGGGATATGGTGACGGGGAATGGCGGCCATCATCGTTGGCAGAAGTGCCGCAATACATTGCTTCATCCTTTACGCCCTATCAGGTATTTGCTGTCACCACGAATCCCGAACACTTTGGCGAAAGCCGCCTTATTGGGACGACAGGAATAACACAAGTTGTAATTGGTGATGCCCGGGTCAGAATGGGGCGGACACTACTGGCACCTGATTTTTGGGGTCAGGGTGTAAACCATGAAATCAAATTGACCTTGCTGAAATGGCTGTTTGAAAGTGGTACCGAACGTCTGGAATGCCTAGTGGATTCCAAAAACGTCCCGTCCGCTAAGTCGCTGTTGAAATTCGGCTTCTTACACGAAGGCATGATGCGCAAGTTCTCACAACGGATGGACGGAACATGGAAAGATATTTCCCTGTATTCATTGCTTTCCGAAGAATGGACCGCTGTTTATGCCCGGCATGCAAATCCTGTTGCCCTACAAAACATTTCCGCTCCTGCATATGTTTGATATACTTTTAAACGACCAAACCCATTATTATAAGGAAGACAATGACTAATTCTGAATCTGTTCGCAACGAAGCAACCGAAAATGCCCATCAGGAGGCATCTGTCGCCGGCACAGAGGCTAATGAAGGCTCTGCGGACAACCTTAGCATTACGGCAGTAAATACGCTTACAGAGGCTCTCAGCAAAGTAATCCGAGGGGTTGAGGCAGGACAGCGTGATTCCGTGGAAATTCCGGCAGAAGGATTGCGTAAGCAGGATGAAACCGATCTCGTTTTTGGTCATTACGCTGCGGCACGCTGGGATAAGTAGGAATTTGACTTATCCGGTGATTAAGGTATTCTTAATCAGTCAGAACGGATCACATTAAGGAAAATTATGCCTACTGCAAGAATTTCTACTACCGAAATGCTTGACCTTCAACTGGATGTTGCCAAGCTTGCTGAACAAGTTGGCGTTATCGAGCATGTCTACCACATTAGCGTGGCAAGGTTCGCCGGCGAATACCATGAGGAACACACACAGGCAATTTTCCATGGTCTTGAAGAGAACATCCGTGAATTCATTCAGGACGAGGAAGGCGTTACTGCTGAAGAAGCAGAGAAGTTCATCGCTGAAACGGTAGAGGCTGAAGTTCCATTCTGGAATGTTGGCGTTATGGCGGATTACCTGTCCGCACGGGGCTGGAAAAAGCGGGTGGCTGCATCAAATAAGATTGCTCTCCGAGGAGACGGAGCGAAACTTACCTTCACCAAGTTCGCGTCTCCGAATCGGGCAGTAGTAGTTGAAGTGCCGGTATTCTCGCCTGATCCTGAAGAAGTCACTGTGTACATTCTGGATAACGAGGAATCTGACTTCACGCCCGGTGAACAGTTCCTCAAGGCCTCTCCCCTGCACCGAATTGACCTTGGTGCGGTCGTCGCAACTGCGGAAAAGTTTCTTTCCGCAAAGTAATTTTTATAAAGCCTTGACATTGTGTTAATACCACGATAGAGTTAACCATAGTAAGAGAAGAAGCCGGCATTACCCAGTAGGTTACCCCCGAACGGAGTACCGGCTTTTTCTTTGACTTCATTTAAGGGGACACAGATACGGTGCGGTATCATTAAGAACAGGTAAAATCTGGTTAGCCTGATGAGAGGAAGCCATGGAAAGAACATTGATAGTCGCTCTTGACTCGCACGATATCGTGCAGAATATCATTATCGAAGGCAAAGATGCCGTTGATCTCATCAATACGCCGGAAATCCATTACATTGCTTTCACAGAGGGCGAATTTGCAGACATCCCGCTCACAGTTTCCTTTGAAGCCGCCGAAAAGGAACAAATCAAAGTTACAGTCACAGTGGAATTCTCCGGCGAAGAGAATCATGTGTATATTCCTGATTCCGTGCCGGCTTCAAATGCCCTTGAAGCTGCAGAAGAGCTTGCCCAACACCTTCTCAGGTAGGCAAACCCTTCTGCGAAAAATCTTTTCGTTTAGTACGTTAACGCTTCCTCGGTGGAAAGCTTCTGGATAACCTGCGCCATCTTCTGGGGCGAAGGGATATTCCACGTCTGCAAGCGGCGGCTGCCGGTTGACAACAGGAACTCACCATGGAAGACATCAATTTTCTTGCCGGCCGTACGGAACTTCAATACCTTACGGGTATTTCCTGCTTCCATGATGTAGGAGTGTGGGTAATCGCCGGGTACTTCGGTTGCAGCATCTTCCTGATAGCCGATTCCGTGAATGGCTGCGACAAAGGTATCAACAGCGCTTAACTTCTCTTCAGGTGTAAAAACAGTCATTTCAGTTCCTTAAAAAGTTCCCCGCCGGGCTATCCAGCATCTTATGCTTTAAGCCTAGCGGGGAACGACGGTGTAGTCAATAGCTCACTGCTAATTTTCCTAAGATTTTTTAGGAGCCTCTGCTTCTACTGCTTCTGTAATCCAGCCATCAAATACCGGCACCCGGTTCCATACAGGGTCAGGAGTGTTCACAGTAGCAATCACCGCAAACGGACGGTTGAAGCGAATAACTACGTTACGGTTTTCATACTGGTACATTGGCATTGCACTACGTGCCATGATACCGAAAGTCAAAGCCGCTGCTTTAAAACCGAGGGCATTGTATTCGGCAACAGCAACCTGCTGAACCTTGAAGTCAACATCTCCCCCAGTATCGCTGAACCTGCTGATTGATTCCTCAAACCCCAACCCGGAATCTTTCAAGTCGAATTTGTTGGAGGTTTTCCAAGCGGGCAGATAAGACTGGACTGTATCATCCGGAGTAAATGACTTTGGATTCTCAGTGACAGTCAATGCCCCATTATAAGAATCACCTACAGGAAGATCTTTATTGGCAACTTTACGATACCAACCACCGGCAATGCTGCGTGCTATAGCCATTGTGGTCTCTTCTGAGACGTTTTCATCAAAGGCGATAACCGAATACACGTTCAAGTCATTTTCTTCCGTTGTACCACAATGTACGCCGAATTTCCCGTAAGTGGGATCATCATGAACGTAGGAGTTGTTAACATCATTTTCCAGCAGAATATTCTTGACTGACCAAGCTTCAGTCATTTCGTCAACACTGATTACCTTGAAAGGGGCCTTCCATGAGATGTCAGTAGCAACTACTGTAGCAAAAAGGGCAAGAAATTCATCGGGATTGATGGTTACCGGAAACTCTGTAATGAGTCCTAATGATTTTTCATCCACCCACTCATTCAGTTCTTTGGAATCCGGGATACGAACAGATGGCTTTGCGATATCAGTAACATCTTGTGCCCATTTAGAGAATGTGCTTGAACCGGCAACAGAAGGATTCAACCATGAATTAACCGCAAGGGAAACAACTTCTGGCTTATCCTTGAGAAGTGCAAGAAGAATTTCCTTTGCTTCCTGTGTGGAGCAACCAAGATTATCTGTTACTTCTTTGCGTGGCTGTTCATCGTTGGCGGCAATGAATGCGAGCAGACACCATGCTCCCAGTGGAGAAGCAACCCGGTGTTCCTGTGAAAACTCCTGATGAAAATTAGCGGCGAAAACGTCGAGGATAGGGATAAGTCGGGCGGAAATACTTTTTGGTGTATTCATGGAGTTTCTTCCTGTTGGCATATGTGGTACGGTATTAGGCTCATTCTATCACTTTCTAAGATGATAAATTAGATATCTTATTGCTCTTATGAGAATCGGCATGAATTGAAATGCGGAAATAGGAAATGCCCCAAAGTCACGCGGAGACATTTCCTATTTTGCTATAAATCAAGCCATGGTTTATTAGATGCGTCCGCCACCTCTGCGCCGTGCTTCTATGCTGTTTGCCTCTGTAATCCAGCCATCAAATACTGGAACACCCTTCCATTTCTTACCGTAAACGCAGGAACTTGTTACCACAGCGTATGGACGGTTGAACTGAATTTCAACCTTGTGGGACTTTACCTCCCCGAAGGAAGCTGACCGCATTGCTGACCAGCCATAGGCTAGTGCAGCCGCTTTGAAGCCAAGAGCACCATATTCAGCAGTAGTTACCTGAGCAACCTTCACGTCAAGGTCTTCCACCTTAATGTTGACCTCATTTGCGAAATCATTGAACCGAGCCATTGCTTCTTTGAAACCAAGGTCGGTATCCAGAAGGTTAAATTCATTGGATGACTTCCACGCCGGGAGGTAAGTCTTGATTGAATCGTCTTCGCCAGCCCATCTGGAAGCTACTTCCTTCACGGACAGAACACCGTTTGAGGTTTTCCCGAGCGGAAGGTCAGCCAGAGCAACCGGGTTCGTGTTACCTGATGCAATACTACGTGCCACCGCCATCGTGTCGGTTTCAGATACTGCCTCATCAAGTGCAATAACGGAGTATACCGTCAAATCGGATTCCTTTGACGAACCGCAATGTACTCCGAAGTTTCCATACACAGCATCATGGTGAATGTATGAATTGTTCGTGACATCATCAATCAGGAAGAGTGGAACTCCCCATGCCTTTGCCATGGCTTCATTCTTGTCCGCTTTCAGGGGAACTGACCATGTGATTTCAGTGCTGACAACGTTCGTAAACAGTGCGAGGAAAAGTTCAGGGTCAATTTCAACAGGAAATTCCGGAATGGCACCATCAGAATTTTCATTTGCCCATGAATTAAGTTCCTTCTGCGTGGGGATACTGATGTCAGGGGTCGCAATCTTGTTCACATCCTTCAGCCATGAAATCAGCGAAGGGGAACCGGCAACAGACGGATTCAGCCAGGAATTGACCGCAAACGATACATCAGCAGGCTTCTCCTTGAGGAGGGCACGGAGGAGTTTCTTCGCTTCCTTGGTGGAACAGCCAAGATTTTCCGTTACTGCCGGGCTTGGGTTCTTATCTTTGGCGGCAATAAAAGCAAGCAGGCACCATGCCCCAAGCGGTGAGGCCAGACGGTGTTCACCCGAAAAGTTTTCATGGAACTTTGCTGAGAAAGCATCAAGGATGGGAATGATACGTTCGGAAACGCTGGGTTCTGTAGTCATGTAGTTCTTCCTTCTATGTGCATTATGGGTAATAGTGATAACTTTACCGGTTTGAAGCTAAATCTGCAAACTTTTGGCTTACGGTAAGTAATGGTAAATTCATTGCATAAAAAGGTGCCTTCCGCATAATGCGGAAGGCACCTTGAAAAGTTATTGAGAGACCAATAAACAAACTGTTTCCGGATGCTCCATTGAACCCGGAAACAGACCTATCATGAGGACATCTCCCTGCTGGGATGTTACCTCAAGGATTGATTAGGTTAGTCCGCATCAGGAACGAACTTGGGGTCAATCCAATCCTCTTCGTTATCTACGCTGCGGGTAATGACTCGGGTTACCCACGTTTCAATGCAACGAAGTTCCTTATCCTTCTTATAGCCGATGAAAAGTCGCGGTCCGCCCGGGTTCTTGTTTTCAACAATCTGGGAAACGCGCATTAGAATGGGTTCTCCACCATGGGGAGGGCGGAACTGTACGCTGTCATCAAGCTTCAGAGTCTCCAAAGACTTCTTGACTTTGATGTTCTGAATCGGTGCAGGTACTTGTGAGTGAGTCATGTGTTAATTCCTTTGTGTAAGTGCTTAATGGGGGAAGCATCACCGTACCGGGAAATGGTTGCTGGTGATGATGTTCTTTCGGAGCGGGCAAGCCGTTACCGCATAAACACCCCCTGATGAATTACACCGAGGAAGAGCCGGTTGGAGTATTTTCCATTGGTATCAAGTGTCCTCTTGTTAGCTATAGCCGTGATGGTATCTTCTGGGAAGTGCGAGGAACTACCAAGGCGGGTAGCCAGCGGCTGCTTGGTGCGTGCTGTGTCCATGGTGTTCCTTTCTGTTCATAACGGGTTAGTACTCTTACAGTTTAGGTGGTCTTTTCAGGAATGTCAAATCATATCCGGATCTTTTTCCTGAAATATTCCATTTTCTTTTTATAAACGAATTAGGGCGGATTTGCAATAAACAAATCCGCCCTAATTCTTCGGTTTATCAGACTAGCTTGAGATCCTTTACCCTCCAGTAATTGGAAGTCAGGGCATCAACGTCAAATCCGTAAACAATGCTTGCGATAATGGCATTCATGCCTTCGAAGGTTCGACCTTCGTTGTCAGTATAATTATAGTTACTCCTTACGTCCTCAGGGTCAAGTATGGCTTCCTGCATATAGACTGCCCAAAAGAAATTTACTCCAAAGCCGGCAAGTGAATCCGCCGTTTTACGTACTTGAAGTGAAAGCTGGAAGAGGAACTCCTCGTAAGTTTCATTCAGTGCGGTGTCGCTGTAGCTTTCCGCATCAATCTGAGTGATGAAGTGTTCCCTTAGTCCTTCCAGAGTAAATTCTTCTGCAATGGTCTCTGACTTTGTTTTCAACGTTGACATGATTAAATGCCTTTCTGAACGCAGGGATATAGTTATACGCATATTCAGTTGTTATTCAGTTATAAACAGGGGGATTTACCCGGCAGCAGAACCACCATCAGGCTTGGTGCTTTCGTAGAGACGCTCGCTCTTATCGATAACGTCCCAGCCCTTTGACTTGAGGTGGTTGATAACGGGGGTACGGGTGCCGGCAATCATTACTTTGTTGCCGTGGTGGTTGCAGAAGAGGAGACCGTTCTCGTAGTCTTCATGGGTTGCCTTGATGTAAGCCTGTGCTCCACAACGGTCGCAACGCTGGGTGGCATCAAAATTCCATGTTGCTGGAGCAACAGCAGTCTCGCCGTTTTTCTCATCAAGCGGGGTAAGGATTCCAGTAGTCATTTTAATGCACCTTTCGCAAGTTCTATATGATTGCTCTAACAATATCGGAGGAATACGTTTCCTCACTTGAGTAACACTAGCGCATATCCTTATCATTGACAACACAAAATGCACAGCAATATTCTGCTCAGAGTGAACGGAAAACACCGAAAAGTAGAAGGGAAATGGGATATTACATGAATTCTTTATGTTCCGAAACGATAAATTTTTGCCACTGGCCACTCGTTTAAACCTCATGTAACATTCTTGTTAACACTGAAAAGACAGAAAATATTTCTAAAAAATTTTTTACCGAGTTATCCACATTAAATACTGTGAACTGATGCGGAATGGGGATAAGTTGTCCACAGACACCCGCCGAAATCCGCTTAATTCCGCGGATTTTCTCGAATTGACGACCGATAAGAATGTTAGAATAAAGACATAAGAGAAGCAAACACGCAGTCTCATTTGAACACCATAATACGAACCTAAGTACCACCGAACCTAACCTACTTGCAGACGCACGAAACTTATTTTGAAAGGATTACCATGTCTACTTCTTCATTGCAGACCCGTAACAGCATTACCCGCCCATCAGGACTCCTCAGTATCTTCTCCCTGAGTGCTTTCCCATTCATTCTCCTGATCGGTCTTCTCATAGCCCTCACAGGCTGCACAGCGCCCGCTGCGTCTCTTAATCACAGCCCAGCAACAAGTACCGCCATCAGTGAATACATCCCCGCTAACGGCAACACAGCAGATGCCGTCCATGCCTTTGAAGGCAGTGGCGGCGTTCTTGGATCATAACTCATCATTGATTCTTAGGTAAAAATCAGGTATCATGAAATTGACTACATACTCTAAGACAAGGAACGCAAATGACACAGGCACGGGAATGGGACGTATTCGCTGAAGAAACAGGCGATCCTGCGCTGCCCTTCAATACCATTACCGATTGGGAAGAAGTACTTGCCATGAGCGGCGTACCTCAAGCCAAGCGGATATCCGCCCGGCTCATTGAAGATCCTGAAGGTGACCTCCGAGGTTGGGTTCCTACCGGGAAGACTATGGTGGAAATGGTTCAGCATCACCGGGTTTTCCCAATCCAATTCACCTACGGCGTTGAAGCCGAACTTGAACGGGGAAATGGCGAAGTTGTGCCGCTTCGGATAGAAAAGGTTTCCAATCTTCACTAAAATATGATTCTGCGTGGCATGAAAACAGATAAGAGGTTGTAAGCACTATCTTGGAGGTTTCATGTCAAAGCGAATTGATATTAGTAAGGGAAACAATAATACTAATGCAAGTCAACCACTATCCCCGCAGCCGTCCCAAAATTTTTATGTACCGCAAAGGCGTTATTCTGCCCCGCCGAATAAATCAGCAGCCCAAGGGTTTTTGGTTCTGTTTGGATTGTTAGCATTAGGAGCAATCTGGGTGTTTAACTTTTTGAAAGATAATCCCGCTGTTTTGGTTGCCCTAATAGCAAGCGTTGTGGCAATTCTGATTTTGCTTTCTGTGTCTAAGAAGAGAAAGAAATCGTTGGAACAGGAAAACACAGAGCATAATCCTGAATCGGGTAACCCTAACGATAGCAAAAAACTGTAACTGCTGGGTTTTGTTGAAGCGAAGTATTTTGGGAGTTGACATCTGCCGGGGCATGTCCTACTATTGAAACAACAGGACAACGGAAACGAAAAAGTTTCCACTGATGCAGAAAGTGGTAAAGACAATGGCTACGAAGAACCTCACTGAAATGACCCCGGCTGAAGTAGATACCATCCTCGTTGATGCAATGGGCAAGGCCATCCAGCACTCCACCATCATCGGTTCACAGACCGAACGCATTGAAGGTTTCCAGCAGAATGTGGAGAAGTTCTCCGAGACCCTTGGATACACCACCCTTTCCGAGTCTGACCGGGTTTACTGGGAAGGTCGGGTGGAGAAGTACAAGACCGACATCGCCAAGGCACAGGCATTCATTGAGGAAAGCAAGCCGATTCTCGCTAAGGCTCTTAAGGAAAAGTCCGCATGCGAAGCTGAATACTCCCGACGTGGAGGATGGACCCGCTTCTGGATTGTTGTCAACTCAAACGGTCACATCCACTCATCCATGAACTGCACCACCTGCTTCCCCACCACCCAGTACGCTTGGCTCCCGGCAATCAGTGGAAACACCAACGCCGAGGTTGTGGAACTTGCCGGCGAAAAAGCCTGCACTATCTGCTTCCCGGATGCTCCGGTTGATGTCCGGAACCGCCCCTCGCAGTTGGAAGAGCCAGCAAAGAAGGCAGCCCGTGAAGAGCGTGAAGCAGCCAAGGCTGAGCGTGAGGCAAAGAAGGTCGCCAAAGCTATTGCGAACCCGGATGGAACCGTTCTGAAGCTTAGCGGAAGGTTCGGCAACAAGGTTTACACCGAATCCGAAGCCCAGCGTATCTTCGTGGATAACCTTTCCTCGCTCATCATGGATGAAAATGATGAGCGTTACCGGATTCCGAACCGTGAATATGTTGAGGAGAAAAAGGCAGATAACAAGATTCTCCTGACTGCTCTTGCCCACAAGCGTAAGACTACTGAAGAAGAGGAACTGGTGACGCTGACCAAGAAAGCCCAAGCAAAGATCAAGCGCGACTACAAGTAACCAGAAAGAGGGAGGGAACCCGGAGCAATATCCGGGTTCCCTCCCTCTTTTATTCAGTGATAGAATTCTTACTTTTTGTTTCCGCCAAGAATACCTTCTTTGGCTTCTTCAAGCTTGTCCTTCAAGTTTCCCATCATGCCACCTGAATCCTTGTCCTTGCCTTCGTCCCGGTTTTCCGAGGGGACACGATCCTCGGTAGTGAAGGTGTTGTCGTCCCGTGTGGGTGTCAGCCCCGGTCCAATTGTTACCCCATCATCCTCGCGCATCACTGAACCCGGCTGGATGCCATGTGGAGTTTGACCTAGACCTTCAGAAGAAAACGCTTGATTGCTTTGTTCCCGGAAAGATCCATCTGAGTATTCCTCTGTGTCTGAATCCGGCGAGCGTTGTGAGGTTTCGTCATAATCCACTGCGGATTTCAGATTCCCTGTTCCGTCATAACCATGTTCTGCAAGTCCCCTCATATCTGAGTCAGAAAATCCGCTGCTGTGGGCAGGAGTACGGGGATATTCAGGGGATGCCGGCGAACTTAATGGACTGGAAATATCAGGAGCGGTACTATCCGGGCTGTCAGTTTCACCAAAATCGCCGCCCGGGGCAATTGTTGATGGGGTTAGATTGCGGTCTTCATCGTCTTTAAATGTTGAAGTCATGAAAATCATCTCCTAAATGTAGATGTGTAATATTGATTGACTTTTATTCGATTCCGCAGGCGATAATTAGCTATAAGTTTTCATACCACCTCTTTCCATGGTATCATGATGGGGGTCGAAAACAGGCTTTAACGCACTTTAAAGCTCATTTAAATTCACCCGTCGTTATATTTATCCATTTGAAAGGTCTTAAATGCGCCCGGTTTGGTTTCTTGACGTAGACGGCGTAATCAATGCTCTGTCACCGATTCAACAAAGACACCTTAACGAATTTTCCCTTTGGGATGAGAAAAAGGTTAACGGTTACAAAATCCGGTACTCCCCTGAAGTCATTGATTTCATCAACAGAATGAGTGAACGGGTAGACATCAAATGGAATACGACGTGGCATCACAATGCGGTTATCCACCTTGCCCCTGCACTGGGGCTAAAGACTTTTGACGTGGTTAATGCAATCGGTGTCAACTCCCCCAACGGGTCAATGAACCGCAGTGGCGATCTCCCGGAAAACCGCTGGTGGAAAATGAACACCGTGATTAATCATATCGAAGCCGGCGGACTTGATTTCATTTGGACTGATGACCACTTGACCCCGAACGTGCGAAACTACATCCGGCGTAAAGCGGATTTTGAAGGCCTGGAGACAAGCATTATTACCCCTGACGGCGAACTGGGACTTTCCCGTGCTAACCTTGGACGGATTGAATCCTTCGTTGACAATCTAGCCAAATATGGCGTTATTTAATAAATCTTCCCATAGTTAAGGGACTATGAGAACATATTTTCTGGATGTCCCTTTCGTTCCCGGTGGGTTTAGAATCCCCGGCGCAACCTATGATTCGAAGCTGAAAAAGACAATTTTCACCGGCGAATCACTTCCTCCTGAACTGGAACCTTACCAGTCCAGAGATTTCTCATGGCTGCGTTGGCAGGAAGATAACTACAATAAGGCTATCCTGCCACCTAAGCCACTTCCTTATACCATGACTCCCCGCCCACACCAGAAGGAAGCCGCTATTGCAATTGCTAAGGCAGCTAAGAACGGTTATCGCGGGTTTATTGAAGGTGACGGAACCGGGCTGGGGAAAACTATCTCTTCAGCATTCGGAATTTATGGAGCAATGAAGACATGTTCTGTGAAAAAGGCGAATGTGCTTGTTATTTGCCCTAAAGGGGTTATCGAACAGTGGGGCAACACCTTCAAAGCACTGAAAATCCCCAACATCAGGCTTTGTGTTATCAATTATGAACAATCCAAGAACCTTTTGAAGGCACCATCGTCAGCCTCGAATGCCAAGAAGCAGAAAACCGTCAACCGGCAGACTGCCACCAAGGGGACACCAATCATCAAATGGGATTACATTATCTCTGATGAGTCCCAGAAACTGAAGAACTGGGAGAAAGCACAGCAGGCAAAAGCATTCGGGAATATTGCCCGGTATTCTGATGCCACCGGTTGGCCGTTTGTTATCTGGGCTTCCGCAACTATTGGGCAAACCCCGCTGGAGCTTCAGTATCTCTCCCCAATTCTATACCAATTGACCAATACTCCGCACAGGACTCCCTGGAAGGCATGGCTTTACAAACATGGCTTCCATATTACGGAAGCAAAGAAGAGTGGGAACCTGTCATGGATTTCCCCTACTTCCAAGTCAACACCACAAGAGAAAGCGGACATCCAGCAATCCAGACGGGAAGACCTTGCAAAACTGAACAAGATTCTCTTCTCCCCTTCTTCACCATCCATCAGGAGGACTCCGGTTGACATCGCCGGCTGGCCTGAGATTCAAAGGATTGCTAAAGGAATCTCGCTAACCCCGATGGAATACATTGAGTATCAGCGTGAGTGGCTGCTTTTCAGGTCTGAGTATCGCTTGGCACGGCGTGGCAAGAACCCGCAAGGGGCATTGGCTCAGCAGTTGAGGTTCAGGCAGAAGTCATCCCTGATCCGGACCCCGCATACCGTGGACGAGATTGTTGACTTGCTGGATAACAATCTTCAGGTTGCTGTCTACTGCGAATTCATGGAGACAATTGACAAGATGAAGGAAGCAATGGAGCGCAAGGGTGTTCCATGTGCCGAATATACCGGCCGGAATGAAGCTGTTCGTGAATCCGAGCGGCTCAGGTTTCAGAAAGGACAGGCAAAGGTTATCTTCTTCTCGGTGGACTATGCGATTTCCTTGCACGCAGAAGAACAGTTGCCGGACGGAACCTTCGCTACCAAGACCGGGCGCGCCACTCTGATTCATGATGTGACCTATTCAGGCATCAAATGTTCCCAGATTGAGGGAAGGGCTCACCGTGATGGTCAGTTCTCCGCTGTTTACTATCTTTTTGCCTTGAATACAGCCGAGGAAAAGATTGCACAGACAATGATTGACCGGGTTCGCAGTATCCTGACGATTATGGATGATGAGGCGTTGGCAAGTAAGCTGGATGACCTGTTGGCTACTTAGCGGTTACTGCTGTTTTCAGAACGGTGCTTTTCTGTTGTCAGAATGATGATAATTGGAGGCACCGTTTTTCGTGATCTGTATAATTAAAGGGGACAGCATTATGACGCAATTTGACAACAGTTTTACAAATGCGTAAATGCCCCTGTGATATAGTTCTACTTGAACGCACCACCATAAAATACGCAATAATCACAAAGAACCAGTTACATCAAAAACACAAAAAGGAGTTAGCCCTGCGTTAAATTACTTACCACTTTATAAGGAGAAAGAATGTCGATGACGGCAGCAATCAGTACCCCCGTTAGGTGCTCAGGAGTCCCCTCAGTGCATAACACTTCCACAGTGAACATCGATGACCAGTTCGTTGTAACAAAGTCATACCTATGTTCCAAGGGACACAGTTTTGAGTTAACTTTCTCATCACCGTTTAACCTGCCAGTGTTCTGGGAATGTGAAGACCACGAAATTATCGCATTTGAGCATTAGGACCAGTACCTAAAAGTTCAAGAGAAGAACTGGATCTGTACTTTGAATGCAGGTTTTGTTTTTCCCTATGAAATACCTATTTAATCCGTTAATTCCTCTAGAAATAGGGGAATTTTCGTATGATAAAATCGCTTATACAAGAGAAGATAATCCGTAAAGAAAGCAGTACATTCCCTCATGGCTCCCCGTAAGCAATACATTTGTTCCAATTGTGACTACACATCCCCTAAATGGCTGGGCAAATGCCCTGACTGTAATCAATGGAACACGCTACAGGAAAAGGTGCAACAGACTTCCAACGTGGTTGGCGTAAAGTCAAAGGGGACGATTACGACTTCAAACCCCGCTCAGCTTGTTAAGGACATCTCTGCTGAGTCGCATAAGCACAAGCCAACCGGGATTGCGGAATTTGACCGTGTTCTTGGTGGCGGACTTATCGCAGGCGGTGTTATTCTCCTTGCCGGCTCACCCGGTGTTGGTAAGTCTTCGCTACTAGCCATTGTTGCCCACCACCTCTCCCAGAAGGATAATGTTCTTTACGTTTCCGGTGAAGAGTCCATCCAGCAGATCAAGATTCGCCATGAACGCATGAATGCCATGGGTGAATACCTTTACCTTGCCTCAGAATCAGACCTCGCCAAGGTTCTTTGGCAGATTGATGACGTAAACCCCAAGCTCCTTATTGTTGACTCTCTCCAGACTATTGCATCGGGGGACATAGAAGGGCGTGCAGGTAGCGTTTCTCAGGTAGTTGAAGTCGCTACTATTCTGACCCGGCTTGCAAAAGAGCGTGGCATCCCCGTTATTTTCGTTGGGCACTTCACCAAGGACGGCAACGTTGCCGGTCCCCGCGTTGTTGAACACCTTGTAGACGTTGTTCTTGCCTTTGAAGGCGAAGAGGACTCTCCCCTTCGTTTGCTGCGTGGTATCAAGAACCGTTTCGGTCCCGCTGATGAAATTGGATGTTTTGAACACACTGAAACAGGACTGGAAGAAGTTCCTGACCCTTCCGGGCTGCTCCTTGGATCTCATGAAGAGGATATTTCAGGCGTGGCAACATCTATTTTCCTTGAAGGTAAGCGTGCTTTGCCGGTGGAAATTCAGGCTCTTGTAACCGGCTCAGTTCTTCCTAACCCCCGTAAGGTCACTTCCGGTCTGGATGCTCCCCGCACTGTGATGCTTCAGGCGGTCATGCAGAAACACGGTGGCGGGGAGATGCGCCTTGCAGACAAAGATATTTACGTCTCCACCATTGGCGGTATGAAGATCAAGGAACCTTCCGTTGACCTTGCCACCGTTATCGCTTTGGCTTCCGCCCAACTGAACCTTGTCTCCCGTGCTGACGCTGTTGCCATTGGTGAAGTTACCCTTTCAGGTGAAGTACGTCGCTCGCCCGGTATCAACAGGAGGCTGGCAGAAGCAGTGCGCTTGGGCTTCAAAGCCGCTCTCGTACCCGTTGGAACTAAGGCTAATCTACCGAAATCAATCATTGAATCAGGGATGATTATCATCGAAATCAAGAACGTTCATCATGCGGTTTCATCCGTCAAGGGTTACTCTGTAGCACGCGAAGTCATCAACGAACAATAAGACAGAATTGGCTTGTCAATGCCGTTTAATTCACCTGAATTGACCGATATAAGAGACGTATAGGCCACACTGGATACTATCTGGGAACACACTTAATGAAAGACCGTCTGCAAAAATTGAAAGCCTTCGGGCGCAGAGAACAAGGCTTCACCCTAGCGGAGCTCCTTGTCGGGCTGCTCATTTTTGGTGTGCTGGCCTCAATCGCAATCCCAATGTTTATCAACCAGCGCGAGTCTGCCAAGACTTCCGAGCTGCGCGCTGACCTTGCGAACGCTGCCATCAACCTTGAAAACTCCAAGCCTGATAACGGTGGACGATACCCCGACAATCTGCCCGATGATATTGTTCTGACTACTGATGGTGCCGAACTGAAGTACACTTACCCATACAACCGTATGGATTACTGCCTTCAGATTATTGCCGGTGATGACACTTTCTTCAAGTCAAACAACGACCTTCAGCCTACTACAACTGACTGTACTTACGAATACGTTGTTCCTGCCACCAAGCTTTCCGGTCAGATGTCCGGTTACAAGCCTGTCCTGACATGGCGCACCGTAGCATCCGCTACCAGCTACGTTATCTACAAGAACAACATTCCTGTACAGACTGTAAACGTTCCTTCATCTGCTGCTACTACTTCCACCAGCTACACACTGCCTGCAATGGCCCCTGAAGAGTTTGCAACGTTCTACATTGTTGTACAGGACGGTGCTACATCTTCCCCTCAGTCCAACTCAGTAAGCCTTACCGCTCCTATCCCGCCACCTGTTGCTCCTACGCTGAAGATTGCGGCTTCAGAGCCTAAGTCCTCCACTACCCAGCAGTACACTCTTCAGTGGGCTACTGTCAAGTATGCTGACTCCTATGAACTCTGGGATGTAACTGCCAGCCCGGTTCTTATCAATGGAAGCATTGGCGCTGCCACTACTTCCTACCAGATTGATAAGCAACGTGGTACTACTACCAAGGTAATCCTGCGTGCTAAGAACACTGAGGGAATCAGCCCCGATTCCAACGAACTTTCACTTACTACGTCATGGCCTGCCGGTGCAATCATCTCAGGTAGCTCAAACGTTACTGATGCAACCATGAACTTCGTGTTCCAGAACGTTGCCAACAACGTTCGCACTCCTGACTGGGGTACAGGAACTCCTAACTCACAGGTTCGCTTGAAAGTTGTTGAGTCCGGTACCGGCACTCTCGTCTTTGACCAGTCCGGTATTACTACACCGACGTTCACTCCTCCTAAGACTTTCAACCGTGTGAACCACACTGCTACAATCATTGTCACCACCGCTACCGGTCAGGTGCTTGCTGAGTCTGCCCCGATTACAGTAACCTTCCCTAAGCCTGTTGCTCCTGCTGGGGTCACCGGCTTCATCGGAACCACTGGCGGAACTGCAAGTATCTCACCTAACCGCTTGACATGGAACGCAGTTACCTGTATCAACGCTTCCACTCCTGAATACTTCATCAGCCACGATGTTGCACAAAACAACACCCGTAACTCCGGCTGGATTCCAGCTACCTCTTGGAACATCCCACAGGCATACCTTGCTGAAGGCAACCCTGAATCCTTTGATATTGTTGCCCGCTGTGTCAACGCTAACGGTACTTCTTCAAACGGTCCAAGTGTTACCACATCATTCACTACAGGTATTCTTCCTCCGACCACTCCAACCGGTCTGACTGCCGCTAACCGTGGTTCCACAGTTTCATGGAACGCCGCTGTTTGTGCCGTTGGTACGACCGCTGAATACTCACTGGTTCAGAGCATTAAGAATGACACCAACGTTGCAAATACCTTCACCACAAGGAACTTGAACTACCCTCTTGCAGACCTTACTCCGGGTACAAAGCAACAGGTTACTATTGCCGCCCGTTGTGCTCAGTTCAACCCTGATGGCTCTGTAAAGGCGAATTCTTCATGGTCTGCTGCTTCAGTTGCTTACCCATGGACAACTCCGATGCCTCAGCCGGCTGCACCTACGCTTACTCTGAGCGGTAAGACCGTTGCTTCCGCTACTGACGTAAACTACCAGATTTCATGGAACACTGTTTCTTGGGCTCAGACCTATCAGGTATACAACGCTGATTCCCCTACAACTCCGATTGCAACAACCGGTATCAGCACGACTACCACGAACATCAAGGTAACCCGTGGAACAACCATGAACGTCTTCGTCAAGGCTGTCAACAGCGATGCATCTTCTGCTGCTTCCAACACTGTTGCCCTTGCTGACACATGGCCTACTCCGGTTATCCTTGCTACTGAAACCTACCCATATGACGGTAAGATTTACATCAAATGGCAGAACGGAACCGATACGGCTCCTACTCCTGACTGGGGAACTCCGGGTTACAAAGTCAAGGTTAACGTTTACAACGCCCGAACGGGTGTAACAAAGACTTACACTGACATTGCCGCCCGTGAATTCACCACCACTGATGGCTTCACCCGTGAAGATCACACTGTACGTGTCTACGTAACAACCTCTACAGGTGTTGAACTTCCTTCCAACGCTGTCACGGTGAGCTTCCCACCACCGGGTCCTCCTGCGCCTGTTACAGGGCTTCGCACAAGCAACCTTGGTCCTGGTGCTATCAAGGAAAACCGTCTTGTCTGGGACCCCGTAGCATGTGGCACATCCACCCCTGAATACCTCATCACCAACACTGATGGTTCAGGCAACTCAGGCTGGATTGCCGGCACTGTCAGCGGAACTGTACGTTACTATGACCTCCCTCAGGGATGGCTCAAGCAGGGCTTCAACGAGGCTTTCACTATTGCTGCCCGTTGTAACAACCCTAATGGTGCATCCACGGCTTCTGCTGATGCCTCCATCAACTTCAACGCTACTATCCTTACTCCCTCTGCCGTAACGGGTGTAACCAACAACGGCATTGATATCATCAACTGGGCACACTCCACTGCTCCTACCGGTCTTTCACGCGAGTACATCATTACCTACGTAACAAAGAATGGTGTTGCTTCAACTGAGACTCTCAGGACTACCAACAGCACCATTACATTGACCGGTCTTAGCCCTGACACCATGCAGAAGGTTTGGGTTGGCGTACGCTTCTTCAACCCTGCAAACGGCATCAGTTCTGCCACTTCACCTATTGCTGCTGGTAACACCACAGAATGGCGCACTCCTAAGCCTGTTCCTGTTGCTCCTGTCATCAAGCTTGACAGCAGTGTGAAAACCAGCACCACTCACCAGCGTTACACTATCTCATGGCCTGCTGTTGCATGGACTGAGACTTACCGTATCGTAAACACCGTAGATGGTGCTATCCTAAAGGATGGTATCGCTGGTTCCGCTGTCTCTACCTTCATTGACCTTAAGCGTGGAGCACCTGCTACGTCAATTGCTCTACAGGCATACAACACTTCAGGTTCAAGCAACAACTCAAACGCTCTCAGCCTTTCTGCTCCATGGGCAACTCCGGTTGTCAACACAGTAACTACTGAGCGTTCAGGTTCTGCAAACTTCGCTTGGCAGACAGGTACTTTCCCTGATTACACTCCTGACTGGGGTACTCCGGGTTACACTGTAGACCTTGAAATCAAGAAGGACAACTCTGCTACAGGTGCAGTGGTTTACACCGCTACGGGTCTTACTACGCCTTCACATGATTCCACTGTCTTTGCTGCTACCGCTGCACTGCGTACAAACATCAACTACTACGCACAAATCAAGGTTACAACGGTTAACGGTGAAGTCCTTACCTCCGCTTGGAAGAACTTCCGCTTTGAAGTTCCTGTAACTCCTGCCCGCGCATTGAATGTCCGTTCTGATGCCGGTGGCTCTGGTCCAATCAAGAACGACAGGCTTCTTTGGGATGCGGTAACTTGTGCCAATGGCGCAACTCCTCAGTACTGGGCTGGAACTGTTGCTCCGGGTACTGTAAACCCATGGACTCACATGGTTGGCTGGACTCCTAGCATTACTTCACACGTAATTCCGCAGACCCGGCTTCAGCCTCTACAGGGACAGCAGATTGCGTTTGTTGTCATGACCCGTTGTGTATTCCCTGAAGGTGACGCATCCGGTTACCAGTGGGCAACACTGAATGGTGATGGCTACCATGAGTTCACTGTTGGTATTGCTCCTCCGACCACCAACCCCGGAACTCCTACCCGTGTTGATGAAACAAACAACACTATTTCATGGTCTGCCGCAGTCTGTGCTACAGGGTTCACTCCCGAGTACACCTTGAACAAGCCTACCCACAACGGCGTTGCTTCGACAACCACAAAGTACACCACCGCTGCTACTTCCTACGCTCTGCCGGGCATCACTGCCGGTTCAAACCAGAGTGTTCAGGTTGCTGCTAAGTGTGTCAGTGACACAGATGCAACCAAGTTCTCTTCAGACGGTGCTTACTCCGGTGTTTACTCTTACCGTGCTCCGCTTGCAAAGCCTGCTGCTCCTGTTATCACTAAGGGTGTAACAAGCGCTACCTCACCTACAGCCTCAAACGTGAACATTTCATGGGGTGCTGTAGCAGGTGCTGAGTACTACGATGTATTCAACGCTGACACCGGTGCAAAGATTACAACGGTTGCTTCACCGGGAACCTCAGCCGGTATCTCAGTTGTCCGTGGTTCAAACGGTACTGTGAATGTGAATGTCAAGGCTGGAAACTTTACCTTCCCGTCTTCTATCAATGCTGCCTCTAACACTCTTGCTTTGAATGCTCCTTGGCCTGCCGCTGCAATCATCAGTGCAAACTCCAATGACCAGAAGCAGATTGTTGTCAAGTGGCAGAACTCCGATACCAGCCCTGACTGGGGTAACCCGAATGACAGCGTAGTTGTTTATGCTGAACAGCCGGATGGTACTCTCATCTACACCAGCCCTGTCCAGACCGGTCAGAGCCTGACATTTGGTGTCACCAATGCTGTAACAACTTCTGTTTACATCAAGGTAACTACTGCTAACGGTGAAGTTCTTACTTCCCCGAAGTCAACAGTAAACTTCATCATGCCTGCCGCTCCGGCCCGGGTTGCAAACCTGAAAATTACTGATGGTCCCGCCGCTGTTGGGCCGGACGTTCTTACTTGGGATGCGGTTACTTGTACAGTAGCAGGAACTACCGCTCAGTACTATGTCCGTCAGTACACAGAAGGTTCCACAACTACCGCTAAGTACAACAGCGACTGGACTATCACAGCCAACACCTTCACTGTTCCTCAGGCACAGATTAATCAGGGTGCAATCTACACCTACGGCGTGTTCGCCCGCTGTGTAAACGGTAACGGCCAGTCAGGTCATGCCGGAGACGCTCAGATTACTGCTCCTATCACAAACGTTGTTACCCCTGCCGCTCCTGCGAACTTCCGTATGACAGCGAACAATGACAACGGAACTGCTACCTTTACTTGGGACACAATCTCTTGCCCTGCATACCTCACCACAGGTTACATGGTTTACTTCAGCCAGCAGAATGACATTGTTGTGAATGTTGCAGCAGTCAACCCCGGTTCCGATAACGTCGCTACCATTAGCGGACTGGACAACGGCAAGAGCCACACCGCCTACGTAAAGGCTCGTTGTTACGATGCTGATGCTACTTCCTACTGGGCAAATGCACAGCCTTCAAACAGCGTTGACTGGACCACTCCTTGGCCGGTTGCGACAACACCTAACAACCTCCGCATGGACTCACGTTCAAACACCCCGACCATTGCTACATTCACTGTTTCATGGGACGCTTCACAGAATGCAGATTCCTATGAAGTGCTGAATGCATCCACTCTGGCTGTCCTCAAGACTGTTGCTCACCCAGCGGTTACTACGACAGTTGATATCACTCGTGGTACCACAATGGACATTGTAGTACGTGCAAAGAACACCCGTAACATCAGCCCGGTTTCCAACACGGTCAACCTTGATGCTACATGGGATACTCCGGTTATCAAGGAAGCCCGTGCCAATGCTGACGGTACGATCTACCTCCGCTGGCAGGATGGAACCGGTACGGCTGCAACTCCTGACTGGGGTAACCCGGGCTACAAGGTAAAGGCAACTGTTACCCGTGACCAGACCGCCTACTACAATGCCATCCAGATTGGAACCAACTGGCAGCAGTTCCGTGATGTTCTTGCTACCCGTGATATCACCGGTGACGGCAAGGCTGACGTTATTGCCATGAACCCAAGTCTGAACAGTGGTCGTTTGATGGGTTACAACGGTAACGGTGGTTCAGGTACAGCCGGCAACTCCGGTTTCTACACCGGTGAAACCCGTGGCAATGGTTGGAACATGTTTGACAAGATCTTCACCCCCGGTGATCTTGACGGCGACCAGCGTGCAGACGTTTATGGACGTACTCCTGAAGGTGTTCTTTACATGTACAAGGGCAATGCATACGGTATCCTCTCCCCGGGTGTCATTAAGGGTACTGGCGGCTGGCAGAACATGAAGGATCTCCTTCATGCAGGCGATTTGACCGCTGACGGTAAAGCAGATATGCTCGTTACCTCAAATACTGGCGACCTCCGACTTTATGTTGGTGACGGCACTGGTGGCTTTACCAGTTCATCTGTTAAGGAAACAGGATTCCAGGTTTACAATCACGTTATTGCTGCGGGTGACCAGAACACTGACGGAAAGCCTGACCTCATCGGCGTAAAGGCTGATGGAACCATGTGGATTCATACTGGCGAAGGCAGTGGAAACTTTGCTAATGCTCGTCAGATTGATGTTGGCTTCGGTGTTTACGACCGTATCGTTGGTGGCTTTGACTACTCCGGTGACCTTAAGCCTGACCTACTTATGACTAAGGCAGACGGAACCCTTTGGCTCATCCGTGGTGGATCTCTTGGCCGCCAGCAGCCTAACGGTAACTACGTTTATGCATCAGCAGATATTGCCGGTCCAAGTGTTACAACCGGTACCATGCCTAACCGTGGTTCATACTCTGCATCCATTACTGTCACGACTGCAACAGGTGATGTACTCACTTCTGCTCCTGTGAATGTAACCTTTGCCGCTCCTACCGCAGCTCCTGCTGTTCCTACCGGTCTCGTAAGTGATCCATGGGGTGGTTCGGACGTTGCGAAGAACAACCGTGTTCTCTGGAATGCTGTTAGCTGTCCTTCAGGTAGCTGGCCGGAATACTTCATCAAGAAGGACCGTGAGAACAATGTCCTTGGTAACTGGGGAGAGTCCAAATGGATGGGCGGCGCTGCCAGTTACAACTACCCTGACAGCATGCTTGAACAAGGTTCCACAATGTCAGCAGTTCTTTGGGCGCGCTGTACAAATGAAACCGGCATCGGCCCTCAAAGCGACTTGACCTACACCATCTGGACAACAGGGGTTGACGCTCCTGAAGCACAGGATTCATGGGGCGATGGATGGACTACCCTTCACTGGGATGCTAAGACTTGTGCTCCTAACACCTACATCCAGAACCGTGCTGTACAGACACGTCAGAACGGCAACGATGGTGCTTGGTACCATGCTTGGCAGACACCGGGTACATCATACGCAATGCCTGGAAATCAAGGACACCCAATCGGTGGATACGTCCAGCGTAAGTGTGTAGGCCCGAACGCTGAATCCGGCATTGTCTCTGCAACCAATGACTACTGGACTACCGGTATCGGTGCCCCTTGGCAGGGTTGGGGTCCGGGTGCAGGTGGCGGCTTCGGTTACCGTACTGCACAGTGGAGCGCAGGTTGCCCAACCGGTACATCAGTACAGTATGTTTTCGCTATTCGTGATTTGAATGGTGCAGACATCTACCGCGGTGGTTACTGGTGGAGGAACTACAACTGGTCAGGCCAGACAAGCTTCTCCGAACAGAACCAAGCATGGGGTAGCGGTTTCGTAGACATTAGCGCCCGTTGTACTACACCTTGGGCCATCGGACCGGAAGCCGGTTGGCGAGGTCAGTTCTAAGATAATGGCGGGGGAAATATTTCCCCCGCCATTACCCGTTATGATAAACTACAACCAGATACCATTGGAATTATTATGGAGAGTTCAAAAATGAAGAAAACATTGACGGCAGTATCACTGCTGGCAGTTTTGGCTGTAACAGGATGCACCTCAACCGCAAAAGGTGATATGGGACTTTCGCTTGAGGAAAAAACCGGTGCAACAGCCGCTCCTGAATTCAAAAAAATGGAAGGGACACCAGAAGGTTGGACATCAACTTTGACCGCTGAGATTCCTGAAGGCGAAAAAGAAGAAGCAGAAGCACACTTTCGGCTTCACCCCGCCGATCTTTCCAACGCTGACAAAACCTGTACATATTCACAGGAACCGGCGATGATGCCATCCTATAAGTTGAACCGAGGAGAAGAGTTTCTTTCCAAAGATTACATCTATGAGCAGAGCGAAAGCAATGGAAGCCTTCCAAAGGGGGAGCCTACCAGCGTTCCTGTTGAAACTTCTGCCGGCAAACTTGAATTCGCTTATGCTGCTTACTCCCCCAAGGTTACTGACCTCAAAAGCAACACCGACAAAAACGCTAAGGCTACAGATGCAAAAACCGTGCAAGTCTACCGTGCCGTTGCAGTCCGTGTCTTTGATACTCTTGTGGAACAAAAACTCCAAGTCTCCAATCCGGTAACAGCACCATTTGGAAGCGATTCAACGAAAATCCTGCCCGGTGTTGTCCTCACTTATGAATGTAATACTGAAGAAGCATTCAATGAAGAAGAGGCGAAGTCTCTCTTTGCTGCTAGCCGTGTAGAAATCAAGAAGTAAGTCCAAGGAAATCCATGAACAAATATGTTGAGAATTCCATTAAGGTAGTAATCCCCGTTGCGTTGATTGGAGCTGTCGCTTTTGCCGCTCCTATCCTTGGCAAAGAACATGGTAAAAATATCATTTTTGAATCTTCACCGGAAATCAAAGGTTTTGTTTCTTATGCTCCGAAAGAAACTCCTAAAGGCTTCTCTATTGTCGAAGGTCGGTCAGTAGAAAACATTTCACCACTGAAAGCCGCCCAAAGTCCGGGTTCATGGGTTAATGCCAGCAATACCTGCCGGTTTACCCCCTCAATCGGTTACTTCCCAGAGGGGGTGACTTCCGCCGACGAAGAATTTCTTTCCAAGAAGTATCTGTATGACGAAGCAGAAAAATATGTCTCAATTCCTTCAGAAACAAAGATTGCTTCTCTTGAAAGCACATCCGGTACTCTCGCTGCATTCTATGCCTCTTATGAGATCCCCAATAATGGGAGCCTGACCAAGGACATGAACTCGGGAAAGTATTACCGAACAACCGCTTCACGAATTATTGCTCAACCGGTAAGTCTTGCTGAAGATCCTAACTCTCCGGGCAATAAGGGTGCAAAAGCACTGCCTATTATCGTTTTGAACTATGACTGTATCACTAAAGATGATTACAAAGAAAATGAATTCAAGCAAATGATTAAAGCCTCTGTAGTGGATTTCAAGACAGAACACAGCACCGAAATCCCAAAGAAGGAAGAGACACCTAAGGATTCTGCCGTGGTGGATGACCCTTCTGATGACATTGAAGACGATTACACCTTCACCCCTGAGGAATTCGTGAATCCCAATGAGGTTATTGACCGTGGAACAGGTAGGGGTGCAACCGATGATGCCCCTGTAGTAACCGATCCTTCTCAAGTTCAGGCTACTGAGCCAGCATGGAAACAGTAATGAACAAAATTTCTAGGAATACGATGAAAAATAAACTAATGTTTGTACCTTTGCTGGCTCTTGCAGGTATTGCCCTCAGTGCATGCACTTCCTCTACCGGCACATCGGTAGGTTTTGATAAGACTCCTGAAACAGGGGAAGTAATTCATTTCGCATCTTCTCAAGCACCGGAGGGTTGGACGGTACAAAATACCGGCGGCAGTGGTATTAACGCAACCGTTGATGCTGAACATCCTGATCCTTTCATCAAGGGTGAATGCTACTTCACCCGGTCAGTTGAATATTCTCCTGCCGGTTATGTTCCCCGTGGCGATGATTACAACACAAAGCAGTTTGTCTATGACATGGGCAAGGCTTTTAATGTCGCACCAGCAAAACCTGAAACTGTTTCTGTAAAGACGGAAGACGGAAGTATTGACCTGCTCTCTTCTTCAATTAGTTACGATGACAAATCAGCAGGAAAAACCACTACCCGTTTTGCTGTCCGTGCTATTTCAGAAGTCAAGAAAAGCGGCTACGAAGTAAAGGATGCCCCGGAAAATCCGTACGTGAAAAATCCTGCGGAAGGAATACCGATGGTCTTTCTTAAGGTGGATTGCGTAAAGGGTGAGACTGTTTCCGATGCGGAATGGAAGAAACTGGTTGATTCCACTCAGGTTTCATTGAATTCCCCTGCTCCTGCTGCGAATGGCACAACTACCGGGAATACAGGTCCATTCACTCCTGCTCCAATAGCCCCACCAGCCACTGAATCAGCCCCTGCAAGCCCCTCAGCAGAGTCTCCGTCCAGTCCTTCAACGGAACCTAAATAACCTCTTAAAACGCCATACAAGGCTGATGGTAGAATAAAGGCTTGAATACAGATTCCTTAATGAGATGGTCACCACACCTTTTCTGTGAGATGTTTGTACGCACCGGTTCCGATATTAGGGATACGCTGTGGAACGCTGTATTCATTTGTCATGGCGAGAAACATTTCCAATGGTGAGCCGAAAATGAAGGGGAGAAACTGTGTCAGAAACACCAACAGGCAGCCGTGCTTCCAGACGGAACTCACAAAAACAAAAACAGACTATTACCGGTTTCAGTAAGCCCATGAATATCTTTGCCGGTGGTGCTGTAGTGGCCGCCCTCCTTGCATCTGCCGGTATCGGCATTGCGATGCGTGGTTCAGGTTCTGTTTCTCTTGCGAAAACCCCTGAAGTTTCATCAAAGCTCTATTTTCAGGATACTCCTCCGCTGGATGGCTGGGAAACAAAGTCCTCAGCCATTGTTGAGGGTCGCGGTGATTTGACAACCGCGCAGAATCCCTATCAGATTTTCAGCCCTGATAACAAGTGTTCTTACAGCCGGCAGGTTTTTCATGTTCCTTCTTATCAGGCAGGACGAACGGATGATTTCCTCACGAGGCAGTATCTTTATGAAGTGGCAGAATCCAATGGGGCCTCAGGGCAGGATACTCAAACAGTTACTGTAGCAACAGATAAAGGAAAACTGGATTTTCTCTCCACATCCTACGCAGTAAAAGGCAATTCTGCGGATAAAGAAAAAGAGACTGATGCATCAAAATCAGTTTACCGCTCTAATGCAGTCAGGGCAATTGACAAAGTAGTTCAGATTGAAGGAGTAAAGGAAACTGAAGGACTTTTTGGCTCAGATGCAAGCAAAGGAATTCCCGTTTTCTTTCTCTCGTATGAATGCCAAACCCAGTCGGACTGGAATGCAGATACATGGAAGGCATTGTTAGAATCAACAAAACTTAGCCTGTACTCTGAAGAAGTTCCTGCACAAAAGAAACCTGAAAACAATCCTGTTGCTTCAAATGAAGCAACACCTACTGAAACACCGACAACCTCGCCAACGTCGGTCACAGGAAAACCTGTGGCCAGTAAGCCGGCTGAAGAAGAAAGTGCTTCACCAACTGACAGTAAATCGCCGGATACGGCAGAAAGCACAGAGGAAACACCTTAATGTCAATTGAGATATTCATTGTCGCCATGGCATTTATGTTCGGAGCATCATGGGCATCATTTTTTGGAGTAGTTTTTGAGCGAGGACGTAAGCACGAAAGTATTGGCGGGCGTTCCAAATGTGCCTGCGGGCGGCCTCTGAAATGGTACGAGAACGTCCCGGTATTTGGCTGGCTTCGAACCTTGGGTAAAACCAAGTGCTGCAACACTCGGATTCCTGCTTGGTACTTTATCACCGAACTGATCGGCGGTATAGGCTTTACGGTTTTGATTGTGTTGTTGCTTGAAATCTGGCACTAAAGAGTATAAGAAAGGGGAGCCGGTCTAATAAAGACCGGCTCCCCTTTCTTGGATAAATTCTTAACCAATGGCTTTTGCTTTGTCTTCCTCATTCTGGAGGGCGAAGTCAATACCCTGTGGGCTGATGGCGCGGAGGGTAAGGATGCCATCCTCATCAAGCCGGTCTTCCCAGTCCTCATTCAAGCCATCAAGCATAAACAGGAATTCATGTACGCCCTCAAGCCCACCCATACCCTCAATCAGTTCTTCTGATGCGCTCAGCAGGGGGCGTGGATCTTCGCCATCAACCAGAACAGTCAGATAGTCAACTGCAAGGGTAACTTCTGCTTTACTTCTGTTCTCATGCTTGCGGAACGCCGGGTTCCTGCGTTTGATTGCCAACTGTGCCCTGCGGTCACTTGCGGTAATTTTACGGACTTTATTCTTACGTGATTTTGCCAAAACGCATGCTTTCTTTGTTGGTTTTACGGGGTTGGTTGGTTTATCTATCGTCTGTTACTTTCCGATAAGGCCAGATAGTCACATGTTATACTTATAGTCAACCACCCAAAGGAAACCTGAAAGTTACTTGTATGTCAAAAAAGAAAGACCAACCTGTCTCGTCATTGCATGACTTGATGGAGGATAATGATTTTTCCCATGAATACAGAAAGCCTAACCGCTCCAAAACAGTAGCAAAATTTCTTGCTGCTACTGCTGCGGCGACTATTGCTGTGTCGTGTTTGACTATTCCTGTCGGCTTTGCTGTAGCAGCCGGGGGACACACGGGAATCGCGTATTGGGATAACCTTGAAGAAGAACTCACCGAAGATGACCTTCCGCTCCCCCAGCGTACTGTGCTTCTTGACCGTAACGGCAAGGAGTTTGCCCAGTTCTATTCCGAGAACCGGCAGAACGTTCCGCTGAAATCAGTTTCACCTGTTTTCCTTGATGCCCTTATCGCTACTGAAGATTCCCGTTTCTATGAGACAAACGGTTTTGATGGTATTGCCATTGCCCGTTCTTTCATCTCTACAACTTCAGGCGATCAAAAGCAGGGTGCATCAGGTATCACCCAGCAGCTGGTAAAGAACCTTCAGATTCTTAACGCGAAGTCGGAAGAAGACCGTGCTAAAGTCCAAAGCCGTTCAATCGAAACGAAACTTCAGGAACTAAAGTACGCCATTAACCTTGAAAAGGAATACACGAAGGAAGAAATCCTTCAAATGTATGTAAACACTGTTTACTTTGGTAACAATGCCTATGGAATCAGTGCGGCCGCCCAGACATATTTCTCTACCACGCCGGACAAACTGACATTGGAACAGGCTGCTACACTGGTTGGTGTCATTAACAACCCGACTATTTACAATCCTATCTCTGCACCGGAAGGTTCTGAAAAGCGTAAGGATACTGTTCTCTACCGACTCCTTGTTACGGACAAGATTACACAGGAAGAGTTCGATAAAGCAACTGAAACCAAGACCGAGGTAAAACCGGGTTCCACCGAGAATGGCTGTGGGCAGTCAGCATACCCTTACTACTGTGATTTGGTGCGTCAGGAAATCCTTAGCAACCCTGCTTTCGGTCCGGATGCTGAATCACGTCAGGCGTTCCTTTACCGTGGTGGTGTAACTATTACTACCGCTATGGACCCGCATGCAATGGATCTTGCCCGTCAGGCTGCCGTTGAAGCATACGGTGATGACAACCGTGTGGGAACGGGTATCGCTACGGTTCAGCCGGGTACAGGACAGATTGTTGCCGTTGGGCAGAACCGCTCATGGGGTAACGGTGCCGGTCAGACTGAAATGATTTACGCCAATGCTGAACGGCAGACAGGTTCATCGTTCAAGCCTTTCACATTGGCAACTGCTCTTGAACAAGGCATCCCTGCTTCCACGCAAATGGTCAGCAACTCCTACTACACGCCCCCTGCTGGCTATACTGCCCCAGAGGGCGGGTTCTCCAACTTTGGTTTCTACAACTACGGTTCTGTTGATGCTTACAAGGCAACAAAGATGTCTATGAACATCTGGTATGTCAAGCTGATGGAACGAACGGGCGTTGTTCCCGTAGCGGAATTTGCTAACCGTCTTGGTCTTACCATTCCTACTGAAGGTGAGGGTTCAGTTAATCCTGCCACACTTTCCTTGACTCTTGGTGCATGGGAATCATCCCCCATCCAGATGGCTAATGCTTACGCTACGTTTGCTTCCGGTGGAACCTATTGCAACCCGGTTTCCATCCTGAGTGCCGTCCGTACCTACACAGGTGAAAAAGTTCCCGTCTCCGATCCTGATTGTCATCAAGCAATCATGCCGAACATCGCCAACACCGTTACAGACGTTTTGAAGGGTCCCTTGGCTCCTGATGGAACTGCTCCCGGTGCCGCTCTTGCCGGCGGTCGCCCGGCAGCTGCAAAGACAGGAACAACCAACGCTTTCGCTGATGCATGGCTGGTAGGCTACACTCCTCAGTACTCAACAGCGGTCTGGTCAGGTGACCCCCGTGGTGGAGCCCAGTATCCTCTTAATGAATTCACCATGTACGGTCAATACCGTTCCGGTCTTTCAGGCGATGGTGCTACGGCTTCAGGTCCATTGTGGAAGTTTGTTATGGACGGCGTTCATCAGGGACTTGAAAACAAGCCTTTCCCAAGTCCTTCAAGTTCAGTTGGTGCCGCAGTGACAGCACGTACCATTCCAAACGTTTCAGGTCTTGATGTTAATGAAGCAATTACCATTCTTCAGTCCTACGGATATGTACCTGTAATTGCAAAGGAGACATCAGGGGATGCAAAGGTTCTGGCTAAGAATACCGTTGTCTCCCAGAACCCTGCCGGCGGAAGCAACGGTTCACACAAGCAGGAAGTTACCATTACACTCTCACCCGGTTCAGACACAGGCATGAAGATCAGCGAAAAGAAGGATAAATAATTATGGCTATCAATAAAGCAAATGCAGGGTGGTGGGGGCTTCCGCTGGCTGTTGTGGCTATCGTTACTGTAGCCGCACTCGTTAGTGCATTTCTTGCCTCTCTTGGATGGCCTATCTTCCATCAGGAAAAGGTTGCAGAAGCCAAGCCTGAGCCTACACAGGAGATTGTTTCACAGTGGGAAGTTTCACCTGCAATGGTAAAGCTTCGTGAGTCACTTGAAACCGCACCCGCAGGTTGGGAAGGGACAGGAACTCTGCTTACCTCTCCTCAGACTCCATACCCCTTCTCCTGCGTAACCGATGGTATCAACCCGGTCATTTCCCTTGCAAAGAACTTCAATGCAGGTGGTACCTCCATCCAGGTTCTGACTACGGCATATTCTGCTGGTCTGGGTGCTAAAGGTATGAAAGCTAAATTTGACCGTTCCTACGGCTGTGCAAGCGGCGATGCAAACTACGGACTAAACCCGCTACAGGGTCCCGGAGCAGAAGCATATCAGGCAACCGTTGCAAAGTCAGGTCTTAACACCAGAACCATCATTTGGCGTTATGGTGATATCGTTGTGTACCTTATTGCTGACGGCGGTAACGGTAATGCAGCCGGATTGGCTTCAGCTTTCCATGACCACATGCTTGCCAAGCTTGGTGGGGTTTGTATTGCGGAAAACTACGATGATGCAGATGTAAGCCGTAATCCTTTTTCCGGTGATGAATACAAGGGCTTCTATGTAAACAAGAAGGTCGCTATCGAAAAGGTACCGCTCCCTCAGATTCCTTCCGGAGCTGCTTATGTCAAAACTCCAATTCCAGCCCCTGAAGTTCAGGTACAGAATATTGAAGTTCCGCTTGAACCGAGTGAATACCCCGTCTGGCCGAAACTTCCTGCCCCACTTGAAAAGCCAACAGCACCGGTTGCACCTGCCAAGGACTCACCCAGTGAAAAGAATATTGGCACTAAAGCCGAGGACGTTACCGGTCCCGGTTGTGGCTGGGCTTTTACTGGCTCAACATCACCTAACTTTGATGCCAAGGAAGCAGATTCTTACAACACTGCTGCTGAAACAAAAGCCAAAGAGGAACTGGCTAAGGCTTCCAAAGAATGGCAGACCAATGTACTGAAGTACTGGGAAGACTACGCTGCTTTCAAGGAACAGCTTCCTAAATGGGATGCTTATGCAAAGCAGGTTGAATCGGTACGTGCTGCTTGGGCAAAGATTGAAACCGATTGGGCAAATTACCGTGAGGCTAAAGCAGTATACGATGGACAGGTAAAGGCACGCGATGACTTCATTGCCCGCCAGAAAGCCGCTCAAGCGTCCTACGACAGCCTTATTAAGCAGTGTGAGGCTCAGACCAAGTCCGACGCTGTGAAGGCCGAGGAAGACCGCAAGAGGGCTGAAGCCAACCGCGCCGGAGCCGAGGCAGAGCGTAAGCGTCTTGAAGCAGAACGTAAACGCATTGAAGAGGAACGGCGTAACAATCCTACTGCTTCCCCTAGCCCCTTCCCGACTTCTACTTTCACACCGGAGCCTGAGCCTTCTGAGGATGAACCCCGGGTTCAGTGCCCGGCAGAACGTCCACTCATTCTTGATGAGACCGCACCTGAGGTAGGAAAGGCACCGGTGCCGCCGGCTGACCCCCGCCCTGAGAGCGAACGCAAGTAAGGCATAAGAAAAGAGCCAGTCAATCACGACTGGCTCTTTTCTTATGCCTTTATTCTTCTGTTTCTACCTGCTTAGGAGCATAAACCGCACGGGCATCGCTTTCTGCAATACTGCGGGCATTATCAAGAAGGGAAAGGTGATTCAAGTGTTCTGCCTGCAACGATTTCTTCTCTTCAGGGGACTTGCTGAGTTTGATCTTTGCCGCATAGTTGGCATCAATGCTTTTCTTGATATCAGCGTGAAGCTTCGGGAAAGTCTTGGCTTCTACTGCCTTGACAACTTCCTTGTAATCCACTGGCTCTTCCCGGGCATCATTCGCTTTACGGGCTGCATCAGCACTCTCCTGGAATTTCTTCAGGAGTTTACCTGTCTTCATGAGGTCTTCTTCGGACTTCAGAAGAGTCTTCTCATACGCTCCGAAATGACTGGTTGATTCCTTGAGTTTCCTGCTCAATTCAGCGGACGGTGCTGAAGATGCATAGATGTATACCTTGCGGGTATTGACTTTCTCAAGAGATGAAGCCAATGACTTGGATACGTTTTCATACCGTTCAGCATTGAATTCAATGTCATCAGTCTTTTTGGAAATACGTACAGCATCACCAAGCTGGTCAGCACGGTTTGAGTTCTCATCTGCCTTTTTGATAGCAGAAGCCAAAGACTTTTCACCGCTCTTAACGCACCGTGTACCGGGTTTTGGATTACACATAGGAATTCCTTTCTTTGTCTCAATTCCTATCCGTATACATCAACCTCCGGCTGAATTTACTGCAAAACCGCTACTTCTTGCGGTTCTTAACAATCTCGGCAAGCAAGGATAGATCCTCTGAGTTTTCCCCGAAAGCCATTTCCTGTGCCACCTTTGCCCGGAGGCTTTCATTATGGCGCTTCTTAGCGAGTTTTTCCAATGTGGAAACCATTCGTTCAACAGATTTAACTACCCTGTCTTCGGTAAGGCTCAATGGCAAGTGGAACAATTCAATAACGGCTTTCTCGTTACTGAAATCGGAAACCTTCAAAGCCGGCGCTGCTCCCCTGTTCACATCATAGGCAATAAGAACCATTGCCTCATAGAACATGTTCTGAAGCATTTCATTGGTGAACAGTTCAGCAATGTCAGGATTCTTTTCCAGTTCCGGATAGGCCAATGAGGGGAACTGAAGAAGAGTTGCCACAATCGTCTTCTCATTCATCTCAGCTACAGTAAGCGTGCGTGGACCTTTTTGAACAGGAGCCGGCACGTTGATAACAGGAGTGGAAGTGAAAGATACCTCATTTGATTCCCCGTAGCTGTCTGCATAGCCGTCAGAACCCTCATCGGGTGGAAGTTCATCAGACCATGGTTCATATTCAGGAGCATAATCAGGTGCTTCAACAGGAGATTCAACAGGAAAGGAATTTTCCGGTTTAGCCTGCGCTGAACTGCCTGAAGTAATCCATGGGTCATAGGAGTAATCAGTTTCATCTTTTTCAGGTGTACGAAGTTTGCGAACATTGCCTGCGAGGTGTTCCAAAGCGATACCTGAAAGGAAGGCAATCTTACGTTTGTAAGACTCGTAAATAGCAATTTCTTCAATCGACGAGATGATCTGCAATGCTTCCCGTGCGAATGCTTGCCGTCCTTCAACTTCTGCAAGGTTATGGTTCCCCATGACATTACGAATCATGAATTCGGTAATAGGAACCTGATTGTTCATCAGCCGGTCATAAAGGGCTTCATCGCCATGTGCAACACGGAAATCGACCGGGTCACCTTCATCAATAGGAACTACATAGGAACGGTCACGGATGGAAGGCTTGATGTCAAATACCCGTAGGGCTGCTTTTACACCGGCAGCATCACCATCGAATACAAAGACAAACTTACCATTCTTCTGGGAATCAAAGTCATCAATCATACGGCGGATGATTGCCGCGTGGTCAGAACCAAAAGCAGTACCGCAAGAGGCAACTGTGTTCGTTACGCCAACGGCTGCAAGAGCCATAACGTCTGCGGCACCTTCAACGACAAAGCAGGTCTTGTCATCAGTCATCTTCTTCTTGGCAAGGTCAAGTCCATACAGGACCTTGGACTTGTTATACATGATGGTCTGTGACGTGTTGAGATACTTAGGATTATCTTCCTCATTCAAACGCCGCCCGGAGAAACCGATGGGCTTGCCCTGTATGTTACGGATTTCCCAGAGCAGGCGGTTACGGAACCGGTCAATGAGTTTACCTGTTTTGTCGGAACGGAACGCCAGCCCTGCATCAATGATTTGTTCTTCAGTAAATTCCTGCTTCAGGAGGAACTTCGAAAGCATGTCATAGGAATCAGGGGCGAAGCCCATGCCGAAATCTTCAATCCATGTTTCACGACCTTCTACCCGTAGGTAGTTACGACCTTCAAGGTTCTGCTTGGCAGGGTGTGATTCATCAAGGGATGCGAACATCTTGCGGTAGAACCATGATGCCTGACCGACACACCGCATGTAATCCTTTTTGCGGAGGTAATCAGGGTCTTCACCTTCAGTGTTTTCAATCTGGATGTCAGCAAGTTCAGCAAGGTATTCAACCGCACCGGTAAAGTTGTAACCGTCAACTTCCTGCACAAAAGCAATAGCGTCACCGGAGATGCCACAGCCGAAGCAATGGTAGGTCTGGGAGTCAGTATTGACGTTGAAGGAAGGCGAGCGTTCGCTGTGAACAGGACAAAGGCCCACGTATCGGGAGCCGACACGACGCAGAGATACGCCCTTTGATTCTATTAGGGCAGCAATGTCGGTTTTTTCCCGAACTTGATTGATAGTTTCACGCGAAATCATAATAGATATATCGTACCACAGCAAGGTTGCGGCTTGGCTCTGCCGGCTTTCCGATATCATCAGCAGATTTCCTGCGTTTGATATACTTGCGGGAGTAAAATTATACCACCAACCAACAAGGATACAAGTGAGTTCACAACCCGCTAACAATGGCGACGAAAAAGTAGCTGAATTTATTTCAAAGGCTGCCGCCGAAAAAACCGAAGTAAAGAATGAAACCTACAAGCACAAGTACAAGTGGCGGGGTGAAGAAATCACAATTCTGGTGATTCTTTATGCCATCTCCGTTAGTCTTGCTGTCTGGGGACTCAAAACGGACATGAACATCGGCATGTTTATTGCCTCAGGTATTGCTCTGGTTCTTGCCATTGCCGTAACACATCTGGGTGCAAGCAGGAAACACAAGTCCCGCCTGATTGCCACTTACAGTGAGACGACAGGTGATTTCACTGTTGAAGGCAACGGTTACAAGCCAAAGGATAACACCGTAAAGATTCCTCAGGTAACCCGCGTTTTCGTGAAGAAAAAGGCTACCCGCGTGGATGATATTGATCCCAAAGACCTTTTGGTTCTTTCCAAGGACAGCGGCAAGGGTGGAGTTGAAATCCCCATGCGCCTTGCAGGTCGTCCGGGCTTGATTGATTTCCTGGAGGAACTGTCCAAGAAGGCAAACCCCAAGGGTGATGCCAAGATTGATGAGTTCTTTGAAGCAGCAAAGGCTTACAAGGGCTAACTAGATAAGAATAACTGTAAAGAAGAGGGCTGTTAGACAGAGGAGCGATCCACTGACTACCAGCCCTTTTCCGTTGTGAGTCCAAATGTTCAGGTAGAAGTTCATCCCGGTATCAGAGATAAAAAGCGGGATAACACTGTTGCGGTGGAAAGCAAAGAGGGCAGGTTCAATGGCATGAACTTCCTGCCCTTTCCAATACCATTTCACTGAGGCACGGAACCGTTTATCGATGTTGACAACCCGCCCGTCAATTTTCCGCATCCGGTTCAGGCGTTTGTGCTTGTAGTAACCCCTAAGAATAAAGTACATGCCGAGGGTGAATAAGTTGATAAGGAGAATTGCTCCTCCAATCCTAAATAACCACTCTTCAATAGGCATGTTAATCCTCAGTCCAGTCTTTTGTAGTATGTGGGTTTATAAGGGGCTATGCAGGGATGACGCAGGGGCCCTTTTTCATCTGGCGCTCAATAATATTGAAGCTCCATCGTGTATCTGTAGGTGATTTAGTATTCCATGCTTCGATGCATGCAGTACGTTTCTTCATTGTAACTTCACCGTAGACGTTCATTGATACGCTGTCACTAAGTTGTACTCCGGGAACGCTTCCCGCATAATCCTGATACCCACCAAGACTTGATTTGTTTTGCTCAATATAGATAGCCGCAGCACTGACATCATTCTGGACAGCAGAACCCCAAGCGGCTTTACGCTGATTAAGATAAATGGGCGTGGCAATCAACGCAAGGATAGCAATGATGCCGACAACGACGAATATCTCAACCATGGTGAAACCTGATTCGTCGCGTTCAAATGCGTTGAATTTCATGGGACTCTCTACCTTAGTGGGATTTGGTATTATCAGCTTAAATATCGTCTAAAGCTGTTTTGTCGCCACCGGATACATCTCTAAGTACACAAAACAGGACGGAAAATAACATATTTTCGCTGAGAAGCATAGATTATCGGTTCGAATGGGTCACATTCTTGGTGATTTTTCGGTTTGGGCTCCGATATGTTATAAGTCCGTTATAATCGACTGAAGATGAAAACCTATGACCTTCTCTATTCACAAAACTATCTTTGCCTCAATTACTTTATTACTTACATTCATTGCAGCCTTTGTATTCCCCGCAGTCAACACCCACATCGCTTCAGCCGGTCAAGTACATCAGGAAGATGTAAAGACCCCGCTGGAAGCCCCACAATTCACTAGGGCTTCCACCGTGCAGGTTGTAGCCAGTGTCGATGCAAAATTGAACTTTGAACGGGCCGCCGTCAAGACCATCCCCGCCGGCCCGACTCCTGAAGAAATCGCCACTGAAAAAGCACGCGTAGAAAAAGAAGCAGCTGACAAAGCCGCCACTGAAAAAGCAGCAACAGAAAAGGTAGAAGCAGAAAAGAAAGCCGCCGTTGCCGAAAAAGCCGCTCAGGAACAGACCCTGTACTACGCTGAAGTGAACAAGCCTGCTGGTTCAGGCGCTGCATCAGCAAATACCACCGCCGGCTCATCCCCTGCTGCAATGCCTGCCGCCGGTGATACTTCCGTCGCTGCTTCCAAAGCGTTCGCCCGTGCAACCCTTGCTGCCCGAGGTATGGGCGATGGAGAGTTCCAATGCCTGAATAATCTTTGGGAACGTGAATCAAACTGGAACTACCGTGCCGACAATCCTTCAAGCGATGCATTCGGTATTCCCCAGTCCCTGCCCGGCAGTAAAATGGCAAGCATCGCCCCTGACTGGGAAACCAACCCGCAGACTCAAATCCTCTGGGGAATTGGCTACATTTCCGAGCGTTATGGCACGCCCTGCAACGCTTGGGGACACTCCCAATCAATAGGTTGGTACTAATCTCTATAAAGGGAATTTCGTTCCGATATATAAAGAAATTCACACCAACCAACCAAGATGGAAACTAATATGGCTGATAAATCAGAGATTAACCTGCCCCTGACCGAAGATGGCAGTGGTTATGTCCGCTCCGAAGTTGAGAACTACCTAAGTCAAATCAATGACTATATTGAAGCCACAAAAGCCGGTTACGAGCAGGAACTTGCGGAAGCCCGTGCAGATGTGAATGGACTTGGTTCATCCCAGAATATGCTGGCAAATGCAAGTGAAATCAGTGCGAAATTCCTCAGTGATGCCAAGGCAGAAGCAGAGGCAATTCTGACTTCAGCACGCAAGCGTGAAGCGGAGGTTGACGAGAAGGTATCACGCGGACTTTCAGGCGTAACAGCACAGGCTGAGAAACTTCTCGCAGATGCACAGAAGCAGGCCCGCAACAAACTTGCCGAGGCTGACAGGCATGCAGGTGATGTCATTGAGGAAGCCCTTACCAAGGTTCAGTCATTGGTTAAGACAGCCCAGGATAAGCTTCACACCGCAAATGCTGAAGCCGACCGGCTACAGAATGCTGCTGAAGCAAAGTATGCTGATACGGTTGCCATTGCAGGCCAGTTGCTTCAGGATGCAGAATCATACCGTGACGAAGTAGCTGACAAGGCTATCGCTGATGCCCAGAAAGCCGTTGATAACGCACTCATTGAGGGACACGAAATCCGCTCTGAGGCAACAGCTGAAGCAGGTAAACTCGTTTCTGATGCCACTGCCCATGCAGAAAAGGTACAGGCTGACACAGAAGCCAGGGCCGCTGAAATCCGGATGGAAGCAAACCACCTTCTCGTTAGTTCACGCAGTGAATCCGAACGCCTTATCAATGAAGCAGACCGTTACCTTTCCGAAGCCCGTACCGAAGCAAACCGTCTTGTAACCGATGCCCAGACACAGGCGGACTTCCTGTTGCATGATTCCAAGATTAAGGCTAATGCTACGCTTTCTGATGCACAGAACAAGTACAATGCAACCGTAGAAGCTGCAAATGTTGAGGCTGAGAATATTCTTCACCGTGCCCAGACTGAATACGATCAGAAGACCGCCGCAGCCAAGGCCGATGTTGAAGCGGCGAACGCTACTCTGACCCAGTTCCAGAGCTACTACGATGACACGCTTACCCGCTTGCGTGATTTCTACACCGGTAAGATTGACGATGTAAACGCGCTCTCCCAGATTCGCCTGCCGAAAGCAGGAGCATCCACTGAGCAGGCTCCACAGGTGGAAGAAGAAATTGTTCCTGTCACGGTTGAGCCTGATACGCTGGTACCTGTTGTCACAGATGAGGAATGGGAGGCGAAAGCCCCTGCTCCTGTCGCCCCTGTTGTCGAAAACGTTGATGCTGACAGCATTGTATCCATCGCTGATGATGTAGTTGAAGAAGAGAAGCCCGCCCCCGTGGTTGCTCCCGTCCCTGATAGGGATGCAGACTATGACGTAGTTGATTTGGATTTTGCGGATGATTCATTCTTTGCTGATGAAGACACGATTGAACTGGAAGATTCTAAAGAGGTAAACTAATGTCATTTGCGGTAACAGCAGTAGTCCCTCTCGGATACCAATGGGAAAATATTGATGCCTCGCTGGCTCAAGCACTGCATGATGTCATGAGGATCAGCCCTAACCGGCAACTGAGTGACCATTATGCTTGGCTTCTTCAGATAACCAGCTGGTCTTATGCCATGGACTGGAATCCTAAAGAAGGAACTGTCACTTTGGAACTTCCCTTCTCCGGTCCGCTTACAACCTTGGATACCTCACATGACAAGGCTGATTATGACCGAAGCATAGCCTTGGATGAGATTTCCATTCTCTTGCAGAAGTGCATGGAAAAGGTTCCGCTTCCCCGGCTTCTAGCCCATATCCACCAAAAAGATAAATAACAAAAATGACCGCCGGTACAGCAAGCCGGCGGTCATTTTTGTTTAAAGCCCCTATCTAACGTGATTTAAATTGAGTGTCGCATTTTCCGTGATATAGGTCATAAAAGTTTTTCGGAGATAGAAATTCAACAAATGTTTCACCTGAATTAACTATTTGAAGGAAAGTTATGAGCACTGTAGATAAAATCAAGGAAATCGTCACCAGCGAGGGACATGAATGCTACGTGGAAGTAACCCGTGAAGGTCGCGTTGTCTGCAACATTGACGGTTCTTCGTACTCCCCTTTCGCTGCCGCTGACAAGTTCGTACTCGGTGGCTGGGCCAGTATCTGGACTGACCGATAAAAGGTTTGCTTGTGCAGGTAACCTACTGGGAGCTTACCTGCACAAGCAATTAATCAACCGGGTGAGTATAAAGGTTCGTTGTCAATACCTCAACCGTATCCTTATTCGTCCTGCGGAAGTCCTGGAGGATGATGTTCCGGACCGATACAAGGCTTTCACCAAAACTGGTAACATACGCCGGTGCCAGAATCAGACCCATCGTGTAACCCTTCTTAAGCAACAATGCCGCCTGCTTTTGCTTATCCGGGGACTTTGACTCATTCACAAATCCTGAGAAAAGGTCGGGGTCTTCGGGGTCTGCGTAAATTCCCCACGTCCAGCCGTATTTTCCATTGACTTCTTTAGCCATGACATACTTGCCGCTCAAGTCAAAGAGGGCCCGAAAGCGCGACTTCCCGTTATTTTCTGCAATCTCTGCTTTCAGCCGGTTCTTATCCGCCACACTGTTTGAAGCCCATTGAGATGCAAACCCTTCAGTATCACTACGCTCATAACTTTCCTGAGCCCGCTGAAGAGCATGTGCTGCTTCTTTACGGAGACGTTCCGCCCCCAGAGGGTCAGGCAGGAAACCCAGCCTGATACGCTCCTGAGTCTCCTCGCAATGGGAAATGGCATCCTTCAGAGATTCTTTTTGTTTCTCCAAACGAACCATTCTGGCATTGATTTTATCCTCTGCGTCAGGAGAATCAGTCATCAATTTTTCAGTAGATGCCTTGGTGAGTTTCTTCTCAACTGCTTTGATTTTGTCCTGAAGTTCGTAAATGGCTGAATCATCATACTTTTCCGCAGGCTTCTTGAAATTAACCGTTCCATTCACCTTGTCAAAAGCAAGTACCTGCTTCTGGTATGTATCCTTGGCTTCTGCCAGTCTTGACTCTTCTTCAGTACTGGACTTGCCCTGTGCCTTTAGCGAAGCAATACAGGATTCAAGGTCTGCAATGCCATCAAGAGTGTTGTCGTACTCTATGGCATTTACCCGCAACCGGCTCGCATGGTTACGCTGGGAATTCTGTGCGCTGTTATGCCGGGCAATTGCCTTGTTGTAATCAGCACGGGCTTTTTCAACGTCCTTTTGTGATGCATCCTTTTGCTGTACAAGACCGCTTAGTACACGGCGGAAATTTTCCATCGCCTCAGATGCGTTATTTACCTTAGCATTGATGGCATCGGTTAGAAGCTCAAGCTTATGACGCTCCTCAAGAAGATGCCTGCCGCATTTTGGTCCGGGATACTTTTTGCACATGTTGGTTTCCTCTCTGATGTATGTTCCAACCGTAGCACCATTTCAATTTATTTTCAAGTAGGGCATAGGCATTTCCTCAGATACGAAATCAAAATGGTAATTGCTGATAGGTATAAAGGACAGTCTTAACAAGAGAGGTAGCAATACTACGATGTGTCAGTCAAAAGAAGAAGGTGGCAAACGTTGCCAGCCTACAATAACCGCTAAACAGCGTGCCAAGCTGAAAAAGAAACTCGCCGGCATGGATTCAAATGATCCAGCATATGCAAACATTTCCCAGCAGATTGATGACCTTAATACAGCAGCGGAGCTATATGGTCCTTGTGTTTCAAATCTTGATATCCCAATGCCAACTGGCGTAAAGAACCTGCTGGATGACATTAACTCCAACGGATTCTCACCATTGCTTGTTGGTGGAACCGTAAGGGATGCAATGATTGGTGGAACTGCACCCAAGGACTTTGACATTGAAGTTTACGGCACAGATATTGACACACTTGCCTCCACTTTGCGTGCTTCAGGCTATAACGTTGACGAAGTAGGAAAATCTTTTGGCGTACTCAAAGTGGTAACACATGGGGATACCCGGGATGACATTGATATCTCCGTTCCCCGTAAAGATTCCCTTGTTGGTGCCGGTCACCGTGGCTTTGAAGTTGAAATGGATTCTTCCCTATCCGTCCAAGAGGCTTCAGCACGCCGTGACTTCACGATGAATGCCCTTACGTGGGATTATCGCTACAATACCCTGATAGACCCGTACAACGGCTCTCAGGACGTTAAGGCTGGTATTCTTAGGCATGTATCCGATGCATTCGCTGAAGATCCACTTCGAAGCCTCCGTGGTTTCCAGTTTGCCGGCAGATTCGGCATGGAGATGGACCCCGGCACTGCTGATTTTTGCAAACAACTCTCACCCCGTGCAAAAGAGATTGCCCAGGAACGTATCGCCACCGAATGGGAAAAATTCTATCTCAAGTCCAAGTACCCGTCAAAAGGCATGAAAGTACTGCGTGAAATGGGCTGGAACAACCATGCTCCGGGTTTGGATAAAGTAAACTCCGACAATTCAAATGTGGATGAGACCCTTGACGCTGCCTGCAAGGTTGCAAACCGGGAACAACTTTCTTCGGAGAAGAAGATTGGGCTGTACTCTGCAATCATTATGAGGAAGATGAATGACAAGGAAGCATGGGATTTCTCCAAGACAACCGTTATCAGCGATAAACTTCAAAAAGTTCCGTTGACGCTGCGTTCCGTGGCTGTCTCAAAGGATTCAGATGATTACACTCTGCGACGTGTTGCACAGGATGCCGCCCGGAAGAATGTCTCCCTGCGGGACTGGGTTCGCTATGAAACATTGTCAGGAGATAAAGAAAAAGCAAAGGCGGTCGAGTCCAATGCCAAGCGACTGGGGCTTTTGGATAATGATGAGAAGCCTTTCCTGATGGGCAGGCATGTATTGACCATGACGAACCGCAAACCGGGTCCATGGATGAGTAAACTTATTGCCGAAGCCGAAGAAAAGCAGTTCCGTGGTGACTTGCGTACTGAAAGTGATGCTTTGGATTGGGCAAAAACGCAGCTTCTTGCGATGAGGGACACAAAATAAAGGGGAAATAAATTCTTTATATGGTATGCT
>Ga0326721_10000097_pt1 | contig 51732 bp, 52 predicted proteins | sample SGPome_FD_203951 | JGI IMG/M metagenome (GOLD analysis project Ga0326721, IMG submission 203951) | Soil microbial communities from Southern Great Plains, Lamont, Oklahoma, United States - SGP_1_2016 | ecosystem: Engineered > Artificial ecosystem > Soil microcosm > Unclassified | place: USA...
CGAAAGTGCGAGAGTGAACCCCCCCCGCACCGCCGCATCGTCCCACGCGCCGTCTACTTTCGCACTCTCGCACTTTCGCACTCTCGCACGTCGTCACACCACTTCCACCTGCAGCAGGTTCGTCGTCCCCGGCACGTGCATGGGGTAGCCGGCGGTCACCACCATGCGGTCGCCGGGATTGGCCAGGCCGCGCTTCACCGCCTCCTCGCGCCCGCACGCCAGGTTCTCCTCGAAGGTCGACTCGGGGGTGCAGAGGATGGGGATCACCCCCCACACCAGCGCCAGCTGGTTGTAGGTGCGCGTCTGGTCGGTGAGCGCCAGCACCGGCACCGGCGGGCGGAAGGAGGAGACCACGCGCGCCGTGCTCCCGCTGCTGGTGAAGGTCAGGATCACCGGCGCGCCCATCCGCCGCACCGCCTCGGCCGTGGCGCCGGCGATGGCGCGCGCGGTGGTGATCTCGCCGTCGGATTGCTCCAGCGGGAAGTCGTAGTGCGGGCCACCCTCCAGGATGTGCGAGCTCTCGATCTCCTGCGCGATGCGCGCCATGGCCTGCACCGCCTGGATGGGGAACTTCCCCGTGGCCGTCTCGGCCGAGAGCATCACCGCGTCGGTGCCGTCGATGATCGCGTTCGCCACGTCGCTGGCTTCCGCGCGGGTGGGGCGCGGGTTCTCGATCATGCTCTCCAGCATCTGCGTGGCGGTGATCACCGGGCGGCCGCTCACGTTGCACAGCTGGATCATGCGCTTCTGCGCCAGCGGCACCTGCTCGAAGGGCAGCTCCACCCCCAGGTCGCCGCGCGCCACCATCGCCACCGCCGACGCCTCCACGATCGCCTGCAGGTTCTGCAGCGCCAAGCCCTTCTCCACCTTGACGACGACGAGCGGTCCGCCGGGGGGGATGCGGCGCGTCAGGTCCAGCACGTCCTCGGCCGAGCGGACGAAGGAGAGGGCGATGTAGTCCACCTGCTGCTCCAGCGCGAACTCCAGGTCGCGCAGGTCCTTGGGCGTCAGCGAGGGAACGGAGATGCGGGTGGTGGGGAGATTGATCCCCTTGTGCGAGGTCAGCTCGCCGCCGTGGATGACGCGCATCGTGACGCGCGGCGGCTGCACGTCCTCCACGATCAGCTCCATCAGCCCGTCGGCCAGCAGCACCACCTCGCCCACCTCCACGTCGGCCGCCAGCTCGGCGAAGGTGGTGGGGAGCTCGCCCGGCCCGGCGACGGCTTCGGGGGCGAAGGTCACGCTGTCGCCGGGCTTCAGCTCCACCGGCTCGGGGAGGGAGCCTACGCGGATCTTGGGGCCCTGCAGGTCGCCCAGCACGGCGATGGGGCGCCCGCACTCCTTCGAGGCCTGGCGCACGTTGCGGATGGTTTCCGCGTGCCGGTCCAGGTCACCGTGCGAGAAGTTGATGCGCGCCACGTCCATCCCCGCCTCGATCAGCGCGCGGATGCGCTCCGGCGACCACGACGAGGGGCCCAGCGTGCAGACGATCTTGGTGCGTCGAACCATCGGTCCATCCAGGGGCGGCGAGGGAACCGCCGCGCGGCGGCAGGGAGCGTACCCGCGCGGAAACACGCGCGCGGGGAATCCGCCCACAAACTGCCCCCCGCCGCGCCGGAGCGGCAAGGGGCGCGCGGGGATTTTGTTACCGGTGCTTCCAATTCGATCGGGAAGTGCCAAGTGCCAAGTGCCAAGTGCCAAGTGCCAAGTGCCAAGTGCTGAGTGCTGAGTGCTGAGTGCTGAGTGCTGAGTGCCGAGTCCTGAGTGCGGAGTGCGTTGCCGGTACACCCCGTCGCCTCCCCTGAAGACGTCATCCTGAGGCCGGCCACACCGAACCCGCGTCAGCACCAGACTCTGCAGGCCGAAGGATCTGTGGCCGGACCAGCACGTCACCTACGGACGAGCACGAAGGGCGGGTCCGCGGTTCTGCACGGAAGACGGAGCCCGCACCAGCGCGGGCCGGCGGTTTGCGTCAGCGGAAAGGCAACCAACGGCGGAAGGACGGAGATGGCGAAGACGGTGTGGTGCGTGTTCGAGCGGCTGCCGCACGAGAAGTGCCCCTTGCTGTCGGCGGTGTGCGCGTCGGCGGAGGTGGCCGAGGAGATGGTGGAGATGGCCCGCCGCGAGAAGGAGGCCGACGGCGAGCCCGCGAGCGACTTCACCGTCACCCCGTGGACGGTGCTGGACCGCCAGGTCCGCAAGATCGACCGCGCCGACCAGATCAGCCACATCCTGGACCCCATGCGCGGCGCCCTCGCGTACCCATCCGTCAACGGGGGCGACGATGACGGCACCACCGCGAAGAAGCCGCGCCGGGCGAAGAAGAGCTGACCGCCGTAATCGAGGAGGCACCATCGCCTCCGAAGTCGCCACGATGGTGCGGCGCGAGTCCGCGAAGGCGGACTTTGTGCAGTTGTTGCAGCGAATTCCTTCGCCCTTCCCTGCCTTTCACCGCATCGGCCCGCGCGGCAGCGGGCGCGACGGGGTCGTCTGGTCGAAGTAGACGAGCGCGTCGAAGTAGCGGGCGACGGGCGTGTCCCGGAACGGGTGCTCCATCGCCCCGGCGCCGATCGAGCGGAACGCGTGGGGAGCGGCGAGCCAGGCGCCGTTCTCCTCCTCCGCCGCGCCACGCAGGTCCAGCACGAACCGCGGCATCCCCGTGGAGCGCAGCACCGATTCCACGCTTCCCGCCTCCGGCGCGGCCGCGGGGTACGACGCCAGCCCGCGCGGCCCGATGGCCGTGTACTCTCCCTCGCCGAACGCGAAGCCGAACACGCGGTAGGCGCTTCCGAACCGGTGATCGAGGTGCGCGCCCATCGCCCCGGGCGCGCGGGAGACGTGCCCGTTGTGCGCCCACAGCACCATCCGCGTCCCCGTGGGGTGGTGCGCCGCGATCCAGGCCACGTTCTCCGCCATGCTGCTGTCTCGCGACGCAGGACCTGCCAGCATCGTCCTCGCCGCCTGCTCCACGATGCGCGCGTTCTGCTCGGCCCAGTCCACCTGCATCGTGTCGAACCGCGCGAGATAGGTGGTTCGGTTCGCCGCGAGGTGGGCGAGCACCCGCGCGGCCGCGTCCCGCCATACCCGCGCCTGGACGGAGTCGGCGCGTCCCCCGCGCCGCACCGCCTCGAACGCGCTCGTCGCGATTGCGGACGCGCTGTCGGCCTGCGGCAGGAACGCGGGGTCGGCGCGGGCGACGAAGGCACGCACGCTGTCCGCCGCGACGCCCGGGAACTGCATGTCGAATCCCCAGAACTCCACCCGTCCCCGGCCGGACGCGTTGTACGCGCGCATCCACTCCATCAGCGCCAGCACCTCCTCGGTGTTCCACGTCCAGAAGTACAGCCCGGCGAGCGCCGCGCGCGGGTCGCCGCGGCCGGTCAGCACGTATTCGTTCACGCGCCGCGCCTCGGGCATGTTGGCCTCGATGGTGAACACGGTCACGCCCTCGCGCTCCACCATCCACTGCACCAGCCGGTGCTTGGCGCGGAAGAACTCGCGCGTGCCGTGCGTCCCCTCGCCCAGCGCGACGATGCGCGCGCCGGCGACCAGCGGACGGAGCGCGCGAAGATCGGCATCGTCCCCGCCAGGCGCGTCGGTCCGCAGGGGGATGGCGTGCCGGCGCACCCACGCGGCCTGCGCGGGCGTCGCCTCCCACGCGCGGGCCGTCGCCGGATCGTACGGCACGCCGTCCAGCGCGATCTCCACGTCGTCGAACCACGCCGTTCCGTCCCCGTTGTCCAGCGCGCCGAAGATGACACCGGTGGCCGCGCTGTCCACCGGCAGCTCGATCTCGTACCGCGTCCACGGGCTGGTTCCGGACGCGCCGCGCCCCGCCATGTTGTCGAAGGCGAGCGAGCGGTTCCCCGGCCCGTCCACGCGCATCCAGAACGCGGCCTGCCCGCGCGTCACGCCCTCCGTGCGGATCCATCCGCGCAGCCGGACCCGCTTCCCCCGTGCGGCGGAGACGGGAATGACCTGGTTCGCCACCGCGAATCGCGTCGCCGCCGAGGTCTGCCGGATGCGCAGGCTCAGCCGGCCGCCGTGCGCCGCGACGCTGTCCAGCTCGGCCGCGTACCCCGCCGGCGCGCCGACGGACCACGTGGCCGGGCGAGTGGGATCCAGGAGCGAGCGCTCCTCGAACCCCAGGTTCGCGACGGTCTGCGCCCGCAGCGAGACGGCCGGGCTGGCGAGCGCGATCAGCAGGGCGCAGCAGGTTCGGAGGAGATTGGACATGAGACGATCGGAACAAGGGAGATGGGAACCGTCCGCTTTCGCCGAAGCTTCAGGAATCGAACCGCTCCGACCAGGGATGCAGGCAGATCCCGGAGAGACGAGCCGATCGCCCGAAACGCCGCGGGGCCGTCCTCCCCCTTGGAAGGACGGCCCCGCGGCGATTCCCATCTACCGGACCCGCCGGATCAGTCCAGCTCGTCCACGCTGTTGATCACCTTGCCGACCAGGCCGTACTCGATGGCCTGCTTCGCGTCGAGCCAGAAGTTGCGGTGCGTGTCGGTCTCGATGCGCTCGAAGGGCTGCCCCGTCTCGCGCGCGAAGATCTTGTTGATCCGCTCGCGCATGCGCAGGATCTCGCGTGCCTCGATCTCCACGTCGCTGGCCATGCCGCTGGTGCCGCCCGCCGGCTGGTGCAGCAGGAAGCGCGTATTGGGCAGCGCGTACCGGTCCTCCTGCGGCACCGACACGTAGATCAGCGCGCCCGCGCTGGCCACCCACCCCGTCCCCACCATCCGCACGCGCGGCTTGATGAAGCGGATCACGTCGTGGATGGTGTCGCCGCTCTCCACGTGCCCGCCCTGCGAGTTGATGAAGATGGTGATCGGCTTGTCGCCGTCGGCCGCCATCGCCAGCAGCTGCCCCATCACGTGCGACACCAGCTTCTGGTTGATCTCGCCGCTGATGATGAGGGTGCGGGCGTCGAACAGACGGTCGCGCACGGCATCGGTCATCGCCGCCGCGTTGCGCTCGGCGCTGTTCGGCTCGGGCTTCTGCTCGGGGGTTTCGTCCCCTTCTTCCTGTAGCCTGTACATTGTCCCCGTTTTCGCTGTCAGCCAGTCTGCACCCGGACGGCGCAAGATACACAGGCGGGCGCCGCCGGAACAGCGCCCGCCCGCCGCCGCGCGCGCAGGGCGCAGGTTCGGTGCCGCGGCAACAAGTGCGGGAGTGCGGCCGGAGCGCCCGCGGCTCCCCGAGGTGCCTGGCCGAACGCCGGGCTAGGAGAACGTCTGGCGCACGGGAGAGCGGAGGTCTTCTCCCGAAAAGAAGAGGGTCGCTCCCGCCTCGGCTTCAAGCAGGACTTCGTCATCCCCCTCGCCCCGTCCGCTGAACAGCGCCGTGTGGATGTGCGTCACGCCGCCGAACTCGGCCGCCACCGCGTGTGCTCGCTCACGCAATGAGCGCAGGTGGGCAGCCGTCACCCGGCCCCACTTGCACTCGCCGACCAGAAGATCACCCTTTCCACCGATTGCCACGACGTCCACCTGGTTCCGGGACGCGCCGTCCCACCACTCGCCCAGCCGCACGGGCCTGAACGGCAGCCGGTCGCCCCGCCGGACGAAGTCGCGGCACATTTCCTCGAACACCAGCCCCATGTAGTCGTCGAGGGCGGGGGAGACAGCCTCGTTCCAGAGTTGCTCCGGCGCGACCAAGCCCAGCGTTCCCGCGTTCACGAGCGGTGCGATCAGCCTGTGCCAGAATGCGACGTAGGGATCGATGATCCGGTACACCGCGCGTTTCGAACGCTGCGGATTCCTTTCCGTCACGGGCGCCACCCGGGCAATGACCTGCATCTCCTCGAGCCACCGGATCGCCCGCTGGAGCGTTCCGCCGACCCGGCCCACGCGCTTGGTGATCCCTCCCCAGGTCTGCTCTCCGCCCGCGATCGCCTCGATGATCGAATAGTGCACATGCGCATCCGCGGTAAATGCGTCCAGCATGTGCTGCGCCTCGTCCACGAGCCGTCCGCTGGGCGTAAGCAGCGCATCGGCCACATTGGCCCCAAGCGGCCGTGCGGCATCGATCAGGGAAAGGTGACCGGGAAGATGACCGTACATACCATACGCGATCATCTGGTCCCGCACGCTCCAGCCGGGCATGAAGAGCGCTGCTTCCGCGAGGCCGAACGGTCCCACGACCAGCTTGGCGGTACGACGGCCGTACAGGGGCTGGTCCACCTCCTCCAACTGGTTCATCGCGCTGATGTATGATCCACTCAGCACCAGCTTGATCTGCGTCTTCGGCCAGGCGTGGTCCCACAAGCTCTGAATGATGGACGTCAACGCCGGCGCTGCGGCAGCCAGGTACGGAAACTCGTCGAGCACGAACAGGAACGGGCTCCCGTCCGCGCGCCGCGTGATGTACCCGAACAGGTCTTCCCACGACGGGAACGCGATCCCCGCCTGCAGCGCCGCATCGTCGAAGTGCTGCCCTATCACCCGCGTAAGGCCGGCGAGCTGCTCCGCTTCCGTCCTTCGCGTCGCCTGGTAGTAGATGCCTCCAACCTGCTGGGCGAACCGCGTCAGCATGAAACTTTTCCCCGCGCGGCGGCGGCCCATGACGAAGACGAGGTCCGGCCGCGGCTTGCGCCAGAGACTTTCGAGCGTCCGCCACTCGGTTTCGCGATCGAACAGATCGTGCGGTCTGGGGCTTTCCATGGGTCTACCGCGCCTCGGGCCTAAACAAAGAACCAGATTTGGTAGTACCAGATTTGGTAGTACCAAATTTGGTAGTTTCGAACGTGGTGACACCAATGTTGATCACCTGCACTTGAAAGTAAAGGGCGCGGTGCGGAATCCGTGATGAAATGCATGCAAGAACTCCGCGGCCAGCCTGGCTGACCGCGGTTTACCGGTGCTGCCGATGGTGCGCCGCGATTCAGTCCGCCGCGGCCAGCTCCTCGCGCTTCTGGACCATCCGCGGCTCCTTGAGGCGCGGGTCGTTGAGGGCGGCGTGCGCGGCGGCCAGGCGCGCGATGGGCACGCGGTAGGGCGAGCAGGAAACGTAGTTCAGCCCCGCGCCGTGGAAGAACTCGATCGACTTCGGGTCGCCCCCGTGCTCGCCGCAGATGCCGAGCTTCAGATCTTCCTTCACCCCGCGCCCCAGGCGGCAGGCCATCTCCACCAGCTTCCCCACGCCGCCGATGTCCAGCGACTGGAACGGGTCGTGGGGGATGATCCCCTGCTCCACGTACAGCGGCAGGAAGCGCCCGGCGTCGTCGCGCGACAGGCCGAAGGTGGTCTGCGTCAGGTCGTTGGTGCCGAAGGAGAAGAACTGCGCCTCGGCGGCGATCTCGTCGGCGGTCAGCGCGGCGCGGGGGAGCTCGATCATCGTTCCCACCATGTAGTCCACGCGCCGGCCCGCGTTCTCGAACACCTCCTCGGCCACCTCGTCCACGATCCTGCGCTGCCGCTTCAGCTCCTCGGCCGTGCCCACCAGGGGGACCATGATCTCGGGGCAGACGGAGACGCCCTCGGCGGCGACGTTCACCGCGGCCTCGAAGATGGCCTGCGCCTGCATCCAGGTGATGTCGGGGTAGGTGATCCCCAGGCGGCAGCCGCGGTGGCCCAGCATGGGGTTGGCCTCGTGGTGCGCCTCCACGCGCGCCCGCAGCTGCGGCGTGGGAATGCCCGTCTTGCGCGACAGGTGCTTGATCTCGGCGTCGCCCTGCGGCAGGAATTCGTGCAGCGGCGGGTCCAGCAGGCGGATGGTGACGGGAAGGCCGTCCATCGCCCGGAAGATCCCCTCGAAGTCGCCGCGCTGCATGGGGAGGAGCCGGGCCTCGGCGATGGCGCGGCCGGTGGGGTTCCCGGCCAGGATCATCTCGCGCACCGCGTCGATGCGGTCGCCCTCGAAGAACATGTGCTCGGTGCGGCACAGCCCGATCCCCTCGGCGCCGAACTTCCGCGCGACCGCGGCGTCGGCCGGGGTGTCGGCGTTGGTGCGCACCTTCAGCGTGCGGAACTGGTCGGCCCACTCCATCAGCCGCATGAACGGTTCGGTCAGCTCGGGATCGACGGTGGGCACCTGCCCCAGGATCACCCGCCCCGTGGTTCCGTCCAGGGTGATCCAGTCGCCCTCGCTCACCGTCTCGCCGCCCACGCTGAAGCGGCCGCGCGCCTCGTCCATCTCGATCGCCCCCGCGCCGGCCACGCAGCACTTTCCCATCCCGCGGGCGACCACGGCGGCGTGGCTGGTCATCCCCCCGCGGCAGGTGAGGATCCCGCGCGCCACCACCATCCCGTGGAAGTCCTCGGGGCTGGTTTCGCGGCGCACCAGGATCACCGGCTCGTGCGCGCCGCGCTCGGCGGCCGCGTCGGGGTTGAAGACGACTTTCCCCGACGCCGCGCCGGGCGAGGCGGGAAGCCCCGTCGTCAGCACCTTCGCGTCCGCGCTCGGGTCCAGCATGGGGTGCAGGAGCTGGTCGAGCTGCTCGGGCGCCACGCGGAGGACGGCTTCGTCGATGGAGATGAGCCCCTCGTCCACCATCTCCACCGCGATGCGCACGGCGGCGCGGCCGGTGCGCTTGGCCGAGCGCGTCTGCAGCAGGAACAGGTGCCCGCGCTCCACGGTGAACTCCAGGTCCTGCGCGTCGCGGAAGTGGCGCTCCAGCTTTTCCTGCGCGTCCAGCAGCTCCTGGTAGGCGATCGGCATCACCTCGGCCATGCGGGCGATGGGAAGCGGGTCGCGGATGCCGGCCACCACGTCCTCGCCCTGCGCGTTCACCAGGAACTCGCCGTAGAACACGCGTTCGCCGGTGGAAGGGTCGCGGGTGAAGCAGACGCCCGTGGCGCTGTCGTCGCCCATGTTGCCGAACACCATGGTGCAGACGTTCACCGCCGTGCCCAGGTCGTCGGAGATGCCGTTCACCTTGCGGTACGCCTTCGCGCGCGGCGTGTCCCACGAGCGGAAGACGGCCTCGATGGCGCCCCACAGCTGCGCCTGCGGGTCGTCGGGGAACGGCTCCCCCGTCCGCTCGGCGACGAGCGTCTTGAACGCGCCGGTCAGCTCGCGCAGGTCGTCCGCGGAGAGATCCGTGTCCTCCTTCACCCCACGCGCTTCCTTGCGCTCGTCGATCAGGCGCTCGAAGTCGGTGGAGGGCACGCCGAGGACGACGTCTCCATACATCTGCACGAAGCGGCGATAGCTGTCCCACGCGAAGCGCTCGTTCTCGGTCGCCGTCGCCAGGCTCGCCACGGTGGCGTCGTTCAGGCCCAGGTTGAGGATCGTGTCCATCATCCCCGGCATGCTGAACCTGGCGCCCGAGCGGACGGAGACGAGCAGGGGATTGTCGCCGCCGCCAAAGGTCTTCCCCGTGGCCTCCTCCACGCGCGCCGTCGCGGACGCCACCTGCTCATGCAGCCCCCCAGGGTAGCTGTGGCCCTGGAGGTAGAGCCTGCAGACTTCGGTGGTGATGGTGAAGCCGGGAGGCACGGGCACGCCGATGCGCGCCATCTCGGCCAGGCCGGCGCCCTTGCCGCCCAGCAGGTCCTTCATGCGGCCGTTCCCCTCGGTCTGGCCGGCGCCGAAGAAGTAGACGTATTGGTCGGGCATGGTGGTGGCTCGGAAAGGGCGGTGGCGGGACTTCTCCGGGTGGGCGGGAAGCGCCCCAACGGCGGCACTCAAGGGCAAGAATGCTGCCGCCGGACGCCGCACGCGCACCGGGAGTTGCAGCCGCGGTGTGAACCGAATCCGTGAACTCAGTTCGTGCATCCTCACCGCATCGACCCGACGTCATCCTGAGGCCGACCACACCGCAACCAGAGCCTACACAATAGATTGCAGGCCGAAGGATCTATCATCTCCGCAGCACGTGATTCGGCGGGGTGCGCTGATTCTTCCGCCGGATTTGTATGAGGGGATCGAGGACAGTGCGCGGGGGCGAGCGGGAGATGGAAAGACGGCCAGGATCGAGCGTGGTGATGGTGCGCACCTCGCCGTGCGGACGGGCGGCGGATACGATTCGGGGGGATTCACGACAGCGATGGAACGTAGATGCGGATGAAGATTCGCTGGATCGCAGGGCTCGCGGCCGCGGTGGCGATGGGGTGCGGGCGCGACCGCACGGTTTCCGATCCCCGGCTCGCGCTGCTGCTGGACGTTCCCGCGCACGTGGCGCCGGGTGACGAGGTGCCGGTGGCGGTGACGCTGGTGAACCGCGCGACGGACAGCGCCCGCGTGGCGGTGGAGGCGAGCGGCGCGCTGGAGCTGGTGGTGGAGAGCGGCGACGGGCTGGAGCTGGTGCGCCAGCCCGCGGAGACGGCGCTCACGTCGAACCCCGACGGGCTCGTGCTCACCCCGCGCGAGATCCGCGGCACCGGCTTCGTGTGGGACCAGCGCGGCGGCGACGGAAAGCCGCTCGCGCCCGGCAGCTACCGCATGCGCGTCGTGCTCCCCCGCCGCTCCGGCGATCTCGCCAGCCCGTGGAAGCCGTTCGTCATCGACCCGCCACGCTCCGGTTCGACAACGAAGAACTGATCGGGGATATTCATCCCGGCCCATGACGCGAAAAGCCCCGGACCGCATACGCGGGCCGGGGCTCTCATCTCACGGGAATCAGAGGAAAGGTCGATGTGTTTCCCTGGCTGACGTGCTGGACAGGGTATGGATCCTTCGGCCTGCAAGGTTCTGTGCGGAAACCGGTTGCAGCGTGGCCGGCCTCAGGATGACGTCGGGGGGGGATCGGTGCGGATCGCCCCCTGTCCCCTGTCCCCTGTCCCCTGTCCCCTCCCCTCTGCCTACTCCTCGCTCATGAACGGGTAGTCGAAGGCGCGGGCCGGGGCGAAGGTCTCCTTCATGGCCCGCGGGCTGATCCAGCGCATCAGGTTCAGGATGGAGCCGGCCTTGTCGTTGGTGCCGCTGGCGCGCGCGCCGCCGAAGGGCTGCTGGCCCACCACCGCCCCCGTCGGCTTGTCGTTGATGTAGTAGTTCCCCGCCGCGAAGCGCAGCAGCCGGTCCGCCTCCACCAGCGCGGCGCGGTCGTTGGCGAACACCGCGCCGGTCAGCGCGTACGGCGTCGTCCGATCGACGATCTCCAGCGTCTTCGCCCACTCGGCGTCGGGGTAGGCGTAGAGCGAGACGACCGGGCCGAACACCTCCTCGCACATCAGCCGGTACGCCGAGTCGTGCACCTGCACCAGCGTGGGCTCCACGAAGTAGCCGGTGCTGTCGTCGAAGCCGCCGCCGGCCACGATCTCCACGTCGCTGGCCTCCTGCGCGTGCTTGATGTAGCCGCTGATCTTGTCGAACGCCTTCCGGTCGATCACCGCGCCCATGAAGTTGCGGAAGTCCGCCGGGTCGCCCACGCGGATCTTCTCCATCATCTCCACGGTCAGCTCGCGCACCTGCGGCCAGAGCGACTGGGGAACGTAGATGCGGCTGGCGGCGCTGCACTTCTGCCCCTGGTACTCGTAGCCGCCACGCACGATGGCCGTGGCCAGCGCGGCCGGGTCGGCGCTCGCGTGGGCCACGATGAAGTCCTTGCCCCCCGTCTCGCCCACCAGCCGCGGATAGCTGCGGTAGCTGGCGATGTTCTCGCCCACCGTCTTCCAGATCGACTGGAACACCGTGGTCGACCCGGTGAAGTGCACGCCCGCCAGGTTGCGGTCGTTCAGCAGCACCCCCGAGGTGGCGACCGGGTCGCCGGGGACGAAGTTGATCACGCCCGGCGGCAGCCCAGCCTCCATCAGCAGCCGCATGATGTACCAGCCGCTGTACATGGCCGTGGCCGCCGGCTTCCAGACCACCACGTTGCCCAGCATGGCCGGCGCGGTGGGCAGGTTGCCGGCGATGGAGGTGAAGTTGAAGGGCGTGACCGCGTAGACGAAGCCCTCCAGCGGGCGGTGGTCCAGCCGGTTCCACTGCCCCGGGGGAGACTGCGGCTGCTCCGTGTACAGCTTCTGCGCGAAGGCCGCGTTGAAGCGAAAGAAGTCGATCATCTCGCAGGCCGCGTCGATCTCGGCCTGGTGCGCGGTCTTGCTCTGGCCCAGCATGGTGGCGGCGTTCATCACCGGGCGCCACGAGGTGGCCAGCAGGTCGGCGGCGCGGAGGAAAACGGCCAGGCGGTCCTCCCACGGCCAGGCGGCCCACTCGCGCTGCGCCTTCATGGCGGCGTCCACCGCCTGCCGCACCTCGGCCTCGCCCGCGAGATGATACGTCGCCAGCACGTGGCCGTGGTCGTGCGGCATCACCGCGGTGTGCGTGTTCCCCGTGCGCACCTCGCGCCCGCCGATGATCAGCGGGATCTCGATCTGCTCGCCGGCCATCACCTTCAGCGCGGCCTTCAGCTCCGTGCGCTCCTGCGACCCGGGGGCGTACCCCAGCACCGGCTCGTTGCGCGGCAGCGGCACCTGCGGAATGCTATTCATCACCCGTCTCCTGTAGGCTCGGTTGCAGGGGCGCGTAAACTACCGAGCGCGTCAACCCCTCGCCACCCGGTGCCCCGCGTTCCGGCAACGCCGTCCTTCCGCCCGGAATCATCTTCCGCCATCTTCTGAACATCCTTTTCTCGATCGCCGACCGCACCCACCCACACCTCCCGGAGGGAACGATGAAGAAGCTGAAGCTCGAGATCGAAGCGCTGGAAGTGGAGTCGTTCGAGGCCAGCGAGTCCAAGGCGGAGGCGGGGACGGTGGAAGGGCGCGGGTGGACGCCGGCATGTGACAGCTTCCGCATCTGCGGGCCCAAGGACCCGAGCTACGATCCGTGCGGCCCCACCGAGGACCTGGCCTGCACCGGCACCTGCCAGTACAGCGACTGCTCCTGCCTGCTCTGCGGCTGAGGACCCGCGCGGTGCCGTGAGGCACGCGGGCATGGAACGAAACCGCCCCCCGGAGCACGCGGGCTCCGGGGGGCGGTCGAACAGGCGGATATCGCTCAGCTGCACACGAGTTGGGGGAAGCACGAGTTGCCGCCCGACTCCTGCTCGCCCGGGCCGCCGACCAGCGTGGTGACGCTGTTGAGCGCCGGGCCGGTGGCCGAGTCGCGGATCTCCAGCTTGATGGCGCGGTAGTTGTCGTAGCGCGACATGCTGCGCTCTACCGAGGTCAGGTTGGTGCCCTGCGCCACCACCTCGTAATCGGTGCACGGATCGACGGTGGAGCAGACGCTTTCCGACCAGACGTAGTAGTACGTTCCGCCGGGCTGCACGCCGGCGCTCACGGTGTAGGGCCCCTCGTACACGTACTGCGGAGCGGAGAGCGTGATGCCCGGCACCACGTTCAGCGTGGCGTGCGCCACCAGAATGCCGGAGTAGGCGTCGACCGTCACGGTGCCGCGGGCATTGGCGGCCGTGGCCACGCCGGAGGAGCTGATCGTGGCGATCGAGGAGTTGGAGGTGCCCCAGCCCAGCATGCTGAGCGGATAGTCGTTGCCGTACTGGTCCACCCCCCGGGCGGTGAAGGTCACGCTCCCGCCGGCCGCCACCGTGGCGGTCGCCGGCGTGACCACCAGCTGGGACAGCGTGGGGGGCGTGCGTACGGTGACGGTCATCTGGCGGACGTACTGGTCCACCTTCAGCGTCAGCACGGTCGTCCCGGCCGAGTACCACGCGACGTGGATGGAGTAGCCGCCGGGCTGGGTGGAGACGATGGTGCCCACGAACGGGTTCGACGACGTCCACGTGACGGTGTGGGTGGACAGGTCCACGCCGCAGTGCTCGGGATCCTCGACCTCGGCCATGTAGATGGTCTGGTACTGCGACGCCCGCTCGTCGATGGACGACGGACCCACGAGCACCACGGACGAGATCTGCCCCGTGCAGGGCGGGGAAAGGCTGTGCGCCGGGGCGGCCGGCGTGGCGCGGCTGGCTGTGGGCGCGTCGGAGCAGCCTCCGATGGCAACGGCGAGCGTGGACAGCAGCAGAATGGGGCGGGTGAAGCGCATCGGGCTTGCCTCCGGTGGGGAACGCGTGGTGCGCCGGACTGGATTTCAGTCCGGCAGGGTGGGAGAAACAAATGACGGGATGAGCAACGGTAAAAGGATGGGTCCCGATACGCCAGCCGTAACGCCGTCCATGTGACAAACTGCGTGTGCAGGGCGGGCGCGGCTGGAACGGCGCGCACTCCATGCAGCTTGACCCGCGCGGTCCGGAGCGGTAAATTCCGGTTTGGCAGGAGCTTCCAAACTTCCGCGCGGCCACTGCATGAGCATCGTCGAACAGATCGAAGACACCCTCGACACCATCCGTCCCGCGCTGCGCGAGGACGGCGGCGACGTTGAGGTCGTGGGGTTCGACGACGGCGTGGTGCAGCTGCGGCTGGTGGGCGCGTGCAGCGCCTGCCCCATCAGCACGATGACGGTGAAGCAGGGGATCGAGCGGCGCATCAAGTCCGCCATCCCCGAGGTGCGCGAGGTGCTGGCGGTGGCCTGATGCCGCCGGTCTCGTCCACGCAGCAGCAGCGCCCGCGCGAGCCGATGTGCTCGCCGGGCGCTTTTTGTAAGTGCGGAAGTGCGCTGGATCCGCGCGTGACAATGCACTTCCGCACTTCGGTTCTCACCCGCCCGGGAGGTGTGCGATGGAGAAGGTGACGGGGATCGGCGGGATCTTCTTCAAGTCGGCCGACCCGAAGGCGCTGGGCGAGTGGTACGCGCGCCACCTCGGCATCGACGTGCAGCCGTGGGGCGGGGCCGCGTTCCGCTGGGGCGCGGGCTCGGACGACGCGCCGTCGGGGACGACGGCGTGGTCGCTGTTCTCCGCGGACACGAAGCATTTCGCGCCGTCCACCGCGCCGTTCATGCTGAACTACCGGGTGCGCGACCTGGACGCGATGCTCGCGCAGCTCCGCGCGGCGGGCGTGGCGGTGGACGAGAAGGTCGACGACTCGGAATACGGGCGCTTCGGCTGGGTGATGGACCCGGAAGGCAACCGCATCGAGCTCTGGCAGCCGCCGGAAGGGAGCTGACGCGGGAGCTCGAGGCCGAGGATCTCACCTCCTCCGCGTCTCGAGCCTCTTCCCGCGCCGGACCTCCTCCGCGTCTCCGCGTGAGATCCATCCGAAGCCGGCGTCCTCGCACGGGCGCCGGCTTTCGTGTATCCTTCCCGCATCCCGACCGATGTCCGCGCGCCGGTGTATCCGTCGCGGTGAAGCAGCGTACTTCCGTACTCTCGTACTCTCGTACCTAAGTGATGACGAACGATCAGCGTGACCAGGTCCTGCGGCGCGTGGCCGCGGCCCTCACGCAGGTGACCCACCCCGTGACCGGTGACGACGTGGTCTCCTCCGGCCGCGTCCGCGAGCTCGACGTGCTGGAAGACGGCACCGTCCGCTTCCGCTTCCTCCTGCAGGCCGACGACCCCGGCACGCTGGTGCGCTACGCCCGCGCCGCCGCCGAGAGCGTGGAGGGCGTGGGCAAGGTGAAGATCGACATCACCCTTCCCTCCGTGGGCCGCCCGCAGACGAAGAAGGAGGCGCTGAAGGCCGGCAGCGTTCCCGCGCCCACGCCCAAGCCCGGCTTGCTGATGGGCGTGAAGCACATCGTGGCGGTCAGCTCCGGCAAGGGCGGGGTGGGGAAGAGCACGGTGGCCACGAATCTCGCGGTCGCCCTGGCGCAGGCGGGGCGGCGCGTGGGCGTGCTGGACGCCGACGTGTACGGCCCCAACATCCCCACCATGTTCGGCGAGCACCGGCGCCCGGCGGTGGTGGGCGAGAAGGGGAGCGAGAAGATCGAGCCGCTGGAGCAGCACGGCGTGCGGCTGATGAGCCTGGGCTTCCTGCTGGAGCCCGCGCAGGCCGCCATCATGCGCGGCCCCATGATCTCCGGCATCCTGAAGCAGTTCCTGGAGCAGGTGGAGTGGGGCGAGCTGGACTGGCTGGTGGTCGACATGCCGCCGGGAACGGGCGACGCCCAGCTCTCCCTGGTCCAGACCATCCGTCTGGACGGGGTGGTGATGGTGACCACGCCGCAGGACGTGGCCACGGGCGACGTGCTGCGGGGGATCAAGATGTTCGAGAAGGTGAAGACGCCGGTGCTGGGGATCGTGGAGAACATGGCCGGCTTCATCTGCCCCTGCTGCGGCGAGCGCTACGAGATCTTCGGGCGCGCGGGCGGCCAGCGGCTGGCCATGCAGACCGGGCTGGAGCTGCTGGGCGAGGTGCCCATCGAGGTGTCCGTCCGCGAGGGCGGCGACGCGGGCATCCCCATCCTCGTCTCCGACCCCCACGCCCCCGCCGCCGAGGCGCTCCGCGCCGTGGCCGACCGCGTCGCCGAGATCGTGGAGGCCGGCGTCCCCGCCGCGGTCTGATACCAGATCCGGAAAATGGGTCTGTGCTTCCGCGCCGCCCGGCCTGACGTCATCCTGAGGCCGGCCAGACTGTCATCAGCGGCTGCACGGTCGGTTGCAGGCCGAAGGATCTATCGCTGCGGCAGCACGTGACTCGACGGGCCGCACTGATCCCGGGGTTCGGGAATCGATCGTGCAATCCGGTAGCGCACGTGCGACCTCGCGTATAGATCCTTCGGCCTGCAACCGCTCGTGCGAGGGCAACGACGGTGCGGCCGGCCTCAGGATGACGTCTCTCTGTGCGTTTTTAATACACAGGTGACTGCCAGAGCCGGGAATCACGCGAGACGCAGAGAACTCCTCCGCGCCTCCGCGTGAGATCCCACGATGGCTGGAGAATCGAAGAGCGGGTGGCGATTCGCATCGCCACCCGCTCGTCTGTCTTTATCCGCCGATGAGGATCAGTAGCTGGGCGAGTCCAGCCACACCCGGTCGGAGGAGGAGAGGATCCCCCGCGGGCGCTCGGCCCGCTTGATGAGCTTCACCGCCAGCCAGCCGACGAGCAGGAAGGGGATCGCCTTGAAGGCCAGCGCCACCAGCGCGGCCGCGAGCCCGATCACCAGCCCCAGCGCGGCGATCGCCACCACGCCCAGCACCACCACCGCCACCATCAGCAGAACCACTCCGAAAAGCGCGCCGATCATCGTTCGCTCCGTTGCAGCACGCGAGAAGAAAGCTTCAGTCGATCCAGTCGATGTCGATCGACCCCACCGCGGCGTTGATCGACAGGTCCAGCTTGAACTGCGACGACTCGTAGCCGTTCGAGAACCACGCATCGCCCCGCTTCACCATTCCCGTGGGGTCGAAGGAGGTGAGGAACGAGTCCTTGGTCACCTTCACCCCCAGCGAGCGCGGCAGCCGCAGCCGCACCGCGCCCACGCCCATCCGTACGGACGCGGTGGCGTTCTGGTTCCAGGCACCGCCGAAGTCCAGCGTGGCCTGCCCCATCCCGCCCTCGAACTCGAACCGCTGCGCCCGCGCGTTCCCCAGCCCGCTCACCCGCAGCTCGGCCGCGCCCGCCTGCACCCGCACCCGCCGCGCCGTGATCCGGTTGGGTTGGGCGAAGGTGATGCTGGTCTGGCTGGCGCCCGTCTGCACGCTCACGTCGCGCAGCGACATCCCGCCCAGGTCCACGTTCGCCTCGCCCGCGCCGAACTGCAGCGACAGGTCCATCGGCACCTCGGGCGACAATTCCACCGTGGCGTGCGCCTGGTCCGAGTCCATCGACCCGCCGTGCCCGTCGCGCCCCTCCACGCCCAGCCGCAGGCGCCCCGCCTCGCGGTCGTATTCGGCCACGGGGCGGAACTGCGCCTCGTCGTAGCGCAGGTCCAGCCGGTAGAGAAGGCCGCCCTCGGCGGGGGAGACGCGCAGCCGCCCGGCGCCGTACTGCACCTGCACCGCCAGCTGCTTCTCGCCGGCCACCTGGCGCGCGCTGGTCATCCCGCGCATCCGCGCGGAGGGGCGCGCCTCGGCGTCGTGGCCGCAGGCCGCCGCCACCGTCGCCAGCGCGGCCACGGCAAGGGCGCCGCGGACGCGGGGCGGGAAGAGGTCAGACACCGGCGCCGCTCCGGTCGAACGCCGGCTCCTCGTCGAAGATCGGGTCGTACGCGGCCGGGCGCGGCTTCCACGGCCACCCGGCGCGCGTCCCGGCGCGGGTGAGCACCACCGCGCCGAAGCCGATCGTCGCGGCCAGCCACAGCACCATGTACCCGAAGCCGTTCACGATCATCCCCAGCCACCCCAGGAAGCCGGTGAGCTTCAGCAGGTTGCCCAGGATCTGCGGCGCCACCAGCACGCCCACGCCGGTGAACACGTAGGTGTAGGCGTTGCGGCGCATGGAGGCGAAGCTGCCGCCCTGCTCGGCCGTGCGCTCGCCCAGCGCGTGGGCCACGCCCAGGACGCCCAGCCCGCCCGCCGCCGCCAGCGCCACCCCGAAGAGCGGGATGTACAGCAGGAGCAGGGGGATGCCGATTAAGGTGACGGCCAGGACCACGATGCCGATGATGAAGGCCGGGAGCGTGAGGAAGTTGGCGGCGATGCCGATGCCGAACGAGCGGCCGGCGTCGCGGCGCACCGTGTGGCTCACCCGCTCCAGCTGCGGCAGCGCGTAGAAGACCAGCGCCGCGCCGATCCCGCAGAGGATCAGCCCCAGCGTGAGCGCCGAGACCAGCCCCTCGAAGCCCTCGGTCATGGAGCCCCACCAGCCGTGGCGCATGCGCATGGCCTCGGCGGCCTCGCGGCGCCCGCGCCCGCGTCCCTCGTCCGCCGGGGCCGCGCGGCCCGCGCCGTCGTCGTCGCTGCTGTTCACCCGCATCTCGCCGAACACGCGGCCACCCTCGTTGAACAGCTTGCCGCCGCCGTTCACCACCGCGTCGCCGTGGATCACGGCGCCGTGCGCCAGCACCAGGTTGCCGCGGCCGACGGTCACGTCGCCCATCACCTCGCCCTCCACGCGGACGTCGCCGAAGGGCGCCACCACGTCGCCGTCCACCACCTTGCCGGCGGGCACGGTCAGCCCGTTGAAGGCGATGCGGCTTCCTTCCGGCTGCGGAACGGCGGGCTCGGCCGGCAGGGGCGCGGGCGCCAGCACCTGCGGCGCCGCGGCCACGTCGGCCGCCGGGGCGCCGGCCGGAGCCGGCGGCGCGGGCGGGGCACCCTGCGCCCGGAGCGCGGGGGCCGACGCGAACGCCAGCGCCAGCGCGGAAAGCTTCAGAATCTCAGTGCGCATGGGTCATTCCCCCCATCGGGGTCTTCAGAAGACGTACCACCATCCAGCCCGAGAGCGGGATCGCGATCGCGAACACCACGGCCGCCGCGGAAAGCCCGCGGGTGCCGCCCACCAGGTCGTTCCCGGTGGTCACCAGCCACTCCCACACCCCGCTCCGCACCACCGCCTCGGTCACGCGGACCACCGCCGACCACACCGCGTCGGCCACCCAGTGGCGGCCCAGCCCGAACAGCGCCCCCGGGCTCATCCCCCTGCCCGCCAGCCAGCCGAACAGCGCCAGAAGCGGAAGGAGCGGGGCCAGCACGCCGGCTCCCGACATCATCCACCCCTTCACCGTTCTGGGCAGCCAGCGCCGGCGCAGCACCGCCTCGGGGGCCGCGGCCGGCAGCAGCACGCGCGTCATCACCGCGTCGGCAAAGCCGGGCGACGGCTCCCACGAGGGGAGCTGGGCCAGCGACCGGAAGAGCGCGCGGTGCGCGTCCACCTCGGCGGCGCACTGCGCGCAGTGGCGCACGTGCTCCATCGCCAGGCCCTTCTCCGAGTGGGAGAGGGTGTCCTCGGCGAGCTCCTCGAGCGTCCAGGGCGGCAGATGTGTGGTTTCGTTCGTCACGGTGTTCCTCGTCCGGCTCTCGTTGCTCGTGGCTCTCTACGTCGCTCGCGCTCCGCGGGTTTCAACGATACTTCAGGACTGAACGAAGTCCTCTTAAGTGCTGAGTGCTGAGTGCTGAGTGCTGAGTGCTGAGTGCCTGGTTCCGCGCACCATGTCCTGATTCCCGCGCCGAACCCACCTGGCACTCGGCACTGGGCACTAGGCACTAGGCACTTTCTTCATACTCGGGTATGCGCCAGCATCTCCTGCAGTTCCTTGCGCCCGCGGTGGATGTACGTCTTCACGGTGCCCAGCGGGAGCGCCATGATCTGCGCGATCTCCTCGTAGGGCAGGTCCTCGATGTGGCGCAGGACGATGGCCTGGCGGTACTCGGGGCGGAGCCTGCCGATGGCCTGCTCGATCTCGGCGCCCAGCTCGCGCGCCTCGAGCAGCTCCTCGGGGTTCTCGTCGTCCGACTCCACCGTGATGGTGCTGGCCTCGATGTCCTCGGCGCTCGTGGCATACCGCGAGCCGTCGATGGAAACCGTCTGGATCTCCTTACGCCGGATGAAGTCGATCGTCAGGTTCGTGGCGATCTTGAAGATCCAGCTGGAGAACTTGTAGGCCGGGTCGTACCGGTCGATGTTGTTGAACACACGGACGAACGTCTCCTGCCCCAGGTCCTCCGCCTGCTCGCGGTCGCGGACCATGCGGTAGATGAGCGAGAACACCGGACGCTGGTAGCGGTCCAGGAGCTCTCGATACGCCTTCTCGCTCCCCTTCTGGGCGCGGACGACGAGATCGTGGTCGGTGATGAGCGACGTCGCGTTCAATTCCGAAGTGCCATGAGGCAAGGTTCCCAACCCGTCAGGGCACTGGTACGGCGGGTGCCCGCGCGGAGTTTCAAACCGTGGGCAAGCCTTGCTCGCGGGTGGGTGGACCGGTAGTTTTCCCGGCCTCGTATTCTACAGGGAGAGACGGATTTACGACATGCCGACCCCATCCGCGCACCCCGCGGTGCTGCCGGCGCGGGAAGAGAAGGCCGCCGCCGTGCGCCGGATGTTCTCGTCCATCGCGCCGCGATACGACCTGCTGAACCACCTGCTCTCGGCCAACGTCGACCGCGTCTGGCGCCGCCGCGCCGTGGACCGGCTGGGCTGGGAGCGCGCGCCCGCCGGCACCTACCTGGACAACTGCGCGGGAACGCTGGACCTGGCCGTGGAGCTCGCCCGCCGCGACGGCTTCCGCGGCCGCGTGGTGGGGAGCGACTTCACCTTCGCCATGCTGGAGCGGGGGACGCCGAAGCTGGAGAAGCTCTCCATCGAGCCCGCCTGCGCCGACGCCCTCACGCTTCCCTTCGGCGACGCGGCGTTCGACGGGGCCACCGTCGGCTTCGGGGTGCGCAACCTCGCGGATCTCGATGCCGGTTTGAGGGAGATGGCGCGGGTGCTGAAGCCCCGCGCGCGGCTCGTCATCCTGGAGTTCACCACGCCGTCGTGGCAGCCGTTCCGCGCGCTGTACCTGGGCTACTTCCTCCGGGTGCTGCCGCTGGTCGGGCGGATGATCTCCAGGCACAACACCGCGTACACCTATCTCCCCGAGTCCGTCCGGCAGTTTCCCGAGCCGGCGGAGCTGGCGGAGAAGATGCGCCGCGCGGGGTTCGCCGGGGTGGGGTGGAAGACGCTGTCGGGCGGGATCGCGGCGCTGCACTGGGGGGCGAAGTCGTGAGCAAGTTCCTGGCGACCTTCGGCACCCTCCTCTTCTTCTCGTTCATCGCCTGCTGCGTGGCCTCGGCGCTGCTGCAGATCCGCGCGTGGACGCGGCACAAGGTGGAGGGCGCGCCGGTGAACCCCGGCGCGCTCTGGAAGCCCGAGGGCTTCTTCGACGACATCGGCCTGCACCAGATGCGCATCGCCAAGCGCGCGCTGATCATCGGCGGGGTGATGTACCTGTCGTACGGGCTGCTGATGCTGGTGGCGGGGACGGTGGCGCGGGGGTAGGCAGCTCACCTCTGGGCGCCGCTCTATCCCCGAATGGAATTCGGGGGCAACAACCGCACGAAGTCCCTGCGGGACTGCGGCCTCCGCATCCGGGCGGTTGGAGAGGTCAGGTCGCTTCCGAGCTTTGGGATCGCGAGGATGCATCCCCGCGCCGACCCTCTCCTGCTGTCGGGAGAGGGTGGCGAGCCTCAGCGAGCCGGGTGAGGGCGGGAGGGTGAGGGATCGCTCCGCCGGCTCGGCGTGAACGAATCGAGATCTTTTCAGATCGGCAGATAGATGGCATTCCAGAACCTCCGCGAGTTTCTCCGCCACCTGGACCGCACGGGCCAGCTCGTGCGGGTGCGTCACCCCGTCTCGGTGGACCTGGAGATGGCGGAGATCGCCGACCGCACCATGAAGCTTCCCGGCGGCGGCCCCGCGCTCCTCTTCGAGCGCCCGGTGCTGATGGACGGCACCGAGAGCGACATCCCCGTGGCCATCAACATCTTCGGCAGCTGGCGGCGCATGGCCGAGGCGCTGGGGGTGCAAAGCGTGGAGGAGCACGCCACCCGCATCGCCGAGCTCATCAAGCCCGAGATCCCCAAGGGGCTGTGGGGCAAGGTGCAGCTGCTGCCGAAGCTGGCCGAGCTCGCCAAGGTGCCGCCGCGGCCGTACAAGGGGGGGCGTCCCCCGTGCCAGCAGGTGGTGCTGCGCGAGGGCGAGTTCGACCTCACGCGGCTGCCGGTGCTGAAGACGTGGCCGAAGGACGGCGGCGCGTTCATCACCCTGCCGATGGTGGTGACGGCCGACCCCGAGACTGGGGTGCAGAACATCGGCATGTACCGCATGCAGGTGTTCGGGCCGGATTCCACGGGGATGCACTGGCAGCGGCACAAGGGCGGCGCCTCGCACTACCGCGCGTGGAAGAAGAAGCGTGGGGGGAAGATGCCCGTCGTCGTGGCCATCGGCGGCGACCCGGCCACGATGTACACGCCCAGCGCGCCGCTCCCCCCGGGGATCGACGAGTACCTGTTCGGCGGCTTCCTGCGCCGCGAGCCCGTCTACACCGCGAAGGCGCTGACCGCCGACCTCACCATCCCCGCCGAGGCGGAGATCGTGCTGGAGGGGTACGTCGACACCGACGAGGAGATGGCGATCGAGGGCCCCTTCGGCGACCACACGGGGTTCTACACGCTCGAGGATCCGTATCCCACCTTCCACGTCACCACCGTGACCATGCGGGAGGACCCGGTGTATCCGGCCACGCTGGTCGGCCGGCCGCCGGTGGAGGACGTGTACCTCGGGGGGGCGACGGAGCGCATCTTCCTCCCGCTGGCCAGGCTCACGATCCCCGAGATCGTGGACTACCACATGCCGCCCGAGGGGGTGTTCCACAACCTGGTGTTCGTCTCCATCCGCAAGGAGTACCCGGGGCACGCGTTCAAGGTGATGAACGGGCTGTGGGGGATGGGGCTGATGTCGCTGGCCAAGGTGATCGTGGTGGTGGACGAGGGGATCGACGTGCAGAACCCCTTCGAGGCGTGGTGGTATACGCTGGGGAACATCGATCCCGAGCGCGACGTGCGCTTCACCCGCGGGCCGGTGGACGACCTGGACCATTCGTCGCAGCTCCCCGCCTTCGGCAGCAAGATGGGGATCGACGGCACGCGCAAGTGGCCGGAGGAGGGCTTCGTCCGCCCCTGGCCCGACATGATCGAGATGTCCGCCGACGTGAAGGCCAAGGTCGACCAGCTCTGGACCCGCCTGGGCATCGAACCGCTGGAGTGAGGAGGCCGGAATGAGCTACCGCGCAGAGCGTGCGAAGTGGCCGGTGCGGAAGGGGAAGATCGGAGACGCGGAGCCCAACCCTTACGCGCATCTCACCGCCGAGGAGCGTGTAGGGATGGTGTGGGAGATCACGCGTACAACCTGGGCCTTCATGGGAGGACTCGATGTTGATTCCACACTACAAAGACATATTGGCCGAGTTGTCAGCCGCGGAGGTTGACTACCTCTTGGTGGGCGCATTCGCGATTGCCGTGCACCAGTATCCTCGTGCGACGGGTGACATCGACCTGTGGGTGCGGCCGGACGCGGCGAATGCGGAGAAAGTATGGCACGCGTTGGCACGGTTTGGCGCACCGGTCGACAACGTCACGCCCGAGGAACTGTCGCGCCCGGGCTTCTTCTATCAGGTAGGTGTCGCGCCAGTCCGGATCGACATTCTGACCTCGATCGACGGTGTTTCGTTCGAAGAAGCCTGGAGCGAGCGGGAGTACCACGACCTGTTCGGTGTCACGGTTCCGGTGATCAGCCGGCGGCACCTGTTGATCAACAAGAAGGCTTCGGGTCGCCCAAAGGACCTGATGGACGCTGCGTGGCTGGAGGGAAAACAACGTGAGTGAGCGAATTCTCGAGGGCCAGCACATCGCCGGGCGCGGGCGGCTGGTGGACTACGTGAACCTGGTGAAGCTGCCGCACACGCTCTTTGCCATGCCGTTCGCGCTGGTGGGGGCCACGCTGGCCAGCTATCACAGCGCCCTCACGCTGAAGGACGTGCTGCTGATCCTGACGGCGTTCACCGCCGCCCGGTTCGCGGCCATGGGCTTCAACCGCATCGTGGACCGGTCGATCGACGCGAAGAACCCGCGGACGCGCATGCGCGAGATCCCCGCGGGGAAGCTGTCGGTGCCGCAGGCCACGGCGTCGGTCGTCATCGCCAGCCTCGTCTTCATCCTGTGCGCGGCGCTGCTGAACCGGATCTGCCTGATCCTGGCGCCGTTCGCGCTGGGGTGGGTGTTCTTCTACTCGTACACCAAGCGCTTCACCCGCTGGGCGCACCTGGTGTTGGGCTTCGCGCTCGCCATCGCCCCGGTGGGCGCCTATCTGGCCGTGGCGGGGCAGTGGAGCCGGCCGGCGGGGGCGCTGCTGGCGCTGGCGGGGGCGGTGCTGTGCTGGGTGGCCGGGTTCGACATCCTCTATTCGCTGCAGGACATGGAGTTCGACCGGGGCGAGGGGCTGCACTCCGTGCCCGCGGCGCTGGGCGCGGGCGGCGCGCTGGCGGTGTCGCGCGCGCTCCACTTCCTGAGCGCCGCCTGCTTCGCCGCGCTGGGGTTCCTGGACGGCGACCTGGGCATCCTCTACTTCTTCGGCGTGGCGGTGATCGCGGTGATGCTGGTGTACGAGCAGAGCCTGGTGCGCAGGGACGACTTCTCTCGCATCGACGCGGCGTTCTTCAACGTGAACGGCGCCATCTCGGTGGTGTTCTTCCTGATCGTGCTGGCCGAGCGGGTGTTCGGGTGAGATCGGCCGCCGGCGCGCCGGTCACGCTGGGGATCACCGGCGCGTCGGGGGCGCCGTACGCGGTGCGGCTGTTGCGCGCGCTGAACGACACGGGCACGCCGCTGCGGCTCATCGTTTCCAGCTACGGCTGGCGGCTGCTGGCCGAGGAGACGGGGATCGACGGGGTGGACGCGCTGAAGGCGGCCACCGGCGACTGGAGCCGGGTGGAGCTGTACGACGCGCTGGACCGCGGCGCCACGCCCGCCTCCGGCTCCGCGCCGTCGCGGGGGATGGTGGTCTGTCCGTGTTCGATGGGGACGCTCGCGTCGATCGCGGCCGGCACCTCGCGCAACCTGGTGGAGCGCGCCGCCGACGTGGCGCTGAAGGAGCGCCGCCCGCTGCTCCTGGTCACGCGCGAGACGCCGCTGTCGCTGGTGCACCTGGAGAACATGACGCGCCTGACCCGCGCCGGCGCCGTGGTGATGCCCGCCGCGCCCGGCTTCTACCATCGCCCGCGCACCATCGACGACCTGGTGGAGTTCGTGGTCGCGCGCGTGCTGGACCACCTGGAGATCGAGCACTCGGTGGGGCGGCGGTGGCGGAGCGGGGAGAAGCAGGCGATGGAACCGCAGGCGACGGAACCGCAGGCGACGGAACCGCAGGCGACGGAACCGCAGGGGACAGGGGACAGGGGACAGGGGACAGGGGACGAGAGCGGCGCCTGACCGGCCCTGCTCGCCATTGGGAGATGCGAAGCGCCGCGCGTCGATCGATGCCGTGCGAGGCGCTTCATCGTTTTCTGCTTGGCCCATGCACGCAGTTTCAGCCTCGACGCATGCACGCGCTCGTGCATTCGTGCATTCGTGCATTCGCAGCCGTGCATCCGTGCAGTCGTGCATTTGTGAGGGGAAAATGCCACTGAAGTGGCGGCTACAACGGCACGCAGTCCGCCTTCGCGGACTTCCAGCACGCCTCGTCATCGGTGCGAGGAATTTGGCCCGGCGCACTCACGCACTCACGCACTTTCGCACTCACGCACTTTCGCACTCACGCACTTTCGCACCTTGCAGTTGATGACGAACTATCCCGACGGCATCCGCGCGGTGCTGTACGACTTCGACGGGACGCTGGCGGACAGCACCGACCTGATCATGCGCTGCTACCGCCACACCATGGCCACGCACCTGGGCCAGTGCCCACCGGACGAAGAGTGGCTGGCCGGCTTCGGCACGCCGCTGGACGTGCAGATCGCCCGGTTCGCGCGCTCCGATGACGAGAGCCGCGCGATGCTGGATACCTACCGCGCCTACCAGGACTCGATCCACGACGAGCTGCTGCGCCCGTTCCCCGGCGCGGCGGAGACGGTGGCCGAGCTGGCGCGGCGCGGCATCGCCCTGGCCATCGTCACCAGCAAGCACCGGCGCAGCACGCTGCGGGGGATGGGGCTCTGCGGGATCACCGAGCACTTCGACGTGATCGTCACCCCCGAGGACGTGGGCAACGCCAAGCCGCACCCGGAGCCCGTCTTGGCCGCGCTGGAGCGGCTGGGCGTCGCGGCGGGCGAGGCGCTGTTCGTGGGGGATTCGCCGCACGACATGGCCTCCGGCCGCGCGGCGGGAACGCGCACCGCCGCCGCGCTGTGGGGCCCGTTCCCGCGCGAGTCGCTGCTCGCCGAGCGCCCGGACGTGCTGCTGCACCGGCAGGAGGATGTGCTGGAGCTGGTGCGCGGGGGATAGATTCGCCCCCGCCAATGAATTGGCGGGCAACAACAGCACAAAGTCCCTCCGGGACTGCGGCTGCGGCATCCCGGCAGTGGACAGAGACTGATGCGAGACCGGTTGGCGAGCTTGGATCCGGGTGAGGATGCGCGAGGGAACGCTTGATGGGGCTGTGGGTTACACCGCCTGGACGATCACTCACGCGCTTCAACCCTTCCCGATGCGAAACCGCCTTCTCCCGATCCTGCTCTGTACCCTGGCGTTGCTGGCGCCGCGCGCGCTGGTGGCGCAGCGGACCGCACCGCTGGAGGGCTTCGTTGCCTCCGTCGCGCGGATGTGGGCGGCGGGCGACGCGGGCGGGATCACCGGGCTGGCGCCGGCGGACGGGCGCATCGTGCTGGACCTGGGGAACGGACAGGCCGGCGCCGTGGAGGCGCGCCACGTGGCCGCCGCGCTGCGCGAGCTCTTCCGCGACCGCAGCACCGTCTCCGTCCGCCCGACGCAGGTGACGATCGCGGGCGGGCAGCCGCTCTCCGGCTTCGGCGAGCTGAGCTGGACCTCGCGCCCGCGCGGCGTGAGCGACAGCGAGACCCAGAGCGTGTACGTGGGCGCAGTCTGGGAGGGCGGCGCCTGGAGGGTGCGCGAGCTGCGCGTGCTGCGCTGACCGCCGTCTCCGGACGGCCGTCACCACGGGCGGGCCCGGCAGCGGGCCCGCCCGCTCGCGTTTGATCCCCATCTACCGGAACGCCGTTCGTACTTCCGCACTCACGCACTTCCGCACTCACGCACCGTTTCCGCTTGACACGCCCCCCGCCCGCGGGCAGAATCCCGCGAGCGGCGCCTGACCTTTCGCGGCGCGGCGGAAACCGAACCGGCACCGATGCTCCAGAAGGCAGACTCCATCCTGGCCAAGGTGCGCGCGGTCACCAGCCGCGAGCCCACCACCCTGCGCGACCTGCTGCACCCCGACATCCTGCTGTCGTCGGCGCTGCGGGTGGCGGGGGCGGTGCTGGTCGCGTTCGTGCTGTGGTGGACGCTGCGCATCGTGCTGCGCCGCATCGAGCGCAAGCTGGGCAAGCCGCAGCCGGGCGCGCTCACCGTAAGCGAGCAGCGCACGCGCACGCTGGTGTCGCTGCTGCGCAGCGTGGGACGGGTGATCATCTTCGTGATCTTCCTGTTCATGCTGCTCTCGGCCATCGGCCTCGATCTCGGCCCGCTGCTGGCCGGCGCCGGCGTCGTCGGCCTGGCCGTCTCGTTCGGCGCGCAGTCGCTGGTGAAGGACGTGATCAGCGGCCTGTTCATCCTGATCGAGAACCAGTTCGGGGTGGGCGACGTGGTGCGCATCGAGGGCGTTTCCGGCGCGGTGGAGCGGATGACGCTGCGCGTGGTCGTTCTCCGCGACGTCCACGGCGTGGTGCACATCGTTCCCAACGGCGAGATCAAGAAGGTCAGCAACCTCACCCGCACCTGGTCGCGGGTCGTGCTCGACGTGGGCGTGGCCTACAAGGAGGACGTGGACCGGGTGATCGCGGTGATGCGCGACGTGGGGCGCGAGCTGTGGGACGACCCCGAGTGGCGGCCGCTGCTGGTGGACGCGGTGGAGGTGCCGGGGATCGAGAGCTTCGGCGAGAGCTCCGTCACCATCCGGCTGATGGCCAAGACGCTTCCGCTGAAGCAGTGGGACGTGGCGCGCGAGCTCCGGCGCCGGCTGAAGCGCCGCTTCGACCGCGAGGAGATCGAGATTCCCTTCCCCCACCAGAAGCTGGTGTGGGACGGCGGCGGCCCGCCCCCGCAGACGGCGCGGATCGACGTCGGCGGGGCGGGCGACGACGAGGCGGGCGACGTGGATGCCGCCGAGGCCGCGGCCGCGGCGGCGCAGGCCCACGATTCGGCGGTGGAAGATGACGAGGCATAGCCGGCGATGTAGGGCGGCCCGCGGTTGACCCCGATCTGCCGTCCCGCGCACCCGGCGCGGGCGGGGCCGCTCCTTCATCCAGCCCGAGTTCGAAAGGAAACGACCGGACCGATGCCGATCCGCTTCTACAACACGCTGACCCGCAGGGAAGAGGAGTTCGTCCCCCTGGCCGAAGGCCGGGCGGGGGTGTACTGCTGCGGCCCCACCGTCTACGCGGCGCCGCACATCGGCAACCTGCGCACCTTCTTCTTCGCCGACACGCTCCGGCGCTTCCTGGAGTTCCGCGGGCTGCAGGTCCGGTTCGTGATGAACCTGACCGACGTGGACGACAAGACCATCCGCGGCGCCCTCCGCGACGGGGTGAAGCTGGACGCCTACACGCAGCCGTTCATCGACTCGCTCTTTCGCGATTTCGACCGGCTGGGGATCCGCCACGCCGACGCGCATCCGCGCGCCACGCACTACGTGCCGCAGATGGTGGACATCATCCGCCGCCTGGAGAAGCGCGGGATGGCGTACGAGGCCGACGGCTCGGTCTACTTCGACATCTCCGAGTTCCCCGGCTACGGCAAGCTGAGCAAGGTCGACGTCTCGGCCGGGCGGCGCGGCGAGCGGGTGGCGGCCGACGAGTACGACCGCGACGACGTGCGCGACTTCGTGCTGTGGAAGGGCGCGAAGCCCGAGGACGAGCAGGTGGGCGCGGTGTGGGACACGCCCTGGGGGCCCGGGCGCCCGGGGTGGCACATCGAGTGCTCGGCCATGGCCATGGACGAGCTGGGCGAGACCTTCGACATCCACCTGGGCGGGGTGGACCTGGTCTTTCCGCACCACGAGGACGAGATCGCCCAGAGCGAGGGGGCCACGGGAAAGCCGTTCGTGCGCTACTGGCTGCACGGCGAGTTCCTGCTCCTGGAGGGCGACAAGATGGCCAAGAGCACCGGCAACATCTTCAACCTCCAGGACCTGGTGGAGCGCGGGGTGAAGCCGTCGGCCATCCGCTACCTGTTCCTGACCGCGCACTACCGCAGCAAGCTGAACTTCACCTTCGCGGCGCTGGAGAGCGCGAACGAGGCGGTGCGGCGCATCCGCGGCACGCGCACGCGGCTGCGCGGGCATCCCGAGGCGCGCGACCCCGACCCGGCCGACGAGCCGGTGCTGCACCCGCTGGCCGACGAGGTGCTGGCCGGCTTCACCGGGGCCATGGACGCGGACCTGAACACCAGCGTGGCGCTTTCCGAGCTGCATCGCCTCGCCAGCGGGGTGAACCAGCGGCTGGAAACGCTGGGCGCGAAGCCCATCTCGTCTGCCGAGAAGCAGGCGGCGCTGGACGCGTTCGAGCGCATCGACGGCGTATTCGGCTTCCTGGCGCTGGCCGAGCGCGAGGCGGAGGTGGACGGGGATCTCGCGGCGTGGGTGGAGGAGCGCATCGCCGCGCGGCAGGCGGCGCGGAAGTCGCGGGACTTCGCCACGGCGGACGCGATCCGCGCGGAATTGTCGGCGCGCGGGGTGACGGTGGAGGACACGGCGCAGGGCGCACGGTGGAGCGTGACGGGCTGAGCGCCGCGCCTTCCCCGTCCCGATCGTTCGCGAAGCCGCCCGCCGCACGGGGCGGCTTCGCTGCCATTGGGGACGTGATGCCCGCGAGGGAGGTGTGGACCGCACCGGAAGTCCGCGAAGGCGGACTGCGTGCCGTTGTAGCCGCCACTTCAGTGGCATTTTCGTGTTTCACTCGGCGGCACCATCGCCATCCTCGGCCGATGGCAGCTTGGCGATGTTGGAATGAGCTGATTCAGGAGACGGAATGAAGACGATCTGCCTCACCGCCGCCGCCGTCGTGGCGTTTGCGGCGTGCGGGAACAGCCAGCAGCGCGCGGCGGGCACTGCGGGCGCGTTCTCCACCGTGCGCCGTGCGGACGGGGTGACGGCGCGCTACTTCGCCGCGGGCGATCCCTTCCTGGAAGCGGGATACCGCCTCTCCGCGGAGTACTGGGAGAAGACGGCGGGCCCCGGCGAGTACATGCTGCGCGGCGCGGTGGACGCCTTCGTTCCCCCCGTCTTCCAGGCGATGCAGCACGAGGGCGCCGACCGGATGATGCGCGGCTTCGCGACGAGCTTCTTCGGCGCGGCGGCGGGGACGGGGCTGGTGCCCTTCGCCTACGACACGCGGCTGGAGGACGGCACGCAGACAGGCGGCCGCCAGCCGGTGCAGATGATCGACGCGGCCATGCGCTTCGTGCGCTGGTTCCCCCGCGACACCGACATTCAGCGCCGCGCCCGCGCGATGGGCGACGCCACGCTGCGCTCCTTCGACCGCCCGGGCGGCGGCGTGTACGGGTGGGCCGTCGCGTCCACCGGGCGGCCGGAGATCCCGCGCGTCTACACGGCCAAGCTGGCCGCGGCGCTGGACGGGATGGAGGCGCTCTCCGAGGCCACGGGCGACCCCAGGTACGCGCGCTGGGCGATGGGAAAGCTGGCCTGGGTGCGCGGGATGCGCGGGCCCGGCACCACGCTGGTGTGCGGCGACTTCACCATCACTGCCCGCGTGCCGGTGGACAACGGCAAGTGCGACACCGACCTGCTCTACCTCACCCAGCGCGTCTACGCCATCGCCCGCCGCAACGGCGACGCGGGGCTGCGCGCCTGGGCGCTGGGCGACACGGAGGCGTGGATGACCGGGGGATGGCTGGCGCGGCCGGGCCACTTCGCGCGGAAGCTGTACCCCAACGGCACCCCGGCGGTGACCACGCTGTACGGGGACGGGAAGTACAACACGCTCGCGGTGCTGGTGGACGGCTACCGGGCGACGCGCGACGCGCGCTACCTGGCGCGGCTGAAGACGGCGTGGCGCGGGCTGCGGGCGATGGGGCGCGACGGCCTGGCCCCGGAGATGGTGGAGAACGGGCGAATGGTGCAGTCGCGCGGGCTGGACCCCTCGCAGACCATCTTCCTGCAGATCCTGGTGGACGCGTACGTGGTGAGCGGCGACCGCGAATTCCTGGACCTGGCGCGCGAGCTGGGCACCGCCATCCTGCGGCATGGGCGCTCCGCGATGCGCATGGACTCGGGGCAGGCGGGCGACGCCTTCGTGCGGCTGGGCCTCGCGTCGGCGCAGGTGCACCGCGTGGAGGTCGCGCTCCCCGCGGGCGGCGCGCGGGTGACGGTGGTGCAGGGCGGGCGCACCATGGTGGACGTCGCGGGCCCGGGCGCGGCGGCGGTCGTCTACCTCGTCCCGGGCGTGGCCACGCTGCGCACGGCGGGGGGCGCGCGGGTGGTGTCGGACCGCGTGATCGCGCTGCGGACGACCTCGGCCGATTGAGGCGCAGACTTGACCCAAGCCCGCCTTCTGCCTACGTTTCCGGGCCCCGCGCCGGCGTAGCTCAATTGGCAGAGCAGCTGATTTGTAATCAGCAGGTTATGGGTTCGAGTCCCTTCGCCGGCTCTGGTTTCCCGACACGATGCACACGAACGCCGCGGCTCCCCCGCCATCGGGAGAGCCGCGGCGTTTCGGCGTCCGGATCATCCCGGAAAGATGGGGTTCTGCCGCCCGTCTCCCCCGATCACCGGTCCCCAGCCGACGTCATCCTGAGGCCGGTCACGCCGCAACTCGCAGCAGCACAAGATCTTGCGGGCCGAAGGATCTGTGGGCGCGGCAGCACGTGAGTCGGTCGGATGCACCGAAGTCCGCCGGGCAAACCCATCCGATCTTCTTCCGGATCGTATCAGCTGCAGAGGAACTTGCCGGTGACCTGGTAGTAGGGCCGGTAGTCGTCCATGTTGATCGAGGTGGCGGTGGTGCTGGTGGACGTGGAGGTGCCGAACGCCCAACCCCAGAACGAGCAGTTGGAGAGGGTGGAAACGGCGGTGAGGCGCACCGAGTTGTCCGCCGGCTTGTAGAACGACGCGGGGTCGCCGCTCGCGTCCACGCGGCCCAGCTCGTAAGCGCCCATCGCCGGGTTGTCGGGCACCAGCTCCACCTTCACGTACCCGGCGGAGTACGAGGCCGGGACCGCGTTGAACGGGTGCGTGCCGACGTACGTCATCGCGGTGACGTAGTAGGTGCGGGTCCACGTCGACCGCGCCGGCGCGTCGGGGGCGAGCACCTGCCGGGTGTCGTTGCTGCACGCCGCCGCCAGCAGGGCCGTGGCCGCGAGGAGAATCCGCGCGCTGATTCGCATCTTCCTGCTCCTGAGGAGGGGTTCGCCGGCCGGCATGGCCGGGCCTCCTCAATCTATATTGTGTCTGAAATAGATTTGGAAGATGCGGATGTAGATTCGGCGACGATTCACCTCTGCGGCGCGAGCCCGGCATCGCGGGATCTCACGCGGAGACGCGGAGACGCGGAGGAGCAGGGCAAGCATCTCCGCGCCTCCGCGTCTCCGCGTGAGTCCAGGGGAGGATGAGGGCTCGGGGGGTGCCGATCGTTCGGCACGACCATTCCCATTTAGTCTTGATAGCCCGCGCGTTCACACCAGCGCGGGCTCGAGGTCGTGCTCGTCCACGCCGACCTGGGCGAGGAGGTCGGTGACGGGGGCGGCCAGGCGGTCGATCATCTCCAGCACCGGCGCGGGGTCGGGCAGCGCGGCGGCCAGGACGCCGCGCCGCGCGTGCTCCGCCGCGATGCGCATGTGGTGCACGCAGAAGGCGAAGGCGCCGGAGCGCACCAGGATCTCCCTGGCAATCGCGTGCGCGGCCGGGTCGGTGGCGACGCGTGGCACCAGCGCGTGGAAGTGCTCGCGGTCCGGGTGGTCGGCCTCCAGCGCGAAGCGCAGCGCCACGTTGTCGCCCGGCCGCTGCCAGTCGGGGTGGATCTCCGCGCCCATCACGTCGCCCAGGTCGTCGCCGAGCTGCACCAGGATGCCGAGCGGGATGCCGGCCGCCGCGAGCGCCTCCGCATCTTCCGGCGCCGCGCCGCCGCTCAGGGCACCCATCCGCAGCGCGGCGGTGAAGAGCGGCGGCGTCTTCGCCTCCACGATCCGCCAGTACGCGTCCTCGTCCTCCGCGCCCGCGGCGTCCATCTCCTGCCCGCGCGACGTTTCCCGCCCGGCGGCGGCCACGGCGCGCATCAGCGGCGCGCGGATCGCCGCCGGCGCTTCGTCCAGCATCTCCACCGCCATGCACTGCAGGGCCAGCGCGAGGTTGGCGCGCAGCCCGGGCGGCATGTCCACCACCGAGCGCTCCTCGCCGTCGATCAGGTCGTCGACCAGGTGGATGGCGGCGTGCAGCGCGTGCAGCGACGCGGCCGCGGGGAACGCCGCCTCGTCCGCGCCCCCAGCCGCGCGGCACGCCCGCACCGCCAGCTCCGACGGCCCGGCGGCGCTGATCCCGCCCGCCAGCCCGGCCAGCACGCGCATGGCGTCCCACTGCTGCTCGTCGGCGCGCCGGAGGAGCGCGCCGCCCACGTACCGCCGCATCGCATCGGTGCTCATCGCCGGCCCCGCTGAAAGGATGGGATTCGGATGCTCCGCCGGCGCCGAGACGCGCACCGGCGGAGCCGAGGTCACGCGCCGCGGCTGGGCGGCGCGGCCCAGTCGCCCCACGCGGCGAAGCCCGCTTCCGCCGCGACGGCGGGGCGGCGGCCGAGCTCGCGGTACGCCCGCACGTCGGCGTTCGCATCGCCGCGGCCGGCGAGCGACGCGCGGAACTGCTGGATGCTGACCCTGGGCATGGCTCGTCTCCCGGGGATGAAGGTGGATGCCCGCCCGTCCTGGGGTGGGCGGAGGACCGCCGCGGAAGTGGCGACGCGGCAGGCGGCTCAGGCGTTCGCTTCGGCCGAGACGTCGGGCGGCCACACCGACCAGCCCATCACCCGGGCCCCCGTCGCCAGCTCGGGGCGGCGGGCGATCTCGCGGTACGCGCGGACGAGCGCGCCCGGCTCGGCGTGGCCGGCGAGGGACGCGCGGAACTGCTGGATGGAGATGCGGGGCATGGACGGGCTCGCGGTGGGAGTGGCGCGCCGCCCGGACGGCGGCGCGGTCGTCCGCCGCCGCGGCAGAAACGCCGCGGCGGCGGAGGTGGAGCGCTCAGGCGGTGGTTTCGGCGACCGCCGAGGGCCACGCCGCCCACTCGGCGGCCTGCATCCCCGTCGCCAGGTCGGGGCGGCGGGTGATCTCGCGGTAGGCGCGGAGGAGCGCGCCGGGCTCGGAGCGGTCGATGATCCGCGCGCGGAACTGCTGGATGGAGATTCTGGGCATGCGTCGGGCTCCCGGTTGGGTGTGATGCGCGCGGCGGCAGCGGAAGCCGCCGCCGCGGTCCTGCGTGGACGGTGGAGCGAAAGCGTGTCGCCAGGCGTTCGCGGCCGACGGCATCCGCGACCGGATCGCCCATTCGTTGAAGAGAGATTCCCGTCTGCGGGGAAACGGACGGGGCGCGAAGACGGCGGCGCGCGATTGTGCGCAAGCGCCGGTTTTGCTATCTTTTCCGCCGCGCGATCTCCGGACGCGCGGAATGCGCGGGAGTAGCTCAGTTGGTAGAGCGTCAGCCTTCCAAGCTGAATGTCGCGGGTTCGAGTCCCGTCTCCCGCTCCTCGTCGAAGCCCTGCAGCGATCTTTCGCCGCAGGGCTTCGTCGCGTCCGGAGGTCGTCCGATCGTCGGGATGGATGGAGATTCACCGAGGAGATCGGCCTCGATCTCCCGTAGCATGAAACGCATTCCCCGCGCGGAAGGCGGCACTCGTGGTACGAGCGCACCTCAGCCGGGGCGAGCCGTGCGGCCGGCGAGACGGATCGAATCGCCTTCCGCTGAACTCCCCGTCTCCGGAGCCCGGAGGTGGACGAGGTTGCGCGCCGAGGCGCGGAGGGAGCGGGCGGAACCCTTGACACAACAGGGTCGTCTGCTCTATCGTCCGTCAGACGGTGAATGCCCACGCACGACCCGGAGCACGTCGTGAACGCTCGGATGACCTTCTGCACCTGTCCTTGTTGGATGACCTTCGTCCCCCGCGGGGCGACGGGTGCGGATGGCCTTTCCCCTGGCGAACGCGACGGCTGCAGATAGCGTCGAAGAGCGAGAGAAGGTGATCCACCCCGGCCTGCCCCGAGCAGGCCGGGGTTTTTTCACGCCGTGACCGGCCCCTGACGACGCAACCGAGAAGCCTCCACCGATGACGCACCGCCAATCCTCCACCCGCAACCGCGTGGGCGCCCCGCAGCGCCCGGTGTGTTGTCGCCGCTGTATGCGGGCCATGGCCGTGGGCGCCGTGGTCGGGATGCAGGCGTGCGGGTGCGGGCCGTGAAGCGGTAGCGGCCACCCCCACCGGCGGAGCAGCCTCCGCCCTCCCGGCCTCGGCACCCTTCGGTGCCGGGGCCGTTTTTATGTCGCGAATCGAGATGCAGACGGAGACGGAGCGGCGGCGGATGGACATCGCCGGATCCCTATCTCCAGCCACCCTGAAACCCGGAGGTCCGGGCATGAGCGCGAACTCTCTCTGGCACTGGCTGCGGAGCCACGTCGAGCCGATGCGCGGCCTGGCGTGGGCGACCGGCGCGCACGGGCACGTGCTGTCCGCCTCGGTGCAGCGCCCCGGCGCCCGCGCGGTCACCCCCACGGCGGACGCCGCGACGGCGGACGATGGGCCGGAGAAGGAGTGGGAGCCGGGAGTGTGGGCACGGGCGGCGGCCGCCATCTACAGCTGAGCCGTCGCCGAACTGAACCTGAACCGGGGAGCGAGGGATGACCTACGTGATCGCCGAGCCGTGCATCGGCACCAAGGACGCGAGCTGCGTGGAGGTGTGTCCGGTCGACTGCATCTACGAGGCGCAGGACCAGTACTACATCAACCCCGACGAGTGCATCGACTGCGGCGCGTGCGAGCCCGAGTGCCCGGTGACGGCCATCTTCCCCGAGACCGACGTGCCCCCGGAGTGGACGCAGTACATCGAGCGGAACCGCGCGCTCCGCACGGAGGCCGTGGCGTGAGCACCGTCCTGGACGCGCCCTCCGCGCGCAACCTGACGTGGCACGCCGGCCAGGTGACGCGCGCCGACCGCGAGCGCGCCCGCGGCCACCGCGGCGCCGCCGTCTGGCTCACCGGGCTTTCCGGCTCGGGAAAGAGCACGCTGGCGCGGGCGCTGGAAGAGGAGCTGTTCCGGCGCGGCGTGGAAGCCTACGTCCTGGACGGCGACAACCTGCGCCACGGGCTGAACCGCGACCTGGGCTTCTCGCCCGCCGACCGGGCGGAGAACATCCGCCGCGTGGGCGAGGTGGCGCGGCTGCTGGCCGACTTCGGCGCGGTGGCCGTCACCGCCTTCATCTCGCCCTACCGCGCCGACCGCGACGGGGTGCGCGCGCTGATGGACGAGGGCGATTTCCTGGAGGTGTTCGTGGACGCCGACCTCGCGACCTGCGAGGCGCGCGACCCCAAAGGGCTGTATGCGAAGGCGCGCCGCGGCGAGATCGCCGAGTTCACCGGGATCTCCGCGCCCTACGAGGCCCCCGCCGCGCCCGAGCTGGTGGTCGACAGCGCGCGCCACGACGTGGCCGGGTGCGTCGCCCAGGTGATCGGGCTGCTGGAGGCGCGGGGAATCATCGCCGCCGCGGGGCTCGCGGCGGAAAACGAAGACGAGCGAAAGGACTGAACGGATGCCCATCACCCCGTACGGCGGCACGCTGGTCGACCTGAGGCCCGAGACGCGCGAGGCCAGCGAGCTGCGGCGCCGCGCCCGCTCGCTCCCGCAAATCCGCGTCTCCGCGGTGACGCTTTCCGATCTGTATCTCCTGTCCGTCGGCGCGCTGAGCCCGCTGGACGGCTTCATGGGCGAGGGGGATTACGACGCGGTGCTGGAGGGTCTGGCGCTCGCGAGCGGCCTCCCCTGGAGCATCCCCCTGACCCTCTCCGCCACCCGCGCCGAGGCCTCCGCGCTGCGGCCGGGCGACGAGGCCGCGCTGGTGGCCCCGGACGGCGAGACGGCGGCCGTCATCACCGTGCGCGAGGTCTTCGGCTGGAACCGCGACCGCGAGGCCGAGGCCGTCTACGGCACCCGCGAGCGCGCGCACCCCGGCGTGGCGCGGCTGGACTCGCTGGGCGAGCTGCTGGTGGGCGGCGAGGTGAAGTACCTGTATCCCCGCGACGTGAGCGGCTTTCCGGAAGACAACCTGACGCCGGCGGAGACGCGCGAGGAGTTCGCCCGGCGCGGCTGGCGCACCGTGGTGGCCTTTCAGACGCGCAACCCCGTGCACCGCGCGCACGAGTACCTGCAGAAGGTGGCGCTGGAATCGGTCGACGGGCTCCTTCTCCATCCCCTGGTCGGCGACACCAAGGCGGACGACGTGCCCGCCGACGTGCGGATGCGCTGCTACCGCGTGCTGCTGGAGAACTACTATCCCGCAGGCCGCGTCCTCCTCTCCGTCCTTCCCGCCGCGATGCGGTATGCGGGACCGCGGGAGGCGGTGTTCCACGCCATCATCCGCCGCAACTACGGGGCGACGCACTTCATCGTGGGCCGCGACCACGCCGGAGTGGGCAACTACTACGGCACCTACGCGGCGCAGGAGATCTTCGACCGCATCGACACCCAGGCGCTGGGGATCGTGCCGCTGAAGTTCGAGCACGCCTTCTTCTGCCGCGCCTGCGGGCAGATGGCGTCCACCCGCACCTGCCCGCACGGGCGCGAGCACCACGTGGTGCTCTCGGGAACGAAGGTGCGCGAATCGCTGGCGCGGGGAGAGCGCCCGCCCGCCGAGTTCTCGCGCCCCGAGGTGGCCGACGTGCTGGTCGAGGCCGCCGCCCAGGCCCTGCAGCCCGCCTGATCCACACGAACGGAGCTTCGCGGTCATGAGCATCGACACGGAGCTCGACTCGCTCAGCGAGGTCGAGCGCATCAAGGAAGAAAGCGGGGGGCTGCGCGGCACCCTGGCCGACGAGCTGGAGGCGCCCGGCGACCACCTGTCGGGCGAGGCGCGCCAGCTGATCAAGTTCCACGGCTCGTACGAGCAGGAAGACCGCGACGCGCGCAAGGAGCGCAAGCAGGCGGGCCTCGGCCCCGCCTACCAGTTCATGGTGCGCTCCAAGGTCCCCGGCGGGGTGCTGACCGCGGCGCAGTACCTGGCGCACGACGAGCTGGCGGAGCGGCTGGGCAACGGCACGCTGCGCATCACCACCCGCCAGGGGCTGCAGCTGCACGGCGTGGTGAAGGGCGACCTGCGCCCGGCCATCGCCGGGCTGAACGAGGCGCTGGTGACCACGCTGGGCGCCTGCGGCGACGTGGTCCGCAACGTCGTCGGCTGCCCCGCGCCCCTCCCCGGCGGCGCGCGCGAGCAGGCGCTGGCGCTCATCCGCGAGATCTCCGACCGCTTCCTCCCGTCCACGAAGGCGTACCACGAGATCTGGGTGGACGGGGAGAAGGTGGCGGGGGGCGAGCCCGAGGCGGAGCCCGATCCCGTCTACGGCGATCGCTACCTCCCGCGCAAGTTCAAGATTGGCTTCGCTTTCCCCGACGACAACTGCACCGACGTGCACACCAACGACCTGGGGCTGCTGGTGATCGCCGGCGGCGACGGGCGGCTGGCGGGGTTCAACGTCCTCGTCGGCGGGGGACTGGGGCGCACGCACGGGAAGACGGTCACCTATCCGCGCCTGGCCGAGCCGCTGGGCTTCGCCACGGCGGACGAGGTGATCGAGGTGGCGGCGGCGATCGTGGCGGTGCAGCGCGAGCACGGCAACCGGGTGGACCGGCGGCGCGCGCGGCTGAAGTACCTGCTGGACGAGCGCGGCATCGAGTGGTTCCGCGCCGAGGTGGAGCGCATCCTGGGGCGCCCGCTTACCGCGCCGCTCCCCGTGGAGGTGACGGGTGTGCACGACCACCTGGGCTGGCACCGGCAGGGCGACGGGCGCTGGTTCTTCGGCATCTTCGTGGAGAACGGCCGCATCTCCGACACCCCCGCGCTGCGGCTGCGCACGGCGCTGCGGGCGGTAGCGGAGCGGTTCGCGCCCGGCTTCAACCTCTCCACCCAGCAGAACGTGCTGCTGACCGACATCGCGGGCGACGACCGCGCGAGCGTGGAGCGGCTGCTGGCGGAGCACGGGCTGGTGCCGCTGCACCAGATCTCCGGCCCGCGGCGCTGGTCGATGGCCTGCCCGGCGCTCCCCACGTGCGGGCTGGCGCTGGCGGAATCGGAGCGCGTGCTCCCCGCGTTGATGGACCGGCTGGACGCGGAGCTGGCGCGGCTGGGGCTGCAGGACGAACCGGTGACGGTACGGATGACCGGGTGCCCCAACGGCTGCGCGCGCCCCTACAGCGCCGAGCTGGCGTTCGTCGGCCGCTCGCTGGGGAAGTACGCGATCTGGCTGGGCGGAAGCGCCGAGGGAACGCGGCTGGCCAAGCCGTGGGCGGACCTGGTTCCCTTCGACGAGCTGGTGCCGGCGGTGCTCCCGCTCTTCGAGCGCTTCGCCCGGGAGCGCGGGGCGGGGGAGAAGTTCGGCGACTTCCACCGCCGCGTGACGCTGGAGGCGGCGCCCGCCGCGGAGGTGGCCGCATGAGCGCGCTGGCGCTGCCGCAGGTGGACGAGGCGCTGGAGTGCGCCTCGGCGGAGCGGGTGCTGCGCTGGGCGCTGGATGCGTTCGCGCCGGGGCGGCTGGGGGTGGTCTCGGCCTTCGGGCCGGGGAGCATCGTGCTGATCGACCTGCTGCACGCGATCGGCGCGGACCTGCCCGTCGTCTTCATCGACACGCTGCACCACTTCCCCGAGACGCTGGATCTGGTCGAGCGGGTGCGCGAGCGATACGACCTGGACCTGCGCGTCTACCGACCGGCGGACACGATCGAGGCGTTCGAAGCGCAGTACGGGCCGCGGCTCTGGGAGCGGGACCTGGAGCGGTACCAGCAGGTCGCGAAGGTGGAGCCCTTCCAGCGCGCGACGGAGGGGCTGGACGGGTGGATCACCGGCCGCCGCCGCGACCAGGCCCACACCCGCAGCGTCCTCCCCGTGGTCGAGCGCGGCGAGCGGGTGCGCGTGAACCCGCTGGCGTCGTGGAACCGCGCCGAGGTGTGGGGCTACATCGTGCGCAACCGGCTGCCGTACAACGCGCTCCACGACCAGGGCTACGCCAGCATCGGCGACGCGCCGCTCACCACGCCCACCGCCTCGGGCGAGGACGAGCGCGCCGGGCGCTGGCGGGGCCACGCGAAAACGGAGTGCGGCATCCACGTCGCCTCGCCCTGAACCGTTTTCGGCGGATGATGACGCCCCCGTCGCGGGTTTAGCGGCGGGGGTGTTTTCGTGCATGCGCCAGCATCGTCATATCTCACGCGGAGACGCGGAGACGCAGAGAACTCATCGCGCGCCAAACCCCTCTGCGGCTCCGCGTCTCCGCGGGAGATCGAGGATACCGGATCGAGCGACAGTGTTGCGGCGCCCCCCGAACGCTGCTTACGGTTGGGCCAACAGGAGGCAAACGATGACGGAGGACGAGGCGGAAGATCTGCTCGCGCAGGTGAAGGCGGGGCGGATGCTGCGCGTGCAGTACGAGGGCCCGGACGCCCATTGCTCGCTGACGGTCCGGTACGAGGACGGATCGGGACTCATCGGCAGCCGGAGCGAGATCCCCTTCGACGTCCTCTCCCCCTGGCGCGACGAGGTGGCGTCGGCGTGGAGCGAGGACGAACTCGTGCGGTTCCTCACGGGCCTGCGCGGCGAGGTGGAGACCGGCTGAGTGTTCTCGCGATTCCCGCATTGACGCACGCCGCCGCGCGCCCCAGTCTCTTCGCATCATCCCGATCTCCATCTCCCAATCCTGGACGAGTTACGAGATGACGCGCTCCCGCATGCGACCCGCATCCATCGTCCCGCTCGCCGCTTTTGCCGCGTCGCTCCTTGCCGCCGGTGTCGCGGCCGCGCAGCAGGGGCAGGCGCCGGCGGACGAGCGCTATCCCACGCGCTGGGCGCCGCGGATCGCGAGCGCGCCGGCGGTGCGCGACGCGCTGCGGTGGCTGGACGGCAACTTTCCCGCGCAGGTGCAGGAGTGGGTGCGCATCACGCAGATCCCCGCGCAGTCCACGCACGAGCAGCAGCGCGGCGCCTACGTGGCCGAGCAGATGCGCGCGGCGGGGCTGGAGGTGTCGGCCGACTCCATCGGCAACGTCACGGGGCGACGGCGGGGGAGCGGCGGCGGGCCGACGGTGGTCTTCGCCACGCACATGGACACCGTGCACCCGATGGACACCGACGTCACGGTGAAGGTCGACGGCGGCATCCTGCGCGCGCCGGGCGTGTTCGACAACTCCGCGTCGGTGGCCGACATGCTGGCCGTGATCCGCGCGATGAACCAGGCCGGCGTGCGCACCCGCGGCGACGTTGTCCTCGTCGCCACGGTGCAGGAGGAGCTGGGGCTGGTGGGGATGGACTGGTGGCTGGCCCACAACCCGCGCCCCGACATGGTGGTGGCGGTGGACGGCGGGCTGGGGCCGGTGAGCTACGGCGCGCTGGGGATCTACTGGACGCGCTACCACTTGACCGGCGAGGGAAGCCACACCAACACCTCCACCGGCAAGCCGCACCCGGCGCACGCCATGGCCGACGCCATCCGCTCCATCTACGAGCTGCGCGTGCCCGAGAACCAGGGCGGCGCCGTGTACAACGTGGGGATGGTGGGCGGCGGCAAGGTGTTCAACGCCATCCCGCAGGACGTGTGGTTCACCGTCGACCTGCGCTCCGTGAACCCCGCGCTCCTCGATTCGCTCGACGCCGAGATCACCGGCCGCGTGCAGCGCGCGGCGACGGAGAACCACGTGGCGTGGAGCCGCGAGGCCGTGCAGCACCAGCGCGCCGCGGGAACGGAGGAGATGCTTCGCGACCGGCGCGCCGACCCGATCGTGCAGACCGCGCTGGACGTGCACCGCTTCCTGGGCATCCCCGCGCGCGCCGAGGCGACAGGGTCCACCGATTCGAACATGGCGGTGACGCGCGGCATCCCCTCCATCTCGGTGGGCCGCGCGCGCGGCGGCGACCAGCACACGCTAAGCGAATGGGCCGACCGCGACAGCGCCCTCCCCGCGACCCGGATGCTCCTCCTCCTCGCCGTCAGCCTCGCCGGGATGCGATAGGATCGCTGGATCTCACGCGGAGACACGGAGTCGCGGAGGTGCCTGCCACGCACCCCCGCGTCTCCGCGTCTCCGCGTCTCCGCGTGAGGCCTTGCGATCTTCGCTCCGCGCTCGTGCCGTGGACATCGCGGTTCACGCCCGCCCGCCCGCCGTTCATCCCGCGCATGTCGCAGCGAAGCGGGGGAAGCGAGAGATTGGGAGCGGAGGTGCTGGTTGATCTCGACGCGGCCGGGCGACACCGATCATCCTCGCGTCGCGATGGAGCATCCCCGCCGCGTCGCGGATAGAGCATCTCCGCGTGGCGATGGCTCATCCGTCGCCGGCGCGCGCCGGGAATGCCCGTCGAGCGCCATCTCCGCGCACTTTGGCTCATCCTGCGCACGGGTGCCTTCGCGCGCTGCAACCCGGTGCGGGAGCACATCCTGCGGGCGCGTCAAAGTGTCGTCTGGCGTACTTGCGGCCCCGCGCGCGGCGGGGTTATCATCGCAATCCGCCGTGCTTTTCGGACACGCCGGACCCCGCCGCGCCGCCGCTTCCGCGGATGCGCCGGGGCCTCGCCGTCTCCGCCGCCGCACGGCCGGACCGCGGCCGCGGCGGCACCGCGAGGACGCACGGGGCCGCGCCCCCGCCCCTCTTTCCGCCGCTTCCCGCAGACCCACACTCCCGAGAGCATCCGTACCGATGACCTTACCCTGGGAAGACCGGACCGAGCCCGGCGAGTGGCTGGGCACGCGCTTCGTCTGCCGCGTCTCCGGCGCGCCCGCCGACAGCGTGGACGAGCTGCGCGCCGCCCGCACCCTGGAGCTCGTCCGCCGGCTGCACGCCTCCGACGAGCAGCTGCGCGAGCGCCGCGAGCCGCTCTCGGCCCTCCTCTTCGGCGCCATCGGCCGCGCGGGCGACGACAAGCCGCTGCGCAACAAGCTCATCACCCTGAAGCGCGAGCTGTACAACCTCCGCCCGCTGGCCGCCGCCAAGCTCGACGCCGCGGTCGCGGTGCTGGATGATGGCGATGCCGAGGGCGTGCGCGCCTTCGCCGGGCTGCTGGAGGAGCGTGCGCGGCTGGAGGGCGAGCTGCGCGAGTCGTACGGCGCCGAGACGCCGGAGCTGCGCCGCCGCTTCCTCGACCTCCTGGCCGACGCGGACTTCCGCAAGGGGCTGATGATCTCCAGCCGCTCGCTGCACGGCGCGCTGGACCGCTGGGGGCAGGCGGTGGCCTCGGCCGGGGCCGAGCTGAACGGCAAGGAGGAGAAGACCGAGCGCGGGCTGCTGCGCTACTACACGCGCATGGCCATGAAGGCCACCCCGTTCGCCACCTTCTGCGCCATCATCCCCGGCGCCTTCGTCGACGAGGCCGGGTACGCGGGCGAGGGCACCTTCCGCTTCGACCGGAACCCGCGCGAGAAGCGCAGCTTCGTGCGCATCAACAAGTTCATCTACGGCCTGCTCTTCGACCACCTGAAGACGCGCCCCGCCGTCCGCCACGCCCTCCGCGTCGAGCTCAATCCCACGCTCCGCGAAGAGAGCGGGCGGCTGGTGTTCCTCACCGCCATCGAGGCGCGCGAGGTGTTCCAGCGGCTGGCCAACAACGAGGTGCTGGAGCTGATCACCGGCACCTTCCGCGGGCTGGGCAAGCCCACCATGGGCGAGCTGATCGCCGCGCTCTCGTCCGATCCGCAGATCGAGGCCGAGCCCGAAGAGGCCGAGGCGTACCTCGACAAGCTCATCGAGATCGGCTTCCTGCGCTTCCACACCGGGATCCGCGAGCAGGACGCCGACTGGGACCTGCCCTTCCGCGCGCTGCTGGACGGGATCGACGACGAGCACGCCCGCATCTCGTCCGAGCTCCTGGCGCACCTGCGCACCGTGGTCGAGAGCTACACCGACGCCGAGGTGGGCGAGCGGGCGCGGATGATCGAGGAGATGCACGCGCTGCTGAACGAGGCCATCGAGAAGATGGAGGTGGAGCAGCGCCTCCGCCGCGACATGCCGTTCTACGAAGACGCCACCTCGCCCGCGCGCGCCGAGGTGCCGCTGACGCCCGCCATCCGCCGCACCTTCGATACCTGGAGCGAGTGGGTGCGCCTCACCAGCCGCGTCTCCTGGCCGCGCGGCGAGCAGGCCACCATGCGGCACTTCTTCGACACCTTCTACGCCGAGGGCCGGCGCAGCGTCCCCCTCCTGGTCTTCTACGAGGACTTCTACCGCGAGCACTTCAAGGCGCACGTGGAGAAGGAGGCCAAGGTCCGCGCGGGGGTGCAGGACGACGAGGTGAAGGGGTACAACATCAACAACCCCTACGAGCTCGATTTCGTCACCCGGCTGGGCGCCGCGCGCGACCGGCTGGGCGAGGCGATCCGGCAGAAGTGGATGGCCGAGCCCGAGGCCGAGGAGATCACCGTGACCGCGGCCGAGGTGGACGAGGCGCTGGACGGGGTGGAGAACAGCTCCACCGTCTGCCGCTCGATGGGCACCTTCGCCTGCCTGGTTCCCGGCGGGGACGACGGCGCGCCGCCGCGGCTGGTGCTGCAGGGCGGCAGCTACACGGCGGGGTTCGGGAAGTACTTCTCCCGCTTCCTGTACATGCTCCCCGACGACGTGCAGGAGCAGGTGCGCCGCGAGAACGCCGCGCTGACCGACGAGTACCTGGCCGAGATCTGCGGCGACGCGCAGTTCAACGCCAACCTCCATCCCCCGCTGCTGCGCTGGGAGATCAGCTACCCCACCGGCGAGAGCGGCGCGGCCGAGGAGCAGCTGAAGAGCAGCGAGATCTTCGTCGAGCCCGATCCCGAGGATTCCACAACGCTCCGCCTGGTGCACGGGCCCACGGGGCGGCGGGTGATCCCCGTCGACCTGGGCTTCCTGAACCCGCGGATGCGGCCGCCGCTGTACCAGCTGGTCTCGCGCTTTACCCCGCCGGCCATGTTCGGCCCGCCGATCCCCGAGGTGCCGGAGCGGCGCCCCGTCCCCGCGCCGAAGCCGGAGGGCGACGCCGCCGCGGAGGCGCCCGCGGGCGACGAGCAGGCGCGGCAGGCTGAAGCCGCGCCGGGACAGCAGGCCGTCGCCGCGCCGGCGGGGGATGAGCAGCCCGCCGTCGACGGACAGCCTGTCGCCGCGGCCGAGCCCGCCGCCGCTCAGCCCGTCGCCGATCAGGCGGCTGGCGATCAGCCCGCGGCGGACGCGAAGCCGGCGGGCGATGGGGATGCGGCGAAGGCGGATGCGCCGCCGCGGCCCGCGCCGAAGGTGCAGATGCGCCCGCGCATCACCTTCGAGGGCTCGGTCGTCCTCGCCCGCCGCCGGTGGATGGTGCCGGGCACGCTCTTCCCGCAGCGCGAGCCGCACGAGAGCGCCGCCGACTTCTTCCTCCGCGCCAACCGCTGGCGGCTGGAGGCGGGGATCCCGGAAACCACGTACGTCCGCATCAATCCTACCCCCGAGCCGCCGCAGCCCAAGGCCGGCGAGCAGCCGGCCGACGCGGCCGCGCAGGCCGAGGCGCAGGAGCAGCAGGCGCAGGCCGCCGCCGCCGCGGGCGAGGTCCCCGGCTACGACGCCCCCGCCGCCGACCACGCGGACGACGAGCACGAGCCCGAGGCCGCCGCCGACGCCGCTCCGGCCGCCGAGGGCGAGGGCGCGGAGGGCGAAGGAGCCGAGGGGGAGAAGAAGAAGCCGGCCAAGCCGCGCACCGCCGGCTCGCGCGACCTGCACAAGCCGCAGTTCATCGACTTCGGCAACCCGCTCCTGGTGGGCCTGCTGGGGAAGATGGGGGCGAACCTGAAGGCCTACAGCGCCATCTTCGAGGAGCGCCTCCCCGGCCGCGACGACCTGCCCGCGCACGAGGGCACGCGCTACGCCACCGAGGTCGTCGTGCAACTCTACTACGCAACGGGGACCGCGTCCCCCGCCGCCGACCGGGAGGAGGACCATGCTGCGGCCGTGGCCTGACGACTCGCGCTGGCTGGCGGCGCACCTCTTCTTCACCCGCGCGCACGGGATCTACACCCCCGAGTGCGACCGCGTGGTGATGGAGGTGGCCGAGCCGTTCGTCCGCCGCTTCCAGCGCGAGGGGTGGGGCGACGGGCACTTCTTCATCCGCTACAGCGAGCACGGGCCGCACGTCCGCCTCCGTCTCCACGGCACGGCGGATGTGATGGAGAGCACCGTCTGGCCCGCGCTGCAGGAGCACGTCCGCGCACTCTATCCCGACGTGGCGTTCGAGAAGCCCGACATTCCCGCGTACCCCACCACGTACGAGCCGCCGGTGGAGTCCGACGAGCCGCTGGCGCTCACCCACGTGGCGCTCATCGAGTACGAGCCCGAGACCGACCGCTACGGCGGCCCCGACGGCGTGCGCCTGGCCGAGCGCTTCTTCGAGGTCAGCAGCGAGGCCGCGTACGCGCTGATGCAGCGCATGGGCACCGAGCGCTCGTCGCGGCTGGGAAAGGGCCTGCTGACCATGGTGGAGATGGTGCACGTGTTCACCCGCGGCGACCGCGAGATGGCCGTGCGCTGGGCGCAGCAGTACAACACCGGCTACCTGCGCGGCGTGGCCCGCGACGAGGAGGGGCGGCAGGCGTGGCTGGGCGCCTTCGACAGCGGCTACGACGCGCAGGCCGAAACGCTGGGCGAGTACGTGGAAGAGGTGTGGAGCCGGATGAACGAGGGCGAGGCGCTTTCCGAGGCGCTGGACCTGTACCGCGACGGGCTGCTGGAGGTGCGCGGCCACTTCGACGAGCTGTACGACCAGGGGAGGCTGAGCCGCGCGCCCGAGCCGTTCACCGCGCGCGAGCAGGCGGTCATCGCCATCTGCTCCAGCTACCTGCACATGATGAACAACCGGCTGGGCATCACCATCCAGGAAGAAAGCTACCTGGCGTACCTGATCATGCGCACCCTGCAGCGCGACCCGCCCGCGGCCGAAGCCGAGGACGAGGACCAGGCCGCCCCGGCGGCCGCCGAAGGGTGACCGACCACGCCCGGCCCGCCGCGCAGGGGGGCCGCGAACCCGCAGAGCGAGACGAACCGATGGAGCCACAGCCCCACGTCCCCGCGGCCGAGCCCGGCACGGCGGACTTCTTCCTCGAAGTCGCCGCGCGCATGGGCGCCCGCGTGGCCGCCGCCGCCCAGTGGCAGCCCGACGGCCGGTCGTGCACCTGGACGGTGATGTCGCCCGACCGCGACCACCCCGAGCTGCGCGTGGCCAAGCCCACCACCGCCAGCGGCACCCTGTACGAGGGCACCAGCGGCATCGGCCTGTTCCTGGCCGAGCTGTGGAACGCCACCGGGCGGACCGACGACGCGCTGGCCCGCGCCGCCGCCGGCGCCATCCGCTTCGCGCTGGACGAGACGGCGCAGCTCCCCGAGGCCTCGTTCGGCTTCCACGGCGGGCGCGTGGGGATCGCCTACGCCGCGGCCGTCGTCGGCCGGCTGCTGGGCGAGCCGGAGCTGCTGAAGGGGGCGGAAGACGCGCTCCGCCCCGCGGCCGGCCAGGAGCGGCAGGACCGCGGCCTCGACGTGATCGGCGGCGGCGGCGGCGCCGTCCAGGCGCTGATCGCGCTGGCCACCTGGCTGGACGACGCGGAGCTGCCGATGGGGATCGCCCGGGGGCTGGGCGAGCACCTGATCGCCGCGGCCGAGCACGAGCCCGGCGGCTGGGCATGGGGGACGATGCGCGGCTCGGCGCAGCGCCACCTCTGCGGCTACGCGCACGGCTCGGCCGGCGTGGGGCACGCGCTGCTGGAGCTGTACCTGGCCACGGGCGACAGCCGCTACCGCTACGCGATGGAGCAGGCCTTCCTGTACGAGAACCAGTTCTTCAGCGCCGAGGCCAGCAACTGGCCCGACCTGCGCCACAACGAGCTGGGCGAGTACCTGTACGCCGGCCGCCAGGAGGAGCTGCGCCAGCGTCTCCTCGGCGGCGAGGTGCTGGCCCCGCAGCCGCCGCGCTACATGAGCGCGTGGTGCCACGGCGCGCCGGGGATCGGGCTCAGCCGCCTGCGCGCCTGGCAGACGCTGGGCGAGCAGCAGTACCTGGACGACGCGAAGGCGGCGCTGCAGTCCACGCTCGACTCGCTGGCCGACGCGCGGATGAACTACTCGCTCTGCCACGGCCGTGGCGGCAACGCCGAGACGCTGATGGTGGCCGCCGAGATCCTGGGCGACGAGCAGTACCTCCAGCGCCCGCGCGAGGCGGCCATGGAGGGGTGGGAGGCGTACGAGTCGCAGGGGAAGCCGTGGCCGTGCGGGACCATGCAGGGCGTGAGCGACCCCGGCCTCCTGCTGGGCGACTCGGGGATCGCCTACTTCCTCCTGCGCCTCGCCCGCCCGGAGACGCCCTCCGTGCTCCTCGTCACCCCGCCCGCGGAGACGCGCGCGGCCGACGACGGCGGCGCCGGGTACGCGGCGCTGCGCGACGAGACGCTGAAGGAGCACTTCGGCCGCACGCTGGCGCTCTTCGAGCTGCTGGGCGAGAGCGACCCCATCGCCCCGCGCGGGCCGGGGCTGCCGGAGCGCAGCGACGTGGACGTGGCGCGCGAGGCGCTGGCCGCGCGCGTGCGCGGGCAGGACGACCCGTCGCGCCGCGACCTGCTGGCCGACGCCTTCCGCCTGGACCGCGAGCGCTACGACCTGGCGCGCTCGGTGACCGACTTCACCGACGAGTTCGTCGAGAACCTGGTGCGCGTTCCCGACGACGAGGTGCGCTGGTCCGAGGCGCGCATCGGCCTGAGCTCGCGCGCCCGGGTGGTGCACGGCGCGTGGGACTGGGACGCGTACCTCGAGGCCGAGGCCGAGGACCGCGGCGAGCCGGAGGAGGCCGACACCTTCTACCTGCTGCAGGCCAGCGGCGCGCGCGTGACCGTGCGCCGCCTGAGCCCCTTCGCCGCGCTGGTGCTGCAGGCGGTGGAGACGCCCGCCACGCTCGACGAGGTGGTGGACCGCGTGCAGGACGCCATCTCCACCGACGGCGAGGGGCCGGGGCGCGAGTGGCTGGAGGACCGCGTGACCGAGCAGCTGCGCCAGGCCTATCGCGCCGGCTTCGTCGCCGCCGAGAACGGCGTCACGGCGGGCGCGGCGTAGGGCTGACACGTCGGCCGGTGCCCGTCGCCGACGGCACCTCGGCGTCGAATCGAATCCCCCGCGTCGCGATTGCGGCGCGGGGGATTCGCATCTGCGGATCTGGTTGGTGGATCCCACAATCTGCGTCTTCAAACGTCCGAAGTTCGATGTTGGTGGGCTCTCCTCCATGATGTCGCGGTATCTGTGTAATCTTCATCAACCTTGAAATTCCAGACGTTTATCAACTGCGACCACGGGTCGGGGCAGATGGATGCCGCCGGTTGAAAGGCTTGGCAATCGCTGGCGGGTGGCCTAAACTAAACGCCGCCTCTCCGGGCGGCGGAGGGATAGCCATCTCCCGCTCCCGCTCGTTTTCGGACCCGGCGGGTGAGAGGAAGTGACTTTCGTGCGCGAAAGGCCACCAGTGCGATCGATCTCCATCTCCCGTTGCCGTTGCCGTTGCCGTCGCTGTGGCTGTTGCCGCCGCGGGTGCGGATTCCGCGCTCGCGGGGACGGCTGACGTTTTTTGGGCCGCACGCTCCGCTCCGGAGCGCGCGGCCCGCTGTCGTTCACCGAATCCGCGAAAGGGCGGGCACGATGAAGAAGATGAGGCTGCAGATGGACGAGCTGCGCGTGGAGAGCTTCACCACCGGGTCGCCGCGGGTGGAGCGCGGGACGGTGCAGGGCCACGATAGTGGCGCCCCGGGAGACGCGCGGATCCAGGATCCGGTCGACGGCTCGGCCAACGAGCTGTGCACCAGCCCGTCGTACCTGGAGACCTGCATCCTGTACACGTGCGGCGGCTGCGACAGCGCCGACCCGCAGTACTGCTGACGCACCGCCGCGGCGGCGCACCCCGCGCCGCCGCATCTCCATCCCCCGGCCCGGAGGACCCGCCATGCGCAAGCTCAAGCTGGACCTGGAACAGCTCGCGGTCGACTCGTTCGGCACCGGCGAAGGCGGCGGCGTGGGCACGGTGCGCGCCCGCGCCGACGCCTTCACGGTCCAGCCGGCCGACGACGACATCGCCATCACGCCGCCCATCACCTCGTGGAAGACCTGCGCGACCTGCCCGGGCCAGGACACCTGCTACATCTCCTGCGTGACGCGGTGCAGCTGCCCCACGCAGCCCTGCGACACCTGCACCTGAGCCGGGGGATGCCATGAACCGCAAGATGAAGCTCGACGTCGACCGCCTGACGGTGGAGACGTTCGCGATGGACGCCGGTCCGCTCGCCGCCGGAACGGTGCGCGCGCACGATGTGGAGGGCGACTTCGCCCTGATCCCCACCACCGACTGGAAGAGCTGCCGCTGCACCAACCAGCCGGACACCTGCGGCGACCTGTGCTCCAACCCGTGCCCGGTGTACACCGACACCTGCCCGCCTCCGCCGCCGCCCATCATCATCGCCTGACCGGCGCCGGCGGGATCTCACGCGGAGGCGCGGAGTCGCGGAGACGCCGCGTGAGATCCACATCCCATACCCGAATGGAGAACCGAAGCATGCCCACGCAGAAGCTGAACATCGAAGCGCTCACCGTGGAGACCTTCGATGCCGCGCCCGTGGCCGTCGCCATGCTGGACGACGCCTACGCCACCGGCTCGCGCTGCTCGGCGATCGACCGCTGCCCCACCCGCCTCTGCGACACCACTCTCTGCTGAGGCGGCCTGGAGATCTCACCTTTCCACCGAAAGAGGAAACGATGCCCAAGCAGAAGCTGAACCTGGACACGCTCGCCGTGGAGTCGTTCGACGCCGCGCCCGCCGTGGCTCCGATGCTGGACGAGGCCCTCAGCGGCCAGCGGTGCTCGGCCGTGGACGCCTGCCCGTCGGGCCGCGGCTGCAGCGTGGTCTCGGTCTGCTGAAACGCGAGGCCCGATCACCATCCCACTCATGGAGACGAAGATGAAGAAGATGACGCTGGACATCGACACCCTCCGCGTGGAGTCGTTCGCCGCGGGTGAAGCCGCCGGCGAGGGCACCGTGCACGCGGCCGAGGCCACGCCCGGGCATTCGTGCCTGCGCACCGCCTGCTGCCCCGACACCTTCCAGCCCGGCTGCACCGGCTGAAGACCGCTCCGCCCCTCGGCGGGGGCGGGGGCACCCCCCCGCGGGGGGCGCCCCCCCCCGCGTTTTGAAC